>CAJDTW010000006.1_pt1 | contig 55070 bp, 52 predicted proteins | sample 7389911 | NCBI WGS metagenome assembly CAJDTW01 (sample SAMEA7055652, study PRJEB34461) | soil metagenome | biome: terrestrial ecosystem; feature: Peninsula; material: soil | place: Antarctica | collected 2016 | reverse complement strand
ACGATGAGGAGGGCCTGCTCGCGGACACTGACCTGCGGTGCGTGCAGGTGATCGAGGCCGACCGTCGGGGCGATCTTGGGAGTCATCGCGCGCGCGGCGATCCGGGCGAACTGCTCCGGCGTGACGGCGATGACGAGCTCAGGCAGCAGGCTGGCGAAGTCCGGCTCGAGCCCGGCCTGCCGTGGCGTCATCCGGCCCGAGAGCGCCATCCGCTCCCGGAAGCTCTGCGCGATCTGCTTGTAGGCGCGATATTGCAGGAGGCGGGCAAAGAGCAGGTCCCGGGCCTCGATGAGGGCCAGGTCCTCGTCATCCTGGGCTCCGCTCTGCGGGAGGAGCCGGGCGGCCTTGAGGTCGAGCAGGGTGGCTGCGACCAGGAGGAACTCCGACGCCTGGTCGAGGTCCCAGTCGTCGTTGTTGGCCTGGGCGGCCTTGATGTGGGCGATGAACTCGTCCGTGACCCGGGCCAGCGCGACCTCGGTGATGTCGAGCTTGTGCTTCGAGATCAGTCCCAGAAGCAGGTCGAACGGCCCGGTGAAGACATCGAGATGGACCTCGAAGGGGGTAGGTGGACCTGGGGCAGCGGCGGCGCCGCGAGGTCAGGCACAGGGGGCTCGTCGACCAGGTCACGGTCGACGGTGTCCGGCTCGTTCACGGCCGTCAGGCCGCGCCGCCGCGCGCGATGAGCTCACGGGCGAGTTGGCGGTACGCGCCGGCCGAGGTGTGCGTCGGGGCGTACGTCGTGATGGGCTCGGCCGCGAGGGTGGCGTCGGGGAACTTGACGGTCCGGCTGATGATCGTGTGGAACACCTGCTCGCCGAAGTGGTCGACGACCGAGCGCACGACCTCCTTGCTGTGCAGGGTCCGACCGTCGTACATCGTCGCGAGGATCCCGTCGATCTCCAGGCGTGGGTTGAGCCGGTCGGTGATCTTCTCGATCGTCTCGACGAGCAGCGCGACCCCACGCATGGCGAAGAACTCGCACTCGAGCGGGATGATCACGCCGTGCGCGGCCGTCAGGGCGTTGACCGTGAGCAGGCCAAGGGAGGGCTGGCAATCGATCATGATGACGTCGTAGTCGTTGATGACTGGGCGCAGCACCCGGGCCAGGATCTGCTCCCGGGCGACCTCACCGACGAGCTGGACCTCTGCAGCGGAGAGGTCGATGTTGGCCGGGACGATGTCGAGGCCTTCGACCTTGGTGTGCTCGATGACCTCGCTGATGTCGTGGCCGCGCTCGACGAGCAGGTTGTAGATCGTCAGGTCCAGCTCGTTGGCCCGGACACCGAGCCCGACCGACAACGCCCCCTGCGGGTCGAAGTCGATGAGCAGGACCCGCCGACCGACCTCCGCGAGGGCCGCGCCCAGGTTGATCGTCGTGGTCGTCTTGCCGACCCCGCCCTTCTGGTTGCACATGGCGATGATCCGGGCCGGGCCGTGGCTCGACAGGCGCGGGGGCTCGGGGAAGTCCGGCAGCGGTCTCCCGGTCGGTCCCATCGCCCCGACACCGGCGTTCTCCGTGCCTGGCAGGTGAGCGAATCCGCCACTGTCGTCGGTATGCATGCTGTGGTGCGACTCCTCATTCACCGGGTGTTCCACTCCGCTCGGGTGTACTCGCGGTCAGCCTCTCGCTGATCAGAGGCGACCCTATCAGCGCGCCCTTGGGTGGGCTCCCGCATAGACCTCACGCAATCGGTGGATCGAGACCATCGTGTAGAGCTGCGTCGTGGTGACGGAGGCGTGTCCCAGCAACTCCTGCACGACCCGGACGTCGGCGCCGCCGTCGAGCAGGTGGGTGGCGAAGGAGTGGCGCAGGGTGTGGGGGGAGACCGATTCGGTGACCCCGGCCCGCTCGGCAGCGCGTTGGAGGATGGCCCAGGCCGACTGGCGGGACAGTCGTCGCCCGCGCAGGTTGAGGAAGAGCGCCGGGCCTCCGGTGCCCTTGGCGGCCAGGGCCGGACGGCCACGGACCACGTAGGCCCGCACCGCCGCCACGGCGTAGCTCCCCACGGGGACGATCCGCTCCTTGCTCCCCTTGCCGAGCAGCCGGACCGAGCCGACCCGTCTCGCGCCACCGGGGTCGATGTCACCGGCCCCGATGCCACTGGCGTCGAGGTCCCCAGCGCTGATGTCCCCGGCGCTGATGTCCCCGGCGCTGATGTCCCCGGCGTCGATGTCATCGAGGTCGAGGCCCACCGCCTCGCTGATCCGGGCCCCGACGCCGTAGAGCACCTCGAGCAGGGCCCGGTCCCGCAGTGACTCGGGCGTGTCACCGAGCGAGGCCGCAGCCAGGATCCGCTCGACGGTCTCGAGGGGGATCGCCTTGGGCAACCGGGACGGCGGCTTGGGCGGGGCCACGGCTGCTGCCGGGTCGTCCCGGGTGCGTCCCTCGAGCGCGAGGAACTTGTGGAAGCCGCGGACGGCGACGAGCGTCCGGGCGGCGGAGGAGGCCGCCAGCGGGACCCGGCCGGACCCCTCGGGTCCACCGAGGCGCAGGGACGCGAGGAAGTCCGTCACGTGGGCCTCGGTGACCTGGGCGATGTCATCGACTCCGCGGGCATCGAGGAACTGCGCATAGCGGCGCAGGTCCCGCTCGTAGGAGCTCATCGTGTTGTCAGCGGCGCCCTTCTCGACGCGGACGTGGTGCAGCCAGCCGCTGATGTCCCGCTCCAGCCCGGTCAGCTGAGCACCTCGTCGACCCCGACGTGCTGCATCGAATGTGCCTGCGCCACGGGCTCATAGATGACCGCACCGGCGTGCGTGTTGAGCCCCAGGGCGAGCGCCCGGTCGGCCCGGAGCGCGTCGCGCCAGCCGAGCCTGGCCAGCTCAACGGCATACGGAAGGGTGACGTTGGTCAGGGCGTAGGTGCTCGTGTGGGGCACCGCGCCCGGCATGTTGGCGACGCTGTAGAAGATCGAGTCGTGCACCCGATAGGTCGGGTCGGAGTGCGTCGTCGGGTGCGAGTCCTCGAAGCACCCGCCCTGGTCGATCGCGATGTCGACGAACACCGAGCCCGGCTTCATCCGGGAGACCTGCTCGTTGGTGACCAGCTTGGGAGCCTTGGCCCCCGTGACCAGCACGGCGCCGATGACCAGGTCGGCGTCGGCGATGGCGGCCTCGATCTCGAAGGCGTTGGAGGCGACCGTCTGGCAGTGGCCCTGGTAGACGAAGTCGGCGTGGCGCAACTTGGTGACGTCACGGTCGAGGAGCAGCACCTCGGCCTGCATGCCGAGGGCGATGGCGGCGGCGTTCATGCCAGCCACGCCTGCCCCGATGACGACGACCTTGGCGGCATAGACCCCGGACACACCGCCGAGCAGGACCCCTCGACCTCCGGCGGCGCTGAGCAGGGACTGGGCGCCCACCTGGGGCGCCAGTCGTCCGGCCACCTCGGACATGGGAGCGAGGAGCGGCAGCGACCGGTCGGGGAGCTCGACGGTCTCGTAGGCGATAGCGGTCACCTTGCTCTGGACCAGGGCCTCGGTCAGAGGCCGGTTCGCGGCCAGGTGCAGATAGGTGAAGAGAGTCAGGCCCTCGCGCAGGAGCGGGTACTCCTCGGGCACCGGCTCCTTGACCTTGAGGACGAGGTCGGCGCGGCCCCACACGTCCTGCGCCTCGTCCAGCATCGTGGCGCCGCCCGCCTCGTAGTCAGCGTCGGTGATCGCGGAGCCGGTCCCTGCGCCCCGCTCGATGAACACCTCGTGCCCGTCACGGACCAGCTCGTTCACCCCCGCTGGGGTGATGGCCACCCGGTCCTCGTCGACCTTGACCTCGCGTGGGATGCCGATCTTCATCTGCGTTGTCCTTCCGCTGCTCTCTCTCACTGTAGCCAGCACCGTCTGCTGACGCGTGGGAATGCCTCCGAATCGAGAGCGGGACCGGCGCACGACCGGGCGGACACGGCAACAGAGATGCTGGGCAGCAGCGGGACGTCGCTGGCAGGCACCGTGGCGAGGGCCGTGGCCGCACCCGACCGAGTCGGCGGGGCCGGGGTCAGGTGACCTGGATGATGCTGGGGACGAGGTCCGCGGCCGCTGGCTGCCAGGTCTCGGCCGAGGCCGGGACCTGCTCCCCCGAACGGATGTCCTTGACCTCATCCCCGGCCTCGCCAGCATCGGGGAACCAGACGAACGGGATGCCGCGCCGCTGCGCATAGCGCAGCTGTTTGCCGAACTTCGCCGCCGACGGCGCCACCTCGCAGGCGATCCCGCGCCGACGCAACGCGGTGGCGACGGACACGGCACCCTCGCGCGACTCGTCGTCCTTGAGGGCGACGAGCACGGCAGCGGGCGTCGAGCGGGAGGCCGTGAGCAGGCCGCGGCCGATCAGCAGGCCGAGGATGCGGGTCACGCCGATCGAGATACCGACGCCCGGGTAGGTGGTCTTGCCATCCGAGGCGAGCGCGTCGTAGCGCCCGCCGGAGCAGAACGAGCCCCACTCCTCGTGCCCGATGAACTGCGTCTCGTAGACCGTGCCGGTGTAGTAGTCGAGGCCGCGGGCGATCCGCAGGTCTGCCACGAGCTTGCCCGGTGCGTGGGTCATCCCGGTGCGGATCACGGTCGCCAGCGACGCGAGGCCCTCCTCCAGCAGCGGGTGCTCGACGCCGAGCGCCCGCACCCGCTCGATGAAGGACAGGTCGGTGGTGCGGATCTCGGCCAGGGCCAGGCACTGATCCGCCTGCTCGGGGGTGGCCCCCTCGGTGACGAGGAGCTCCTTGACCTTGGCCGGCCCGATCTTGTCGAGCTTGTCGACGATGCGCAGGGTGCCGATCGGGTCGGACAGGCCGATGCCCTGGTAGAAGCCGTTGGGGATCATCCGGTTGTTGACCTGGATGACGAAGTCGCCAACGGGGAAACGGCTGAAGACGTCCGCGATGACGAGCGGCATCTCGGCCTCGAAGTGCGGCGAGAGCTGACCGACGTCGACGACGTCGATGTCGGCCTGGGTGAACTCCCGGTAGCGACCTTCCTGCGGCCGCTCACCGCGCCACGCCTTCTGGATCTGGTAGCGGCGGAACGGGAAGGCGAGCTTGCCGGCATTCTCCAGGACGTAGCGGGCGAACGGGACGGTCATGTCGAAGTGCAGGCCCCACTTGGCGTCGTCGTCGCTGCCGGCCAGCCGGGAGACGGCATAGATCTCCTTGTCGGTGTCCGCGCCCTGCGCGCTGAGCCGCTCGATCGGCTCGATCGACCGGGTCTCGATCGAAACGAACCCGTGCAGCTCGAAGGTCTCGCGGATGACGTCGAGGAAGCGTTGCTCGACGATGCGCTCGGCCGGGAGGTACTCCGGGAAACCGCTGATTGGGGTGACCTTGCCGTGGGATGTGCTCACGCAGGCAAGTCTTTCAGGTAGGGGTTGGTGCCCCGTTCGTGGGCCATCGTCGTGGCCGGGCCGTGCCCGGGGAGCACCAGCGTCGTGTCGCTCAACGGCAGCACCACGTCACGCAGGCTGCGTTGCATCGCCTCGTGGCTGCCCCCCGGCAGGTCAGTGCGCCCGATCGACCCGGCGAACAGCACGTCACCACTGATCATCGTGCGATCCACCTCGACCTGACCGCCGAGCCCGTCCGGCACCCGGTCGACGCCGAACATGACCGAGCCCTCCGTGTGCCCGGGAGCGTGCAGGGCCTCGAAGGTGAGCCCGGCCAGCGTGAGTTGGGTGCGGTCGGTGATCTCGACGACGTTGGTCGGGTCGGTCCAGGTCGCGCGGGTGCCGAACTGCTGCTCCAGCATCGCGACCAGGCCCGGGTCGGTCTGACCGAGGAGGTCGGTGAGTCGGTAGCGGTCGTCCGTGTGGATGTAGGCGGCGGTGTCAGCGCCGCACACGGGGGTGACGGAGTAGACGTGGTCGACGTGGCCGTGGGTGAGCAGGACCGCTGCCGGACGGAGCCGGTGGGTCGTCAGGACCTCGCGGAGCGTCTCCTCGATCCCGATGCCGGGGTCGACGATGACGCACTCCTCCCCGGCCTGTGGGGCGAGCACGTAGCAGTTCGTGTCGAAGGCTTGGGCGGGAAAGGCTATGGTCAGCACGCTGGGAGCCTAGCCCGACCCGCGGAGGCCGGCCCAGCGGCATTCGGCATCATTGTGGGTAGTTGTCACCCGCTCGTGACCTCCCCCGAGCACGTCGCGCGCGTTGACTACCTAAAATGTCCGAGTGCCCCGGGGTTCCCGGAAGATGTGCGTCTAGGAGAGGTCTGTGACCAAAGAGCAACAACGTGCCCGTGCCCGACGTCGCCATGAGGAACGGCAGAAGAATGCCAAGCCGGTGGTGACCGAGGACAAGAAGGACATGCAGATGGTCGGCATCATCGTGGCCGTCCTGCTCATCATCGCTGCCGTCATCGTGGTGCCCCTGCTGCTGCCCGACCGCGCCCCCGACACCCCGGCAGCCAGCACCTCGACCGGCGCGGCGACACAGGCGGCTGGGCTGCAACCGGGGCAGGAACTCGCCGCCGGGTGCACCGAACCCCCTCCCGTACAAGCGACCCCGAAGACGTTCGCGAAGGCGCCCGACAAAGCGACCGCGGCCGGCAAGACCTGGATCGCCACGGTGAAGACCACCTGCGGTGACATCACGCTGGAGTTGGACGGCGCCAAGGCGCCGCAGACCGTCGCCTCCTTCCTCTTCCTGGCCAAGGAGGGCTACTGGGCGCCGAGCCCGTGCCACCGCCTCACGTCCGAGGGCCTCTTCGTGCTCCAGTGCGGTGACCCGACCGGCACCGGTCAGGGCGACCCCGGCTATGGCTTCGGCATCGAGAACGTGCCAGCGGACGGCGTCTATCCCCCCGGGTCCCTCGCGATGGCCCGCACCCAGGACCCGAACAGCAACGGCGGACAGTTCTTCATCGCGTACAAGGAGACCAAGCTGCCGACCGAGGGTGGGGGCTACTCGCTCTTCGGCAAGGTCACGGGAGGACTTGACATCATCGACAAGATCGCCGCGGGGAAGGCCATCGGCGCGACGCCGGCCGACGGTCCCCCGGTCCACCCCATCAGCATTCTCGATGTCCAGGTCACGGAGAAGAAGGCATGACGCAGATCAACCAGCCCGAGCCCAGCGAGTCGAGCGAGCCGAGCGAGCCGACGGAAGGGGTGAACATGGACGCCGTGGAGACGCCGGACGCCGTTGCCGCCACCGACCCGGTGGAGACGCCCGGAGCCGAGCCCGCGCCGGCTGTGACTGAATACGCCGCGACGGCTCCCGAGGCTGAGGCGACGACGGCCCCCGAGGCTGAGGCGGAGCCTGAGCCCGCATCAGAGCCGAGCGTCGCTGCGACGGAAGACGTTTCGCCCGACGAGGCTGCGACGCCCACCGAGCCCGACGCCGCACCTGAGTCCGCGACCGAGGCGGAGACCGAGACCGAGCCTGAGACTGGGTCGAGCCCGGCTGCTGAGCCAGAGGCCACGGCCGAGACGCCGACGCCGGCACCGGCGCCCAGGCCCACCCCGGCGTCGATCCCGAAGCCCAGCGCGATACCGACGCCGGCCATGGTGGCCCAGTCGGTCCACCGGCCGGGTGCCGCGGTGGCACCGCCGCTCATCACCACCGATCACTCCGCCTCGGCGGCGTTCGGGCGGGTCGCTGACGATGGTCAGGTCTTTGTCAGGACCACGGAGGGTGAGCGTGAGGTCGGTTCCTACCCCGGCGCCTCGCCCGAGCAGGCCCTGACCTACTTCGCGCGCAAGTACGACGAGTTACTCGCCTCTGCCGTGCTGCTCGAGCAGCGTCTCGAGAAGCCCGAGGTGCCGTCCAAGGACGTCGCCGACGCGCTGGGCAGCCTCCGGGAGCAGGCCACCGACGCTGCGGTGGTCGGCGACCTGGACGCCCTTGCCGCCAAGCTCGATGCGATCCAATCGGGGATCGCGGCCAAGCGGACCGTCGAGCAGCAGGCCCGGGCTGCGGCTCGTGCCCAGGCCAAGACCGAGCGCGAGACGATCGTGGCCGAGGCCGAGACGATTGCGGCCCAGCCGGAGAACAAGATCCAGTGGAAGACGAGCAGCGCGCGGATGCGGGAGTTGCTCGACGAGTGGAAGGCGCACCAACGGGCCTCCACGCGCTTGGATCGCGACAGCGAGAGTTCCCTCTGGCAGCGCTTCAGCAGCGCCCGCAACGGGTTCGACAAGGCCCGACGGGCCCACTTCGCAAGCCTCGATGTGGTCCACGGCGAAGCCAAGGCAGCCAAGGCGCGCCTCGTGGAGGAGGCCGAGAAGCTCGCGTCCAGCACCGATTGGGCCGCGACCGCCGGTGCCTTCAAGCGACTGATGGACGAGTGGCGGGGCGCGGGTCGCGCCAACCGGTCCGAGGACGACAAGTTGTGGGCACGTTTCAAGAAGGCGCAGGATGCCTTCTTCGCTGCCAAGGACGCGATCGTGGCCGCCGAGGAGGAGTCCTACAAGGGCAACCTCGTGGTCAAGGAGGCCCTCCTGATCGAGGCCGAGGCGATCCTGCCCGTCACCGACCTCGAGCAGGCCAAGGGCCAGCTGCGGGTGGTCCAGGAGAAGTGGGACGCAGCCGGCAAGGTCCCGCGCGGTGACATCGACCGGCTCGAGAAGGCGATGCGCCGCATCGAGCAGACCGTGCGAGACGCCGATGAGAAGCGGTGGAAGTCGAGCAATCCCGAAGTCGCCGCCCGGGCCCAGGCCATGGTCGACCAGCTCGAGCGGGCCGTGGCCGACCTGCGCGACGACCTGGCCAAGGCGGAGGCCTCCGGCAACGCCGGGAAGGTCAAGAAGGCTCGTGAGGCGCTCGAGGCCCGGGAGGCCTGGCTGGACCAGGCCCGGGCTGGAGTGGAGGAGTTCGGCGGCTGAACCACGTCAGGCGGGGGCGGCGGGACCAGCGAGCCCAGCGGCATACGGCCTGCTACTTCGTGCTCTTGCCGCCGCTGATCCGGTAGACGTCAAAGACGCCGTCGATCTTGCGGACGGCCTTGATGACGTGATCGAGGTGGGCGGGGTCCCCCATCTCGAAGGTGAACTTGGAGATGGCGACTCGGTCCCGCGAGGTCTGCACGGACGCGGACAGGATGTTGACGTGCTGGTCCGACAGCACTCGGGTGACGTCGCTGAGGAGTCGGTTGCGATCGAGCGCCTCGACCTGGAGCTGGACGAGGAAGACGCTCGCCGATGAGGGCGCCCACTCGACGTCGATGAGCCGCTCGGGGTTGGCGGTGAGCTGGTCAGCGTTGGTGCAGTCGACCCGGTGGACCGAGACGCCGTTGCCGCGGGTGACGAAGCCGAGGATCTGATCGCCCGGCACCGGCGTGCAGCACTTGGCCAGCTTGACCCAGACGTCCGCGGTGCCCACCACGACGACCCCGGGATCGCCGGCCCGACGTCGTGACGAGTCGCGGGTCGGGACGGTGGCCTCAGCCAGGTCCTCGGTGGCCCCGTCGACCCCGCCCATGGAGGTGATGACCTTGCTCACGACGTGCTGGGCCGACACGTGCCCCTCGCCGATGGCCGCGTAGAGCGCGTCGATGTCGGTGTAGCGCAGGTCGGTCGCGACGGCGGTCATCGACTCGTGGCTCATCAGCCGGTGCAGCGGGAGGTTCTGCTTGCGCAACGCCTTGGCGATGCTCTCCTTGCCGGCCTCGATGGCCTCCTCGCGCCGCTCCTTGGAGAACCACTGCTTGATCTTGTTGCGCGCCCGCGGGCTCTTGACGAAGCTGAGCCAGTCGCGGCTCGGCCCGGCACCGTCCGCCTTGGAGGTGAGCACCTCGACGACGTCGCCGTTCTCCAGCGTGGACTCCAGCGGCACGAGGCGCCCGTTGACCCGCGCGCCGATGCAGTGGTGACCGACCTCGGTGTGCACGGCGTAGGCGAAGTCGACCGGGGTCGCCCCCACCGGGAGCCCCCATCTCGAAGCGCAACGAGTCGAGGAACTCCCCCGGGTCCTCGGTCTCGCGCTGCCAGTCGAGCAGCTGGCGCAGCCAGGCCATGTCGTTCTGCGGGTCCGTCCCGGGCGACTCACCGTCGGGGGCGATGCTGGCGTCCTTGTACTTCCAGTGCGCGGCGACGCCGTACTCGGCACGTCGGTGCATCGTGTGGGTGCGGATCTGGATCTCGACCGGCTTGCCCTGCGGCCCGATGACCGTCGTGTGCAGCGACTGGTACATGTTGAACTTGGGCATCGCGATGTAGTCCTTGAAGCGGCCCGGGACCGGGTTCCACCTCGAGTGGAGCGAGCCGAGGGCGGCGTAACAGTCGCGCACCGTGTCCACCAGGACCCGCACCGCGACGAGGTCGTAGATCTCCTCGAAGTCGCGACCTCGGACGATCATCTTCTGGTAGACGGAGTAGTAGTGCTTGGGCCGGCCCGTGACGCTGGCCTTGATCTTGGCGGCCGCGAGGTCCTCGGCCACGATGGCCCGCACGCCGGCGAGATACTCCTCGCGGGCGGGGGCTCGCTCGGCGACGAGCCGCACGATCTCGTCGTAGACCTTGGGGTAGAGGGTCATGAAGCTGAGGTCCTCGAGCTCCCACTTGATCGTGTTCATGCCGAGCCGGTGCGCCAGCGGGGCATAGATCTCGAGGGTCTCGTTGGCCTTGCGCTTGGCCGACTCGGGAGACACGTAGCGCCAGGTCCGGGCGTTGTGCAGCCGGTCGGCCAGCTTGATGACCAGGACGCGGATGTCGCGGGCCATCGCGATCACCATCTTGCGCACGGTCTCGGCCTGGGCGGCCTCACCGTAGGTCACCTTGTCGAGCTTGGTGACCCCGTCGACGAGCATCGCGACCTCATCGCCGAAGTCGCGGCGCAACTCGTCGAGGCTGTAGGGGGTGTCCTCCACCGTGTCGTGCAGCAGCGCGGCGGCCAGGGTCGGTGGGGTCATGCCGAGCTCGGCGAGGATGGTGGTGACGGCAAGCGGGTGGGTGATGTAGGCGTCGCCGCTCTTGCGCATCTGCCCTTCGTGGGCCCGCTCAGCGACGGCGAAGGCCCGCTCGATGACCGACAGGTCCGCCTTGGGGTGGTTGTGGCGGACCGCGTTCATCAGGGGCTCGAGGACCGGGTTCCCCGTCGGCCGGGCCGCTCCGAAACGAGCGAAGCGAGCGCGCACCCGCGACGGGGTGGACAACTCGCCACGGATGTCCTCGCTCATGCGGTGAGTCTAGTGTCCTGCCCTGTCGCCGCAGCGCCTGCACCCGCCGCGACTCGGAGAGTCCCACGCTCGTGGCAGGCTGCTTTCGTCGTCACACGGTCAGCATGGCGTGCACGGCGCGGCCACTGAGTCGCGACCTCCCGGCGAGGAAGGTCAGCTCGAGGATCACATCGACCCCGGCGACGACCGCCCCGGCGCGCTCGACGAGCTCACAGGCTGCTGCGGCCGTCCCTCCGGTGGCGAGGACGTCATCGAGGACGAGGACCCGCTGGCCGGGCGTGAAGGCGTCGGTGTGCACCTCGATCTCGGCGGTCCCGTACTCGAGCGAGTAGCTCACCGAGAGGGTCTCCCCCGGCAGCTTGCCGGCCTTGCGGATCGGGACCATGCCGAGCCCCAGCTGATAGGCGACCGCGGCCGCGAGGATGAACCCGCGGGCCTCGATCCCGACGACAACGTCCACGTCGCCGGCGTAGCGGCCGGCGATGTCGCGCACCACCTCACCCAGAGCGGGGCCGTCCGCCAGCAGCGGTGTGTAGTCCTTGAACACCACACCGGGCACCGGGAAGTCCGGGATGTCTCGCAACCGGCTCTGGATGAGGTCAGTGATGGGCTGTCCGCTCGGGTTGCTCACGCAGGACTACCTTTTCGACTTCGGGGCGCGCTTGGGTTGGTTGCGTGGCCCGGCCTGCGCGTAGCGGTGGATCGGGCGCCCGGCGGCGTCGGTCGCGACGCCACCATCTTCCCGGTCCCCGGTGAGGGGGCTCGCAGCGCCGGTGCGGTCGGTCCGGACCAGGGACGAGGCCGTCGGGGCCGCCTCCACGGCTGCAGTCCTGGCCGATTCCTTGGCGGCGCCCTTGGCGACGACACGATCGAGTTCGAGGATGGCCGGCTCCTTGCGGCGCAGGTCGACCAGCAGCGGGGTGGCGATGAAGATCGACGAGTAGGCGCCGGCCGCGATGCCGATGAACAGGGCGAGCGACAGGTCGAGCAGGGTGCCCGGGCCGAGGAAGAAGTAGCCGACGACGAGCACGGAGCCGATCGGGAGCAGCGCCACGACGGTCGTGTTGATCGACCGGACGAGGGTCTGGTTGACGGCGAGGTTGGCTGCGTTGACGAAACTCATCCGCCGGAGGGCGAACGCCTCCGCCGTGTTCTCACGCACCTTGTCGAAGACCACGACCGTGTCATAGAGCGAGTATCCGAGGATGGTGAGGAAGCCGATCATCGACGAGGGCGTGATCTCGAAGCCGGCCAGGCCATAGATGCCGACCGTGACCAGCAGGTCGTGCATCAGCGCCACGAGCGCGGCCACGGCCATCTTCCAGGTGCGGAAGTAGGCGGCCATCACCAAGGTCACGAGGATGAGGAAGACGATCAGGGCCTGAATGGCCTGCTTGCTGACCGACTGGCCCCAACTGGGGCCGATGATGGACGCGCTGACCTGGCTCTCGTCCACCCCGAAGGTGCTGGCCAGCGCCTGCTTGGCCGCTTCGTTCTTGCCCTCGACCGACTTGGTCTGGACCCGGATGGTCTGGCTCCCGACGATCGTCGCCGTGATGTTGGGGTCGATCCCCGCGGTCTTGATCGCGCTCTCGGCCTTGGCCTCGTAGCCCTGCGAATTCGTCACGCCGGAGACCCGGAACTCGGATCCGCCGCTGAACTCGATGCCGAAGTTGAGCCCGCGGCCGAAGAGGCCGATCAGGGCCAGGGTGATCAGGACGGCCGAGAAGGCGTAGGCCACCTTCTGACGGTGGATGAACGGGATCGAGCGCTTGCCCGTGTAGAGGTCGTTGCCGACCTGCGCGAAGCTGATCATGCGTGCGCCTTCCCATCCGCGATGCCGGGTCTCGAGGTGGCCTTCGAGGTGGCCTTCGAGGCAGCTTTCGAGGGCGCCGGAGCCGCGCTCGACGCCATCCCGGAGCCCGTAGCCGGCGAGGTGCCGAACTGGCCGCGTCCGCGATAGCGCGGGCTCACCTTGGCGCCCAGTCGGACCGGGTCGAGCCCCGACCACTTGTGCCCGTTGCCGAAGAACTCGGTGTGGGCGAGCAGCTGCACGGTCGGGTGGGTGAAGAGGATGACGACGACGAGGTCGATCAGGGTCGTCAGGCCGAGGGTGAAGGCGAAGCCGCGCACGTTGGCCGAGGCGAGGAAGTAGAGGACACCAGCGGCGATGAAGTTGACGGCATCCGCCGCGATGATCGTGCGTCGGGCCCGCTTCCACCCGGTCTCGACCGCCGCGATCAGCGGTCGCCCATCTCGCACCTCGTCACGGATGCGTTCGAAGTAGACGATGAAGCTGTCCGCGGTGACACCGATCGCCACGATCAGCCCCGTGACGCCGGCCATCGTGAGCCGGAAGCCGAGCATCGTCCCGAGCGCCGTGACCGCCAGGAAGCTGAAGACGGCGGCGAGGGTCAGGGAGATCACCGTGACCATGCCGAGGGCGCGGTACTGCAGGAGCGAGTAGATCACCACGAGGACCAGGCCGATGAGACCTGCGAGCAGCCCCAGGGTGAGCTGTTCCTGGCCGAGCTGCGGCGTGATGTCGTTCTGCGTCTGCAGCTTGAACGACATCGGCAGCGCCCCGAACTTCAGCTGCTGGGCCAGTTGCTTGGCCGAGTCGATGGTGAAGTTGCCGGTGATCGACGACTTCCCGTCCGTGATCACGGCCTGGGACCGCGGCGCGGTGATGACCGACTTGTCGAGGACGACGGCGAACTGGTCGAGCGGTGGGTTGGACTGCTGCGCGAACAACCGCTTGGTGACGGCGGCGAACTTCGTCGCTCCGGCCGCCTTGAAGGAGAGTCGCACCTCGACGATGGAGGTCGGTTGGCCGTTCGGGCCGGCCTGGAAGCCGCTGCTGGCGTCGGCGATCTCGCTGCCGTCGATCTCGACGGGGCCGAGGATGTACTTGGTGGTCTTGTCATCGCCGCACGTGGCGATCGGGAGCGTGTGGTCATCGACGATCTTGTCGAGGACCCCGGGCAGGGAGCAGTTGAGCGCGTCGTACTGCGGGACCACGGTCTTGGCGGCAGCCTCGGCCTTGGCCTGATCCCAGCCGATCCCGACCAACCCCTGGGTCACCTGGGCGATCAGGGCGGGGTCGCTGGCGGCCGGGTTCGCCGCGGGGCCCCCGGGAGCACCGGGAACCGTGGTCGCCGCGGGGGTTGCTGGCGCGGTGGCCGGGGCGCTCGGCTTCGGGGGCTCGCTGGCCGTGGGGGTCGCCGGTGTCGTCTCGGCGGTGAGCGCCTGGGGCACGGGAGCGTTGGCGGCAGTGCTGCTCGGAGCCGGGGTGGTCGCTGGCGTCGTGGCAGCCGGCGTCGTCGGGGTGCCGGTGGCGCCCGCGGTGCCGGTGGCGCCCGCGGTGCCGGTGGCGCCAGGGGTCGGCACGGGGGCCGGCTGGAGAGCGTTCTGGTCGACCGTCTGGACGAAGACGGCCCGGAAGCTCAGCTGCGACGGCTTGCGGATCGCGTCCAGCTGGTCCGGAGTGGGGGTGCCCGGGATGGACACGACGATGTTCTGCCCACCGAGCGTCGAGATCTCGGCCTCGGCGACACCGTTGGCGTCGATGCGCTGGCGGATGATGTCGACGGCCTGGTCGACCTGCCCGGCACTGACCTGTTCGTTCCCGACGAGGACCGGCTCGAGGATCATCTCGGTGCCGCCCTCGAGGTCGAGGCCGAGCTTGGGCGTCCACTGGCCGCCACCCCATTGCGCGAGCCCACCGACGAGGGCAGCCAAGGCGATGAGCATGACAACGAGCGTGGTCAGGCTCCGGGTCGCCGACTTCTGATAGATGCTACGCGCCACGCGGGTGCCTCACTGCTCGGAATGGGGGCTGGCCGAGCCGTCGGCCGAGCCGGAGACACTCTCCGGCTGCTTCATCGCGACAGCGCGCCGATCAAAGCGGATGACCATGCCGTCAGCGATCTCGATGTAGGCCGTCTCGGCGTCCAGGTACTTGATCGTGCCGTACATCCCGGAGGAGGTCACGACCTGATCGCCGACGTTGAGTGAGGCGTTGAACTGACGCATGCCCCTCTGGCGGCGATTCGAGCTCCAGAACATCCAGACCAGCAGCAGCAGCGGCAGGGCCAGGATCAGCAGTCCACTGGTGCCACTCGAGGTGGTTTCCGCGGAGACCAGGGTCCCGATCGTTCCCATCAACAACTCAGTCCTTAGATCAGTGGGCCGGGCGGCGCGCACGCACTCCCATGAGGAGGTGCCGTGATGTCGCGTCAACGCCCGGTGGCACGAGAAAGTGCCGCGGCAACGGTGCCCGCAGGAGTCTACGTCGGGGCGCGGCGATTGTCCGAATCACCACGCCCACACACTGATGCCGTATGCCGCCGTCCCCCGGCGCGACACAAGTGCCACGCAGGTGCCCGGGGCGGTGGCGCGCAGACCTAGAAGCGACCCCCGCCGGCCTCGTCGATCGGCAGCGTCGCCGACCAGATGCCCTGGGCGTCCGGCGGTGGGGTCAGGCCGAGGTGGCGCCAGGCGAGGGTCGACGCGGCCCGGCCGCGGGGGGTGCGGACCATGAAGCCCTCCCGGACGAGGAACGGCTCGGCGACCGTCTCGACCGTGTCGGACTCCTCTCCCACCGCGACGGCCAACGTGGACAGGCCGACGGGGCCGCCGTTGAACCGGCGGCACAAGGCCTGGAGCACAGCCCGGTCCAGGCGGTCGAGCCCGCGCTCATCGACGTCGAACAGAGCCAGTGCGGTGCGGGCTGCGTGCCGGGTGACCCGGTCCTGATGGTCGCCCTCACCATGCACCTGCGCCCAGTCGCGGACCCGGCGCAGCAGCCGGTTGGCGATCCGCGGGGTCCCCCGCGACCGCAGCGCGATCTCGGTGATCCCGTCCTCGTCGGCCTCCAGGCCGAGCAGGCCGGCGGATCGGTGCAGGATGGTGACCAGGTCGGCCGGGGCGTAGAAGTCGAGGTGGCCGGTGAAGCCGAAGCGGTCCCGGAGCGGAGCCGGCAGGAGGCCGGACCGGGTGGTGGCACCCACCACGGTGAAGGGCGGCAACTCGAGCGGGATGGCGGTGGCACCGGGCCCCTTGCCGATGATGACGTCCACCCGGAAGTCCTCCATCGCGAGATAGAGCATCTCCTCTGCGGGACGGGCCATCCGGTGGATCTCGTCGACGAAGAGCACCTCCCCCTCGGTGAGCGAGGACAGGACGGACGCGAGGTCCCCGGCATGCTGGATGGCCGGGCCGGACGTGATCCGGATCGGCTGGCCGAGCTCGCTCGCCACGATCATCGCGAGGGTGGTCTTGCCGAGCCCGGGTGGTCCCGAGAGGAGCACGTGGTCCGGGGCGCTGCCGCGGCCCTTGGCTGCGGTCAGCACGAGCCGCAGTTGTTCGCGGACCCGGTCCTGACCCGGGAAGTCATCGAGTCGCTTCGGTCGCAGCGCGGCCTCGACCTGTCGCTCCTCGGCGTCACTGCCCGGGTCGATGACCCGAGCCGTGGCGTCGAAGGAGCCGTCGGGAGCCGCGTCGGCTCCGGGCCCATCGGCCCCGTCGGACCCGTGCACGCCGCTCACGAGACCGGACCAGGGCGCACTCATCGTCCGAGCTCCTGCAGGGCAGCGCGCAGCAGGGCAGAGACCCCTGCGCCGTCCGCGGCCTGGGCTGCGACCTTCTCGAGGGCGTCGTCGGCCTGCTTGATGCTCCAGCCGAGGCCGACGAGGGCCTCGCGGACCTGGTCGCGCCAGAGCTCGCCACTGTCGGCGACTCTCGTGGCCGGGCCCCCTGAGGTCCCGGCGATCGAGCCGAGTTTGTCCCGCAACTCCAGGACGAGGCGCTCAGCCCCCTTCTTGCCGATGCCCGGCACCTTGGTCAGGGCCGCCAGGTCGCCGGAGCCGAGGGCCGCCCGCACCGCTTCAGGCGGGTGCACGGCCAGCATCGCGAGGGCGAGCCGGGGTCCGACCCCGGACACGGTCTGCACCGTCTCGAAGACGAGCTTCTCGTCTTCGGTGGCGAAGCCGTAGAGGGTCAGGGAGTCCTCCCGGACCACGAGGGTGGTCGCGAGCTCTGCGCCCTGCCCGAGACGGACCGAGGCGGCCGTGGCGGGGGTGGTGTGCACGAGCATGCCCACTCCCCCGACGCCGAGGACGACGGAGTCGAGGCCGGCCCGCAGAACGGTGCCCGAGAGTGACGCGATCATCGGTAGGTGGCTCCAGCAGTGGGAGGACGGATGGCGCGGGCAGCAGTCGTGCCGGCGGAGGCGCGCCCACCGGTGCGGCGAGTCGCGGGGGGCCGGGCCGCGGCGTGGGCTGCCGCAGCGTCGGCGAGCCGACTCTGGGTGCCCCCGCGCCAGATGTGACAGATGGCCAGGGCCAGGGCGTCGGCGGCGTCCGCAGGCTTGGGCGGTGCGGCGAGGCCGAGCAGGTGGGTGACCATGGCGGTCACCTGCGCCTTGTCAGCGCGACCGTTGCCGCTGACGGCCGCCTTGACCTCGGTCGGGGTGTGCAGCGCGACGGGCAACCCGCGGCGCTCGGCGATGATCATGACGATGCCGGTCACCTGGGCCGTGCCCATGACGGTGGAGACGTTGCTGTCGGCAAAGACCCGCTCGATCGCGACCGCCTCGGGGCGGTGCCGATCGAACCACGCGAGCATCTCGTCCTCCACTGTCACGAGCCGCTTGGGAGCCGGGTCCCCTGCGGGAGTGCGGATGACGCCCACCTCGACCAGGGTCAGCCGCCGGCCCGGGACGCCGTCGACCACGCCGACGCCGCAGCGGGTCAGGCCGGGATCGACCGCGAGCACACGCACCGGCTACCTCCCCATCTCGTCTGGTCCGAACAAGTGTTCGGTCCCAAGGTAGGCCGGGTGTCGACCAAACGGCGGGAGGCACGCCGTTCGGTCGACACCACCCGGCCTGCCTCCCCCGCGTTCGGTGGTGTCAGGAGGCTCAGTCCTCGTCCTCGTCGAGTTGCGCGAGGACCTCGTCGGGGATATCGCCGTTGGCCCAGACGTTCTGCACGTCATCGCTGTCCTCGAGGGCGTCGATCACCCGGATCATCTGCTTCGCACCATGGAGGTCGAGCGGGACCTGCAGGTTCGGGACGAAGGAGGCCTCGGCCGAGTCATAGTCGATCCCGGCATCCTGGATGGCCTGCCGGACGGCCACGAAGTCGGTGGCCTCCGACACGATCTCCCACGAGTCGCCGATGTCGTTGACCTCTTCGGCGCCGGCCTCCAGGACTACTTCGAGGATCGAGTCCTCGGTGGCATCCGGGCCACCGGCCTGCTCCTTGGGGACGATGACGACGCCCTTGCGGGTGAAGACGTAGGACACCGATCCCGGGTCTGCGAGTTGGCCGCCGTTGCGGGTCAGGGCGATCCGCACCTCGGCGGCAGCGCGGTTGCGGTTGTCGGTGAGGCACTCGATCAAGACGGCGACCCCGTGGGGCGCATATCCCTCATACATGATCGTCTGCCAGTCCGAGCCGCCGGCCTCGGTGCCCGCTCCGCGCTTGACCGCACGGTCGATGTTGTCGTTGGGGACCGAGGTCTTCTTGGCCTTCTGGATGGCGTCATAGAGCGTCGGGTTACCCGTGGGGTCGGGTCCACCGGACCGGACGGCCACCTCGATGTTCTTGATGAGCTTGGCGAAGAGCTTGCCGCGCTTGGCGTCCTTGGCCGCCTTCTGGTGCTTGGTGGTGGCCCATTTGGAGTGGCCGCTCATGCAGAGTCCTCACACTTCCGTTGTCGATTCACCGACTGTGCTGTCGCACGGTTGCGACGAATTCGGCGTGGATCCGGCGGTCGTGGCCCACTTCGGGGTGGAACGACGTCGCCAGGATGGTGCCCTGCCGAACCGCCACGATCTTACCCACGGCCGGTCCTTCGGACACCGTGGCGAGGACTTCGACCTCCGGACCGACCTGCTCGACCCACGGCGCCCGGATGAAGACGGCGTGCACCGGGGCGTCGAAGCCGACGAAGTCCAGCTCGGTCTCGAAGGAGTCCACCTGGCGGCCAAAGGCGTTGCGCCGCACCGTCAGGTCCAGTCCGCCGAGGGTCTGCTGATCGGGTCGACCATCGGCCAGCCGGTCGGCGAGCATGATCAGGCCGGCGCACGAGCCGAAGGCGGGCATCCCCTGCGCCAGTCGGGCCCGCAACGGCTCCTGCAACCCGAAGGCTCGGACCAGCTTGTCCATCACGGTCGACTCGCCGCCGGGGATGATGAGCCCGTCGATCTGCTCGAGCTCCTCCGGCCGTCGCACGAGGACGGGGTCTGCCCCGAGTTCGGTCAGGGCAGCGACGTGCTCGCGCACGTCCCCCTGGACCGCGAGGACCCCGATTCGTGGTGCTGCCATACGTCGGAGCGTATGCCCCGGTCGCCCTGAGTCGGCAACCGCCAGCCACCCAGCCGGGTCAGGTCCGTCGGCAGGGGCGCCCCGGAGTCTCCCAGAAAGTTAAGGTACGTTAACTTTATGACGACCGGGATCGCGCAGGCGAGGGACCGCACGCGCGTGCGTCGGCCCCGACGCGCCATGCTCCTCGGGCCCGCGTTCGTCGCCGCGATCGCCTACGTCGATCCCGGGAACGTGGCGGCCAACCTCACGTCCGGGGCGCGCTACGGCTACCTGCTCGTGTGGGTGCTGGTCGCGGCCAACCTGATGGCCGTCCTGGTCCAGTACCTCTCCGCCAAGCTCGGCCTGGTCACCGGCAAGAGCCTGCCGGACCTCCTCGGTGAGCGGATGCCGCGGACCAGCCGACGCCTCTTCTGGGGGCAGGCGGAGGCCGTGGCCGCCGCGACCGACGTGGCCGAGGTGATCGGCGGGGCGATCGCCCTGGAGATCCTCTTCGGGGTGCCCTTGCTGCTCGGCGGCGTCATCGTCGGGGTCGTCTCCACGATGCTGCTCGCTGTGCAGTCGAGGCGGGGTCAGCGACCCTTCGAGTTCGTCATCATGGGCCTGCTCGCCATCATCACGCTCGGCTTCCTGGCCGGGCTGTTCGTCAGTCCGATCTCGTGGGGAGCCACAGCCGCAGGACTGGTGCCGCGCTTCGACGGCACCGAGACGGTGCTGTTGGCGGCCGGGATGCTCGGAGCCACGGTGATGCCGCACGCGATCTATCTGCACTCCTCGCTCGCGCGCGACCGCCACGGGGCCATCGACCGGCAGCGGTTGGGCCTGCCTCGACTCCTCCGGGCGACCAAGTGGGACGTCGGGATCTCCCTGCTGATCGCGGGCTCGGTCAACGTCGCCATGCTCCTGCTCGCCGCGGCGAGCCTTCGGGGTGTCGCAGGGACCGACACGATCGAGGGTGCCCACGCCGCGATCACCAGCCAACTCGGCCCGGCAATCGGGGTCATCTTCGGGATCGGGCTGCTGGCCTCCGGCCTGGCCTCGACCTCGGTCGGCTGCTACGCCGGCGCCTCGATCATGGCTGGGCTCCTGACGGTTCAGGTGCCCTTGTTCATCCGCCGGGTGGTGACCCTCGTCCCGGCGTTGGTGATCCTCGCGATGGGGGTCAACCCCACGTGGGCCCTGGTGCTGAGCCAGGTGGCCCTCAGCATCGGCATCCCCTTTGCACTGGTGCCGCTCGTCCGGATGACCTCGTCCGCCACGCTCATGGGCTCCTACGTCAACAGGCTCCCCATGCGGATCATGGCGTGGCTGGTCGTGGCGCTCATCGTCACGCTCAACCTCGTCCTCATCGCCCTCATCGCAACCGGTCACGGCTGATCGATGACCCCCGACGAGCCCACCCGGAGCCGCCGCCCCGACCGGTCCGAGGACGTCCGCGTCGACGTCGATCAGTTCACTGCGGTGGCCCAGGACTACCTCAAGGTCATCTGGTCGGCCACCGAGTGGGGTGGCCCACCGATCACGACGAAGGACCTGGCCCTGCGGTTCGCCACCAGCGCTGCCAACGTGTCCGAGACCGTCAAGCGGCTCGCCAGCCAGGGACTCATCGACTACCAGCCCTACAAACCGGTCACGCTCACCCCCATCGGCACCGACCTGGCCCTGGCCATGGTGCGCCGCCACCGGCTCGTGGAGACCTTCCTCGTCACCACCCTCGGCTACGACTGGAACGAGGTCCACGACGAGGCCGAGCGACTCGAGCACGCGGTCTCCGACACCATGATCGACCGGATCGCCCAACTGCTGGGCCATCCGTCGTCAGACCCGCACGGTGACCCGATTCCGTCCGTCGACGGGGCGATCGAGAGACCGGGCGACACGTTGCCCTTGGGCGACGCGCCCTCCGGGCGCTTCGACGTGGTGCGCATCTCCGACGCCGACCCCGACTGCCTCGACCGGCTCGGCGCCCACGGGATCCGTCCCGGTTCGATCATCGACGTCGCGACCGACCCCAGGGACCAGGACCGGGCTCGGGCCGTCACCGCTGCCGGGGCCGCGCTGGCCGCCGCCGACATCGAGGCGATCTGGGTGCGGCCACGCCTGCGATGAATGTCAGGCCTACTCGACCTGCTCGGGCTCAAGGCTCGACTGAGTGCCGGCGAACATCGCGGTGAGGTCGAGCGAGGACACGTGGTGCTCGGATGCCAGCGACACGTAGGTCCGTGCCAAGACGTCCTTGCCGAAGCCGAGCACCGTGTTGAGCAACCCAGTCGCCTCGGCGAGTTCATCGGGGGCGGCCGACGCGACGATCTGGCGCCACATCGACTCCTCGAGAGCGTTGAACGCTGCCTGCACCTCGCTGATGTCGAAGCCCTGGCCGAAGCGCTCTTCTGCGACGGTCTCGGCGTAGGTGCTCACCCCTGCGAGGTCACGGTCGTCGATGGCGGTGACGACGAGGTCGAAGAGGCTCTCGAGCCGCTCCCGGGTGAGCGCCTCCCCAGCGGCCTGGTAGTGGTGGATGTGCGCTCGATCGACGACCGTGTAACTCTCGTCGACGATGCTCGAGCGGGACTTCCGAAGCACGGCTGCACAGTCCATCCGGACGCACCTACCCTTCATCGGGTCCATCGTCGCACGCCAGCCGCCCGGCCGGGCCACCAGACGCTGTTCCCTCGGCCACATGGGCGATGCCGGGCCTCGCGCCGGGGGTGCCGGGGGTGCAGGGGGTGCAGGGGGCGAGCTGGCCCGAGACGAACGTATGCCGCTCCGCGAGTCTCGCTCAGCGGCATACGTTTAGCTGGTGGTGGCGGCTACGTCACCAGCCGCGCTCGGCGAGGTGGTGGCCCACCGGGATCTCCTCGACGTTGATGCCGACCATGGCCTCGCCCAGGCCCCGGGAGACCTTCGCGATGACGTCGGGGTCATCGAAGAAGGTGGTCGCCTTGACGATCGCGGCAGCGCGCTCGGCCGGGTTGCCGGACTTGAAGATGCCCGACCCGACGAAGACACCCTCGGCGCCGAGCTGCATCATCATCGCGGCGTCGGAAGGGGTGGCGATGCCGCCGGCGGTGAACAGGACGACGGGGAGCTTGCCGGCCGCGGCGACCTCCTTGACGAGGTCATAGGGGGCCTGCAGCTCCTTGGCCGCGACATAGAGCTCGTCCTCGGGCAGGTTCTGCAGGTGCCGCAGCTGCTGGCGGATCTGGCGCATGTGGGTCGTGGCGTTGGAGACGTCACCGGTGCCGGCCTCACCCTTGGAGCGGATCATCGCCGCGCCCTCAGTGATCCGGCGCAGCGCCTCGCCGAGGTTGGTCGCGCCGCAGACGAAGGGCACGGTGAACTTCCACTTGTCGATGTGGTTGGCGTAGTCGGCCGGGGTGAGGACCTCTGACTCGTCGATGTAGTCGACGCCGAGGCTCTGCAGGACCTGGGCCTCGACGAAGTGACCGATGCGGGCCTTGGCCATGACAGGGATCGAGACCGCCGCGATGATGCTGTCGATCATGTCGGGGTCGCTCATCCGCGACACCCCGCCCTGGGCGCGAATGTCCGCGGGGACCCGCTCGAGCGCCATGACGGCGACGGCGCCGGAGTCCTCGGCGATCTTGGCCTGCTCGGCGGTGACGACGTCCATGATGACGCCGCCCTTCAGCATCTCGGCCATGCCACGCTTGACGCGCATCGTGCCGGTGCCGACCTGCGACGACGGCTCGGTCGACGGCTGCGACGGCGTGGTCGGGGTCTCGGTAGTGCTCACGGTCTCCTGCTTTCTCGGGTGGCGGTACTTCAAGGGTAGGCCCGTCGACTGGGTGGGCTGGACCGGCCGATTCCACCACGACGCGGTGACCCGAGGATGGTGCCGGCTCAGGGGGTCAGGTGCCCGGGCAGCTCATCGTTGAATTCGAGGGTGACGGGCACCGGGGTGTGGCCGGCGAGGTGGAAGACCCGCACGACCCACTTGCGTCGGACGCGGCGGACGTCGGTCACGGCGTCGTTGTGGAAGCGTCGGGCCAGCTGCACCCGGGTGCACACGGAGGTCAGGCGGGCCAGGTAGTCATCGCCGTGGTCGCTGCGCGCGCGCAACTCGTCCACGGCGTCGCGGGTCAACGCGATGTCGAGGGCGTCGGTCAGGTCGTTCTCGACCAGCTCGCGGGCGCCACCGTCCATGTGGGCGGTCTCGAGGGTCTGGACGGCGGCAGCGGCCAGGATGAGTGCGGTCGCGCTGTCGAGCACGCCGCTGTTGGCGAGTTCGACCGAGGCCTCGGATCGGCGCACGAGTTGCGCGTCGACGGCAGCGAGGGTGCCGCTCAGGCGGACGTGGAGCCGGTCGAGGCGGGCCGCGCTGTAGGAGAGGTACCAGGCCACGACGACGAGGACGAACAGGATCGCGAAGACCCACGACACCGGCTCCCTCATCGAGTGCCTCCGCCGCCCAGGCTGCCGCGGACGAAGCGGTTCCACCGGGTCTGGGGCTCCTGTTGGGCCATCTGGGATCCTTCGATCACGGTCTCGTAGACGGCCACGATCTGGCGGGCGACGACCGACCAGTCGAACAGCCGGGCCCGGACCTGTCCCGCGGCCGCGAGCTCCGCCCGGTGCTCGGGGTGGGCGAGCAGCTCCACCAGGGCCCGGGCCAGGTCGGCCGGGTCCTCGTTGCGGAACAGCCGTCCGCTCGCGCCGCCGTCGAGGACCCGGGAGAAGGCCGCCAGGTCGCTGGCCAGCACGCAGGCCCGGGCCGACATGGCCTCGATGAGGATGATGCCGAAGCTCTCCCCTCCGGTGTTGGGGGCCACATACACGTCGACCGAGGCGAGCAGCGCGGCCTTGTCCTCGTCGGTGACAGCGCCGAGGAACTCGCACCGGTCCGCGATCTCGCGGGGCACCTTGGACCTGACCTCGGTGACGTCGCCCGGCCCGGCGACCAGGATGCGTAGCCCGGGGACCTGACGCAGGACGTCGGGCAGGGCCGCGGTCAGGACGGGCAGGCCCTTGCGCGGCTCCCCCATCCGTCCGAGGAAGGCGATGGTGGGGTGCTCGGGAGTCCCGACCCAGTCCGGGTTGGGCTGCGCCGAGGCGAACCGGTCGACGTAGACCCCGTTGGGGATGACGACGGCGTCACCGCCGACGTGGGTGGTGACGGTGCGGCGGGCATCCTCGCTGACGGCGATCCGGCCCGCGATCTTCTCCAGGCCCGGGCGCACCAGTGGATAGACGGTCTGCATGGTGCGGGACCGGATGATCGAGGTGTGGAAGGTGGCGACGATGGGGCCTTCCGCGGCCATCATCGCCAGGATGCTGATGCTCGGCGTGATCGGCTCGTGCAGGTGCAGCACATCGAACTTGCCGTGGTCGAGCCAGCGATTGACCTTGGCTGCGGTCACCGGACCGAAGTTGAGCCGGGCGACCGAGCCGTTGTAGCGCACCGAGGTGGCCTGGCCCGCCGAGACGACGTAGTCCGGCAGTGCGGTCTCGCTGTCGGCCGGGGCCAGGACGGAGACCGAGTGGCCCTCACCGATGAGGTGCTCGGCTAGGTCGCGGACATGGAACTGCACCCCGCCCGGCACGTCGAAGCTGTAGGGGCAGACGATGCCGACTCTCACGCCGCACCGCCGGCGAGTGCCGGGTCGAGGTCCTCGACGAAGATGCGCTGGAGCATGTGCCAGTTGGACGTGTGTTCCTTGATCGTCCCGGCGAGGTGATCGGCGCACTGCTGGGTCAGGTCCTGCGCCTTGGCCGCGGTGGTGCCACCGACCCGGGGCGTCAGGGCCGGGCCCATCTCGATGACCGTGCGGTAGCCGCCGAGTCCGGTGCCCTTCGGGGCCCGCTCGTAGTGGATCGCGGCGGGGTAGAGGGGCGCGCCGGTCATCAGGGACAGGACGGCGGGGCCCTTGGCCATCTTCGCCCGGTGCCCGAGGAGGTCGACCTCGAGGCCGCCATGGGTCAGGTCGCGGTCGCTGGCCAGCGCAATCATCCGACCCCCGTCCCGAGCAGCCCGCACCAGGCCGGCGAAGGGGTCCTCGCCCCCGGTGAGCGGGAGGATGTCCATGTTGATGCTGTTGCGGAAGGCGACGAACTCCTGGAAGACCTCCTCGGGCTTCAGGCGCTCCGCGACCGTCGTCACCGGCGCGAGGTGGGTGGCGGACCACGCCGCAGCCATGTCGAAGTTGCCGAGGTGGCCGACGAAGGCGATCGCCGACCGGCCCTCGGCACAGTCCCGGGCCGGGGCCTCGGTCCCGGTCGCCCGGACGGCGCCGTCGATCTGGCTCTGGGTCAGGGACGGAAGTCGGAACGCCTCGCAGTAGTAGCGCATGTAGGAGCGCATCCCGGCGTGCACGAGCGCGTCCAGCTCACGGGCGCCCAGCTCGGGACGGACCCGGGCGTAGTTGGCGCGCAGCCGCTTGACGCCCTTGCCGCCGCGCAGGTAGGCGGTGTCGGCGATCCGGTTGAACAAGCCGTAGGCCGCGGGCTCGGGCAGCGCCCTCAGGGCTGACCACCCGATCTTGAACCCCATGACGCTCACGGTGTCCCTGGCCCGGCTCACGGCCGAGGCGGACCCGAAGTGGAGGCTCCCGATCACGGGGCGACCTCGCCGGCGTCGATGGCCTGGCGCCGGACGGTGAGCATCCGTTGCAGGACCGTGACGAGACTGGCGAGGGCGAGCAGCCCCAGCACGACCCCGAGCAGCACGGTCGAGCCCAGCACGTCGGCGAAGAAGGCCGCGGCGAGCACCGCCACGAGGCGGTCGGCTCGCTCAGCGATACCGACGTTGGCCGTAAAGCCGAGCCCCTCGGCACGGGCCCGGGCATAGGAGACGACCATGCCGAGGATGAGGCAGGCCAGGGCGAGCCCGGCCATGACGAGGTTGGCTCCCCTCCCGGCGTAGTAGATGACCAGACCACCGAAGATCGCGGCATCACCGACCCGGTCCAGCGTCGAGTCGAGGAAGGCACCCCACTTGCTCGACCGCCCGGACGAGCGGGCCATGATCCCGTCCACCGTGTCGGAGAAGACGAAGGCGACGATGACCAGGACGCCGATCCACAACTTGCCCTGCGGGAAGAAGATCAGGGCCCCGGCGCTGACGCCAAGGGTCCCGACGACGGTGACGATGTCGGGGCTGATGCCCAGCTTGAGCAGCAGTCGCGCGATGGGGGTCAGCAGCGTGGTGATCGTGGCGCGCAGGAGTCGATTGAGCATGGTGGCTCCAGACTACTGAACACCCGACGTCACTTTGGCCACGCCTCGACAAGCATGGTCCGCGTGTCTTCGAGCAGCACGGGCAGCGCCTTGGTCTGGCCGATGATCGGCAGGAAGTTGGAGTCGCCGGCCCAGCGTGGGACGACGTGCTGGTGCAGGTGGGCGGCGACCCCGGCCCCGGCGACGGCGCCCTGGTTCATGCCCAGGTTGAAGCCGTGGGGCACGGATGCCGCCTGAAGGGCCCGGATCGCCTGCTTGGTCAGGAGCGCGAACTCCTGCGTCTCCTCGTCAGTGAGGTCGATGTAGAGGGAGACGTGCCGGTAGGGGCAGACGAGCACGTGACCCGGGTTGTAGGGGAACAGGTTCAGCACCACGTAACAGTGCGTGCCCCGCTTGACGATGATTTGTCGCCGACGATGTAGGCCATCCGGTGCGGGGTCCACAGTCGCTCGAAACCGTCATCGACCCCGACGAAGTCATGCTCGGTCTCTCGCGCGGTGCCACTGTCCTGCTCCGTCATGCTCGAAATCCTAGAGTGTCGCTTCCCGGGCCCGACGCCTCGACCGGGTCTGGGACATCCCGCGTGTCGGTCCGGTGATCGGGGGCAGCCTTCCGCTTCAATGAACGTGGCCCTGCGATGTGTGAGATCGCAGGGCCCATTCCCTTGTCCGACCGGTGTCGGCAGCAACCAACGGCTCTCGCTCTCGAACGACCCCGCGGGAGTGAGATCCGCGGGGTCGTTCTTCGAGCGGGCGCCCAGGACGGTTCATCGTCCGCGGCTGGGCCGGGATGGGTTCAGCCGGCGACCGGGAATCGGAGCCGGGCGAGGGCGGGCTCGTTCCAGAGCGTGGGATCGACATCAGCGGGCCGGACTGCGACCACCGTGCCGCCCATGGCCAGGACGACACTCGCGATCCTGGAGAGCACGTCCTCCGCCGGAGACCCATCTGCCAGTTGGTCCCCGTCAGAGCCGCGTCCCGCGAACTCCAGTGTCCCGGTCTCGCCGTCGAACGACCCCGGAACCGTGACGGTGAAGTCGAAGTAGAAGGTGTCGACGGCGCCGGCCACCGCTCCCCGGGCGATGGCGGCGAGGTCTCGCTCCACCCGAGACTGGTCGCCGTCGGCGAGCGATCGCAGGGCGGCATTGGTGTCGTCGACAGCGAGGGTGGCCAACTCATCTCGGACGGCCTGATCGACGGTTGCGGCGTCGAGGTGGTCCGGTGCCCCCTTGACGACCACGGCGGGCCGTCCGTCGAAACGGGCCACGAAGAGGCTGGCGAGCGGGTCGCTGGCAAAGACCACCAGTGGGACCTCACCGTGCGGATCGAGGGCGTTCAGTTCCTGCTTGACCGCATCAGCCACATAGGCGCCATAGCCCTCGAGGATGACCTTCTGGTATTCGTCCCCGATCCGTCGGCCCGAGTCGACCGGGCGCTTGGGGACGGCCGACTCGGCGTCCCGGGCCCACTGCGCCCGGGTCTGCTGGACCGTGGCACGAGTGGTCGGCGTGGCGTGCCACAGTTGCCAGGACTTGGCAGACAGGGTGAGGGCGAAGGCCTCCTGCTGGTTGCCGCCGGCGCGGAGCAACTGCCCCAGCGCGAAGTGCCGACCGACGTGGACGCTGTCCTCGAGGTGGTTGGGCAGCACGAAGGCAGCGGTGTGGCTGGGTGAGACGAAGATGGCCAGCGAGCGGGAGACGTCCGTCCACAACTCGGCCGAGCCGGCGAACTCCACCTGCTGGCGTCGGATCGCCTCGACGCTGTCGGCGGAGGCCTCGAGGCCCTTCGCACGCTCGATCGCGTCGTCGAAGAAGCTCTTGACCGCGACCTGGGCGCGCTCCCGCTCGTGCACGATCGGCGAGGTCGCGGCATAGATCGTCACGGCGAGGTCTTGCTCGCGCCCCAGGGCCTCGAACTCAGTGGGAGTGGGTAGGTCGTAGCGAACGGTCAAGCGACTCATCTTCTCTCAGCTCGGCAGTGCTGGCATCAGGCTGTGCCCATGACCGACCCTACGTGCTGACCGGATCCGTGTCAGGACCAATTTTCCGACCCGGACCCGTCGATGCTTCAGACCTGAGCCCGGGACTCGATCGCCGCGAGGATCTCTGCGATGGCGTCGGCCACCGGCACGCCGTTCTTCTGCGAGCCGTCGCGGTAGCGGAAGGACACCGCGCCGGCCGCACGGTCATCCTCCCCCGCGATCAGCACATAGGGCGCCTTCGACTTGGACGCGTTGCGGATCTTCTTGGGGAAGCGGTCGTCGCTGTCGTCGAGCTCGATCCGCACCCCCTGGCGCCGCAACTGCTCGAGCACGTCCCTGAGGTAGTCGGCGAAGTCCTCGGCCACCGGGACGCCGAGCACCTGCACCGGAGCCAGCCACACCGGGAAGGCGCCCGCGTAGTGCTCGACGAGCACCCCCAGGAACCGCTCGATCGAGCCGAACTTGGCCGAGTGGATCATCACCGGTTGCTGACGGGTGCCGTCCGCGGCCTGGTACTCGAGGCCGAAGCGCGCGGGCTGGTTGAAGTCGTACTGGATTGTTGACATCTGCCAGGTCCGCCCGATCGCGTCACGGGCCTGCACCGAGATCTTCGGTCCGTAGAACGCGGCCCCGCCGGGGTCTGCGACGAGCTCGAGCCCGGAGGCCGTGGCGACTTCCTCGAGGACTTTGGTAGCCGCCTCCCACTGCTCGGGGCTGCCGATGAACTTGTCGTTGTTGTCATCACGGGTCGACAGCTCCAGATAGAAGTCGTCGAGGCCGAAGTCGCGCAGCAGCCCGAGGACGAAGTCGAGCAGGTGCTTGATCTCCGCCGGAGCCTGCTCGGGGGTGACGTAGGAGTGCGAGTCGTCCTGGGTCAGACCGCGGACGCGGGTCAGGCCGTGCACGACACCGGACTTCTCGTAGCGGTAGACCGTGCCGAACTCGAAGTAGCGCAGTGGCAGCTCCCGGTAGGAGCGGCCCCGCGACAGGTAGATGAGGTTGTGCATCGGGCAGCTCATCGCCTTGAGCTGGTACTTGGCTCCCTCGAGCTCCATCGGCGGGAACATCGTGTCGGCGTAGTACGGCAGGTGGCCCGAGGTGTAGAAGAGGCCGTCCTTGGAGATGTGCGGGGTGCCGACGTAGGAGAAGCCCTCCTCGATGTGCCGGCGGCGCACGTAGTCCTCCATCTCCCGCTTGATGACCCCACCCTTGGGGTGGAACACGGGCAACCCGGACCCGAGCGCGTCGGGGAAGGAGAACAGGTCCATCTCCGCGCCGATCTTGCGGTGGTCGCGACGCTCCGCCTCGGCGAGCCGGTCGAGGTAGGCCTTGAGCTCGACCTTGCTCGGCCAGGCGGTGCCGTAGATCCGTTGCAGCTGCGGATTCTTCTCCGACCCGCGCCAGTAGGCAGCCGCCGAGCGCATCAGCTTGTAGGCGTTGCCGATCAGTTTGGTGCTGGGGATGTGCGGGCCGCGGCACAGGTCGCCCCAGGCGCGGGTGCCGTCTCGGCGGATGTTGTCGTAGATGGTCAGTTCCCCGGCGCCGACCTCGACACTCGCGCCCTCGGCGGCAGCCTCGGTGTTGCCGCCCTTGAGCCCGACGAGCTCGCACTTGTAGGGCTCGCCAGCCAACTCCTCCAGGGCCGCGGCATCAGTGACGACCCGCCGGGCGAAGGTCTGCCCCTCGTTGATGATCTTCTGCATGGCCTTCTCCAGGGCCTTGAGGTCATCAGGGACGAAGGGGGTCTCGATGTCGAAGTCGTAGTAGAAGCCGTCGCGGATCGGTGGGCCGATGCCGAGCTTGGCCTCGGGGTTGATCGACTGCACGGCCTGAGCGAGCACGTGCGCGGCGGAGTGACGCAGGACCGCGAGCCCGTCCTCGGAGTCGATGGTCACCGGCTCGACGACATCGCCGTCGGTGAGCACGTGGAAGAGGTCGCGCAACTCCCCGTTGACCCGGGCCACGACCACGGAGCGGTCGGCGACGCCGGCCTGCTCGAACAGGTCACCGGCGCTCGTCTGCTCCGCAACCGATCGCTCGCTTCCGGCGATGGTGACGGTGATCGATGCAGACACGGTGGGTACTCCTTGGGTGCGGACCCGATCCCCGGAACGGGACGAGGCGATGACGTATGCCGCTGGGCTGCGGCGCCTCCGCCAGCCTACCGAGCGCGGGGGGTGGGTCGCGACGCAACTTCAGCCAGCCGGCTGAGCACGCCCGGATCTTCGTTCCTGGGGTCAGGGCAGGCGCGGCGTCGAGCCCATCGACGGATTACGGCCTATGGTGAGGAGATTGTCCAGACCTGACGCTCGACAAGAACTGAGGAGCTGCATGGCCCCCCGACTGACCTGGCCCGTGGCCGCAGTAGCCGCCCTGGTCGTGCTCCTCGCGGCGGCCTGCGGGGGCTCTGGAGTCGATCCCGGTGCGGCCTCCGCAGGTCCGGGGACGAGCGGGACGACGCACTCAGCGCCCGCAGCGGGTGCCTCGAGCGGGCCGGTCACCCCGCCCTCCACCTCGAGTCCCGCCACCACCCTTCCGGCAACCCCCAGAGCCACCACGCCGGTTTCATCGGAATTGCCCCGAGGCGGGCGCACGCTCTTTCCGCACTATCGCCTGGTCGGCTTCGCCGGGCACCCGAACTCGGTCCCACTGGGGCGGCTCGGCATCGGCAAGCTGGCCGACCGCACGGCGGAGATCGAAAAGCTCGCTGAGCGCTATGCCGACGGCCGCACACCGCTGCCCGTCCTCGAACTCATCGCCACGGTCGTGCAGGCCCAGCCGGGCCGGGACGGGATGTACCGGGCTCGTGCTTCTGACTCGATGATCGCGACGCAGCTGGCGGCCGCCCGTCAGGTGAACGGGATCCTGCTGCTCGGGATCCAGCCGGGTCGTTCACCGTTCCTCACCGAGGTCAAGGCCTACGCCAAGTGGCTCAAGGAGCCCGACGTCGGGATCGCGCTCGACCCCGAGTGGGCGATGGGGCCGCGCCAGGTCCCGATGCGCGTCTTCGGCAGCACGACGGGCAAGGAGATCAACGGGATAGCCGCTTATCTTGCGGGCGTCGTCGAGGAGAACGACCTGCCCGAGAAGGTGCTCGTCTTCCACCAACTCGCCCCCTCCATCGTGCGCCACGAGTCGGACATCAAGGCGCACCCCGGGGTGGCCATCATCAAGTCGGTCGACGGCATCGGCAGCCGCGCCATGAAGGAAGAGACCTGGCGCAAGCTCACCGCCACGATGCCCAAGTCCCTGTATCCCGGCTTCAAGCTCTTCTATGAGGAGGACGCGCAGTTCGGTCCCCTCATGACACCCGCCCAGGTGCTGGCCCTGCGACCCGAGCCGGACTACGTCCTCTACGAGTGAGCCCGCCCCCGCGAAGTCTCGGGAGCGGGCTCGGCCGCCGACCAGCGGGCGGGCTCGCGTCCGGTTACCAGGTGTTCTCGACGATGGCGTGCTCGATCTCGCGGCGCCCGCTCTCCAGGACGGAGAGCGTGCTGCCGGTCGTGATGTGTGAGCGCAGCCGGACCGTGGACGGCAGTCGCACGGGCTTGTGGAACCAGACCCGGCTCGTGACCCCCGCGTCGGGAAGCGCCGGGCCGAGGGCCGCGAGCACCTTTGCGTACGTGTACATTCCGTGCGCGATGGCCGTCGGGAAGCCGAGCGGCTTCGCCGTCAGGGCATGCACGTGGATGGGGTTCCAGTCCCCCGACACCGCGGCATAGGACCGGCCGGTGCCCTCCCCGAGCCGCCACGAAGGCCCGGAGCTGACTGCCTCGAGGGACTCGAGAGAGGGCGCCTCGGACGTGTCGGCATCAGGGTGGCTCGCACCACGGGCGAGGTAGGTGCTGACCCCCCGCCAGACCAGCTCGTCGCCAACTCTCGCCTCCGACACGAGGTCGACCTGGCGGCCGCGCCGGTGCGGCCGCAGGGCCTCGGCGTGCACCGTCAGGTCGAGCTCCTCGTCGACCGCGATGGGCCGCACGGTGGTGATGACATTGGTGACGTGCACGGCCCCCAGCAAGGGCAGCGGGAAGGCCCGCTGGCTCATGACGGCCATCTGGAGCGGGAAGGCCAGTAGGTGGGGATAGGTGACCGGCAGCGCCGTTCCGACACCGAAGCCGCACAACCGGGAGTAGTCGACGAGGTTGTCGAGCTCGATCCGGACGCCGCGGCGGACGGCTCGGGTGTCGGGCACCTCGCCCGTGGTGCCCCGGCCAGTCACCACGGCGGAGGCGTAGATCCGTTTGAGGTCAGGGGCCGAGTCGAAGGTGATCTCGTGGGTCATGTAGTGATCACGCTCCCAGCAGGCTCTGGCCGCAGACCCGCACGACCTGTCCGGTGACGGCGGCGGTGCCCGGCTGGCTGAACCAGGCGATCGTCTCGGCGACGTCCTTGGGGTGACCACCCTGCTGGAGCGAGTTCATCCGACGCCCGACCTCGCGGGTGGCGAACGGGACCTGCGCCGTCATCTCGGTCTCGATGAAGCCCGGGGCGACCGCGTTGACCGTGATGCCACGGTCCTTGACCTGCGCCGACAGGGCAGTGACCAGGCCGATGACGCCGGCCTTGCTCGCGCCGTAGTTGGTCTGCCCACGGTTGCCGGCGATGCCGGCGATCGAGGAGACGCACACGATGCGGCCACCGTCGCTCAGCCCGCCGTCACCGAGGATCGCCTCGTTCATCCGCAGGATCGACGCCAGGTTGACGTCCAGGACGCTCCCCCAGCGCTTGTCGTCCATGTTGACGAAGAGCTTGTCCCGGGTGATCCCGGCGTTGTGCACGACGATGTCGATCGAGCCGTGCCGCGACGTCGCGTGCTCGACGATCCGGGCTCCGGCATCGGCCGCCGTGACGTCGAGTTGCAGGGCGGTGCCCTTGATCTCGTTGGCCACCTTCGCCAGGGCGTCCCCGGCGGCGGGGATGTCCACGGCCACCACGGTGGCCCCGTCCCGCGCCAGGACGCGGGCGATCTGGGCCCCGATCCCGCGAGCTGCTCCGGTCACGACGGCGACCTTGCCTGCGAGCGGCGCGAGCGAGTCGGGGTTGGTGCCGGCGGTGTCGGTGGTGTCGCTGACCCGGACGACCTGACCATCGACGTAGGCGGAGCGCCCGGAGAGGAAGAACTCGACGGCTGACCCGACTCCGCCGGCCGAGTCGCCTTGTGTCAGAACGAGGTTCGCTGTGGCGCCGGCACGCAACTCCTTGCCGAGCGAGCGAACGAACCCTTCGAGGGCACGTTGCGTGGTGAACTCGGTGACGTCGGTCAGGCCTGCCGGGTCGGTCCCGATGACCACGACGCGGGCGTTCTTGCGCAACCGCTTGACCGCCGGAGCGCCGAGCGTGCGCAGCGCGTCGAGGTCGTCGGGGACCTTCGCTGAGCTGAGGTCGAGGACGATGGCGCCGAGCTTCTGCTCGCCCGCCTCGTCCAGGGTCGCGACCGTGGTGACACCGTGCTCCCCGATGGTCGCTGCCACGCCAGAGGCGAAGCGGCCACCCCCGGCGACGAGGACGGGACCCTCACAGAGCGGCGAGCCGGGCTCGTAGCGGCGCAGCCGGGTCGGCTGTGGCACACCGACCTTGGCGGCGATCGGGGAGGTGATGATGCTCGTGAAGATATCGCTCATGACTCAGGCCTCCACGATCGCGACGACGCCCTGCCCACCGGCAGCGCAGATGGAGATGAGCCCGCGGACCGTCCCGCCGCCCCGCTCGTCCTTGAGTTGCTTGAGCTGCTTGGCGAGGGAGGCGAGGATGCGCCCGCCGGTGGCGGCGAAGGGGTGCCCCGCGGCGAGCGAGGACCCGTTGACGTTGAGGCGGTCGCGGTCGATCGTGCCGAGCGGTCCGTCAAGGCCGAGCTTCTGGACGCAGAAGTCCTCGTCCTCCCACGCCTTGAGCGTGGCCAGGACGGTCGAGGCGAAGGCTTCGTGCAGCTCGTAGAAGTCAAAGTCCTGCAGGGTGAGTCCGTTGCGGGCCAGCAGTCGCGGCACCGCATAGGCCGGGGCCATGAGCAGGCCCTCGTCGCCGTGGACGTAGTCGACCGCGGCGGCCTCACCGTCAACGAGGTAGGCCAACGGAGTCAGGCCGTGCTCGGCAGCCCAGTCCTCGCTGCTCAGCAGGACAGCTGAGGCGCCGTCGGTGAGTGGTGTCGAGTTGCCCGCCGTCATGGTGGCGTTCTCGCCCTTGCCGAAGACCGGCTTGAGCGCGGCGAGCTTGTCCACCGTGGAGTCGGGACGCAGGTTGTTGTCCTTGCTCAGGCCGAGGAACGGAGTGATGAGGTCATCGAAGAAGCCCCGGTCGTAGGCGGCAGCGAGCTTCTGGTGGCTGGCCGCGGCCAGTTCGTCCTGAGCCTCGCGGGTGATCCCCCACTGGGCGGTCGTGATCGCCTGGTGCTCCCCCATCGACAGGCCGGTCCGCGGCTCGGTGTTCTCCGGCAGGGCGGGGGCCAGGTCACTCGGGCGCAGGGACGAGAGAGCCTTGAGCTTGTCGAGCGGGGACTTGGCCCGGTTGACCGCGAGGAGGGTCTGACGCAGACCCTCGCTGACCGCGATCGGGGCATCACTTGCGGTGTCGACCCCGCCGGCGATGCCCGACTCGATCTGACCCATGGCGATCTTGTTGCCGACCAGGATCGCTGCCTCGAGCCCGGTGCCACAGGCCTGCTGGATGTCGTAGGCCGGCGTGTGCGGCGAGAGCCGCGACCCCAGGACGGTCTCACGGGTCAGGTTGAAGTCGCGGCTGTGCTTGAGCACGGCTCCCGCGGCGACCTCGCCCAGGCGCTCCCCGGCCAGGCCGTAGCGGGCCACCAGTCCATCCACCGCGGCGGTGAGCATGTCCTGGTTGGACGCCTTGGCATAGGCGGTGTTGGCGCGCGCGAAGGGGATGCGGTTGCCTCCGAGGACAGCGACACGACGCGTCGATCGGGGGGTGGATTGCGAAGCCATGGGTTTCACTCCTGCGGAAGGGCCAGCGGGTGGGTGGGCTCAGATGTTCAGCCCGGACTGGTCGACGCCGGGCGCCGACCAGTTGAGACCAATATAACCGCAACTAAAAGTAGTCGATACAAGAAGTACCTGTTACTTTCGTGAGGTGGACAACACGGAGACCGAGCCGAGGGGGCGCTCGACCCACGGCCGCTCAGGTGGCTCGGAGCGCCCAGGTGGCGGCTCGGACGAGTCGGAGCACCCAGCCGGACCGACCGGCACAGCCGACCCAACCGGCCCACGCGACGGGCGGGACGTGCGGTGGGAACAGCACCGGGGTGAACGCCGCACCACCCTCGTGGATGCGGTCATTCAGGCCATCCGCATCCACGGCGCCGGGGTGGGGATGGACGAGATCGCCGCGACGGCAGGGACCAGTAAGACCGTCATCTACCGCTACTTCGACGACAAGGCGGGCGTCTACCGGGCCGTGGCCGACCGCATTGACCAACGGGTCCTGCGGCACGTGGGCGCGGCCCTGGCCCAGTCCAGCGCGCCCGACGGCGACCCTCGCCAACTGATCTCCTCGACCGTGGATGCCTATCTGGCCCTGGTCGAGTCCGACACCGAGGTCTACCGCTTCGTCGTGGGCCGGCCCCTCGTGGACCGTCCTCTCGTCAACGACCCCGTGGACGGGACGATCACCCAGGCCACCGGCCTGCTCCAGGCGGCCCTGCGCGCCGGCGGCGTCGAGCCGGCTCTGGCCCGCTTCTGGGCGATCGCGCTCGTCGGCTCGGTCCAGGCCGTGGCCCACGACTGGCTCAACGACCCTGCACGTCTGCCCCGCCACGAGATCGTGGGGACCCTGACCGACCTCGCCTGGACCGGGCTGGCGCCCGCCTTGCAGCGCGACGAGGGCCTTGGGGTTGATGATGGCCGGCGATAGCACGGAGCAAAGATGACCTCTCCAGCCCACGATAGGAAGGACTCACCCGCGTGTCCGAGGACCGATCTGCCCTGACCCTCTCCCTCCAGCGCCACCTAGACGGGCCTCGAGGGGCCCTCCGGGACCAGGCGCGCCAACTGGACGGGGCGACCTTCGGGCACCCGGCCACGCCGCTGTCGATGTCCGAGCACCGGGCGCGGGTGACCGCGCAACTTCGACAACTCGCCACGGGAAGCTTCGCCGCGGACGGGTTCCCCGAGCGTCAGGGCGGCACCGGTCGGTACGGCGACTCGGTGACCGCCTTCGAGATGCTCGGCCACCTCGATCTGTCGCTCTTCGTCAAGGCCGGCGTGCAGTGGGGGCTCTTCGGGGGAGCTGTGTCGCTGCTCGGGACCGAACGTCACGACGCCCTCCTCCCCCAGATCATCAGCGGAGAGGTGCTGGGTTGTTTCGCGATGACCGAGACCGGTCACGGGAGTGACGTGCAGAGCCTGCTCACGACCGCGACCTTCGATCCCGAAACAGACGAGATCGTCGTGCACTCCCCCGATCCTGCGGCGCGCAAGGACTACATCGGCAACGCCGCTGACGATGGCCACCAGGCTGTGGTCTTTGCCCAACTGGTCGTCGGGGGCGCGTCTCAGGGTGTGCACGCTGTGCTCGTCCCGATCCGCACGGACGACGGATCAGCATCGGCCGGGGTCACCATCAGTGACTGTGGCGACAAGCTCGGCCTGCAGGGAGTCGACAACGGGCGTCTGCTCTTCGACCAGGTCCGGGTCCCGCGGACCAATCTCCTTGGCAGATATGGCGACATCGATGACGACGGGGTCTACTCCAGCCCCATCGAGAATCCAACCGCGCGGTTCTTCACCATGCTCGGGACGCTGGTTCGCGGGCGCATCTCGGTGGCCGGCGGGGCCGGTGCCGCGGCGCGGTCCGCGCTCACCCTGGCGACGCGGTATGCCGCGGAGCGCACCCAGTTCCCGGTCCCCGGAACGGGCGTGGAGGCCGCACTGCTCGACTACCGGACACACCAGCGTCGACTCCTCCCCCGGATCGCCGCCGCCTATGGGCTGCTGTTCGCCGAGAACGAGCTGGTCAGCTCCCTGGACGACGTGCTGGCTGGCCGGGTCACCGGGGAACAGGAACAGCGCCAACTCGAGACGCGCGCTGCCGGCATCAAGGTGCTGACCACCCGGCACGCCACCGACACCATCCAGGAGTGCCGCGAGGCGTGTGGTGGAGCCGGGTACATGTGGGCCAACCGGTTTGCCTGGCTCAAGGCGGACACGGACATCTTCACCACTTTCGAGGGCGACAACACGGTCCTGCTGCAACTGGTCGCAAAGTCGCTCCTCGGCGAGTACCAGGACACCTTCGGAGACCTCGACGAGGCTGGCATCGTCGCCTTCGGAGCCAGGATCGCGGCCGGCACGGTCCTTGAGCGCACCGCGATGCGCAGCCTGATGCAGCGGCTCATCGACGCCGCCCCCGGTCGTGAGGAGGACGTGACCTTCGCCATCCGCGGCACCCAGTTGCGATTGCTCCGAGACCGGGAGGAACACCTCATCGAGACGCTCGCCCAGCGGTTGCGCCGGGCGAACGAGCCGGACGCCGATGCCTTCGCCATCTTCAACAACTGCCAGGACCATCTCGTCGACGCAGCCGAGGCGCACGTCGAGCGACTCGTCGTCGAAGCCTTCGCGGCAGCAGTCGAGGAGTGCCCTGACCCCGAGGCCCGGGCCGTCCTGGCTCGGGTGTGCGACCTGCATGCTCTTCACACGATCGAGGTCCACAAGGCCTGGTATCTCGAGCACGATCGTCTCAGCCCGGCCCGGACCAAGGCCCTGACTGCCTATATCAACGAGATCTGCCAGGAACTGCGCCCGCAGGCCACGATGCTCGTCGATGCCTTCGGCATCCCCGACGCCTGGCTGGGCACCGAGATGCTCGGGGACAACTGACGGACGCTCGAGGTCGATTCAGGCCGTGGGCGGCCGGTAGCGGCCCTGACGATGCACCAGCGCGTCACCGACCTCCCCCACCTCGGCGTGCTCGATGATGGCCTCGACCAGGACGGACCAGCCGACGGCATGCGGCGACGCCGGGTCGAGCCGGACCCCGGCCCAGGTGCTGGTCGTGGCGAGCCGAGGCCCCCAGGCAGTGTCCTCCCAGTCGCCGAGCCGGAACGGGCCCCCGGGCGCCGGGAAGAGGCCCGCGAAGACTTCAGCCAGGTCACGGTGGCGCCACTCGAGCAGGGCAACGACGGCGGTGCCGGTTTCCTGGAGTCGCTCCAGCAGGTCGGAGTCTTCGTGGAGCAGCGCCACGAACCGACCGGGCTCACCCTGGGCCACGAAGTAGGAGGAGACCGTGAGGCCGCTGCGTTCGATGCCGACCCCGGAGGTCCACAGGGACACCGCCCCACCGATTCGCCCGCGCAGTTGGCGCACCGGGTCGCGGTCGCCGTCCGAGGGGAGGAAGGGGTGCTCCGAGTGGATCGTCACGACGTCGTGGGGCTCTCGGCCGCCCCATCGGCGGTCTGCCCTGTCGAGCTCCCGTCGGCACGATCTGCCACGAGGAACCGGTCCCCCGTCCCGACGAGCCCGGGCTGGACCACCTCTGCGTAGACGCCGAGGCAGTCGGATGGCCTGCGGGTCACCCGGAGCGTCGCGGCGCCGATCCGGACGTCCTGGCCGACGAGTTCGTGCAGGTCGTCCGCCTCGATGTCCAGGATGACGTTGGCCTTGGGATGGGTCTCGACGTAGTCGCTGGCCGAGATCAGGTGCACCGCATGCTTCTTGGCCCGATTTCCTTCAGGACCGGTGGACGTCATCTCCACGGATTCGAGGTGCTGTCCCGGAGAGTCGGAATCGGGATAGATGAAGAGGTCAGAAACGGTCGCGTCCATGAGTCCACGGTAGTGCGGTGGTCACGGGACCCCATCAGGGGACGCACCGACTCGACCGGTGAAGTGGATTCTCGCGGTGTGGGGGCTGGTGCTGCGGCGGCACCGTATGGTCAGATGACAGCGACTCATTGGTCGGGCGTCGCGATCGCACGCTCGCGACAGCAGGATCGGAGCCACATGGCTGACCTACGAGGCGAGACGATGCCGCCCGAACCGAGTCTGGCCCCTAGCCCTCCCCGTTCGCCCCTCGTGGTCGCTGGTCCGGATTCCGACCCTCCCGGGGACGCGGTGTGGTGGCGGTCGGTGTTGGCCGCGGTGGCGGACCCGCTGGTCATCGCTGATGAGTCCGGACAGGTGATCGAGTTCAATGACGCGTTCAGCGACTTGTTCGGGTGGACGCTACGGGACGGGCCCTTCAATCGGCCCTATCCGTGGTGGCCGGACCGCGCGAGCGCGGACCTGGCCGAGCAGGAGGACCTCGGCCCCGATCCGCACCCCGATGCACCGGGAGACGCCTCGGCGGACCCGGCGGTTCGTCCAGAGGTGACCCTGCTGACCAGAGAAGGTCAGCGCCGGTGGGTGACCGTCCAGGTGCGGCGGGTGCAGGGACCCGACCGGCAGCGAGCGGAGGTCGTGGTGACCAGTCTGCGGGATGTGACCCGGGAGCACCTGGCGCGGGAGCGTCGAGCAGCTGCGGTGCGCCTCAGCTCCGAGTTCGCGACGGCTGCGGACCTGTCCCAGGTGCTGGGGGCGGCGGTGGCCGGGTTCGCCGAGCTCTTCGACGGTGATTCGACCGTTCGCGCCTCAACCGGCGCAGAGGGCCACGTCTTCACCGCCAGTGGCCCGGTCGAACGTGCGGGTGTCGACGCCCAGGTGTGGACGGCGCTGGGACAGCCGGTGCATTCCGGCAGTGGCTTGGGAGCCGACGGCGCCGATCAGGTCCGCGGGCTGCTGCTGGCCCCGGACCTACCGGAGTCCGAGTGTCGGGTGTGGGTGCAGTTCCACCAGTCGCGACGGGTCACAGACGATGAGCGGATTATTGGCGGCGTCCTGGTGCAGGCTTTCTCGATGGCGGTCGAACGGGTCGCGGCCACCACTGAATCCACCGACCGGGAGGCTCACCTCACGAAAGCCATGGAAAGCCATCGGGTCGTGGGGCAGGCGGTCGGCATCCTCATCGAGCGGCACCGAATCACACCGGCGGAAGCCTTCATCCGGTTGCGCGCTGCATCCCAGCAACGCAACACCAAATTGCACGAGATCGCCGCCCGCGTCGTCGAGACCGGAGCCGATCCGGACGAGGCCGAGTGACGGCTTCGCCCAGGTTTGACTTCGAGTGGGTGGGACCGCCATGGGTCTGACTCTCGAGTGTCCCTTCAGTCCCACCCCAACGGCGGGGCCGGCACACCCTGCGCAGCAGCAATGACCTCATCCAAGGTCGCGTAGCGACGATCGGGCAGGGACGACAGGCACCAGAGCAAGGCACTCGGGCAGTGCTGGCGGATCAGTGCAACAAAGAGTTGATCCCGCCGGGCAGGAAAACACGACGGTCGCAAGAGCTTCTCCAACTCTGCGCGCCTCTGGGTCAAGGCGTCCCGCAACGGAGTCGCTTGGTGCTGAGTCGTCGTCGAAGCCACGATGCCGCCCCCTCGTAGTTGAGGCTGGCCCCGTTGCCACCTCAACGAAGCACATGCCCAGCGGGGCCCGACCTCAAACCCTGACTGGCGTCTCCTTGAACGGAGGGCTGGGCCTACGCCCCTCCTCCACCCACACGGCGGAATACGAAGCCTCTGTCCCCCGGCAAGGCGGCGGCGGCCGTAGCGCCCTACGCTGGGCACGTGCGCTCTGATATCGACGACCTCTTGGCTGAGCGGGAGGACCGGCTCCAGGCGGAACTCGCCGTGCTGACCAAGCCGACGGGTGAGGTCGGCACGATCTCGTTCGGCAAGCGAATCGGCGAAGGAACCTCGTTGGCCGTTGACCGCCTCACCGCGGTGTCGACGCAAGAGCACCTGCTCGCGATCTTGGACGAAGTTCGGCGGGCTCGGCAGCGCGTGGCGGATGGGAGCTACGGACGGTGCGAGGAGTGCGGGGAGCCGATCCCCGAGGAACGGCTCGAGGCTCGCCCCTGGGCAGCCAAGTGTGTCCACCACAGCTGACCCCGGGCAGGCCGGGCGACGGCATCAGGGGGCGCCTGACGTCCGCTACCAGCCGAGGGTATCGACGGTCCAGCGGGAGGGGACGTAGGCACTGATCGTTGACGACCGTGATGGCGTGCGAATCGACCGCGCCGAGGGGAAGCGGAAAAAGGGTGAGGGGGGTCCTGACCCGTCGAGGTCATGATGACGCTTCGAGTCTGGACGACCGTGATTCCTCGGCGCATCGTCGAAGGTGCCCGGCCCGTCGCTGCGGGGCGTGGGACGGACAAACCTCGGGTGGAGCCGCTGTTCCGTGCGGGGAGGGCGTCGGAGAGAGGGACCTTGTCCGTCCGACGCACCGGCCGAGGGCCCGGTCAGGACGGCGGTGGGCCCGAGTGCGTACGAGCGGCCTCGAGCATCTTGTCATCGTCAGCCATCAGGATCTGCGCGAGATGCTTGACGTGGTCGATGAGCTCTGGATGTTCCTCCGGTGACCAGTCCCCCAACATCTCCTCCAGCCGGGCACGGCGCGCCTCGAGGAGTCGCGCGATGGCCTGGCGGCCTTCGCCGGTGAGCGCCAGGCGGTGACCCGGTTGATCATGGACACTTTTGAGCAGACCCTTGTCGTGCAGGCTCTCGGCGAGCTCGGTGAGCCGCTCCTCCGGGCGGTTCACCACTTGGGCGATGTGGGCCAAGGTGTCTGCCGGGTGGTCGTCGAAACGGTAGAGCAGCCAGCACTCGCGCGGTCCGAGGTCGAGTCCGGCCCGGTCAGCGAGCCGGGAGTAGAGCTCGAGTCGGTTCTCTCGCGCGGCGAGCACGGTAATCGCGCGCTCGACCTCCTCGATCGGGGTGCGCTCGCCGGGCATCGCAAAGGTATCGCCGGGGTCCACCGCGCCGGTCGTGGTGCGCAGCTCGATCTCGGGGAGGATCCACGTGAGCAGGAACGCGAAGAGGCCGATCGGGATGGCGACCAGGAAGACCTCCTGCAGCGAGGCGGCATACGCGTCGATGATTCCCGAGCGGATGGTCGGTGGCAGCTGCTGCAGCAGCGCTGGGCTGATGCTCGAGCCGGTCATGCCGGCCGGCAGCGTGGCGTTGCCGAGCGCGTCCTGCAGATGCCCGGTGATGACGGCGGCGAAGATCGCACCGAACACCGCGGTTCCGAACGATCCGCCGATCGAGCGGAAGAACGTCGCGCCGGCAGTCGCCACCCCGAGGTCCTTGTAGTCGACGGCGCTCTGCACCGCGATGATGAGGACCTGCATGACACAGCCGAGCCCGAACCCGAAGACGAACATGTAGACCGAGGTCATCAGCGTCCCGGTGTCCGGGCCCATCCGGGAGAAGAGGAACAGGCCCAGCGTCATGACCGCGGTGCCCATGACCGGGAAGACCTTGTAGCGCCCCCAACGGCTGATCAGGAATCCCGACCCGATGGAGGTCAGGAGCAGGCCGGCCATCATCGGCAGCAGCCGCACGCCGGAAGCGGTCGGGTCGACCCCCTGGACCACCTGAAGGAACAGGGGCAGGTAGGTGATCGCGCCGAACATCGCGAAACCGACGACGAATCCGATCGCAGCCGTCGCCGCGAAGACCTGGTTCCGGAACAGCGACAGCGGCAGGACCGGCTCTTTGGCGCGCCCTTCGACGAAGACGAACGCGATGGTGAGCACCACTCCGAGCACTGCCATGAGATAGATCGGGCCGGAAGACCAGTCGTAGGTGTTGCCGCCGAGGCTGGTCATCAGCACCAGGACGGTGGCGGCGGATGCGATCAAGGCCGTGCCGAGGTAGTCGATGGAATGGCGCACCGTGCTCAGAGCACCCGGCAGGACCACGGCGGTGACCCCGAGCGCGATGGCACCGACAGGGATGTTGATGTAGAAGACCCACCGCCAGGACAGGTGATCGACGAGCAGGCCACCGATGACGGGCCCGACCACGCTCGACAGCCCGAAGACCGCGCCGAAGAGGCCCTGGTAGCGGCCTCTGTCGCGGGCCGCCACGACGTCGCCGACGATCGCCTGGGCGCCGATGATCAGGCCGCCACCGCCGAGACCCTGGATGGCCCGGAACAGGATGAGTTGCAGCATGGACTGGCTCAGGCCCGACAGGATCGAGCCGAGCAGGAAGATGAGGATCGCGGCCTGGAAGAAGCGCTTCCGGCCGTACATGTCGCCGAGCTTGCCCCACAGCGGCGTCGACGCCGTGACCGCCAGCAGGTAGGCCGTGACGATCCACGACAGGTGCGCCAGACCGCCGAGCTCACCGACGATCGTGGGCAAGGCGGTAGCGACGATGGTCTGATCGAGCGCCGCCAGCAGCATGCCGAGAAGCAGGGCACCGATGATGGTGTACACGCGTCTCTTGGGCAGAGCGGACGGGCCGGTCCCTGTCTGAGCCGTAGCGGACACGAGACCCTCCTGGGTCGGGGGAAGTGATCAGGTCAGGACCTGATCACGTCCCACGCTAATCCCAGACGCCCTGGTGGGCAGCCCCTTCCGGGCACAGAGATCTCTGGAGGACGGCCCCCTACCTGCTACGGCGGGTCCCGGGGCAGTCCGACGGTCTGCTCGTTGATCGGCAGCTCGCGCGCGATCCAGGGGAAGAGCCACTCGAAGCAGAGCAGCACGACCCCGACGAGGAGGGCGACGAGCAGCAGCACACGAAGCCACGTCGGCCCGGGCAGGACCCGCCAGAGGGCGGCATACATCAGGTGCCTGCCGCCAGGCCGAAGCGGGCGGGATCCCACTGCGCCCGGGGAATCGTCTCCGTGAGCTCACCGTGCACGATCCACCGCCACGTCGAGGCGTATTTCGGGTGGCAGGCGGTCAGCGTGATCGACGCGACGGTCGGTGCCACGCCCGGGTGCTCCGGCACCGGCGCAATGGCAGCGACGTGGTCGGGGTCGACGATCGTGTGGGCGCCCATCGTGTAGACGTAGAAGGTCGAGGCCGTCTCGATGATGACGACGTCCCCCGGGGTGACCCGTTCGATGTCGCGGAAGGGCCCGCCGTAGGTCATCCGGTGCCCGGCGAGCGCGAGGTTGCCGATCTGGCCCGGCTCCGCCGTCCCGACGTAGTGGCCGATCCCCAGCTCGAGGAGCGGACTGGTCGTCCCCTCCACGATCGGCACGGCGTAGTCGGCGCCGAGCTGCGGGATCCGCGCGATAGCGAACCCTGCGCCAGGTTCGATCGGGGGCACTACCGACGTCGCGGATGGTGTCGTCTGGCTGAAGGCGTGCTCGAGCCGGGTCACCGACGCCGTGTGCTGCGCGTTCGCCTCGAGGTCGGTCCACCACACCTGCCAGACCGCATACAGAAGGACGAGCACCCCGACGGTGAGGGCCAGTTCGCCAAGTACCCCCATGGCGGCGGCGAGCTGGGACCCCCGAGTCCGGGGTCGGCGACGCTGCGGTTGCACCACTTGCCCTTGCACCTCCGACCTCACCGGCACATCCTCACCTGCCAGCGCACACCGAGGCAACCGTCGTGGCGTCGACTACCCGGTCCCGGTGCCCTGGTGGCGGACTCAACGCTGTGCCGGTGATTTGGCCACCATGGGGGCGTGTGCAGACCCTGGGCCGGGAAGCGGTATGGTCCATGCGTCGCCCTCGGGCGACACCCACACGCACCTGTTTGGGGGAAGCCGGTCCAAGTCCGGCACTGTCCCGCAGCCGTGGGTCGCGACCTCACCGTCACGACGAGTCGGATTACCCGACAGGTGCAAGCGGCTCAATTTCACCCGTCGAGGAACGCGGGACAGAGCCCGAGTGCCGGGCACCCCGGCGGTTCGGGAGATCGTCTCGAACCGCTCAGGAAGGCTCCATGTCCACCATCACTCGCGCCCCGCTCGCGCGTCACCTAGCCGCAGCGGCCATCGCCGGCGCCCTGGTGCTCGCACCCACCACCGCGGCAGTCGCCGATCTCTCGCCCAGCCCCATCGACACGTCGTCTGTCACTGGCACACCCATCGCCAGCGAGGTCCCCACCACGACCGCTGCGCCATCGGCTACCGAGGTCACCGCAACCGACTCAGCGGGTACCACCACCTCGGCGCCGACCACCACCTCGGGGCCCACCACCACCTCGGGGCCCACCACCACCTCGGCTCCATCGGCTACCGAGGAGGCACCGACCAACGAGGCACAGACGCAGCCACGGCTGGTCCCCGGCGGCACCACCCGCGCGTTCGGACCGGCCGCCGCAACGGGACCCACGACCTCCACCGACTCCACCCTGCTGGGCGCGCACTACCTCGAGCAACGGCTCATCGACACCGGCTACCTCCTGACCACCCCCTACGGAGCCGACTTCGGGCTGACCGCGGACACCATCCTCGCGCTCGACGCGGCGGGCACCGGTCAGGACGCCGCCGCGGCAGCCACAGCCAAACTGGCCGAGGACCCGGTCGCCTACACCGGTTTCGGGGACCCGACGGAGGTGTATGCCGGGGCCGTGTCCAAGCTGCTCAACGTCGCCGTCGCCCAAGGGGTTGACCCCACGTCCTTCGGGGAGGTGAATCTGGTGGCCACGCTCGCGGGCCTCGAGGACGCCGACGGCCGCTTCCGCGATGTCTCCGCCTGGGGCGACTACTCAAACACCTTCGGCCAGTCGCTCGCGCTCATCGGCCTTCACCGAGCCGGCGCGGGCCCGGACGCCAAGGCGGTCTCATTCCTGCAAGCGCAGCAGTGCCCCAACGGAGGGTTCCAACTGGGCATGGGAGTGAAAGGGTGCACCGACGACTCCCTCGCCGGGCCGGACTCGACCTCGATGGCAGTGCAGGCACTGATTGCCGTTGGCGGCGACCCGTCCGTCATCAACGACGGTCTGGACTACCTGGCCTCGCAGCAGCAGGCCGATGGCGGTGTCGGCGGGTCAGGGCCGACGAGCGCCACCAACGCCAACAGCACAGGGCTCGCCGGCCAGGCATTCCTGGCTGGCGGTCGCAGCGCCCAGGCACGGCTCGCGGTCGCCTACCTCACCCCCCTCCAGTACGGCTGCGGCTTCCCCGCAGTGCTGCGAGGTGGCATCGCCTACAGCCCCGAGGCCTTCCAGGACCAGAAGGCCGCTGGCAACGAAGCCCTGCCCAGTGACCAGGACACGCGGTCGAGCAGCCAGGCCCTCCTGGCCCTCGCCGGGACCCCTCTGGGCACTGTCACCGCCAACGGTTCCGATGCTGGCGCGCCACAGCCCGAGTGCGACGTCCCGACGCAGACTCCGACTACGACTACGACTACGACTACGACTACGACGCAGAGCCCGACCACGAAGCCGAGCCCGACCACGAAGCCGAGCCCGACCACGAAGCCGAGCCCGACGCCAACGGTGAACCCGTCCCCCTCGGACTCCTCCAACGGGGGCGGAACCCCCACCTCGGGCAACGGTTCCGATGGCTCGACGCCCACCGGTTCGCTCGCGCAGACGGGCTCTGACCTGCTCCTGCCGGTCGGTCTCGGAACGCTGCTGGTGGTCCTCGGTGCGGCTGCTGTGCTCGCATCACGTCGTCGGCGGGCCCACTCCTGATGTCTCGCAGTGTCAAGGCGCGTCTCTCGGGCGCTGCCGCGGCGGCTGGGCTGGCTTTGGCCGGACTGGTTGCCGTGGCGGCCCCCGCCAGCGCTGCCGCCTGCTCCGGGACCTCGGGGGTGACCGTCGTCGTCGACACCGGGAGCAGCATCGTGACCCGGTGTGCCTCCGGGGACCCGGGCTCCGGTCTGGCGGCGCTGGCCGCGGCGGGCTTCTCGGTCACCCAGGTACAGACCCAACCCGGGTTCGTCTGCCGGATCAACGGTTCCCCAGCCGCTGACCCTTGTGTCAGGACTCCTCCTTCGTCGGCTTACTGGGGCTACTGGCACGCCGACCGGGGCGGCTCCTGGTCCTACAGCCAACTCGGCGCCGGGTCCTACAACCCGCGCGCCGGCTCGGTCGAGGGATGGAGGTTCGGATCGGGGCAGCAGCCGCGCACGGCCCCACCGGCTCCGACGAAGCCGGTGGGGCCGGTGCAGCCCAAGCCCACGGTGCAGCCCAAGCCCACGGTCCAGCCCAAACCCACGGTCCAGCCCAAACCCACGGTGGCACCCAAACCGACCGTGCAACCCAAACCGACGGTGGCACCCAGGCCGAGCTCGAAACCCAGGGCCACCAGCTCGGGGGGCGCTTCGGCACCGAGGTCGACCACGGGACCGAAGCCACCCAGCTCCACCCCTGTCGGGCGCCCTACCTCCCCCCCGGCCTCGAAATCGGCGACGCCGAGCCTGTCGGGCAGCGGCAGCCAGACCCCGTCGGCCACTGGCACTGCGATGGCGGTCTCACCGACTGACTCACCCACGTCCGAGCGGTCGGCCACGGCGATCGCGGCGGCGCCGACAGGCGGTGGGTCGACCGGGGGTGGCGCGAGCACACTGCTGGTCGGGGGTGCCCTCGTCGCGCTCGTGGGTGGGGGCGCCGGATTCGCAGCCTGGAAGCGCCGGGCCTGAGGAGATGCAGCGATGAGCCACTCCCTTCCCCGTGCCGTGCACCCCGGTGCGTGGTGGGGGTGGGCCATCGCCATGGCAGTCGCCGTCAGCATGACGACGAACCCGTTGCTGCTCGGACTGGCTCTGGCCGTCACCGCGCTCGTGGTGGCCTCGCGGCGGGGCAGCTCGCCGTGGGCTCGGGCCTTCCGGCTCTACCTGTGGCTCGGGCTGGCGATCATCGTCATGCGCCTGGTTCTCCATGTAGTCGTGGGCCTCAAGTGGGGCACGATCGCCGTATGTCCCCTGCCGGATGTCACTCTCCCCTCGTGGGCGGCTGGGATCCAGATCGGCGGCACCGTGTACGTGGAAGGGCTGATCGGTGCAGCCGTCCAAGGCCTGCGTCTCGCGGTGATGATCGCCTGTATCGGTGCGGCGAACGCGTTGGCCAACCCGAAGCGGCTTCTGCGCGCGCTGCCCGCCGCTCTCCACGAGATCGGCTCCGCGGTCGTGGTCTCGGTGTCAGTGGCGCCCCAACTCGCGGAGAGCGTCCAGCGGGTCCGGCGCGCGCGGTTGCTGCGTGGGGACACCAGTCGGGGTATCCGGGCGGTGCCGGCCATCGCCCTGCCGGTCCTCGAGGACACCTTGGACCGTTCTCTCCTCCTCGCTGCGGCGATGGACTCGCGCGGCTACGGGCGAGCTGCGGCGGCACCGATGTCCCATCGGGTCATCACCGGCACGGTCACCTTCGCCGGCCTGCTCGCCTCCGCGGTCGGGATCTACGGCGTGCTGGACGCCACCACCCCCGCCCTCATGGGCACCCCGCTCCTCGCGGCGGGGCTCGCCCTGTCCGCCGCCGGCCTCTGGCTCGGCGGCCGCCACGTGCGCCGCTCCACCTACCGACCAGATCCCTGGCGAGGAGCCGAATGGCTCACCCTGGCCTGTGGTGCTGCTGCGGCTGCCGCCCTCGTCGTCACCGCGCGCAACTCACCCGACGCGTTGTCGATGCCGCTCAGCCCCCTCGCCGCTCCCGCCATGCCCGTCATCGCGGTCGCCGGTCTGCTGGTAGCCGCCCTCCCGGCCTACCTGACTCCTGAGCCTCCTCGGCCGGCACCGCGGGTGACCATCCGCGGTGCCGCACCCCGGGTGGTGGGTAGCGATGCCTGACCCCGCGATCAGCCTCCAGCGAGTGACCATCACCCTGCCTGGCGCCGACCGACCCGTCTTGCGCGACGTCGACCTGTCGGTCGAGGAGGGCGAGTTGGCGCTGGTCGTCGGCCGCACCGGGTCCGGCAAGTCGACCCTGCTCGGGGCGATGTGCGGGCGGGTGCCGCACTTCTCCGGTGGGACGTTGAGCGGGTGGGTGGCCGTACACGGCCGGGACACTCGGGAGTACCGACCTCGTGATCTGGCCGACCTCGTTGGTGTCGTCGGTCAGGATCCACTGGCCGGCTTCGTCACCGACACCGTCGAGGAGGAACTCGCCTACGGCATGGAGCAGCTCGGGCTGCCCGCAGCGACGATGCGCAAGCGCGTGGAGGAGACCCTCGACCTGCTGGGTGTCGCCGAACTCCGTGGGGCGGCCCTCCGGGAGCTCTCGGGGGGCCAGCAGCAGCGGGTCGCCATCGGGTCGGTGCTCACGTCCCACCCCAGGGTGATCCTGCTCGACGAGCCGACCTCTGCTCTGGACCCCACCGGAGCCGAGGAAGTGCTCGCCACCATCACCCGGCTCGTCCACGACCTCGCAGTCACTGTGGTCGTGGCCGAGCACCGGGTCGAGCGCGTGCTGCACTACGCAGACAGGGTCGTCCACGTCTCGGCCGACGGGCGGGTCCGGTCGGGGACACCGTCGGCGGTCATGGTGGACAGCGATGTGACCTCCCCGGTCGTCGAACTCGGCCGGTATGCCGGGTGGTCCCCCCTCCCTCTGTCGGTGCGCGACGCCCGCCGTGCGGCCGGCGACCTTCGCGCCCACCTCACAGCCACTCTCTCCGCTCCACCCCTGACTCCTCACCCCGTGGGTCATCGGCGGATAGGTCAGTTGCTTGCACCCGAGGCAGCACCTGATCCCGTGACCGATCGGCCCCCGGGTCAGTGGTCCACCGCAGGACGGACTGCGTTGCGGGGCAAGGGTGTCGTCGTCCGACATCCCGGAGACGTCATCGCCGTGGCCGGGGTGGACCTCGAGCTCCGACACGGAGAGGTCACGGCTCTCATGGGCCGTAACGGCTCGGGCAAGTCCTCCCTGCTGTGGGCCCTCCAGGGCAGCGGGCCTCTGACGAGCGGACAGGTCGAGGTGGAGGATGCCGATGGTTCGTGGCGTGGGCCGGCATCGCTCCAGCCCCGCGAGCGACGGTCCAGAGTCGGGCTGGTCCCCCAGAGTGCGAGCGACCTGCTCTACCTCGACACCGTGGCCGGCGAGTGTGCGCAAGCCGACCGCGAGAGCGGGATGCCAGTCGGCACGTGCGCTGCGCTGCTGGCCGACCTGGTCCCCGGCATACCGCCTGATCGGCACCCCCGAGACCTCTCGGAGGGGCAGAAGCTGAGCCTGGTGCTGGCGGTCCAGCTCTGCGCCGATCCTCCCGTGCTGCTGCTCGACGAGCCGACGCGGGGGCTGGACCCCGCGGCCAAGGCGACCTTGAGCGGCATACTGCGTGATCTTGCCGCTCGTGGACGCTCTGTCACGGTCTCGACCCATGACGTCGAGTTCGTCGCGGAGTGCGCCGACCGAGTGGTCGTCCTGGCCGCAGGCGAAGTCGTCGCCGACGGACCCACCGCCGAGGTCGTCGTGGCCTCCCCCGCCTTTGCGCCGCAGGTCGCCAAGGTGACCGCTCCCGGTCCGTGGCTCACGGTCGGTCAGGTGCGCGCGGCCCTGCGCGCGGTGACGTCGTGAGCCAGCAGGGACGAGAGGGCACCACCCCCACGATGGGCTCAGCGAGGACGCCACGGCAGTTGCGCGTCGTGCGCCTGCGACCCCGCTCTGCGGTGGCGGTCGCCCTCGTCAGCGTCACTGGCCTCATCGCCTTCGGCTGGCCGCTCTTCGTGACCCCCGGCTCGGAGCTGGCCCACGGGACGGACGCCCCACTGGTTTTCGCCCTCGTTCTCCCGCTCCTGCTCGCCGTGGTGCTCGCTGAGATGAGCGAGGGAGGCATGGACGTCAAGGCGGTCGCCATGCTCGGCGTCCTCTCCGCGGTCGGCGCAGCACTACGACCCCTCGGGGCCGGCACTGCGGGCCTTGAGACGGTGTTCTTCCTCCTCGTTCTCGGTGGCCGGGTCTTCGGGGCCGGATTCGGTTTCGTCCTCGGAGCGACGACGCTCTTCGCCTCAGCGCTCATCACGGGCGGGGTCGGTCCGTGGCTGCCCTTCCAGATGCTCGGCGCGGCCTGGGTGGGCTGGGGCGCGGGGCTCCTTCCCCCGATGCGGGGTCGGCGGGAGGTGGCTCTCCTCGCGGCGTACGGTGCCGTCGCCGGATTGGCCTACGGCCTCCTCCTCAACTTCTCCTTCTGGCCCTTCGCGACCGGGATGGGCGGTGGGCTCTCGTTCGTCGCAGGCGAACCGGTGAGCGAGAACCTGCACCGGTTCTTCATCTTCAGCGTCTCCACCAGCCTGGGCTGGGACTTGGGCCGCGCCCTGACCAACATCACCCTCATTCTGGTCACCGGCCGCGCGGTGCTGGGTGCGCTGCGCCGGGCGGCCCGGCGAGCAGCCTTCGAGGAGCCGGTGGAGTTCGAGGAGCCCGGGCGATCCAGCATCCCGAGGTCCGCCAGCGGAACGACCCGGTCTGGCCCCATCAAGCCCATGAGCTCCTCCAACCTCGAGCCCCGTCCCGGGCGACGGGTCGGCGATCGGTCTCGTCACCATCGCTGAGCGGGCAGTCGATGGTGATCAGGTGACGGTGAGTTCAGCATGCATGCCGTCGGTGTAGTGGTTGGGCAGGTTGCAGATCAACTCGTAGTGACCCGGTTTGAGGGTGATCGTGGTCCAGCCCGCCGAGCGGGCCGCGATTCCCTCGCCGACGCCGGGGGCGCAACTGTTGGAGGCCTCGCCCAGACTGCCGGCCTCGGCCACCATGCCGTCAGCGCCCGCGATCCGCTGCCCCGCGGATGCTCCTTGGGGCAGCGACATGATCACCAGTTCGTGGGTGCGCCACCCCATGTTCTCCGCGATCAGGCTCACCGGTCCCGCGGGAACCGATGTGGGTGTGGCCCGAAGCATCATCTGTGCGCCCATCGGCGCGGTGCCACCCATCATCTGGGTCATCCCCATGTCGCCCAGCACGACGGTGACCAGCGTGCCCGGTAGCGAGGCAGGTGCGCCGCAGGACACCTGCGAGAGGTGATACTGACCGCCCGATCCGCCGCCCATCATTCCGGTCGAGGTACCGGGCCCAGGCGTCCCGGCACCCATCATCCCGGACGGACCGATACTGGTGGTGCTGCACGAGGCAAGAGCCAGCGCCGCTGCGGCCACGAGCGCGCCAACACGTCCACGTTGAAGACCACGGCGCAGCATCGGGTTCAGTCCCATGACTCTCACGGTACGCGCAGTTCTTGTCGGCGGATGAGACACTGACTTCCACGCCGCAACCCTCCTCGCGCGTTGCGCTTTCGTGGTCGCAACCACCGACGACCATTCCTGGAACGAGCGGTTGGCGGACGATCTGTATGTCTAGGTCAGGCGCACTCGTGCTTGGGGCCGGTGGCTATAGGTAGAGGTTGAAACACCTCGCCGTGGCCAGCTGAGTCGGTGAAGACGACCTTGGCACCGACGCGGTCGATCCGTCCGTGTTGAACGGGTTGGCCCAGCCCGACGGCGGGTTCCCGTGGCCATCGTCGAGTCTGCCGCCGACCCGCTCCCACCAGTCGCCGCCCAGGTGCCCGGATGTGTCCTTCGCGTCTGTTGACGTTGTCTTTCGTGGTTTTTGTGGAGTCGAGGATGCTGACGTTGTGCTGCTTACCGGCTCGGATGCGGACGGACGGCGCGGTCCTAGGCACCCTGACGCGGTGGGTCATCTAGGACGGCGGGGGGCGTGGTCAACGGCCGAGTCCAGCTTCGCGTGCGCGTGCGATCGAGGCCGTGCGGTCGGTGACGCCGAGCCGCCGAGGGATCAGGGGGCTCCACGGCCCTGTCTTGGGGTGTAGGAGGAGCCGTGCTCGTTCTGCCACGCTCGCTCCGAAGAGCAGCTCGCCCCGGGCGGCTGCTTGGATGACGTGGAGCAACTCCTCCTGCTCGGCGTCCTTGAGTACGTAGCCGACCGCTCCAGCGCGGATGGCGGTAGCCAGCACCTCGCTGTCGTTGATCATGGTGAGCATCACGATCGCGACCTCGGGTGCGGCGGCGCGAATGCGGCCGACGGTCGACGAGAGCTGGGCCCGGTCCGGGGACCCGGCCCAGCGGCATACAGGAATCCATTGCTGGTGTCGAGGCGCCGCCGCCCCGACTTCGCGTCGCTGCACCGACGGGCGGGGCTGCATCGAATCGTCGACCGAATCGTCGACCCCATGAGCCCGATGGTTCCGCTCAGCCGTGGACCAGGACATACGGCGCAGGCATCTCTGGCCAGCTCGGCTCCGTGATCGGCGCTGCGATCGGGCGACATGTCCCGTCGAGGCGGCAGGCCACCATTCCGATCTGGGGGCCGTCTTGACGAAGCAGGGTCAGGACGAGTTCCTGATGGGCGAGCGAGTACTGGGCGTCGACGACGCTTTGCCCGGCTGGAGTCGTCACGGCCAGGCTGGTGCCAGTGTCGGGGATCGTCACGGTCGCGGTGACCGCGCCGGGTTTGGGGTTGCTGTCGATGCCGATGACCGTCGCGCCGTCATAGCCGAGCTCATAGACCGGCATCGTGCCGCAACCGATCTCGAGCGAGCCTCCGTCGCTGGAACGGACGATCTCCCAGCACGTATCTGTGCCCTCGCTTCCGTGCTGGAGCAGCGCCCGACCTGTCGTGTCATTGGCCGCGATCATGTAGCGTTCGCTCCACGTCGTGACCGTGCCTGTGGCCGTGTTCCAAGCCGTAGTCGGACCGTGGTCGTAGGGGGTGAGAAACACCGTCGTGCCACGGAAGCCCGCAACCATCTGGTTGCCCGCTGCGGGGATGGACTTCAGTTGCGTGCCTGAGGCGTCATAGAGACGCACGGTCGAGGTTTGCGGGTCGACGAGTGCGAATCGGTCCCCGCTCTTGTTTGCTGAGGCGAAGCCAAGCGGGAGGTGGGCCAGGACGCGCCCCGAGCGATCCTGCACGTAGGCGTGTTGTTCGGGCCCGAGGGTGTTGATCGTGATGTAGAGGTTGCCGCCGGCCAGGGCGAGGGCGGCCGTGGCTCCTCGCGACTCAGCGATGTGTCGGGAGAGACGGGGCCAAGGGCTGCCCGGCCGGTGTGTGAGCCACCGACGGTGACTGGCGCGGTGCCGGCTCCCTGGGTGGTGCCCCGAGTGGGGAGGGATGTCCCGGTGGTAGGGGTGGGCGACGCCGTGGCCGGTGCCGTGATCTTGCCTGGGATCGCCGCGGTGGTCGGCGTGGTCGGCGTGGTCGGAGCGGTCGAGAAAGTCGGCGACTGGCTTGACGATCGGCTCGTCACCTGCGAGTGGGCCGGGGTGATGGGCACGGGGTCGCCCGGGCGCCCGACCTGCCATGCGACCGGCACGGCGATCGCGATCGCGGCGGCAACCCCAGCGACGGTGAGTCCCCGCTGGCGGCGGCGGATCGCGGTCGCTTCCCGCATCGCCGCGAAGGCGAGGTCCGGCTGATCGGTGGGCATCGTCGCGGCCATCCGTCCCAGGGAGGCCCCGATGTCACCATCGCCGGGACCAGTGGGTGGGGATATCTGGGTGGGGCTCATGCCGAAACCTCCTGAAGACGAATGCGCAGCGCAGCGAGCGCGCGATGGGTGTTGCTCTTGACCGTGCCGATGGAGCAGCCGAGCACGTCAGCGGTCTCGGCCTCGGAGAGTTGCTCGTAGTAGCGCAACACGACCGCTGCGCGTTGTTTGACCGGCAACGACGTGACGACGGACCACAGCTCGGCGTCATGGCCTGCCTGCCCTTCCGTTTCCACGAGTTGACCGGCGATGTGATCAATGAGTGGGCTGCTCGTGACTTCACG
>CAJDTW010000046.1_pt1 | contig 57259 bp, 53 predicted proteins | sample 7389911 | NCBI WGS metagenome assembly CAJDTW01 (sample SAMEA7055652, study PRJEB34461) | soil metagenome | biome: terrestrial ecosystem; feature: Peninsula; material: soil | place: Antarctica | collected 2016 | reverse complement strand
GCCACGGTCCGCCAGACCCGGGCCCTCGGTCAGGGCTGGACCAGTCGGCTGCTCCAGCGAGTCCTGGCAACCCTGCTCACGGACCCGTTCGCCTGCCAGCAGGTCGAACGGGCCAAGGGCGAGTACGCCGTGCGTCGGGATCGGGTGACCCGGCGCCTGCACGAGCGCGGAATCGAGGTGGGCGGCACCGACGGGCTCAACATCTGGGTGCCGGTGCTCGACGAGGCAGCCGCCCTGTTGCGCCTGGCCACCGTCGGGATCGCGGTGACACCCGGATCGCCCTTCACCGTCGAGGACCACCGCGGGCACAGCGGACCCAGCGGACCCAGCGGACACATCCGGGTCACCTGCGGCCTGATCCGCACGGATCACGACCGGATCGCCGACCTGATCGCCGACGCCGCCACGGTCGGGGCCTGGACCGCCCAGCATCGCTGACGCAGTGGACTAGCGTGTGCCAGATCAGTCTCGCGAAGGGGTAGCCATGGCCGAGGCCTTTCGGATCCAGTTCACTGAAGGCGTCATGCCCGGCAAGTGGCTGCGCATCTGGGCCGAGCGCATGCCGGACTCACCGCTGGAGGCCGAGCCGGTCAGCGAGGTCACCCAGCTCGACGGTGTCCGGGACGGGTCGGTGTCGATGGGTTTCGTCCGGCTACCGGTCGATCAGGACGGGCTGCACGTCATCCCGCTCTACCGCGAGGATCCCGTCGTCGTCGTGTCCACGGAGCACGTCATCGCTGCTTTCGACGAGGTCGATGTGGCGGACCTGCGTGACGAGCCCCTGCTGCAGCATCCGGATCTCGTGCCGGCCTGGGCGGCCCGGGCGGACCCGGTCCTGCGATCGCGCGCCGCGTCGCTGCCGCCACTGAGCGCCCGGGAGGCGATCGAGGTGGCCGCCGCCGGTAGCGGCATCGTGGTGGTGCCGCTGTCCGTGGCTCGTCTGCACGACCGCAAGGACGTCGTGCACCGCCCCGTCCGCGGCGTCGAGCAGTCCCAGATCGGGTTGGCCTGGCGGGCCGATGACGACGACCCCCGGATCGAGGTCCTCATCGGGATCGTCCGCGGACGGACCGCGCGCAGTTCTCGCGGGGACGCACCTGATCCTGCGCCCGGCGGGGGCTCTGGCAATCCCGCGCCCGGCAGGGGCTCTGGCAATCCTGCGCCGGGCGGGGGTTCTGGCCGGAAGCCGGCCCGCTCGGGCGGATCCGGTCAACGGCGGCGCGCACCGGCGACCGGCGCGGCCAAGCGACGCGGACGGCGCTGAGCGACGGATCAGTCCGGTCGGTGAGGCATCCGGCCAGACGGTGGTTCGGTCGTGCGGTCAGTCGCTGGATCAGGTGCCGGGCGTCGCGCTCGCCCGGCTCGATCCGGCCTGGCTCGCGAGCAGGCCCAGTCCGTTCGGTGTGAGTCCAATCAGGGTGTCGACCTGCACGGCCCCCTCGGTCTGCGGGACCGGCACGATGTGTGGGATCGCAACGGTCGGGACCCCGGCCGCGGTCGCCGACCGCACTCCGGTGGGTGAGTCCTCGAGTGCGACGCACCGACCGGGTTCGACGCGCAGGGCGCGGGCCGCGGCGAGGTAGGGCTCCGGATGCGGCTTGCCGTGGCTCACCTCGTCACCGGTGACCACCACGTCGAAGGTGCCCGGCGGCAGGTGGCTCACGACGGCATCGGTGAGGGAGCGCCAGGACATCGTCACCAGAGCGCAGGGGATGCCCAGATCGTGCAGCGCCGTGAGCAGCTCCCGTGACCCGGGCCGCCACGGCACCTGCCCCTGCACCTGGCTGATCACCCGGGTCAACAGCCCCTGGATGATCTCGGGTACCGACAGGGTGATCCCGGAGTGCTTGATGATCATCTCGGCCGAGACGTCGAGTGCGTTGCCGACCAGCTCGTGGGCGAACTCGTCGCTCCACTGACCGCCGTGCTCATCGACGAGCTCGTGCTCAGCGGCGATCCAGTACGGCTCGGTGTCCACCAGGGTGCCATCCATGTCCCAGAGGACTGCGGCCGGCAGCGTGCTCATCTCAGTCCTCCGGGTCGTAGGCGAGACTGGCCGACAGCCAGCGCTCCGCCTCCTTCAGGGTCCAGCCCTTGCGTGCGGCGTAGTCCTCGATCTGGTCCTTGCCGAGCCGGCCCACGACGAAGTACTGGGACTGCGGGTGGGAGAAGTACCAGCCCGACACGGCCGCCCCCGGCCACATCGCCATCCCGTCAGTGAGCTCGATCCCGGTGTTGGTGTGGACGTCGAGCAGGCCCCACAACGTCTGCTTCTCGGTGTGCTCCGGGCACGCGGGGTAGCCGGGGGCCGGACGGATGCCCTGGTAGGCCTCCTTGATCAGTTCCTGATTGTCGAAGTGCTCGTCGGGCGCGAAGCCCCACAGCTCCTTGCGGACCCGCTCGTGCAGCCGTTCGGCAAAGGCCTCGGCGAGCCGATCGCCCACCGACTCGAGCAGGATCGCGTTGTAGTCATCCAGGTCCGCACGGAACTCGGCAACCCGCTCCGCCGCCCCGAGCCCGGCCGTCACGGCAAAGCCGCCGATGTAGTCCCGCAGCCCGGTCTCCTTGGGTGCCACGTAGTCGGACAGCGACCGGTTCGGGATCCCCGCGCGGTGCTGCCCCTGCTGACGCAGGTGGTGCAGGACGACGTGCGGCTCGGATCGTGACTCGTCGAGGTAGACCTCGATGTCCTCCCCGATCGCGTTGGCGGGGAAGAGCCCGATCACGCCGGCGGCCCGCAGCCACCCGTGCTCGATGGCCTGGTCGATCATGGCCTGGGCGTCCTCATAGAGTTTGCGTGCGGTGGGGCCGCTCGCCGGGTTGTTGAGGATGTCGGGGAAGGAGCCCTTCATCTCCCAGGCGTTGAAGAACGGCTGCCAGTCGATGTAGCGGCGCAACTCCTCGAGGGGGTAGTCGTGGAAGACCCGGACGTGCTGGGTGCCTCCGGGCTTCCCGATGATCGTCGACACGTCCTTGTCCTGCTGCAGCAGGAGCCGGGGGCGCGGGGGCGTGTAGCCCTCCCATGACAGCGGCGTGCGCTGCTCCCGGGCGTCGGCGAAGGAGAGCATCGGCCGGTCCTGCTTGGCGGCGTGCCGCGCGCGCAAGGCGTCATAGTCGCTCTTGACCGATGCGAGCAACGCCGGCCGCTGCTCATCGCTGAGCAGCGCCGCGGCGGTCGGCACCGACCGGGAGGCGTCCTTGACCCAGACGACCGGGCCGTCATACTTGCCATCGATCTTGACGGCCGTGTGGGCCCGGGACGTGGTCGCCCCGCCGACGAGCAGGGGCATCGTCAGGCCCTGACGTTGCATCTCCGCCGCGAAGCTCGCCATCTCCTCGAGTGAGGGCGTGATCAGGCCGGAGAGACCGATCATGTCGGCCTGATGTTCCTTCGCCGCGTCCAGGATCTTCTGGGCCGGCACCATGACACCGAGATCGATGACCTCGTAGTTGTTGCACTGCAGCACGACGCCCACGATGTTCTTGCCGATGTCGTGGACGTCGCCCTTGACCGTCGCCATGACGATGGTCCCGTTGGTGTCCTTCTGCGTCGCCAGCTCCGGGTTCTTGGCCTTCTCCTCCTCGATGAAGGGGATCAGGTAGGCCACTGCCTTCTTCATGACCCGCGCGCTCTTGACCACCTGCGGCAGGAACATCCGCCCGTCACCGAAGAGGTCGCCCACGATGTTCATGCCATCCATGAGCGGGCCCTCGATGACCTCGATCGGACGGCCACCGCTCGCCTCGATCTCGGCCCGGAGCTCCTCGGTGTCCTCCGTGACGTGGGCGTCGATGCCCTTGACGAGCGCGTGGCTGATGCGCTCGCGGATCGGCAGCGACCGCCACTCGTCCTCGACCTCCGGGGTGGCGTCGGCAGCCGCGTTGTAGGTCTCGGCGATCTCGAGCAGCCGCTCAGCAGCGTCGGGCCGCCGGTTGAGCACGACGTCCTCGATCCGCTCCCGCAGGTCAGGCTCGATCGTGTCGTAGACGACGAGGGCACCCGCGTTGACGATTCCCATGTCGAGCCCGGCGTGGATCGCGTGATAGAGGAAGACGGCATGGATCGCCTCGCGGACCGGGTTGTTGCCCCGGAAGGAGAAGGAGACGTTGGAGATCCCGCCGGACACGTGCGCGCCGGGAAGGTTCGCCTTGATCCACCGGGTCGCCTCGATGAAGTCGGACCCGTAGGCAGCATGCTCCTCGATGCCGGTCGCGAGGGCGAACGCGTTGGGGTCGAAGATGATGTCCTCGGGTGGGAAGCCGACCTCCTCGGTGAGGATCCGATACGCCCGGGCACAGACCTCCTGGCGGCGCTCGAGGCTGTCGGCCTGACCGTCCTCGTCAAAAGCCATCACCACGGCCGCTGCGCCGTACTTGCGGACGAGCCGAGCCTGGTGGATGAAGGACTCCTCGCCCTCCTTGAGGGAGATCGAGTTGACGATCGGCTTGCCCTGCAAGCACTTGAGGCCGGTCTCGATGACCTCCCACTTCGACGAGTCGACCATGATCGGCACCCGGCTGATGTCCGGCTCACTGGCCACGAGCTTGAGGAAGCGGTCCATCGCCGCCACCCCGTCGATCATCCCCTCGTCCATGTTGACGTCGATGACCTGCGCCCCGTTGTCGACCTGCTGCACCGCGACCGACAGGGCCGTGTCGTAGTCACCGGCCTTGATCAGCGTACGGAACCGCGCCGAGCCGGTGATGTTGGTCCGTTCCCCGACGTTGACGAAGAGGCTGTCATTGGTGATCGTCACCGGCTCGAGCCCGGACAGCTTCAGTCCTTCGGTGGGCTCAGCGGGAATGCGTGGCGCGACCGTGTCGACCGCGGCGGCCAACGCCTCGATGTGGGCCGGGGTCGTGCCACAGCAGCCGCCGACGAGGTTGACCAGCCCGCTCGTCGCGAACTCCCCCACGGTTTTGGCCATCTGCTCAGGGGTCTCGTCGTACTCACCGAACGCGTTGGGCAGGCCGGCGTTGGGGTACACCGAGACGAAGGTGTCGGCGAGACGACTGAGCTCAGCGGCATACGGCCTCATCTCCTGAGCGCCGAGCGCGCAGTTGAGCCCGATGGCGAGCGGCTGGACGTGGCGCACCGAGTGCCAGAACGCCTCGGTCACCTGGCCGGACAGGGTGCGCCCGGAGGCGTCGGTGATGGTGCCCGAGATGATGACCGGCCAGCGCCGCTCGTGCTCCTCGAAGAGGGTCTCGAGCGCAAAGATCGCCGCCTTGGCGTTGAGGGTGTCGAAGATCGTCTCCACGAGGAGCAGGTCGGTGCCCCCTTCGACCAGGCCCCGGGCCTGCTCGAGGTAGGCCTCGACGAGCTCGTCAAAGCTCGTGTTGCGGGCGCCGGGGTCATTGACGTCCGGGGAGATCGAGGCGGTGCGGTTGGTCGGGCCGATCGCGCCGGCGACCCAGCGCGGACGTTCCGGGGTGCTGAACTCGTCACAGGCCGAGCGGGCGAGTTGCGCACCAGTCCGGTTGATCTCCCGGGCCAGGTCCTGCGTCCCGAAATCGGTCTGGGCGATCCTGGTCGCGGAGAACGTGTTGGTCTCGACGATGTCGGCACCGGCCTGCAGGTACTCCCGGTGGATCTCGCGGATCAGCTCCGGTTGGGACAGGACGAGGACGTCACTGTTGCCCTTGAGGTCGGTCGGCCAGTCAGCGAACCGCTCACCGCGATACTCCGACTCCCCCGGTCCGCTGCGCTGGATCATCGTGCCCATCGCCCCATCGATGACCATGATCCGCTGCGACAGGATGGCAGTCAGGGCAGCGGTGGCATCGGGTTGGAACGCAGTGGTTTCCGGCACGGGAATCCTCTCGTGGGACAGGCGGTGGGATCGCCCAAGTCTACGGACCGGTCCTTCTCACGGCTCACGCGACCAACTCGTGGTCGGACCCGGCCACGACCTGCACCGAAACCGGGGAGACGCGACATAGGCTTGACCAGTGCTGCGGAAGGGTCCGTGGCCAGGAGAGGAGCGGTCGCGTGTTGGAGTTCGAGGAGGTCCCGGAGTTGCTGGACCCCGTACTCATCGCGGCCTTCGAGGGCTGGAACGATGCCGGGGAGGCGGCCACCACCGCGATCCGGCACCTGGCCGAGGTGTGGGACGCCGAGTTCGTCGCTGCCTTCGACCCCGAGGACTACTACGACTTCCAGGTCAACCGGCCCCGGGTCCTGCAGACTGACGGCCGCCGCCGGGTGGTGTGGCCGACCACCCGCATCCTCGTGGCCACCGAGACCGGCTTCGAGCGGGACGTGATCCTCGTCCAGGGGATCGAGCCGTCGGTGCGCTGGCGATCCTTCTGCGCCGAGCTGATCGAGCTCGCCACGCAACTCGGGGTCACCACCCTCGTGACCATCGGGGCCCTGCTCGCCGACGTCCCCCACACCCGTCCGATCCCGGTCACCGCCACGGCCGAGGACGAGGGTGTCGTCCACCGCTATGACGTCGAGCCGAGTCGCTACGAGGGGCCCACCGGCATCGTCGGCGTGCTGACCACCGCCGCGGCGGACGCCGGGATCCCCTCACTCTCGGCCTGGGCCGCGGTGCCGCACTATGCTGGCGGGCCGCCCTCCCCCAAGGCCACCCTGGCCCTGATCCGCCGCATCGAGGCCCTTCTCGAGGTGACGGTGCCGCACGGCGACCTCGAGGAGGACGCGCAGGCGTGGGAGCGCGGGGTCGATGAGCTGGCCCAGTCGGACGAGGAGATCGCGGACTACATCCAGACCCTCGAGGAGTCACAGGACACCGCTGAGCTGCCCGAGGCCAGCGGGGACGCGATCGCCCGCGAGTTCGAGCGCTACCTGCGCGGTCGGGACGACGAACCACCCGCACGCTGAGTCTGCTGGTGGCACAGCCACTTTCGTGACGTATGCCGTTCAGCTGGCGACACTGAGCCGCCGCTCGCAGGGCTAGAGGCGCACTCCGAGCAGGGCGTCCAGGGTGCGCGAGAGGACCCCCGGCGCCCCGGGGTCCTGGCCGCCGCGCGTCAATGCCTGGGCGGCCCACCGATCGACGGCCTCGAGCGCGCGTCGGCTGTCGAGGTCCTCGGCGAGCGCGGCCCGGATGTCGTCGATGGTCTGGTCGGCGACGGGCCCGCCGTTGCCGGACAGCGCCTCGCGCCAGGTGTCCAGTCGACGTTGGGCCTCCTGCAGGATGGCGTCGTTCCACTCCCAGTCCTGCGCGTGGTGCTTGCTCAGCAGAGCGAGCCGGATGGCCATCGGGTCGACGCCATCGCGGCGCAGGGCGGAGACCAGGACCAGGTTGCCCTTGGACTTGCTCATCTTCTCGCCCTCGAAACCGACCATGCCCTGATGGACGTAGAGCCGCGCGAAGACCGCCGCGTCCTCGAGCACCCGGCCATGGGCCGCACTCATCTCGTGGTGCGGAAAGATCAGGTCGGTCCCGCCACCCTGCACGTCGATCGGGACCCCGAGGTGGTCGATGGCGATGCACGAGCACTCGATGTGCCAGCCGGGTCGTCCCTCGCCCAACGACCTTCCGTCCCAATGGGGCTCACCGGCTCGGTGGGCTCGCCAGAGCAGCGGGTCGAGCGAGTTGCGCTTGCCGGCGCGATCGGGATCCCCGCCCCGCTCTGCGAAGAGCGGAAGCATCTGGTCCTTGGTCAGTCCGCTGACGCGGCCGAAACCGGGATCCTTGGCGACGTCGAAGTAGATGTCCGCCGCTGCGGGGTCGGTGGCGTCGGCGGCGGGCACCGCATAGGCGTGCCCGGTCGCGACGAGCCGCTCGATGGGGGCAACGAAGGTCGGGATGGACTCCACGGCACCGAGGTACTCGTCCGGCGGAATCACGGCCAGGGCGGTCATGTCCTCGCGGAAGAGCCCGATCTCTCGGGTGGCGAGATCTCGCCAGTCGATGCCGTCTCGCTCGGCCCGCTCGAGGAGCGGGTCATCGATGTCGGTGATGTTCTGGACATAGCGCACGGCCTTGCCGCTGTCGCGCAGGACCCGGCCGAGCAGGTCGAAGGTGACATAGGTGGCGGCGTGCCCCAGATGGGTCGCGTCGTAGGGGGTGATCCCGCAGACGTAGAGACGCACCGCCCCCGTGGCGTCCGATCCGACGACAGGGCGCAACTCGCCCGTTGCCGTGTCACGAACCCGCACCTGCGGGGCGTTGCCGGGGACGTGCGGGATGAACGGCGCGGGCCAACTCTTCACCCGGCGACTCTATCCCGCGCTCGAAGGGGTCTCTGACGCGGTCGGGAGCCGATCCGGTGGCGCTCAGGAAAGCCCAGGACCCGGTCGTCGCCGGTCCGCCGCCCAGATGGGTGCTGGCTCGATCAGACCGGCGGCCAGGGCACCGGCGGCCAGTCCGGGCTGGGCAGGGGGTGGCGGCCCTCCTCAAGCAGGTGCTCGACGCGCGACTCCAGGGCCACGACGTCGTCCTCGGGGAGCAACAGGGCGAAGGCGGCGCGTGCCTCTGGACGGGACAGCTCGGACCGGAATCGCCGCAAGCGATCGAGGTCGGGCCGGGTGAACGCGCGACCAGCCCAGCCCCACAACACGGTCCGGAGTTTGGGGGTCGGGTGGAAGCAGAGCCCGTGGTCGATGGCCCACAGCCGACCCGAGCCGTCACGCAGGCAGTGCGACCCCTTGCGGTCCGAATTGTTGAGGACGGCATCGAGCACGCTGAGCGAGCGCACGTCCTCGCGGTCACGATGCACGACGGTGACCGGCTCACCGGTCGGGGTCAGCCCGTCGAGGACGTGGATCCAGCCGTCGGGGACCGTCCCGGAGGGGATGACGGTCACGTCGGCATCGTCGGCGACCGGTGCGAGCGGGTTGCCGATCCAGCGCTGGACCGCGCCGGCACCGAGCGGGCCATCGCGCAGCACGGTCAACGGCACGAGGTCCCAGCCGCCGAGGCGTGAGACGAGGTAGGCGGCGACCTCCCGTCCCGCAAGCGTCCCGTCTGGGAAGTCCCAGAGCGGCCGTTCGCCGCGAACGGGCTTGTAGATGACGTGCTCGCTCGGCCGGTTCGTCAGGCGGGCCAGCACCGAATGGTTTGACGAGTCCGCGATCCGGCCGATGACCTCGAGGTCCCCGGACAGGTCGTCTGGCAGATCAGCTGGCAACTCGTCTGACGGGACGTCGCCGGGTGGGTCAGCGTCGGTGGCCATTGGCCCGTGGGCAGACGTGACCGGTCGCATCGAGCGGACCCCCACAGAACGGGCACGGCGGTCGCCCGGCAGCCACGAGGGCGGCGCAGCGCAGGGCGAACGACCGGGCCTGCTCCGGCTCGAGGACGACCCGGAGGGAGTTGCGGTCAAAGGCTGCCTCGGGGCTGGCGCCCGGGTCCGGCAGGGCCGGGTCAGTGGACTCCTCGATCTCGTCCGGCTGGTGGTCGTGGCACTCGATCACGAGGACGCCACGCTCGTCGTCCCACGACAGGGCGAGGGTCTGGACCTTCCAGTCCTCGTCGAACGGGGTGTGCAGGGGTGCGGTGTCCTCGACACCGGGCGAGACCGCGCCGGCAGCCGGTGAATCGGCGATGAGCCGGTCGAGGACCTCGAGGATGCGCTCCGCCAGGAGGGCCACCTGCTGCTTCTCCAGGCCCACGGTGATCAGCCGCATGTCGTCCGACGCCTGCAGGTAGAAGGCCCGCTGTCCAGCAGCGCCCACCGTGCCGGCGACGAACCGCACCGCGGGATCGAAGTCCTGAAGGGTCATGGCTCGACCCTAACCGACGACCCGGCTCCCCCGCCGACGACTGCATCTCCCTGGCCAGCCGCTCCAGTGGGCGGTGGGCGCAGGCCGCTCAAGTCGCCACCGACGTCGTTGAGGCGCAGCACGAACGGCCGGGTACTGGTGTAGCGGACGACGCTGACCGAGGCGGGATCAACGTGCAACCGCTGGAAGTCATCGAGGTGGGCGCCGGCCGCCTGCGCAAGGATCGACTTGATGACGTCACCGTGGCTGACCGCGACCCAGACGACGTCGCTGCCATGGGTGGCGGCAATCCGCGCGTCGATGTCGCGCACCGACTCCAGGGCCCGGTCCTGCATCTCGGCGAGGGACTCGGCGGCGTAGGACTCCGAGTCGGGGAAGCGGGCCTGACTCGGTCGGTCCTGAATGGTCCGCCACAACTCGTCCTTGGCCAGCTCGGCGAGCGGTCGGCCGGTCCACCCTCCGTAGTGGCACTCCCCCAGCCCATCGGCAACGCTCCGGGCGACGCCGGGCAGCGCGGCCACGATCTGGTCGGCGGTCTGCACGCACCGGTCGAGGGGTGAGCTGACCACTTCGACGATCGGCAACTGCGCGCTCGCGAGCCGCGCCCCGACGGCCACGGCCTGCTCCTGCCCGACGGGGTCGAGGAAGATGCCCGGCGTCCAGCCGGCCAGGACGGTGGGCACCGAGCCAGCGTAGACGCCCGCTCGCGCCTCACCCCCAATCCGGCCATCGCGTGGTGAAGTAGGTGGGTGATCGTGGACCAAGCCATCTATCGTGCGGGACACCGGCACGCGTGCGGCGACCTCAGTGACGAGCTGGAGGCCCTCCGGACCGGAGCCGACGGTTTCTTGTGGATCGGGCTCAAGGACCCCACCGACCACGAGTTCGCGGTGGTCAACAGGGAGTTGCACCTGCACCCCCTGGCGGTCGAGGACGCCATCAAGGGGAAGCAGCGGGCCAAGATCGAGCAGTACGAGACCTCGGTCTTCGTCGTGCTCAAGACCTTGCGCTACATCGACCGGACGAGCGACATCGAGACCGGCGAGGTGATGCTCTTCATCGGCGACCGGTTCGTCGTGACCGTGCGCAAGGGCGAGGCCAACCCGCTCACTGGCGTGCGGCACCGGCTCGAGACCGAGGAGAGCCGGCTCCAGCAGGGACCGATGAGCGTGCTGCACGCCGTCATGGACTCGGTCGTCGACCACTACGTGGCGGTTGACGCCGAGATCAAGCAGGACCTCGATGAGATCGAGGCCACCGTCTTCGGGGACGCCGCGGACGCGGACGCCAACGCGATCTACCGGCTCAAGCGCGAGGTGCTGGAGTTCCGCCGGGCCAGCGGGCCCCTGGCTGATGCCCTCGCCAACTTCATGGAGCGCGGGCTCGGCAAGAACCTGCACGCCGACGTCCGGCACCGGTTCCGCGATGTCCAGGACCATCTCGGTCGGGTCGGGGACCACGTCGAGACCTACGACCGGCTGCTCACCGACATCCTGGGGGCACACCTGGCGGGGGTCTCGGTCAAACAGAACGAGGACATGCGCAAGATCTCGGCCTGGGTGGCGATGGCTGCCGTGCCCACCATGGTCGCGGGCATCTTCGGCATGAACTTCGAGCACATGCCGGAACTCACCGCCAGCGTCGACCTCTCCGGGCACGAGTTCAGGTCACGGCGTGCCCACCGGGGTCAGGTCGCGGTGATCCAGCTCGCTCCGAGTGCGATGGCGAGGACCACTCCGAGCAGCACCCGGTACCAGACAAACGCCATCAGGCTGTTGCTCGCGACGAAGCGCAGCAGCCAGGCGATGGACGCGTAGGCGACGACGAAGGCGACGACCACGCCGACCGCCATCGGGCCGATGCCGAACGCCGTGAGCGCGTCCCGCTCGTGGACCGCCTCGAACACTCCGGCGGCGGTGAGCGCCGGGATGGCGAGGAAGAAGCTGAGCCTGGTCGCGGTGACCCGGTCGATGCCTCGGGCCAACCCGGCCGAGATCGTGGCCCCGGACCGGGAGACGCCGGGGACGAGGGAGAAACACTGGACCAGCCCGATGATCAACCCGTCGAGGGGGGTGACGGAGTGCTCGCCGCGGACGGCGCCTCGCTTGTCGTAGCCGGTGTGCATCCGTTCCGACACCACCATGACCACGCTCCAGACCACCAGGGCCGCGGCAACGACCCACAAGCTGCGCAGTCCGCCGGAGATGACGTCCCGGAGCAGGAAGCCGATGATGCCGACCGGGATGGACCCGATGATGACCGCCCACGCGAGCCCGTAGTCGGGGTCGCGTCTGGCCTGGGCGTCGCGCAGGCCACGGAACCATGCGGTGGCAAAACGGACGATGTCCTTGATGAAGTAGAGCAACGTCGCTGCGATGGCTCCGAGCTGGATGATCGCGGTGTAGGCCGTCACCTCGGGGGCATCGACCTGGAGGCCGAGGAGCTTCTCGGTGATCGTCAGGTGGCCCGTCGAGGAGACCGGGAGGTACTCCGTGACTCCTTCGACGATACCGAGGATGACGGCCTCGAGATAACTCAGATCAGCCACGCTGCACTCAACCTTCTTGGGAGGGGATCAGGATCGCGCGGCGGTGCGCGGATGGGTCGGACGCTCGGGGCCACCGGGCTACAGCTGTGGGCGCCTCAGGTGAGCGGCAGTGTCGCAGCCTATCCTGAGCGGCGTCCGATGACGGGCCGGACACTCGGCCTGATGCCTCGAGTCCGACCACGTCGCCCCGATCACTGGAGCTCGAGACCCTCACGCAGCTGGGCCACTGCACCGAGCGTCGCGGTGGCCTGGTCCCGGGTCATCCCGCCGCCGACGGCCACCGCCAACGACGTCACACCGGCGTCCGCGTAGCGTCCGATCCGGCCGGCCACTCGGGCCGCCGACCCGATGAGGGCCGTCTCGTCGATGAACTCCAGAGGCACCGCAGCCGCCGCCTCCCGGTGTCGGCCGGCGAGGTAGAGCTCCTGCACGTGCTCGGCCTCCTTCTCGAACCCCATCCTGCAGGCCAGCTGGTTGTAGAAGTTCTGCTCACGGGTGCCCATGCCTCCGATGTAGAGGGCGCAGTAGGGCCGGACGTACTCCGCGGCGGCCTCCACGTCGTCGATGAGCACGACCGGCGTCGTGGCGACGACGTCGAAGCCTGCCATGGGGTCGGCCTCCGTGCCGCGCCCAGCGGCCCGGCGGGCAGATCGGATGGTCGCCATCTGCTCGTCCGCCCGCTCTGGGCTGAAGAAGATCGCCAACCACCCGTCGGCGATCTCCCCGGTCAGCTTCAGGTTGTTGGGGCCGACGGCGGCCAGGTAGATCGGCACGTCGGACCGCAGCGGTCGCAGGGACAGTTTCAGGGCCTTGCCGGGCCCGTCGGGCAGCGGGAGGACGTAGTTCGGCCCGTCCGTGCGCACCGTCTCGCGACGCAGCGCGGTCCGGACGATCTCGACGTACTCGCGGGTGCGTCCCAGTGGCTTGGCGAAGCGCACCCCGTGCCACCCCTCGCTCACCTGTGGCCCGGACACGCCGAGCCCGAGACGGAAGCGCCCACCGGACAGCGTGTCGAGCGTGGCCGCGGTCATCGCGGTCATCGCCGGGGTGCGCCCCGGGATCTGCATGATGGCGCTGCCGAGTCCGATCTGCTCGGTCGATGCCCCGATCCACGACAGCATCGTCACGACATCAGAGCCATAGGCCTCCGCGCACCAGGCGACGTCATAGCCCAGCCGGTCGGCCTCCTGGGCGATCGCGATGAGGTCCGCCCCATCAGTGCCACGTCCCCAATAGCCAAGGTTCACTCCGAGTCTCATGACCGCAGGCTATCGGCGATGGCATTAACCTTCGTGCACATGCAGCACCGTCGCCTCGGCTCCTCCGGCCTGACCATCTCCCCGCTTGCCCTCGGCACCATGACGTGGGGCCACGCCGTCGACGTGTACGAGGCCAAGGAGCACCTCGCCGCCTTCGTGGCAGCAGGGGGAAACCTCGTGGACACCGCCTATGGCTACGGAGGTGGGGATGCCGAGACGTTCCTCGGGCTGGCTCTCGGCGACGTCGTCGCACGGGACGAGGTCGTGATCTGCAGCAAGGCCGGCATCTCGCGTGCCTCCGGTGAGCGTCGGGTCGACGTCTCCCGACGCTCCCTGATGGCCCAGTTGGAGGGCTCCCTCGTCCGGCTCGGCACTGATCACGTCGACCTGTGGCTCGTGCACACCTGGTCGGACGAGGCGCCGCTCACGGAGACCCTGTCCGCTCTGGAGTGGGCCGTCAGGTCCGGGCGAGCCCGTTACGTCGGGGTGTCCAACTACAGCGGTTGGCAGAGTGCGCGCGCCTTCAGCATCCTCGAGGGCTCCCGAATCCCCTTGGTTGCCAACGAGGTCCAGTACTCCCTGGTGCACCGCGCCGCCGAGTCCGAGATCGTCCCTGCGGCCACGGCGCTCGGCATGGGGCTGCTCGCCTGGTCACCGCTCGGGCGAGGGGTCCTGACCGGGAAGTACCGCAACGGGGTCCCGGCTGGCTCGCGTGCTGCATCCCGCGACTTCCCCGGCTTTACTACTCGATTCCTCGATGACCACAGCATCCGGGTCGCCGAATCGGTCGCCATGGCGGCGAAGGGACTGGGGGTGAGCCCGGCCGAGGTCGCGCTGGCGTGGGTGCGTGACCAACCCGGCGTCACGGCCGCGATCGTGGGGGTCCGGACCGACGCCCAACTACGCACGGCACTGGCCAGCGCCGACCTGGTGCTGCCCAGTGAGATCGTGCAGGCCCTCGACGATGTGTCGCGAGCCTGACGACCGACTCCTACGAGTGATCGAGCGCAGGCTCGCCCTCAGCATGATCGGCATCAGCTGACTCGTCGTCGAGGTCGTCGAGGTCGTCATCGTCGTCATCCGACTCGACCTCGTACTCAGACGTGTCCAGGCCCGCGTAGACGCCACCGTCGTCGTCGTGGTCGTCGAAGTCCTCGCCATAGATGGCCAGCGGCGTGGCGACCTCGGTGTCGTCGTAGAGCGCCTCGTCGTAGTCGTCGAAGGCCTCAGCCAGGTCGGTTGCCGCTGCGATCACCATGGGGTGATCCGGGTCGCGCGACGTCTGCGCCGCCTCAAGGTGACGCTCGAAGGCGACGATGAGCTTGCCGAGGGCAACGCGCGGATCTACGGTCATGCCCTGACCGTAGTCGACCGGTGCAGACCGGGGGAATAGGCCGTCAGGAGCGAGCGGATCGACGACGCGGATGTCACAATGGATGCAATGACTGAGTATGAGTACCGCGTGCTGACCTTCGACCGTCTCACGCCCAAGGCAGAGGCGCGCCAGTCCGTGCGCGAGCATGCCGAGTACGGTCGCTGGGAGCTGGCCCAGACCGTCGTCTATGTCACGGGGGTCACCCGGATGTGGATGCGCCGCAAGATCATGCGGGTCGAACGGACCGCCTGACCACGCCGCGGGCCTGGCGGCGCCGCCACGTCCGTTCGCTAGCCTCGACTCACCGTTGCCACCCGACTCACCGGTCGACAGCCCCGACTCAGCAGGTGCGCAGGAAGTCGCCGAGGACCCGGGCACCGAAGCGCAGCGACTCGACCGGGACCCGCTCATCGATCCCGTGGAACATCGGGGCGAAGTCCAGGTCGGCGGGCAGTCGCAGTGGGGCGAAACCGTAGCCGGCGATACCGAGCCGGCTGAGCGCCTTGTTGTCCGTCCCGCCGGACAGGCAGTAGGGCAGGACGGCCGCGCCCGGGTCCTCTCGCAGCAACGACTGCTTCATCGACTCGACGAGGCCGGTGTCCCACGGAGCCTCGAGGGCCACGTCACGCACGAGGACCTCGACCTCGAGGTGCTCCCCCGCCAACTCCCGGATCGTGGCCATCAGCGACTCCTCGTGCCCCGGCAGAAAGCGGCAGTCGACGGCGGCCGAGGCGGTTTGCGGGATGACGTTGTGCTTGTAGCCCGACTCGAGCATCGTCGGGTTGGCCGTGTCGCGCAGGGTGCCTCGCACGAAGCCCTGCGCCCCGCCCAAGGTCGCCAGCAGCGGGTCGAGCTCAGCGGCATACGAGATCGTCGTGAGCTCACTCAGCCCGTCGAGGAGCCCACGTACCGACGCGATGTAGTCCCTCGGCCATTCGTGGGCGGCGATCCGGCCGATGGCGGCGGCCAGTCGGACGATCGCGTTCTCGTCGTTGGGCACCGAGCCGTGGCCGGCGCGGCCGTGGGCCGTCAGCCGCAGCCAGGCCATCCCCTTCTCGGCCGTCTGGAGCAGGTAGGCACGGTGCTCCCCCGTCGGGGTCGGGACGGTCACGCTGTAGCCGCCGACCTCGCTCACGGCCTCGGTGACCCCCTCGAACCAGTGCGGGTGGTGGTCCACGAGCCAGTGGCTCCCGTGCCGACCACCGGCCTCCTCGTCGGCGAAGAAGACGACCGTCGTGTTGCGCGCCGGCTTGGTGCCGGTCCGAGCGAAGTGGCGCAGGTTCGCGAGGATCATCGCGTCCATGTCCTTCATGTCGACGGCGCCGCGCCCCCAGATGCACCCGTCGCGCTCCTCCGCGGCGAACGGGTCGGCCTGCCAGTCGGCAGCAGTGGCCGGCACCACGTCGAGGTGGCCGTGGACCGCCAGGCCGGGTCGGCGCTGGTCCTCGCCCTCGAGACGCAGCACGACCGTGGCCCGGCCCGGCTCACTCTCGTAGAGCTGGCCCTCGAGGCCGACCTCGGCCAGCTCCCCCATGACGTATTCGGCTGCCGCGCGCTCGCCCGGCCCGGTGCCGTCGCCGTAGTTGGAGGTGTCGAAGCGGATCAGCTCCGAGCAGATCCGGGCGACCTCGTCCTCGGGAGCGGGCACGCGGTCGGTGTCCTCAGGGTCCTCAGGCGTCATGCGGCCCAGCGTAGGCCGACGGCCCCCAGCGGCTCCCTCCGGTACCAGACAGCCGTTTCGTCATCGCCCAACCGGCGTGCTAACGTTTCCCCTCGCCGCAAGGGTTCCCACGAATCCCTTGCACATCACCTTGTCGGGGTGGCGGAATGGCAGACGCGCTAGCTTGAGGTGCTAGTGCCCTTATTGGGCGTGGGGGTTCAAGTCCCCCCCTCGACACCACTGAAGGGTCCCGGTCCATTGACCTGGGCCCTTCACCAATTCCCCGTATCCTGTGCCGAGTGACGTTCTTGCGCGCCGTCGGGACGCTGCTGCGCCTGTCCGGCTTCCGGCGTCTCTTCGTGGCCCGGCTGACCTCGCAGGGCAGCGATGGGCTGTTCCAGGTCGCGCTCGCCAGTCACGTGCTTTTCAACCCGGAACAGGCCACGGACGCGCGCGCGGTGGCAGCGGCCTTCGCGGTGGTCCTGCTGCCCTACAGCGTGCTCGGGCCCTTCGTCGGCGTCCTGCTCGACCGGTGGCCCCGCCGTCGCATCCTCGTGGTCAGCCAGGTGCTGCGCGGCCTGTCGATGCTGGCGGTCGCCAGCCTGGTGACGCACGCCTCTACGGGGCCGCTGTTCTTCGCCGTGGTCATGGCCGTCTTCTCGGTCAACCGCTTCGTCCTGGCGGGGTTCTCCGCCGCGCTGCCCCACGTCGTGCCGCGCCGGCTGCTCGTCGACGCCAACTCCGTCGCCCCCACCTTGGGCTCCGTCGCCTACCTCGTCGGTGGGGCCGCCGGCGGCGTGCTCCGGGCCGTGGGAAGCGACCTGGTCGTGGTCCTGATCGCCTCGGGCGGCGTCGTCTTCGCGACGTGGGCTGCGGCGCGGCTTCCCTTCATCGGCCCCACCGATGATGCCCCCGGGCCGAGCGCCAGTCAGGTTCTCGGCGCGATCGCCGCAGGCTTCGTCGAGGCGGCCCGCACCCTCCCCCGCCGAGCCCGGCTGCTGCTCGGGCTGATCTTCCTGACCCGGCTGCCCTTCGGCTTCCTCCTCCTGCAGACCCTGTTGCTCTTCCGTGGACCCTTCGCCGGATCATCGGGGCCGACCGGTGGGATGCTGCGCTTCGGGATGGCGGCCGTCGCAGCCGCCGTCGGCTTCACCCTGGCCGCCGTCATCACCCCGTGGCTGGCTCCCCGCTGGGGTTCGATCCCGTATGCCGCTCACGCCCTCACCCTCGCCGGTGCCACGATGCTCGTGGTGGGGCCGTGGCTCACTCCGTGGTCGATCGTGGCCGTCGGCTTCGTCGTCGCCTTCGCGTCACAGGCCGTCAAGATCAACGTCGACAGCCTGCTGCAGGCCCACGTCCCGGATGAGCTGCTCGGGCGGACCTTCGCGGCGTACGACGTCGTCTACAACGCGGGCCTGGTGGTGGCGATCGCGCTGGCCGCGGTGACGCTGCCGGACTCGGGTCAGGCGGCCTGGCCCTTCATCGTGCTCGCGGGAGGCTACGCCGTGGTCGTGCTGGCGCTCGGGCCTCGCTGGCAGCGGGCGTACCGGCTCGACGTGGCGGCCCCACTAGGCTGATCAGGTGCTGCCCGAGCTGACCGCGACCCGCTACGTCACGCCGCTCAAGGAGGGCGGATCGCTGCCCGGCATCGTCGAGGCCGACGACGACGGCACCTACGTCCTGAAGTTCAGGGGCGCCGGTCAGGGCCTCAAGGTTCTCGTGGCCGAGGTGCTCGTGGCCGGTCTCGCCCGGCTCATCGACGTGCCGGTGCCCGACCTCGCCGTCATCAGCCTCGACGCGCGGATCGCCAAGTACGAGGCGGACGAGGAGGTGCAGGACCTGCTCACGAAGTCGATCGGCTCCAACCTGGGCGTCGACTTCCTCCCCGGCGCCCTCGGCTATGATGGCGGCCGACCTCCGAGTGCCGACCTCGCCGAGCGGATCATCTGGCTCGATGCGTTCACCGCCAACGTCGACCGCACCTGGTCCAATCCCAATCTGTTGGTCTGGCACGGCCGGACCTGGGCGATCGATCACGGCGCGGCCCTCTACTTCCACCACTCCTGGCCCAGTCGGGCCCCGGACCCGGCCCGCTTCGCGGCTCAAGCCTTCGACGCGAGCACCCATGTGCTGCGCGACGTCGCGGGTGACGTCGCCAGCCGGCACTCGGAACTGGCCGCCCGGCTCACCCCGGCAGCCATCGAGGACGTCGTCGGGATGGTGCCGGACAGTTGGCTCGAAACGACTCCGGACCTGGTCGACGCGGCCGCGGTTCGCGGTGCGTACCTCACGTTCCTCCGGGCTCGGCTGGTCGGCGGGACCACGTGGCTGCCTGGGGGCGCTGCCTCATGAATGCTGCGCGGAGCTCCTACCAGTACGTCGTGCTGCGGCTGGTCCCGCGCGTCGACCGGGAGGAGTTCATCAACGTCGGAGTCGTGCTCTACTGCCAGGACGTCGGCTTCCTCGACGCAGCCTGGCACCTCGATGAGGGGCGGGTCGCGGCCCTGACCCCGACCTGCGACCTGGCCGGGGTGCGCTCCGCGCTCGAGCAGGTCCAGGCGGTGTGCCGAGGCGAGTCCGGGCGGGGGCTGCCCATCCTCGAGCGGCTCGGTCAACGGTTCGGTTGGATCATCGCGCCGCGTTCCACCGTGCTGCAGCCCGGCCCTGTCCATGGGGGCCTGACCACCGACCCGGAGCTCGAGCTGGGCGGGTTGCTCGACCGGCTGGTCCGCGTCTGAGCGAGCCCGTCCACCCCGGAGCCCGAGCGAGTTCCCCTCCAGCAGTGTCTGAGCGAGTCCCCTGCTGCGGCGCCTGAGCAGCCCACGACCGGGGTCAGGACCTGGCGCGCAACGCCCACATCGCCACGGCGGCCGCGGCTGCGACGTTGAGCGAGTCGACCCCCCCGGCCATCGGGATCCGGACGGTGACATCGGCGCTGGCGACCGTCCGGGCGGTCAGGCCGTCACCCTCCGCACCGACGATCAGGGCGAAGCGCTCCGGCGGGTCGCGCTCGAGGACCTCCAACGGCACCGAGTCCTGCGCCAAGGCCATCGCCACGACCGTGAAGCCGGCCGCACGGAGTTGGTTGATCCCGGCGGGCCACGCCTCGATCCGGGTCCACGGCACCTGGAAGACGGTGCCCATCGAGACCCGGATCGCCCTGCGGTACAACGGGTCAGCACAACGGGGCGTGACCAGGACGCCATCGACCCCGAGGGCGGCCGCGCTGCGGAAGATGGCGCCGACGTTCGTGTGGTCCACGACGTCCTCGACGACCATGATGCGGTTCGCGACCGCGATGACCTCGGCCACCGAGGGCAGGACCGGCCGTTGCATCGAGGCCAGCGCGCCCCGATGCAGGTGGAAACCCGTGCGGGCCTCGATGACGGTGTGGGAGGCCACATAGACCGGGATGCCCAGCGCCTCGGCCTCGTCGACGAGGTCGGCGAGGTCGACGACCCAGCGCTCAGCCATGAGGTAGGACCGTGGGCGGTGCCCCGCTGCCAAGGCCCGACGAATCACCTTCTGGCTCTCCGCGATGTAGAGGCCCCGCTCGGGCTCGGTGCGCCGGCGCAGCGCCACGTCGGTGAGTGAGACGTAGTCCTCGAGCCGGGGGTCGTTCGGGTCCGTGATGGTGATGGGCACCGACACAGGCTAGACCCGGAGCGCCGCCGCACCGCACGCTCGCACAGCACACCAGACTCGGCACTGAGGACGATGGGTCAGGGGAACCAGATCAGCTTGACGATCGCCAGCGTGCCGATCGTGATGATCAGGCCGCGCAGCACCGGCGGCGGGATCCGGCGACCGATCCGGGCCCCGATGACCCCACCCAGCAGGGCCCCGCCCGCGATGAGCCCGACGACCGCCCAGTCGATGTGGTCCCGGGCGAAGGTAGGCGTTGAGTCGCTGGAGCGGCTCGGCGCTCAGCAGGCTGAACAGCCCCATCAGCAGGACCCCCTGGGCCGCGCCGAAGTACCCGCCGTACATGCCGGCGAGGAGGACCCCGACGGCCATCACGGGGGCGTGCCATCCAGGGGCGGCCCCGTCCGTGCGCGGCACGACGTGGCGCTGGAGCCGAGGGCCGAGCAGGACCATGACCAGAGCGACGAGGATGAGCACCGGGACGATCGTCTTGAACGCCTCGGGCGGCAACACGAGCAACAGGCCGGCACCGATGATCGACCCGAGGAACGAGAGCGGCATCAGCCGACGCAGCGCCGGGGCCTGACCGGTCAGCTCGTGCCGATACCCCCAGGACCCGGTCACCCCACCCGCGACGAGGCCGATGTTGTTGGAGACGTTGGCCACGAGCGGGTTGAAGCCGAAGAACAGCAGGGTCGGGAACGTCAACAGGGTCCCCGACCCGACGATGGTGTTGATGATGCCCGCCCCGGTGCCCGCCAACGCGATGAGGATGGCGGACCAGACGGACACCCGGCCACCCTACAAGGGTGGGCCGGGTGTCCGGGAAATGCGGCGGCTACGGCGGAGCGGAGCCCGCCGGGCCAGTCAGCGACCCGCGGGGTCCTCCCCTCGCTTGTCAAGCTCCGACGGCAGGTCAACGTGCTCGGGGCGGAAGTCCTGCAGTGAGGCGGGGACGATCGGCGACGTCATGGCCGGGTCCGGGGCCGGGGCCGGCGGGACGGCATCCACCGAGGGCCCGATGGGGGGCTGCCGGCGGTGCGGCGGGGACGCGTGCTCGGTCGACTCGGCGCTGGCGGCGGCGGCCTGACCGCGAGCCTCGGCTAGTGCCTTGGCCGGGTCCTCGAGCACGGTCTCGGCAAACACGTCGTCCTCCGGGACGGCCTGGTCGTTCCAGTCGGCCTCGTCGTCCGGCTCACTGGTGCGGGAGTCCATCGAGCCGAGGGCGCCACCGATCCCGCGCAGGGCCTCGGTCAACTCGGACGGGATGATCCACATCTTGTTGGAGTCGCCCCTGGCCAGCTGCGGGAGCACCTGAAGGTACTGGTAGGCCAGCAGCTTCTGGGTCGGCTTGCCGCGGTGGATCGCGCCGAAGACCTGGGAGATGGCCCGGGCCTGCCCCTGGGCTTCGAGGATGCGCGCTTGGGCTGAGCCCTCGGCCCGCAGGATCTGGCTCTGCTTCTCACCCTCAGCCGTGAGGATCGCGGACTGCTTGAAGCCCTCGGCCGTGAGGATCGCAGCACGCCGGTCACGCTCGGCCCGCATCTGCTTCTCCATGGAGTCCTGCACCGAGTGCGGCGGGTCGATCGCCTTGAGCTCGACGCGGTTGACCCGGATGCCCCACTTGCCGGTCGCCTCGTCGAGGACACCACGCAACTGGCCGTTGATCTGGTCGCGGCTGGTCAGGGTCTGCTCGAGGTCCAACGAGCCGATCACGTTACGCAAGGTGGTCACCGTCAACTGCTCGATGCCCTGGATGAAGTTGGCGATCTCATAGACCGCGTCCTTCGCGTCCGTGACCGAGTAGTAGATGACGGTGTCGATGCTGACCACGAGGTTGTCGGACGTGATGACCGGCTGCGGGGGAAAGGTGACCACCTGCTCACGCAGGTCGATGTTGGCTCGCACCTTGTCCACGAACGGGATGAGGAAGTGCAACCCCGCCGTCAACGTCTTGTCGTAGCCACCAAGTCGCTCGATGATCTGCGCAGTCTGTTGCGGCACGATCCGGACGGTGCGCAACACGATGATCAGTGCCACGATGATGACAATTATTGCAATGATGGCTAGGGGATCCACGAATACCTCTCCCTGTTGGGTGCGCCCCCGTCGGGGGCGCGCTTTGGTCTGTTGACTTGGGTCAGCTACCGATGATCTTGGCCCTGCTCACGACCGCAGTCGCTCCATCGATCCGCTCGACCACGACTTCTTCGCCGGGCTCGATCACCTCGTTCGACGCGCTCCGGGCACTCCACGTCTCACCCGCGAGCTTGACCCGGCCGCCCGACGAGCTGACCCGGTCAAGCACGAAGGCCGATCTGCCGATCTGGGCATCGGCCCCCATCTTTTGCAGCTCGGTGACTGAGAATCGGCCCTTGAGGTAGGGCCGGACGGTGACGACCATGACGACAGCGACCACCGCAGCAACCACGGCCTGGACCGCGACCGGCAACCCGAAGGCGGCGGCAGCGGACCCACCGAGGGCGCCCCCGGCCAGCATCAGGAACATGAAGTCGACCGTGGCCGCTTCGATGCCGACCAGCACCAGGGCTGCCCCCAGCCAGATCAGCCATCCCTGTCCGTCGTCGAACACGACATCACCTGCTCTTCCGTTGTCGTGAGGGTTGTCCGGAAATCATCGGGCCGTCCGTGCGACGTCGCTGGGTTCCCCCTCGTTCCATGAACGACCCGGCGTCGCTGCACGTTCCCTGGGCTCATGAGGCAGCCCGCGCCGTCCAGCGCTCGCCCCGGCGCTCCAACACGAGCGGCATGCCGAAGGTGACTGAGAGGTTCTCCGCCGTCAGGGTCAGCTCGAGTGGCCCGGCCGCAACCACCCGGCCCTCACGGATCATCAGCACGTCGGTGAATCCCGGCGGGATCTCCTCGACGTGGTGGGTCACCAGGACCATGGCCGGGGCCTCGGTGTCGGCTGCGAAGTCGGCCAGCCGGCGCACGAGGTCCTCCCGCCCACCAAGGTCGAGCCCAGCCGCCGGCTCATCGAGCAGCAGCAACTCCGGGTCGGCCATCAGGGCACGGGCGATCTGCACCCGCTTGCGCTCTCCCTCGCTCAGCGTGCCGTAGCGACGATCAGCGAGGTGCTCCGCGCCCATTGCCCGCAGCAGTTGCATCGCCCGGACGTAGTCGAGCGTGTCGTAGCGCTCACGCCAGCGACCGACGATCCCGTAGGACGCCGTGACGACCACATTGCCGACGAGTTCGTCGCCGGGGATCCGCTCGGCCATCGACGCGCTGGCGAGCCCGATCCGCGGGCGCAGCTCGAACACGTCGACGGCGCCGAGCACCTCCCCCAGCACGCCAGCCACCCCGGTCGTCGGGTGCATCCGGGCCGAGGCGATCTGGAGCAACGTGGTCTTGCCTGCACCGTTGGGTCCGAGGACGACCCAGCGCTCGCCCTCCTCCACCTCCCACGTCACGTCATCGAGCAGGGTGGCGTTGCCGCGCCGGACGGTGACACCGGCGAGGGCGAGGACATCGCTCATGCACCCGACCCTATGGCACGGCGTCGTCGACGAAGCGGCGGGACACCCACCCCACCGCCTACGATGAGTCGATGCCTGCCCTCCCCGCGTCGGTGCGGCTCGCACTGTGGACGACTGCGAGTTGGCAGGGCGCCTACCCTGCCGCCGAATCCCTCGCCCGGGCCCTGCCGGACGTCGACCACGTCGCTGGTGACCTCGATCGGCTCAGGCTCTGGCACGACCTCGGTGAGCGGGCCCTCTTCGTCGCGCTCCCGCGTCCCGGTGACACTGCCGGGCTCCCGGGGACCTCACCGGAGGCGGTGGCCCACGCCGTCGACGCGGGCGAGTGCGCGTTCGTCGCCGCCATCGGCGGGCTCCTCGTCCCGACCCTCTCGCACTACGGCAGCCAGGACGACACCGGTCTGCGCAGCGACTGGACCGCTTACGACTGCGCCCCGACCCCGCAACACCGACTGGAGATGCTTGACCTGCGCAGCATCGAGCAGGCACTCCTGGCCTCGGTGGCCCGGCACACTGCCGAGTTCGAAGCCAGCGGCGGATCCCCCTGGGACGCGCACCACCGCGACACCGCCGATGCCGCGATCCGCCGTGGGGTCTGGGGGTTGCCCGACCAGACACCCAACCGGGCGATCCGGGTGATCGTCAGCGCCGCCCGGATCGGCGCCCTGGTCGATGGCGCTGGTGAGCGGATGGTCCCGGCCCGGGGCCCGGTCGCGGCCGCAGACGTTCACCGACGCGAGCAACTGCTCCGATCGCTGTCAGCCGACGCCGACCTCGCCCTGAGCGGGGCCACCAATGTGGCCGTCATGGTCCTGGCCGGGTGGCGTCCGGCCTGATCCCCGTCGACCCCGCTCAGCTGGCGCGGATGCGTCCGCGAACTCCAGTGCTCCCGGGCGTGGCGTCCTACGCTGGCCCCATGACTGACCAACCGCCGCTGGAAGCACTGGACGAATCGACCTTTACGACGGTCCTGTGCGTCGCGGCCCACCCGGACGACCTGGAGTACGGGACTGCAGCAGCCGTCGACAAGTGGGTCCGGGCGGGCAAGACCGTGACCTATGTCCTCGCCACGAGCGGCGAAGCCGGAATCGACACGATGCCACCCGAGCAGGCGGCTCCGGTCCGAGAGGCGGAGGAGCGCGCCGGCGCCGCAGTCGTCGGCGTCGACGTCGTCACCTTCCTCGGCTTCCAGGACGGCGTCGTCGAGTACGACCTCCGGTTGAGACGCGAACTGGCCCGTGAGATCCGGATCCGCCGACCCGACCTGCTGGTGACCCTCACCCATGCCGAGCAGTTCAGCAGCGGCGGGGTCAATCAGGGACCCCTGGCAGGTCCCCCACCTCTTCGTCAGTGCCGACCCGCAGTCGACGCACTGGGTCGATGTCTCGGGCCACTACGAGGCGGCCGTCGCCTCGTTGGCCTGTCACGAGGCCTACAACGCGGCGCTTCCCGACGACTTCCCCCAACCCGCACAACTGCTGGACACGATCCTCGGCGGTGCGGGTAGGGCTCTCGGGGTCGAGCACGCCGTCACCGGGCGGCTGCTCGGTTGAGGCGGGCGTCGAGCCTCAGCGCGTTTGCGTCACCAGCCTCGGCGTCGAGCCACATCCGACGCTGGAACTCCGACAGAGGCGGGCGCATCACCTCAAACCGTCGCGCCACCGAATCCGCCAACTCCGCCACAACACAACCGCAACGCCACTCAACCCCGAAAGCGACATTTTTCCATCAGGCTCTGCATCCTGTCTCGACATCGCCTGTGAATCCGCGGCGCAATCGGGCGCTTGAGCGAGCGGCGCCCGATTCACCCCGAATGTCCGCCCTGTCGTTCAAGTTGCTCCCAGCCAGGCGCGCCTATCTGCGAATTCGCTGTTAGTCCGGGCGCTTTCGGGCACAGGGCGCCCTCTCCAGGTCGACCATCGAAGATCGGCGCAACGACGCGTCGACCCGGCGGCGCTCAGGGAAGAGCCGCCGGAAAGCAGTTCGCCGAAAGGACAGCACATGAGCCTCACACGCATGCGAGTGGTCTGCGCAGCAATCGCCACGGCAGGAGTTCTCGGCCTGACGCCGGGGATCGCGCTCGCGGCACCCACGCAGAGCAGCACTGAGCACAGTTCGTTCCCGGCCGCCGGCTCCACCTTCACCTGCTCCGGGCCACAGGGCGACATCACGGCCGTCTCGGGCACGGTCAACCAGGTCTTCCACATGAATACCGACGCTCAGGGTATCTCCCACATCACGGGCACCACCGTGCCCAACGGCGTCACCCTGATGGACGAGGACGGCGGCATGTGGACGGCGTCCGGCGCATCGTGGTTCGGCGGGAAGGCCCTTGGCGAGGACGCCGAGATCGTCTTCACCGAGACGGACCACTTCGTCCTGCGCAGCGCGACTGGGGACACCCTCAAGGTGCAGTTGGTCACGCACTACATGGCGGACGGGAAGTCGTTCACCTTCGACACGGGCGCCTGCACTTCACCCCAGGGCTGAGCTCGACCGATCCGGTATGCCGCTGGGCTGGGACTGTGCGAGGGCGCCGGTCCCAGCCCAGCCAGGCAGGCTGGTGCAGGGGTGAGAGCGCGCTCCGCATGGTCACGTCCGGGTGAGGTTATTCCATCACAGGCTCTTAGCTTGCGATTAAACCCCGCTATGCGGCTTTCTTGATCGCTGGGTGGCGGGTGCGTGGTTCTCGGCGGGTGCCTTTGGGGCGTCCTGGGCCGGGGCTCAAGGTTTTTGGTGGGCTGGCCGGGGTGCTCAGGGTTGGGGCAAGTCGACGAAATCCGCGTCGGACCCGGGCCGGGGTGAGCCGGCCGGGTTTCCGTGCTCGTTCCCAGGGCAGGCGGAGGTCCTGCACGATGGGTCTGGCCAGGCGCAGCTGGGTGTACGCGGCGAGCACGAGCCAGGTCCACCGGTCGGCCTGTTCCGGGGTGCGCACCGAGGGCGTGGTCCAGCCCAGGGTGTTCTTGACGAACCGGATACTTCTTCGATGTCGAACCAGCGCAGGTAGGCGCGCCAGGCAACCTCGAGGTCGGGCTCGAGTCCGGCGACCCAGAGCCACAGGGTCTTCTTGATCCGGCTGGTGGGTTTGGGCAGGTGCTGTACCTGTACCCGGATCACGGTGACGGCCACGATCGGTGGCTGCTCGTGGCCGGCCCAGTGTCCGCGTCGGCCGAGTTTGGGGTGCAGCCCGTGCCAGGCGGTGACCGTGACGGTGCCGTACCGCGAGTCGGTGCTGCTCGACTGGTGGTCTGGTTCCGGCCACGTGTCGGGGTCGGTGAGCTTGACCCGCTGGCCGTGCCGGCGGGATCGGCCGCGGGTGTCGGGTGTTGGTGGGGCCGGGTCGGTGTGGAAGACCCGGTTATCGCGGATCCGGACCACGATGGTGGCGTCCTGATCGGCCAGTTCGTGGGTCAGCGCGATCGGGTCGTAGCCGGCGTCGAAGACGAACATCGGCGTGGTGACGCTCGGGCCGAGCCGGGCGAGCAGGTCGCGGACCTGGTCGGTGGTGACCGCGACGGTGTCCTGGGTCGGCGCGATCCGGCGGGCGTCCATCGGCGCGGTCCACGAGTCATTGGCCCAGCCCAGCTGGGTGAGCCACTGATACGACCAGCCGGCCACGATCGGTTTGCCGGCCCAGTGCTTGGACGCCGAGTAGTAGTACCCGCGCTGCGGTGAGGTCTCCGCAGCGCAGCGGGCCCAGGTCGAGGCGTCCATGGCGAACACCAGTGGCCAGTCCGGTGGGCGGTGCGCGGCCAGCAGGTCCCGCACCGCGTCCGGGTCGACCCCGCCGCGGGCCAGCGCCTTGTACAGGCTGCCGTGGCTGCGCCGGAAGACCGGCTCCAGGCTCAGCCCGGGGACCGAGGACACCGGTCCCGGCGCGCACAGGGCCGCGTCGGTCAGCTCGAACGCGGCATCGGCCCAGCCGGTCAGACAGGAATGGAAGCCGGCCCGGAAACGTCGCAGCCGGTGTGCCTGATCTGTGGTGTCCGCTGGCCCGGGGGCGGGTGTCTGCATCACGTCACGTCTCATCCGATAGTGCTAGTACTATCGGATAGAAAGGCTGGCAGAATCGTTGCGACACGCCGGAAAGGACCCTCACCGTGGCGCGATCCACCGCGAACCAGCTGGCTGGCTACGAGCGTCGCTACCGCGAGCTCGCGGCCCAGCTCGCCGACGTCGGCTACATCGCCGCGGGCAGCCTGGCCCAGCGCTACAACCGCTGCGGTAAGCCGAGCTGCCGCTGCCACGCCGACCCCCCGCAGATGCACGGCCCGTACTGGCAGTGGACCGCGAAGGTCAACGGCAAGACCGTTAACAGACGGCTCACCCCGACCGAGGCCGAGCTCTACCAGGAATGGATCGACAACGACCGACAGCTACGCGCCATCATCGCCAAGATGCGCGACGCAGCCACGGCCGCGACAACCTGGCGGTAGACGTCCAGGGTCCGCTCACCGATCGAGGTCCACGCGAAGGACTCCACCGCGCGGGCACGCCCGGCCACCCCGAATCTCTTGGCTCGCTCCGGGTCGGACAGGGCACGGTTGAGCGCGGCCGCGAGGTCCGCGACGAAGCGGTCCGGGTCAACGGGTGTGCCCGTGCCGTCAGCCACCTGCTCGATCGGCACCAGCCAGCCGGTCTCCCCGTCGACGACCACCTCCGGGATGCCTCCGGTGGCCGTCGCCACGACCGGGAGCTCGCACGCCATGGCCTCGAGGTTGACGATCCCCAGCGGCTCATAGATCGAGGGGCAGGCGAAGACGGTGCCGTGGCTGAGGAGTGCAACGACTTCCGACCGCGGCCGCATGTCGGGGATCCAGACGACTCCCCCGCCGCGCTGGGCGCGGAGGGTGTCGATCAGCCCCTCCACCTCGGCCTTGATCTCGGCCGTGTCGGGGGCCCCGGCACAGAGCACGAGCTGGACCTCCGGGGGCAGTTCGGCGCAGGCCCGCAGGAAGTAGGGCAGCCCCTTCTGCCGGGTGATCCGCCCGACGAAGACCACGGAAGGTCGGTCCGGGTCCATCCCATGCCCGACGACCACCTCGCGAGCGGCGGGCGACCGGTCGGGCGCCCACTCCTGCGAGTCGATCCCGTTGTGTACGACGTGAACTCGGCTCGGGTCGAGCGCGGGATAACTCCGGAGGATGTCCTCGCGCATCCCGGCGCTGACCGCAATGACGCCGGCTGCCCCTTCGTAGGCGGTCCGCTCCGCGAAGCTCGAGACCCGGTAGCCGCCGCCCAGTTGCTCGGCTTTCCAGGGCCGCATCGGCTCCAGCGAGTGGGCCGTCACGACGTGGGGCATGCCGCCGAGCAGCGACGCCAGGTGGCCGCCCAGGTTGGCATACCACGTGTGCGAGTGCACGAGGTCGGCGCCAACGCAGTCGCCGGCCATGGCCAGGTCGACGCCGAGGGTCGTGATGGCGGCGTTGGCGCCGGCCAGTCCGGGCAGGTCCGCGTAGGCAGTCGTCCCTGCCTCGTCCCGACGCTCGCCAAAACATCTCACCCGGACGTCGAGGTCTCCTCGCGAGCGCAGCGCTCGGACGAGTTCCGCGACGTGGACACCTGCCCCCCCGTAGACCGCCGGTGGGTACTCCTTGCTGAGGATATCGACGCGCACAAAGCAGAGCCTAGCCCGCTGGCACGCAGCGGGCGCCAGTTGACGTACCGATCGGCGAGAGGTTCTGTCCGCCTCGTCCCCGTACCCCTATGGTGGGCACATGGCCCGCCGCAGCCCGCATTCAGGTCCCAAAGTCCTCGCGATCGTCCTCGCCGGTGGCGAGGGCAAACGCCTCATGCCGCTCACTGCGGATCGCGCCAAACCGGCGGTTCCCTTCGCCGGGATCTATCGCCTCATCGACCTCGCCCTGTCCAACGTCGTCAACTCCGGCTACCTCCAGGTCGTCGTCCTGACGCAGTACAAGTCGCACAGCCTCGACACGCACGTGACCAAGACGTGGCGCATGTCAACGCTGCTCGGCAACTACGTCACGACGGTCCCCGCCCAGCAGCGGGTGGACAAGAACTGGTTCCTCGGCAGCGCCGATGCGATCTTCCAGAGCCTCAACCTCATCCATGACGCCAGGCCCGACATCGTCGTCGTCGTGGGCGCTGATCACGTGTACCGGATGGACTTCAGCGCCATGGTCGAGCAGCACATCGAGTCGGGAGCCGGTGCCACCGTCGCGGCGATCCGGCAACCGATCTCGCTCGCGGACCAGTTCGGAGTCATCGAGGTCCACGACGACGACCCGACCCGGATCGCGGCCTTCCGCGAGAAGCCCACCGACGCCAAGGGACTGCTCGACAGCCCCGAGGAGATCTACGCCTCGATGGGCAACTACGTCTTCACCGCTGCTGCCCTCGAGGAGGCGGTGACCCGCGACCGGGAGCGAGACGGCAGCAAGCACGACATGGGCGGCGACATCATCCCCGACTTCGTCAGCCGCGGCGATGCAGGTGTCTATGACTTCTCGGACAACGAGGTCCCCGGCGCGACCGAGCGGGACCACGGCTACTGGCGTGATGTGGGCACCATCGAGTCCTACTACGACGCGCACATGGACATCGTCTCGATCCACCCGATCTTCAACCTCTACAACTACGAGTGGCCGATCTACACGCAGCACCAGCCCTACCCGCCGGCCAAGTTCGTGCACGGCAGCGGTGACCGCATCGGGGAGGCCCTGAACTCGGCCGTCTCCCCGGGCGTGGTCGTCTCGGGCGCCCACATCTATGCCTCGGTGCTCTCGCCGCTCGTCCGCGTGCATTCCTACGCCAACATCCAGGGCTCGGTCCTGCTCGACGGGGTGAAGATCGAGCGGCATGCCCAGGTCCGCCGCGCGATCATCGACAAGGGCGTCGTCGTCCCCGAGGGCGCCCAGATCGGGGTCGACCACGAGCACGACCGGGCCCGCGGCTTCCACGTGACCGACACCGGCATCGTCGTCGTGGGCAAGGGGCAGATCGTCACGCGGTGACCGCTGGCCCCACCCGGGCCGACCGGAGCACGTCGTGGCGTCGTCGCAGCGGCACTCGCATCCCGGAAGGCCGCACCGGCGCACCGTCGAGGTCACTACCCTGACCCGGGTGACCCATGCGAACGCGGAGACCCTCAGCATCACCGTCACCGGTCAGGACCGGCCGGGCGTGACCGGCGCGCTCCTCGGCGCCCTCGCGGAGGTGGGGGCCGAGGTGCTCGACATCCAACAGGTGGTCGTCCACGGGCACCTCACGTTGGCCCTGCTGCTGGTGCCCGGCGAGCACGGCGAACGACTGCGCGATGCCGCGGCCGTCGTGACCCACCGGCTCGGTCTGAGCCTGACCGTCAATGAGGGGGTCGGCGACAACGCCCGCCCACACCACGGCCGGGCCGCAGTCGTCATCCTCGGTGCGCCCCTGCGCGCCCGGGCCGTCTCCCTCGTCACGAGTCGGATCGCTGAGCACGGCGCCAACATCGACCGCATCCGTCGGCTCTCGCGCTACCCGGTCACGACCGTGGAGTTCGACATCTCGGGCGCTGACGTCGACTCGCTGCGCACCGAGTTGGCGCTCGTGGCCACCTCGGAGGGCATCGACATCGCCGTGGCCCCCGGCGGCCTCGCCCGCCGCGGTCGGCGCCTCGTCGTCCTCGACGTCGACTCCACGTTGATCCAGCAGGAAGTGATCGAGATGCTCGCGGCCCACTGCGGGCGCGAGGCCGAGGTGGCTGAAGTGACGGCGCGGGCGATGGCGGGCGAACTCGACTTCGAGCAGTCACTCCGGGCCCGGGTCGCAACCCTGGCGGGCCTGCCCGTGTCAGTCCTGGCTGAGGTCCGGGCGGCCATCGTCCTGACCCCCGGGGCCCGCACCCTGGTGCGGACGCTCAAGCGGCTCGGCTTCAAGGTCGGTCTCGTGTCGGGTGGGTTCATCGAGATCGTCGGCGAGCTCGCGGCCGACCTCGACATCGACTACGCCCTGGCCAACCAGCTCGAGGTCCGGGACGGGGTCCTCACCGGGCAGGTGATCGGTGAGGTCGTCGACCGGGCCGGCAAGGCCCGCGCCCTGCGCAGCTTCGCCGAGCAGGAGGGGCTGCCACTCAGCCGAACCGTGGCGATCGGGGACGGGGCCAACGACCTCGACATGCTCGCGATCGCCGGACTGGGGGTCGCCTTCAACGCGAAGCCACTCGTGCGGGAGCAGGCCCACACCTCGGTCAACGTGCCCTACCTCGACTCAGTGCTCTACCTGCTCGGCATCACCCGGGAGGAGATCGAGGAGGCGGACGCCCAGGACGGCACGCCGACCGGGGCTACCGAGATCCCCACGAGCGGGTCACTAGGCTGACGCAATGCAGACTTCGGCGACCGACTCCGGGCCGACTGCGGGCCCGTCCACGACCATCCGCCGGACCTTGCTCATCATCGGGGGTGCGGAGGACCGCATCGGTCGCTCCGTGGTGCTCAAGCGGTTCGTCAAGCTCGCAGGTGGCCGCAAGTCCCACATCGTCGTCATCCCCACCGCCTCCGGGTACTCCAGGGAGGTGTCCGAGGCCTACCGCGACGTGTTCACCCGGCTGCGGGGCGGTGAGGTCGACGTCGTGGATCCCAAGACGCGGCGCGACGCATCGGACCCGGCCATGGTCGAGCTGCTCGATCAGGCGACCGGGGTCTTTCTCACCGGCGGCAGTCAGAGCAAACTGGCCCAGAACATCGTCGGCACCCCGGTGGGAATAGCGATCCACCGCGCCTACGAACGCGGTGTCGTCATCGCCGGCACGTCGGCCGGCGCCTCCATCATGAGTCGGTTCATGATCTCCCTGGGCGAGGAGGGCCTGACGCCCCGGCAGCGATCGAGCCAGATCTCCGCGGGTCTCGGGCTGGTCGAGAACATCATCATCGACCAACACTTCGACCAGCGCGGCCGGTACGGTCGGCTCATGTCCATGGTCGCCTCCTCCCCCAACCTCCTCGGCATGGGCATCGATGAGAACACCGCCGCCGAGATCCGCGACGGCCGGGCCATGTCGATCATCGGGGCCGGGTCGATCTTCCTCATCGACGCTCGCAATGCGATCACCGACGCGCCTGATGCCCGACGCGGGGCGCCGCTGCTGGTGTCCGGCGCGGTGGTGCACTCCCTGCCCACCGGCAGCACCTTCGATCTCGAGCACGTCGAGCTGACGGACTTCGTCGAGCGGCACCCGGACATCGACGGTGCGGTCGTCCCGGCCCAGGTCCGGACCGCACGGACCGCACGGACCGCCACAGCGCCCTCGACCCACCCCTGAGCACCTCTGAGCACCTGACCGCCCCAGCTTCGCGCTTGCTCCACCCCTGCACTGCACCTGATGCGCCGCACGACCACTGAAGGAGTCCCCATGGCTGTCGAGGTCCCCACCCCGTCAGGTCCGGCCCGCCCGGACCTGACGATCCGCGAGACCCGGATCTACCGCGGACCCAACGTGTGGTCCTACCAGCCCGCGATCCACCTGGTCGTCGACCTGGGCAGCCTCGAGGACTACCCCACGGTCTCGTTGCCGGGCTTCACGGACCAGCTCCTCGCCAACGTGCCCGGGCTCGAGCGGCACACCTGCTCCCTCGGGCGACGCGGCGGCTTCATCGAACGCCTGCGTGCGGGCACCTGGCTCGGGCACGTGGCCGAGCACATCGCGCTGCAACTGCAAACCCTCGCCGGTCACGACCAACGGCGCGGCAAGACCCGGTCGGTCCGGGGCAAGCGCGGCTACTACAACGTCATCTACGGCTACACCGACGAGACGGTGGGGGTCGCGGCCGGGCAGCTCTCGGTGCGCCTGATCAACCACCTCGTCGAGCCCACGCCGGACTTCGACTTCGAGACGGAGTTCGACGCCTTCCTGCACCGCGCCGAGCGGGTGGCCTTCGGTCCGTCCACGGCTGCGATCCTCGAGGAGGCAGCGTCGCGGGACATCCCCTACATCCGGCTCAACTCTGCCTCCCTGGTCCAGCTCGGCCAGGGCGTCCACGCGCAGCGGATCCGGGCCACGATGACCTCCAAGACCAGTGCCCTCGCCGTCGACATCGCGGGCGACAAGGACCTCACCACCACGCTCCTCGGGGCGGCCGGCCTCCCGGTCCCCAAGCACGAGTCCGTGCGCACCCTGGAGGGTGCCTTGACGGCCGCCCACCGGATCGGTTTCCCCGTCGTCATCAAGCCGCTCGACGGCAACCACGGGCGCGGGGTCTGTCTCAACCTGATGAGCGATGCGGACGTCGAGAAGGCCTTCGAGATCGCGCAGGGCGAATCACGTCGGGGCACCCTCGTCGTCGAGTCGTTCATCACCGGTCGCGACTACCGGTGCCTCATCATCGGGGGCAAGATGCAGGCGATCGCCGAGCGGGTCCCGGCCCACGTGACCGGCGATGGCCAACACACCGTGGCCGAGCTCGTCGAGATCACCAATGCCGACCCACGACGCGGGGTCGGACACGAGAAGGTGCTCACCAAGATCAAGATCGACGACAACGCCGTGGAGATCCTCACCAACCAGGGGCACACCCTGGACTCGGTCCCTGCCGAGGGCACCATGGTCAAGCTGGCGCTGACCGGCAACATGTCGACCGGCGGCATCTCCATCGACCGCACGTGGGATGCCCACCCCGACAACGTCGAGATCGCCGAGGAGGCGGCTCGCATCGTCGGCCTCGACGTCGCCGGCATCGATTTCCTCTGCCCCGACATCACCTTCCCCGTGCGCGAGACCGGCGGCGCGATCTGTGAGGTCAACGCCGCACCCGGCTTCCGGATGCACACCCACCCGACCATCGGCGAGCCACAGTTCATCGCCAAGCCGGTGGTGGACCTGCTCTTCCCGCCGGGCACCACCTCACGCGTCCCGATCATCGCCGTCACCGGAACCAACGGCAAGACGACCACCTCACGGATGATCGCGCACATCTTCAAGGGCCTCGGCCGCAAGGTCGGCATGACCTCCACCGATGGCGTGGTCATCGACGAGCGCCTCGTCATCAAGTCCGACGCCTCGGGCCCGCGCTCGGCACGCATGGTGCTGCAGAACCCGCGCGTCGACTTCGCCGTCATGGAGGTCGCCCGCGGCGGGATCCTGCGCGAAGGCCTCGGCTACGACCGCAACGACATTGCTGTCGTGACCAACGTGGCCCCGGATCACTTGGGGCTCAAGGGGATCGACACTCTGCAGCAGTTGGCCGACGTCAAGGCCGTCATCGTCGAGGCGGTCCCACGGGATGGCTTCGCGGTGCTCAACGCCGACGACCCCAACGTCCGCAACATGCGCCGGCGGTGCTCCGGCGGCATCGTCTGGTTCTCCATGTCACCCCCCGGTAGTGAGATCCGGGAGTTCATCGACGACTACTGCCGCCGAGGCGGCCGGGCCGTCGTGCTCGACCCGAGCGACAAGGGCGAGATGATCGTCATCAAGCACGGCCGCCGCAGCATGCAGCTGGCCTGGACCCACCTGCTGCCCTCGACCTTCGGCGGGGCCGCACGCTTCAACGTCGCCAATGCGATGGCCGCCACCGGCGCCGCCTTCGCGGCCGGGGCACCCTTGCATGACATCCGTCAGGGCCTGCGCACCTTTGCCACCACCTACTACCTGTCCCCCGGACGCCTCAACCTCCTTCAGGTGGGTGGCGCCGACGTCTTCATCGACTACTGCCACAACCCGGCCGGCATGCTCGAGCTCGGTGGCTTCGTCGACCGCTACGCCGAGCAGAAGGCCGGTCAGAACGACTTTGGCCGGACCTCCCGGATCGGCATGATCGGCGCTGCCGGGGACCGCCGCGACGACGACATCCGCGAGCTCGGTGCGGTGGCCGCCGACTACTTCGACGTCCTCGTGATCCGCGAGGACGAGCGGCTGCGTGGCCGGGCTCCCGGCGAGACCGCCGAGCTGGTGGCCGAGGGCGCCCGCGCCAGGATGGCGGAGGGGACCCGGTGCCAGCAGGTCGAGATCGTCCTCGACGAACTGGTGGCGACCCGCCACGCGATCGCCAGGAGCAACCCGGGCGACCTGGTCGTGCTCTGTGTCGACCAGCATGCCCAGGTGATCGCCGAGCTCGAGTCGCGCACACAGGTGGCCCAGCCGGGGGCGCGCGAATCGATGGGTGACCCGGACCTCGACCCCGCCGACCTCACGGAGTCAGCCGAGGCCGAGGGCGAAGCCGAAGAGGCCCTGTCCGCAGCCTCAGCCGGCACCGTCAGGGACGACGACACCGCGATCTGAGCTCAGCGGCATACGGCACCTGCTGCCGTATGCCGCCGAGTCAGCCCGTCGAGGCAGCCGTGCCCTCAGGTTGGGGGTGGTGCCAGGTGGTCGGCGTGCGCGAGCAGGTCGGTCCGGAAGCGCTGGATCTCCGGGTCGGTGACGTGCTCGAGCAGGAGCCGCAGCAGGTCCGCCACGCTCTGGCGTTCGTGGCCGAGGTCAGCGTCCAGGACGGCGCGGAAGACGGACGCGATCGCGTTGCCCGGCCGAGCCTGCAGGACACTGTCGACCAGCGCTGCCGCCTCGTCGGGGCGGCCGGCGCTGCGCAGGGCCGAGGCGAGGTGCAACTGCGCCTGCTGCCGCCGGGGCGCCCTGAGGCCGGCCTCGAGGGCCCGCCCGTAGACCTCGATCGTCTCGTCCACCCGGCCGGCCTGCAGCAACGCCCCGGCGTACTCGAAGAGCAACCGTCCGTCGTTGGGGTGCTCCTGCACCCAGGCAGCAGCGGTGTCGACCCGGGCCCCGACCTCCTCGAGCTCCCACATCGCGGCGATCTCGTCCTCGAGCTCGTGCTCACCGCGGGCGGCCACGACCTTGCGGCGGATGGCCCGCGCGTCATCGACCTTCCCGTGGTGGGCCCGGATCCACGCGTCGACCTCGACCCGCTCGGCATGACACATCAGGGCGATCGTGTCGCCGCCCGCAGCGTGCTGCAGCAGCACCAGCAGTGACTCGAGCTCACCGGTGAAGAGCGGCACGTCAAAGACCCCGACCCTGGCCAGGCCGTCCTCGAACAGCCGCACGAGCTCTTCGCTGGTGCGACCACGCAGGTAGGCCAACCGGACCGATCCACCCGGGGCAGTCAGGCCGCGGGCGACGTCGAGCAGCGCTTCGAGACCGGCCTCGTTGTGGGCCATGTCCATGATCACGGTCACCTTGCCGCCCTGCTCGAGCGGAACCGTGTAGGTGTTGAGCCGTCCCCAGTTGTGTTCCGGGTCAGGGGCAAAGGTCCTCAGGCCCTCGACCACGGCGGCCCTCGGGATCCCGAGCGCGAGGGCTGCGGCCGCCCCGGCCAGGGCATTGGCGATGTTGTTGCGGGACAGTCCGCTCATGGTCATGGGGACGTCGACGATCTTGACGAGGCGGTCGGGGTCACCGTTGGGCGACAGGATGACGATGTCTCCCTCGAGGACGGTGATCCCGCGCCCACCGCTGTTGAGTGACTCCCAGAGCGCCGGTGAGTCGGGGTCGAGGGTGAAGGCCCAGGGCTTGGCCTTGATGCCGTAGCGCATCGCCCAGACGCGGGGGTCGTCGCCGTTGAGCACGACCCACCCGTCCCGCTTGGTCACCGTCGTGACGATCGCCTTGACCTCGGCGAGCTGGTCGAGCGTGTCGATCCCCTGCAGTCCGAGGTGGTCGGCGCTCACGTTGGTGACGACGCTGACGTCGTTGGAGGTCACCCCCATCCCCTTGAGCAACATCCCGCCTCGAGCGGTCTCGAGCAATCCGACCTCCAGGCCCTCGGTCTCGAGGACGGCACGGGCACCAGCCGGGCCGGAGTAGTCACCGGCCTCCGTCGTCTCACCCATGACGACGACACCGTCGGTGGAGCTCCAGGCCGTCGTCAGGCCCGCGGTCATGCACACGTGCGCCATCAGGCGGGTCGTCGTCGTCTTGCCGTTGGTGCCCGTGATCGAGGCGACCGGCACCGTGGGCTCGATGACGGTGGGCCGCGGTCCGTCCTCGGCCGTGCGGATGACGTCGGCCGCCGCCCCGAACACTGCTGGCACATCGCGCCCACCGAGCAGCTCGGCCATGACCCACCCGAACTGTTCGCCGGCGACGCGGCCCCGGTTGCGACGCACCCAGGGAAAGGCGATCACGACATCCGCTGCGGTGGCCCCCGCCCGGACCCGCACCCCCAGCCGCCCAGCACCGACCTCGGCGCCCAACCTCCGCATGGCGGTGCGCACGACACGCATGACGAACCGCTGGCGCAGCGCCGTCCCGCGCTTGCCCGGGCGGGCATTGCGGATCCCGAGCCGCGTCGCCAGGGCGCTCGCCTCGGTCCGGGTCTGACCCAGGTAGCCCGGCAGGTGCAGGCTGACCTTGATCGCGGGCCGTGCGAAGTAGAGGTTCGGCCCGTCCAGGACCCGCACCTCGTCGACCCGGACCCCGGGTGCGGGCGCCTCGTCGGCGGGCTCGAGCACGGTGTCTGGTTCGCGCTCCTGCACGGCGTCCGGCTGGCGCTCCTTCGGGGGGCTGGGGTGGCTACCGGCGTGAGGCATGGGAGGACTCTAGCGAGGCGAGCGACCTGACGCAGACGGCACGCTCCCCGAGACGATCACCGGAGGCGATCACCGGAGGCAGCGCGTCATTGCCCCATGGCGTGCACGCCACCGTCGACGTGCACGATCTCGCCGGTCGTCGCCGGGAACCAGTCGGACAGCAGCGCCACGCAGGCCTTGGCCGCGGGAATGGGATCGTTGACGTCCCAGCCCAGGGGGGCTCGCTCGTCCCAGACCTCCTCGAACTTCTCGAAGCCCGGGATCGACTTCGCGGCCGTGGTCCGGATCGGGCCGGCAGCGACGAGGTTGCACCGCACCCGCTGGGGGCCCAGGTCGCGGGCGAGGTAGCGCGAGGTCGACTCGAAAGCAGCCTTCGCGACCCCCATCCAGTCATAGACCGGCCACGCGAACTTCGCGTCGAAGGTCAACCCGACCACGCTGCCACCCTCGGTCATCAGCGGCAGCGCCGCAGCAGCGAGCGACTTGAGGCTGTAGGCCGAGATGTGCAGGGCGGTCGAGACGTCCTCCCAGCTGCCCTCCATGAAGTTGAAGGCCCCCTGTGGGGCGAAGCCGATCGAGTGCAGCACCCCGTCCAGGTGGTCAACGTGCTCCCGCATCCGCTCCGCGAGGCTGGCCAGGTCCTCGTCACTCGCCACGTCGAGCTCGATGACCTCGGGTGTCTTCGGCAACCGCTTGGCGATCGTCCGGGTGATCTTCATCGTGCGGCCGAAGGAGGTCAGCACGACCTCGGCGCCTTCCTCCTGCGCGATCTTGGCCACGTGGAACGCGATCGAGCTGTCCATGAGGACACCGGTGATGAGCAGCTTCTTGCCTTCGAGGATTCCCATGTCTACAAACTTTCTGTGTGAGGAAGCGAGCACGCGTGGCGGAGCGGGCGGAGCGGCATACGGCAAGCGTGTCGTAGGCCGCTGGGCCGGGTCAGTGGCCCATGCCGAGTCCACCATCGACGGGGATGACGGCGCCGGTGATGTAGGCGGCCTCGTCACTGGCGATGAACCGGACGACGCCAGCCACCTCCTCGGGGGTCGCGAAGCGCCCTGCGGGGATGGTGGCGAGATAGGCCTTCTTCTGCTCGTCCGGCAACCCGGCCGTCATCTCGGTGTCGATGTAGCCGGGAGCGATGACGTTGGCGGTGATCCCGCGTCCGCCGATCTCGCGGGAGATCGAGCGGGCCAGACCGATCAGCCCCGACTTGGACGCCGCGTAGTTGGTCTGGCCCGGGGAGCCGAGCAGTCCGACGACGCTGGAGATCAGGATGATTCGGCCGCGGCGCTTGCGGATCATCCCCGTCGCCGCACGACGGACACACCGGAAGGCGCCGGTGAGGTTGGTGTCGATGACTGCCTCGAAGTCGTCGTCGCTCATCCGCATCAGGAGGGTGTCCCGGGTGATCCCGGCATTGGCGACGAGGACCTGGACGGGCCCACCGAAGATCGCCTCGGCCTCGGTGAACGCGGCGTCGACCGAGGCTGACTCCGTCATCTCGCACCGCACGCCACGCAGGCCCTCCGGGGGCTCGCCCGAGCGGTGCGTGATCAGGACGTTGTCGCCGGCCTCGACGAAGGCCCGCGCGATGGCCAGACCGATCCCACGGTTGCCTCCGGTCACCAGTACGTTGCGCGACTCCGCCTCTGCCACCGTGCGCTCCTCGTCTCCCCGCCAGGCTGATCCTGGCCGCTGCGCTCGAACCTAACTGACTACCCGCGGGTAGGTTCTCCTGCCAGGACTTATGGTTGCACTGTGGGAGACAGCCAAGCGAAGCCGGTGGTGTACACCGTCACCTCGGCGACCTCGTCGCACTCCGCGAGCAAACAGCACCGCGAACGCCAGTACCTCACGATGATGGGCATCCGCATCGCGTGCTTCGGGCTGATGTTCGCCGTGTCCGGTTGGCTGCGCCTGGTGTGCATCCTGGCCGCAGTCCTGCTTCCCTACCTCGCGGTCGTCCTGGCCAACGCACACGGCCCGGGCACTCCAGGCACGATGACCCCCGCGACGCCGCAGGACCACACGAAGCGAATCAGGCCGGACCGCACCGATCGGACGGAACCGTGAGCGTTTTCGCCCTCCCGGGCGAGCCCGAGGGGGCCCAGCAGATCTGTAGTGCCAAGGGCTGCCGCCGCTCCGGCACCCACGCCGTCGTGTGGAACAACCCTAAGGTGCACACGCCCGAGCGACGCAAGATCTGGCTGGCCTGCGAGGACCACCGCGAGTCACTGGCTGACTTCGTCCGGATGCGTGGCTTCCTCATCGAGGTGATCGGCGTCGACGCCCTGACCGACACCGACGGCTGACTGGCTGCGGTGACCGGGCGGAGCCTGGCCGGTGGAGCTCAGGCTGCCCGGAAGGGCCACCGGTGATCCCAGTGACCGGCTGACCGGCTCAGCCGCCGATGGCCGACATGGGCCGGTCCGGCTGGACGAAGTCCGGCTCCCCGATGCCGTGGCCCCGACGCTTGCGCCACATCTCACCGCGCATCAAGTCGAGGAGTTCGTCATCGCTGGCGCCGTCACGCAGCGGCGTGCGCAGGTCGGTCTCGGTGTTGGAGAAGAGGCAGTTGCGCACCTGTCCGTCAGCCGTGAGGCGCGTCCGGTCACACGCGGCGCAGAAGGCCGCCGTCACACTCGCGATGATCCCGACGGTTGCCGGACCGCCATCGACGAGGAAGCGCTCAGCCGGGGCGCTGCCACGATCCGCTGCCGGCAGCGGCGTCAGGGTGTAGCGCTCAGACAGCCGCTCCCGAATCTCGGCCGCCGTCACCATGTCGTGGCGGTCCCACGCGTGCTGCGCGTCCAGCGGCATCTGCTCGATGAAGCGCAGCTCATAGCCACGCTCGAGGCACCAGGCCAACAGGTCGGCGACATCGGTGTCGTTGATGCCTCGCATCGCGACCGCGTTGACCTTGACCGGGACCAGGCCCGCACCCGCGGCCGCCGCCAGCCCGGACTCCACATCGGCGAGCCGGTCCCGCCTCGTCAGCTGGGTGAAGGTCTCGGCGTCGATGGTGTCGAGGCTGATGTTGACGCGGTCCAGGCCGGCAGCGGCCAGTCGATCAGCGATGCGCTTGAGTCCGACGCCATTGGTCGTCATCGCGATGCGCGGGCGGGGGTCGAGCGCGGCGATCCCCTCGATGAGTTCGACCAGCGAGCGCCGCAGCAGGGGTTCGCCTCCGGTGAGACGGACCTGGGTCACGCCATCGCGGACGAACAGTCCGATCACGCGCAGCATCTCCTCGTCGGAGAGCATCTCCGCCTTGGGCATCCAGGGGAGTCCCTCGGCGGGCATGCAGTAGGTGCACCGCAGGTTGCACCGGTCGGTCACCGACACACGCAGATCACGTGCGGTCCGGCCGAACTGGTCGACCAGTCCGCCAGGTCGGAAGGTGGGGGTGGGAAGGCCTGTCATGACCCCACCATAAGCCGGGTACCGTCATGGGGTGCTACGGCTCTGGCTCACTCGTCGATGGATCATCGGGACACTGGTCGCGATCCTCTTCGGAGTCGCCTGCTTCTACCTCGGCACGTGGCAGTGGAGCCGCTACGAGGACAAGCAGACCAAAGTCACGGCGATCGCCACCAACTACGGCGCGCCGCCGCTCCCACTGCTGGCCGCCATGCCGGCGACGTCCTTGCCTCCGGAGCGCCAGTGGACCCACGTGACCGTCGAGGGCACCTACGACCAGGGCGGCAACCTGATGGTGCGTAATCGGACGTTCTCCGAGACGGTGGGCTTCGAGGTGCTGACCCCACTGCGCACCGCGGACGGCACGACCCTGCTCATCGATCGGGGGTGGGTGGCCAACGGGCCCTCCGCCGACATCACCCCGCCGGTGGATCCGCCCCCCACCGGGCCGGTCGTGGTGACCGGGTGGTTGCGGACGGGCGAGCCGTCCCTCGGGCGGCACCTGCCACCACCCCAGTTGGCGAGCATCAGCATCACGGACGCCAGGACGCTGCTACCCCAGGTCGGTGTCGCCGACGTCTACGTCGTCCTCGGCAGCCAGTCGCCTGCCAGCGTCGTGGACCTGGGCCCGCATCAGGCGTATGCCATCCAGTGGTGGATCACGATGCCCGGCGGGCTGATCTTCGTCATCTGGGCCATCCGGCGTGAGGTGCTCCAAGCCGAGCCGGAGCGGCGCCGGGAGCCCAAGCCCAAGAAGGTGCGCATCTGGGACGAAGAGGACTACTGAGCGCCCAGCAGGGAGCTCAGCGGATTCAGCAGGCTCAGCGGATTCAGCTTGGGAACGGCGCCGCGGCGTTCGAGGCGGCGGGAGCGAACTGCGTGGTGTGCAGGTCGGAGTACAGGCCTCCGGCCGCCAGCAGCTCCGCGTGGCGACCGGTCTCCACGATTCGTCCGTGGTCCAGGACCACGATCAGGTCGGCCTGCCGGATCGTGGAGAGCCGGTGGGCGATGACGATCGAGGTCCGCCCCGCGAGCGCCGCATCGAGGGCCCGTTGCACCGCCACCTCCGACTCGGAGTCCAAGTGCGCGGTGGCCTCGTCGAGGACGACCACGTCGGGAGCCTTGAGCAGCAACCGGGCGATCGCGATCCGCTGCTTCTCGCCGCCGCTGAGGCGGTGACCGCGATCGCCGACGACGGTGTCGAGTCCCTCAGGCAGGTCGTCGATGAGCGAGTCGATCTGGGCCGCCTGCAGCGCCGCGTGCAACTGCGCATCCGTGGCCTCGGGCCGGGCATAGAGCAGGTTGGCCCGGATCGTGTCGTGGAACAGGTGCGCCTCCTGCGTGACCACGCCGACGCGGTCGCGCAGCGACGACATGGTGACCTCCCGCAGGTCCCGGTCACCGATCCGCACCACGCCGGAGGTGGGGTCATAGAGGCGGGACACCAGAGAGGTCAGCGTCGTCTTGCCTGCCCCCGAGGGCCCCACCAAGGCCACCATCGCGCCGGCCTCCGCCCGAAGGGAGACGCTGTGCAGGACGGCAGCGCCGGCCTTGCGGTCCCCCGTCGAGACAGCTTCGAGCGACACGAGGGACACGTCGTCGGCCGAGGGATAGCGGAACGACACGTCATCGAGCTCAACGGCGAGCGGTCCGTCCGGCAGCGCCGTCGCCTGGGCCGACTCGGTGACGAGCGGCTTGAGGTCGAGCACCTCGAAGACCCGCTGGAAGGAGATCAGGGCGGTCATCACGTCGACCCGGACGTTGGACAGGGCGGTCAAGGGCGTGTAGAGCCGGGCGAGCAGGGCAGCCAGCGCGAGCAGGGTCCCGACCGTCAACGTCCCGGTGACGGCCATCAGCCCGCCGAAGCCGTAGACCATGGCGGTCGCGAGCGCCGCGACCATCGTCAGGCCTGCCATGAAGACCGACCGGTTGAGCGAGATGCTCACGCCGACGTCGCGCACGCGAGCCGCCCGGTCGGCGTACTCGGCATCTTCCTGCTCGGGGCGGCCGAAGAGCTTGACCAGCAGGGCCCCGGCCACGTTGAAGCGCTCCGTCATCCGCGTGCCCATGTCGGCGTTGAGCTGCATCTGGCGGGAGGCAAGTCCGGCGAGCCGCTTGCCCATGTACTTGGCGGGGAGGATGAAGAACGGGACGAGGACCAGGGACCCCAGCGTCAGTTGCCAGGACAGCGCGGCCATGGCTCCGACGACCAGCACGACCGACACGATGTTGCTCACGACATTGGACAGGACCGAGGTGAAGGCCTGCTGGGCGCCGATGACGTCGTTGTTGAGGCGCGAGACCAGCGACCCGGTCTGGGCCCGGGTGAAGAAGGCAATGGGCTGGCGCAGCACGTGGGAGAAGACCTGGATGCGCAGGTCCTTGATCAGGCCCTCCCCGATCCGGGACGAGTGCCACCGCTGCACCACCGTCAAGATCGTGTCGAGCACCGCGATCCCGGCCACGATCAGGGCCAGGCGCACGACGACACTCGAGTCCTTGGGGATCACACCGTCATCGATCAGGCTCTTGAGCAGCAGGGGGACTGCGACCACCAGCATCGAGTCGGCGACCACCACGACGAGGAAAGTGATGATCTCCCGGCGGTACGGCCCGGCGTAGGACAGCACTCGTCGCCACGTCCCCGGCGCGAGGCTGGCATCCCGCACGGATGCGTCCCTCGACAGGGACCGCATCGTGGCCCACGGCTGCATACCCATGCCCGGTCCTCCTTCGTCACCTCATCCAACCGCGACGTGCCCACCCTGATTCCCCGGTGATTCCGCGGGAGCCCCCAAGAGTCCCGGATGCCCGGCCGGGGGACGCCGGCCGGCAGGGGGTCAGCTCGACGTGCCGGCAAAGAGCGCCGTCAGCAGACCGGCCTGGGTCTCCCGCTCGAGTCGGGTCTGGTCCGGCAAATCCGAGTTGACGGCTGCGTGCAGCAGTGGCTTCAGCGCACGACTCGCCGCCGCGGGCGCCGCCAGGATGGACTCGATCAACGTCCCGGTCGCCTCGTCGAGCTCATCCTGCGGGGCGAGCACGTTTGCCAGCCCCAGCCGCTCGGCCTCCTCTGCGGAGACGAAGCGTCCGGTGGCACAGATCTCGAGAGCGCGGGAATAGCCGACCAGGTCGACGAGCGGCTTGGTCCCGCCGAGGTCCGGGACCAGCCCCAGGCTGGTCTCCCGCATCGCGAAGGTGGCGTCGTAGGCCACGACCCGCACGTCGGCGGCGAGCGCCAGCTGGAACCCGGCGCCGATCGCGTGACCCTGGACCTGGGCGATGACGACCGCCGGACACGTCGCCCACCCGGTGAAGCCCTGCTGCCACTCCCCGACCCGGTCGGCGATGGCCTGGGGCCCCCTCGCGATCAGGGCGGGCATGCTCTCCTCCCCCGGCACGCCAGCTGGCGAGAACATCGCCGTGTTGATCCCGGCCGAGAACGACGGCCCCGCTCCCCTGATCACCACGACGCGCACGTCGTCGGGCACCGATCGGGCCTGCTCGGCCAGGGCGAGCCACAACGACGGCGTATGCGCGTTGCGCTTGTCCGGGTTGTCCAACGTGATGGTGCGGACGGGGCCCTCGGTGTGGACGTGGAGGTGTGGGTGCGGCTGCGTCGTCATGAACGCAGGCTACCGAGGAGTCACCTCAGGCCACGGCAAGGGTCACGCGAGTGAGATCAGGTCCATGTAGTCCGGGCCCCAGAGGTCCTCGACCCCGTCGGGGAGCAGCAGGATCCGCTCCGGCTCCAGGGCGTCCACCGCACCCTCGTCGTGCGTGACCAGCACCACAGCCCCCTCATAGGTGGACAGTGCGCCGAGGATCTCCGCACGCGAGGCGGGATCGAGGTTGTTGGTCGGCTCATCGAGGAGCAGCACGTTGGCCGAGGAGACGACGAGCAGTGCGAGCGAGAGCCGGGTCTTCTCTCCTCCGGAGAGCACCCCGGCCGGCTTGAGGGCGTCGTCCCCGGAGAAGAGGAACGAGCCGAGCACCTTGCGCACGTCTGTTTCACCGAGTTCGGGGGCCGCCGACTTCATGTTCTCGAGCACGGTCCGGTGCACGTCGAGATTCTCGTGCTCCTGGGCGTAGTAGCCGAGTTTGAGCCCGTAGCCCGGCTCCACCTCCCCCGTGTCCGGGGCATCCACCCCGGCCAGCATCCTCAGCAGGGTGGTCTTGCCGGCACCGTTGAGCCCGAGCACCACCACCTTGGATCCCCGGTCGATCGCCAGGTCGACGTCGGTAAAGACCTCGAGCGAGCCGTACGTCCGGGACAGCCCCGACGCCCGAAGCGGAGTCTTGCCACACGCGGCCGGCTTGGGGAAGCGCAACTTGGCCACCTTGTCCTGCATCCGCTCGCCCTCGACCCCGGCGAGCAGACGCTCAGCCCGCTTGGCCATGTTCTGAGCGGCGACGGCCTTGGTGGCCTTGGCCCGCATCTTGTCGGCCTGGGCCATCAGGGCGCCGGCCTTCTTCGTCGCGTTGGCCAGCTCGCGCCGGCGCCGCTTCTCGTCAGTCTCGCGGGCCTGAAGGTAGGTCTTCCAACCGACGTTGTAGATGTCGAGCACCGACCGGTTCGCATCGAGGTAGTAGACCTTGTTGACGACGGTCTCGAGCATCTCCACGTCGTGACTGATGATCACCAGGCCGCCCTTGTAGGACTTCAGGTAGTCACGCAACCAGACGATCGAGTCGGCATCGAGGTGGTTGGTCGGCTCGTCCAGCAGCAGGGTTTCGTTGCCGGAGAAGAGGATCCGCGACAGCTCCACGCGGCGACGTTGCCCACCCGACAGGGTCCCGATCGGCTGGCCGAGCACTCGTTCGTCGAGCCCCAGTGCGCTCGCGATCGCCGCGGCCTCGGACTCGGCGGCATACCCGCCCTGTGCCTCGAACTCGACCTCGAGCCGCGTGTAACGGCGCATCGCCTTGTCGCGGACCTGCTCGTCGTGGCTACCCATCCGGACCTCGGTCTCGGCCCGCTGACGGACGATCTCGTCAAGGCCACGAGCCGCGAGGATGCGATCCCGCGCGAGCATCTCGACGTCCCCGGTGCGCGGGTCCTGGGGCAGGTAGCCCACCTCACCGGTGCGCGTCACGGTGCCGGCGGCGGGCGAGCCCTCACCAGCAAGCACCTTGGTCAGGGTGGTCTTGCCGGCACCGTTACGACCCACGAGGCCGATCCGGTCCCCGGAGTCGATGCGGAAACTCGCATCCTCCAGTAGCAGGCGTGCGCCAGCACGCAGCTCGATTCCGGTGGCGACAATCACGGCAAGTCCTCTCAGGTGCCGCACTTCGTCAGCGGCTGGGCAACCCCTCCATTCTGCCAGCGTGAACGGGGTGGTCCGGACGCTTCGCGGTGCGAGCACCCACCGAGGGCCTCGGGAGGGCCCGCACGGCCCGGCTCCGGTAGCGTGATGCAGCGTGAGCCAGCCAGACGTTCGACCCCAGATCCGTCCCATCACCGTGCGGGACATCAGTCGTGCCGAGCACCTTGCGTGGCTGCGGACGCAGCCATCGGCAAGCTTTCTGCAGACCCCGGCCTGGGGTGAGGTCAAGCAGGAGTGGCGATCGGAGTCGATCGGGTGGTTCGAGGGCGAGCAGCTCATCGGGGCCGCGCTCGTGCTGCACCGGTCCCTGCCGAAGACCCGCCGATCCCTGGCCTACATCCCCGAGGGGCCGTGCCTCGACTGGTCAAGTCCACGACTGCTCGAGATGCTCAAGGCCCTGCGCAGCCACCTCAAGGGCAAGAAGGCGTTCGCCCTGCGGATGGGACCGCCGGTGCCCACGCACCGGTGGTTCGCCCTGACGATCAAGGAGTCGATCAGCGACGGGGACGTGAGCCGCTATGACGAGGCCACCCCAGACGTGGTCGAGCCGGTCGGCACGGCTGTCGTCGACCTGCCCGGCATGAACCAGCTCTGGCGGCGCAACATCAAGAAGACCCAGAAGAACGGGGTCGAGGTCCGGGTGGGCGATGCCAGCGACCTCCCCGCCTTCCACCGCGTCTATGTCGAGACCGCGGCTCGGGACCAGTTCACGCCCCGGGGCCTCGAGTACTTCCAGCGCATGTTTGCCGTGATGTCGGCCGAGGACCCCGACCGGATCCGGGTCTACCTCGCCGAGCACGAGGGTGATGTCCTGGCCGCCACGATCTGGATCCGGGTCGGGGAGCACGCGTGGTACTCCTACGGCGCCTCCACCTCGGCCAAGCGGGAGCTGCAGGGATCGACCGCGATTCAGTGGCAGATGATCCGGGACTCGATCGCCGCCGGCGTCGCGGTCTACGACTTGCGCGGCATCACCAACACCGTGGACGCCGAGAACCCGCACATCGGCCTGATCCGCTTCAAGGTCGGCACGGGAGGGGAGGCCGTGCGGCTGGCCGGCGAATGGGACCTCCCGCTCAATCCCCTGCTGTACAAGGCGTTCGACCTCTACATGAAGCGGCGGTGAGCTAGGTATGTCCTTCGACTTGCACGTCGACGGCGCCCGCTGGCGCGCCGCGCAGGACCGGGTGCGGGCCGACCTGCCCGGCATCGTCCCGGTGATCAAGGGCAACGGCTACGGCTTCGGGCGTGACCTGCTCTGCGTCGAGGCGCACCGCCTCAAGGTCCCGATGATCGCCGTGGGCACCTACACCGAGCTCGTCGACGCGCTCGCCGCCTTCGGTCAGGACGTGCTCGTCCTCGAACCCTTCCGCGACGCGATCCACGGCGGACTACCGGACCTGCGACAGCACCGGGTCATCCACACGATCACGACTGCGGAGGACCTCGCTGCCCTGCGCGACATCGAGGGCAAGGCGAGGGTCGTCGTCGAGGGGCTCACCTCGATGAACCGCTTCGGTATGCCGCTGACCTCACTGCCTGCCTTCGTGGACTCCGCGCGTGCCGAGGGAGTCACCCTCCACCTCCCGCTCGGCACGGGTCACGTCGCCGAGATCGCGCGCTTCGTCGAGGCCGTGCCGGGCAACCGGACCTGGTTCCTCTCGCACGTCTCGGCCGCAGAAGCCCGAGAGTTGACGCGACGGTTCCCGGATCGGGAGTTCCGCCCCCGCGTCGGGACAGCTCTCTGGCTCGCCGACCCGACGTCCTACGACGTCCGCGCTCACGTCCTCGACGTGCGCCGGGTGAGCAAGGGAGAGCCCGCGGGCTACCGGCAGCGCCCGCTCCCGGCCGGCCACCTCGTCGTCGTGAGCGGCGGCACCTCCCACGGGGTTGCGATGGAGTCCCCAGCAGCGGCTGCCACGACGCGTACGCGGGCCATCGCGGTCACCGAGGGCGTCCTCGAGGCCGCGCACCGTGTCAGGTCGCCCTTCACCGTGGCGGGAATGATGCCCCGTTTCGCGGAGCCACCGCACATGCAGTGCAGCCTGCTCGCCCTCCCCGAAGGCGTCACCCCGCCGCAGGTCGGCGAGACGGTCAGCGTCCGGATGCGCTTGACCACCGCCTACCCGGACGCCGTGATCATTGATTGACGATCCCCGACATCCGGGGCGCGACACCCGTCGTGCGCTCGTCAGCGCACTAAGGTGATCCCCGTGGATCGGACGACGCCGACCCCGAGATCAGCAGGAGCAGTGACATGAGCTTCAACGAGAACGCTCAACTTGACACCTCTCAGGTGCAAAGTGGCGGCAGCAGCGGTGGCGGCGGTTTGCGACCCGGTGGTGGTGGCGGCGGTGGCTTCCCCGGCGGCATCCAGGTCGGCGGCGGCATCGGTGGACTGCCGATCAGGTAGCCACGGCTGGACAGGTCAGCCCGTCCGAGTTCGCGGCGTGCAAGACCGGCGCGGACGCCAACACCAACGACGTCTGCCTCATCGTGGCGACGGTCAACAGCGTGCAGGACTACTGGACCAAGGCGCTGCCGAAGTACTCGATGAACTACGAGATGGCCAAGACCGTCATCTACCAGGGCCAGACCCAGTCGGGCTGCGGCACCGCGAGCAGCCAGGTCGGCCCGTTCTACTGCCCGCTGGACAAGAAGGTCTACGTGGACGCCAGCTTCTTCCAGGAGTTGCAGAGCAAGTTCGGTGCGGACGGTGGTCAGCTGGCCAAGGAGTACGTCATCGCCCACGAGTACGGCCACCACATCCAGGACCTGCTCGGCATCCTCAACCGGGCCCAGCAGGACCCGCAGGGCGCCAACTCGGGCTCGGTGCGGATGGAGCTCATGGCCGACTGCCTGGCGGGCACGTGGGTCAAGCACGCGACCGAGACGACCGACGCCGGCGGGACCCCGCTGCTCAAGCCGATCAGTGAGTCGGACATCAAGTCCGCACTCTCCGCCGCCGCAGCCGTCGGTGACGATCGCATCCAGCAGAAGACGCAGGGCCGGGTGACGCCCGAGTCCTGGACCCACGGCTCGGCGCAGGCCCGGCAGAACTGGTTCATGCAGGGTTACCAGACCGGTGACATCAACCAGTGCAACACCTTCGGGGTCGAGACGGTTTCCTGACCTCCGTCCAAGAGGTCGGTCACCGCACCTGAGTCAGCTCCCCACGACTCACTTCACACCACCGGCCACTTCCTGTGGGCCGGCGGTGAGGACGGACGCAGAAAGCGCCGCGAAGGTCTTCCAGTCGTACACCTTGTACGTCTGTGAGGCCATCGCCACCGTGACCTTCGGGACGATCTCGTGGGCGACGTAGTCGTTGAGCACCTGCTCGACCTTCGGCTTCGCGAAGGACCCCTCAGGTCCCGGCTGGTAGCCCTCCGGCATGACGGTCCACTGGTGGTAGCGGGCCGCCCCCAGGCCCAGGTCGCCACCGCCCCAGTACACGTGCGGATTGTCCCCATCGTTGGCCTCGAGCGTGGCGTGGATTCGTTGCCAGGTCGCAGGTCCCCCGAGCAGGTGGTCCAGGACCGCTGCTGGGCCCATCGTGTTGATTGCCTGTCGGGGTGCCGCCACCGAGTTGCGGTCGTAGGTCACGTGAATGGGGATCTCGCGCCCTTGCACTTCGGGTTCAGCTTCGGCCTGAGCGGGTGGCACGCCGTCGGCGGTCACGGGGCCTTCGGTCGGTGGAGCAGGTGGGGGCGGCGGCACCGCCTCGGTGAACACGGCATTGGTGGGCTTGACCTGATACTGGTTGAGGCCGGTCCAGATCTGCCATTGCTCCAGGGTCCCGCGACGCTCGAGCTCGTTGGCCGTCCGCTTCCGCTCGATCACCTCGGTCCACTCCTCGTAGGCTCGGCTGAGCACCGTCGAGGGCGCCGGGGCCTGGCCCACCCGATTGAGTGCCACATTGAGGACCTTCGACAGTTCAATCTCCCGCTCGGACCACGTGAGCTTCTCGGAGTTGGCGAGGGCACTCGTCTCCTTGCTGAGCACGACACCGAACCGGTGGACGGTGGACCTCTTGGCCTCGAGCTCCGCCTTCTTCGCACGGTTGGCCGCCTCGCGACGCTCATTCTCCTGCTGTGCGATCTCCTTGGCGGACGCTTTGCTCGGAGGCTTGATCGTCTTGGTTTTGGGCTGCTGCTTCGTCGTGGACTGTGGCTCCACGGTGGGCTGTGCTTTCGCTTTGGGCTCCGCTGGTTGCTGCTTCTTCGGCTGATCCTTCGCCTTCTTCGCCTGCCTCTGGCTCTCCGACTCCCTCGCCAGTCTCTTCTCTTTCGCCGTCTGCCTCTCCTCTTCCGCCGTCTTCTCCTCCGCCTCCTTGGTCTGCCTCTCCTCTTCCGCCTTCTCCTCCGACCCGACGGCGCTTCGTGCCGACGTCAGCACGTTCTCGATCTGGACGGCGAACTGGGCTGCGCTGATGGCCTGACCATTCGCCGGGCTCGCCTCGAAGTAGACGGGCTTGGTGTCCCACACGTTTAGGAGCGCGTTGACCCTGACCAGCGCCCTGCTGATGCCGGTCGTCTGGGGCGTGGTGAACGCCTCCAACTGCTTCTTGAGGGCGAAGAGGTCGGTGTTGAACCCTTTGTCGATCCGGTTCCAGATCGCCTCGCCGCCTTTCACCCAGGACACGACGCCCCAGCCCGTACCCCTGCCACGCTCGACCTTGCGCTGGATGACCGCGTCCGGTGGAGCGGAGCTGGTACTGGCCGCGAGGTAGCGCGTTGCCGCACGGTTGCCCGCAGACCTCTGCAGGGCAAGCAGGTCAGGCGCCGAGGCCGCCGAATGGCCATCTCGGGCCAAGGGGGATGGCGGACGATGGGGCAGCTGCCTCGCCTGACCTGCGGGCGCCCCGGTGCCGTTCGCACGCACTGATCGCACCATCACCATGATCAAATCGTAGGCTCGGTTGAAGCACCGGGCGCCGCCCCAGCCCAAGAGTGCACGAACGGGCACAGCGCGATCAGGCAGTGCTCGGTCGCGCAGCCCACGATCGCCCGACCTCTACGCCTGGCTGCCCTCGGTGAGTTCGACCCGGTAGGCCCTCCCACGGCGCAGGGCGGTCTCGAGGACGACCCGCTTGGGGTCCGGCAGGTCATAGAGTTCTCGGCGCGGCACGTCGCGCAGCGTCCGCAGGGCGGGCCCCCCGAGGACCTCACGCACGAGCACTCGATCTCCTCCGACCACGAGGCCCCGGGGCAGGCCGCTGGCCCCCGTGGGTGGTGACTCGTCGTCCCCGATCAGCACCCTGCGCGCCTGGACGATCACGGCACCGACGAGTTCGTCAGCCTGGTTGGCGCGGCGCCGGGCGAACCGTTGCTGCGACCAGCCGCCGGCCGCGGTGCGGGACTGGACGTGGCGGGAGCCCACCTTGGACGCGCTGAACGTCCGCCCGAACGCCAGCCCAACGGCATACCCGCCTCGTCTGACCAGGATCAGACCGAGGGGCTCGTGCGCGAAGGGGGTTGCGACGATGGAGGATCCGTCGGTCGCGGTGGCGCGCACGACAACACCGCCGGGGGTGCTCTCCTCGGCGGTGTCGATGGGTCCGTGGCGCTCAGCGAAGCCCGCGAGCCACCGGTCGAACCGCTCCGGGTCGACTTCGATGACCCGCGACGTCACGGGCGAACGGTCAGAGGTTGAAGCCGAGGGCACGCAACTGCTCGCGGCCGTCCTCGGTGATCTTGTCCGGGCCCCACGGCGGCATCCACACCCAGTTGATCCGGTGCTCGGCCACGAGGCCTTCGAGGGACTGGGAGATCTGGTCCTCGATGACATCGGTCAAGGGACACGCGGCGGACGTGAGGGTCATGTCGATGACGGCGTGGGCCTGGGCGTCCACGGTGATGCCGTAGACGAGCCCGAGGTCGACGACGTTGATGCCGAGCTCAGGGTCGACGACATCGCGCAGCGCCTCCTCGACATCGGCCACATTGGCGGGGGTAGCGGTCTCGGTCATGGCTTCGCTCCTTGCTGGGAGGTGGGATTGATGTCGACGCCGGCTCGGACGAGGGCGTCGCTGAAGGCCGCCCAGCCAAGCAGGGCGCACTTGACTCGGGCAGGGTACTTCGAGACTCCGGCGAACGCGACACCGTCGCCGATGACCTCCTCGTCGCCGGCGGACTGCCCCCTGGAGGTGAGCATGGTCCGCATGGCGGCGTAGGTGGTCAGCGCCTCGGAGACCGGGTGTCCGATGACCTCGTCGGCCAGCACGGACACCGACGCGATGGAGATCGCGCAGCCCTGCGCCGCGTAGGACACGTCGGAGATGGTGGCATCGGCGCCGACGCCGGAGACCGCGACCCGCAGGGTGATCTCATCACCGCAGGTCGGGTTGATGTGGTGCGTTTCGGCATCGAACGGGTCACGCAGCCCCGCGTGGTGCGGGCGCTTGGAGTGCTCGAGGATGATCTCCTGATAGAGGTCCATGTCAGCTCGCCTCCGCCCCGAAGATCACGGGTACGCGATCCAGTGAGGTCAGCAGGGCATCGACCTCGCTCCGCGTGTTGTAGACGCCGAAGGAGGCTCGGGTCGTGGCTGCCGCCCCCAGCGCCCGATGCAGCGGCCAGGCACAGTGGTGGCCGACTCGCACCGCTATCCCATCGTCATCGAGGACCTGACCGACGTCGTGCGCGTGCACCCCGTCGACCACGAAGGCGACGGCGCCACCGCGGGCCTCCCCGGCGGGGGGCCCCACGACACGGATCCAGGACCGGTCGGCGAGCGCAGCCATGAGGCGGGCCGTCAGCGCTGACTCGTGCTCGTGGATGCGGTCCAGTCCGAGGGCCTGCATCCAGCGCACGGCCGCGGCCAACCCGACCGCCTGGGCCGCGTTGGGCACGCCGGCCTCGAACTTCTGGGGGGCGGGTGCCCAGGTGGAGCGCTCCATCGTGACGAGTTCGATCATCGACCCACCGGTCAGGAAGGGTGGCATGACCTCGAGGAGTTCGCTGCGGCCCCAGAGCACCCCGATCCCCATCGGTCCATACATCTTGTGTCCGCTGAAGGCGATGAAGTCGGCCCCGAGGGTGCGCACGTCCACTGCGAGGTGGGGCACGGACTGGCACGCGTCGAGCACCACGAGTGCTCCGACGGCATGCGCTCGGGCTGCGAGTTCGGTGACGGGGTTGATCGTGCCGAGGACGTTGGACACGTGGGTGAACGCGCAGACCTTGGTGCGTTCGGTGAGCAGCCCATCCAGGTCGCTGAGGTCCAGCTTCCCGTCGTCTCCCAAGGGAATCCACCGCAGGTGCGCCCCGGTGCGGCGGGCGAGCTCCTGCCACGGGACGAGGTTGGCGTGGTGCTCCATCTCGGTGATGAGGATCTCGTCCCCGGGCGCCAGCACGAAGCGATCGTCCTTGGCAGCCTCGGTCGGGGCGGCGTTGGAGAAGGCGTAGGCCACGAGGTTCAGCGCCTCGGTGGCGTTCTTGGTGAAGACCACCTCGTCGGCCGGCGCCCCGATGAAGCCGGCCACGGTCTCACGGGCCGCCTCGAAGTCGTCCGTCGCCTCTTCTGCGAGTTGGTGCGCGCCGCGGTGGACTGCTGCGTTGTGCTGCTCGTAGAAGGCCCGTTCGGCGTCCAGGACGACGCCCGGTTTGTGCGACGTCGCACCGGAGTCGAGATAGACGAGCGGCTTGTCGTCGCGCACGGTGCGCGCCAGGATCGGGAACTCACCGCGGATCGCGGTCAGCTCCCGATCCGTGAACGGCGACGTGGCGGTCGACATCGGTCTCAGACTCAGGCCGTGGCTGCAGCGGTGTAGCGGTCGTAGCCCTCGTCCTCGAGGCGGTCAGCCAGCTCGGGACCACCCTCGTCGACGACCTTGCCGTCGATGAAGACGTGCACGAAGTCGGGCTTGATGTAGCGCAGGATCCGCGTGTAGTGCGTGATGAGCAGGACACCGATCTCGCTGCTCTCCTTGACCCGGTTGACACCCTCGGCGACGATCTTGAGCGCGTCGACGTCGAGCCCGGAGTCCGTCTCGTCGAGGATGGCCACCTTGGGCCGGAGCAACTCCATCTGCAGGATCTCGTGGCGCTTCTTCTCGCCACCGGAGAATCCCTCGTTGACGTTGCGCTCGGCGAACTCGGGCTCGATGCGCAGGGCGGCCATCGCCGCCTTGACGTCCTTGGTCCAGTGCCGGAGCTTGGGGGCCTCACCATCGATGGCCGTCTTGGCCGTGCGCAGGAAGTTGGTGACCGACACGCCGGGCACCTCGACCGGGTACTGCATGGCCAGGAAGAGGCCGGCCCGGGCGCGCTTGTCGACGCTCATCGCGAGCACGTCCTCACCGTCCAGCGTGACGGTGCCACCGGTGACGGTGTACTTCGGGTGTCCGGCGATGCTGTAGGCCAGCGTCGACTTGCCGGAACCGTTGGGGCCCATGATGGCGTGGGTCTCCCCTGCCTTCACGGTCAGGTCGACCCCGCGGAGGATCTCCTTCGGGCCGTCCTCGGTGTTGACGGTGACCGTCAGGCCCTTGATCTCAAGCGTGCTCATGGTGGGTCAGTTCTCCTTGGTGTCAGCAATGGGGGCGGCGTAGGCCGTGGACGAGAGTTCGTCCTCAATAGCCGCAGTGATCTCATCTCGCAGGTCGGCCAGCGGGATCCGCCGCACGACGTCGGCGAAGAAGCCGCGCACGACCAGGCGTCGCGCCTCGCTCTCGGGGATGCCGCGCGACTGCAGGTAGAACAACTGCAGGTCATCGAAGCGGCCCGTCGCGGAGGCGTGGCCGGCCCCGAGGATCTCGCCGGTCTCGATCTCGAGGTTGGGCACGGAGTCCGCGCGCGCCCCGTCCGTCAGGACGAGGTTGCGGTTGACCTCGTAGGTGTCAGTGCCCTCGGCCTCGGCCCGGATCAGCACGTCACCGACCCACACGGTCCGGGCTGACTGGCCCTGGAGGGCGCCCTTGTAGGTGACGTGGCTCGAGCAGTGCGGGGTGTTGTGATCGACGAAGGACCGGTGCTCGAGGTGCTGGCCGGCGTCAGCGAAGTAGACCCCCAGCAGCGTGGCGTCACCACCGGGCCCGGAGTAGCGCACGTTGGCGTTGACCCGGACGATGGCGCCACCGAGGCTCACCACGATGTGCTTGTAGTTCGCGCTCCGGCCGATGAGGGCGTCGTGCTGGGCCAGGTGGACTGCGTCGTCGTCCCAGCGCTGCACCGACACGACCGTCAGGTCGGCGCTGTCACCGAGGATGACCTCGACGTTGCCGGTGTGGTCCGAGGACCCGGTGTGATCGAGCACCACGATGCCCTTGCTGTGGTGCCCGGCCTCGATGACCACGTGGCCGTTGCTGCGACGCCCGGCCCCTTCGCCGTGCACGGTGATCCGCAGCGGCTCGGAGTACTCCTGCTCGGCGCCCAAGCGCAGGTGCAGCGCCTCCGGGGTGTTGGCGGACGCCACGGCAGCGGCCCGGTCGGCCGGGACGAGCCCGGTTCCGCGCGGTGCCTCACCTGGAGCCAGCGGCGCCTGGAGGACGCCCTCGGGGAGCGACAGCGTGTAGGTCAGGGCCGGGCCGTCCGCGTCGTCGGTCGCCACGTCGGACAGGAGGTTGCGCAGGCGCTTGACGGGGGTGAAGCGCCAGTCCTCCTCCCGGCCGGTGGGCATCGGGAAGTCCGCGACGTCGAAGGAGGCCACGCGCTCCGCCCGCGAGGCGTCCGGGACGAACGCCTCCGCGGAGTCCGTGTGGGCCCTGGCGGCGACAGCACGGGCATCCACCGGTGCATCGCTGGGCAGATCGGTGGTTGTTTCAGCCAGAAGGCTCATCAGCCAACGGCTCCTTCCATCTGGAGTTCAATGAGGCGGTTGAGCTCGAGGGCGTACTCCATGGGGAGTTCGCGCGAGATGGGCTCGATGAACCCACGCACGATCATCGCCATCGCCTCGTCCTCGGCCATGCCTCGGGACATGAGGTAGAACAGTTGGTCCTCGCTGACCTTCGACACGGTCGCCTCGTGGCCCATCGAGACGTCGTCCTCGCGGATGTCGACGTAGGGATAGGTGTCCGAGCGGCTGATGGTGTCGACCAGCAGCGCGTCACAGCGCACGGTGGACGCCGAGTGCTTGGCGCCCTCGAGGATCTGGACCAGGCCCCGGTAGGAGGAGCGGCCGCCGCCGCGGGCCACCGACTTGCTCACGATCGAGCTGCTGGTGTTGGGGGCTGCGTGGACCATCTTGGAGCCGGTGTCCTGGTGCTGGCCCTCGCCGGCGAAGGCGATCGAGAGGGTCTCACCCTTGGCGTGCTCGCCCATGAGGAACACCGCTGGGTACTTCATCGTCACCTTGGAGCCGATGTTGCCGTCGATCCACTCCATCGTCGCGCCCTCTTCG
>CAJDTW010000025.1_pt1 | contig 58841 bp, 66 predicted proteins | sample 7389911 | NCBI WGS metagenome assembly CAJDTW01 (sample SAMEA7055652, study PRJEB34461) | soil metagenome | biome: terrestrial ecosystem; feature: Peninsula; material: soil | place: Antarctica | collected 2016 | reverse complement strand
CGGGGCGGGTCAGCGGGCGTGGTCGAGGGCGTCCTTGAGTGCGGCGAGGATCAGGGCGACCCGGTCGGGCCGGGCGTTGTGGCCCATCAGGCCGATCCGCCAGACGGAGGCAGCGAACTGTCCGACGCCGGCGCCGATCTCGAGGTTGTGCTGCTGCAGCAGGTAGCCGCGGACGGCTGCAGAGTCGACGCCGTCCGGGACGCGCACGGTGGTCAGTGAGGGCAACCGGTAGCCCTGGGCCGCAAAGAGTTCCAGCCCCAGCTCCTCGAGCCCGTCCTGCAGCAGCGTGCCGGCTTCGGTGTGCCGCTCCCACACCTGCGGGAGGCCCTCGGACTCGATCCGGCGCAGCCCGGCGTGCAGGCTGGCGACCATCGCGGTGGGGGCGGTGTGGTGGTAGGTGCGCTTCCCGGTCCCGGCGGCCTCGCCGGCGTAGCCGCCGAGCAGCCCGAGGTCGAGATACCAGGAGCTGGGCCGTTCGACGCGGCGGGCCCAGGCGCGGTCGTTGATCGTGAAGGGCGCCAACCCGGGGGCGACGCCGAGGCACTTCTGGGTGCCGGCGTAGCCGATGTCGATGCCCCAGTCGTCCGCCCGCAACTCGAGGCCGCCGATGCTCGTGACGGCGTCGACGAGCAGGAGGGCATCTCCCTTGGCGGCGCCCAGGGCGGCGATGTCGGACCGCGCGCCGGTGGAGGTCTCGGCGTGCACGGCCGCGATGATCTTGGGGCTCGGGTGGGCAGCCACGACGCGCTCGGTGTCGACCGGCTGGCCCCACTCGTGGTCCACGCGGACCACCTGGGCGCCGTGGCGGGCTGCGACCTCGCACATCCGCTCGCCGAAGAGGCCGTTGACGGCGACGACCACGACGTCGCCCGGGGAGACGGTGTTGACGAAGGCAGCCTCCATGCCGCCCGACCCCGTCGCCGAGATCGGGAGCGTGCGACGGCTGTCGGTGCCCCACATGAGACGGAGCAGATCACAGGTCTCGTCCATGACCTCGAGGAAGTCAGGGTCGAGGTGGCCCAGGAGCGGTTCGGCCAGGGCCGCGGTGGCCTCCGGGTAGGGGTTGCACGGTCCGGGGCCGAAGAGGTGCCGATCGGCGATCCAGCGAGGCTGCGTGGGGGATGGCGTAGGCATCAGAAAGCTGCTCCTGGGTTGAGGATGCCCTGCGGGTCGAGGGCGTGTTTGATCCGGTGGGTGAGGTCCATGACGTCGGGTCCGAGTTGGTCGGGAAGAGCGCCCCGTTTGAGGCGGCCCACGCCGTGCTCACCGGTGATGGTGCCACCGAGGCGCAGGGCCAAGTGCATGATCTCGTCGAACGCGAGTGCGGCTCGGGCTTCGGCGGCTGCGTCGCCGGCCGGGTAGACGATGACCGGGTGCGTGTTGCCGTCCCCGGCATGGGCGACCACCGGGATCTCGACCTGTCGCTGGGCAGCGATCCGAGCGACGCCTAGCAGCAACGCCGGCAACTGGGGGACGGGCACCCCGACGTCCTCGAGCATGAGCGAGCCGCGCCGCTCCACGGCTGGGAAGAAGGCCCGCCGGGACGCCGCGAACTGCTCGCCCTCGTCCGGGTCGTCTGTGACGAAGCACTCGATCGCGCCGTGCTCCTCGCAGACGAGTCGCATCTGCTCGATCTCGTCCGAGCGAGCAGCCCCGGGTGCATCGGACTGGGCGATGAGCAGGGCGCCGGCGCCACGATCGAGGCCCATCGGCTGGAAGTCCTCGACGATGTTGATCGAGGCCTGGTCCATCAACTCCATCATCGAAGCACGCAGCGTCGCGCCGATCGCCACCACGGTCTCGGCCGCAGCGACGACGGTCGGGAAGGTCGCCGCGAGGGTGGCCGGGGAGAGCTGGGCCGGGATGAGGCGCAGGGTGGCCCGCGTGACGACGCCGAGCGTTCCCTCGCTGCCGACGAAGAGCTTGAGCAGCGACAGCCCGGCGACGTCCTTGATCCGCTGCCCGCCGAGGGTCACGAGGGTGCCATCAGCGAGGACGACGTCGAGGCCGAGCACGTAGTCGGTGGTGACGCCGTACTTGACGCAGCACAAACCGCCGGCGTTCGTGGCCACGTTGCCGCCGATCGAGCAGATCTCGAAGGACGACGGGTCGGGCGGGTACCAGAGCCCGTGGGCTGCGGCGGCCGCTTTGACCTCCGCGTTGAGGGCGCCCGGCTCGACGATCGCCGTCCGCGTGGTGGGGTCGATCTCGATGGCGCGCATCCGCTCGAGCGACAACATGACGCAGCCGTCCACGGCGCAGGACCCGCCGGACAGGCCGCTCCCCGCGCCGCGCGGCACCACCGGCACGTCGTGGGCCGAGGCCCAGCGCAGCGTCGCCACGACGTCAGCCGCGTCGTGGGCGCGGACCAGGCACAGCGGCATACCGGCCGACTTCGACTGGGTCCAGTCCCGCCGATAGTTCTCCAGGGTCGCGGGCTCGAGGGTCAGGGCGCCCTCGGAGAGGGCGGCCGCGAGGGGCAGACCTGTCCCGTGAGCAGGGTCCCGCTTTGGGTACGTTGGGGGGATGGGATGGATGTCGCGCAACAAGAAGCCGCAGGGCGCCTCGCCAACGGATCGCAACGAGACTGAGGGCGGATCCGTGCCACCCGTGCCGACCGGGCCTTCGAGGTCGGAGGAGGGAGCCGGCGCGGCGATGGGCCGGGCTGCGACTCCGACTCCGCCTCCGAACGCAGAGGCGGGAACGAGCCCGGTCGCCGCGCAGACCCCGACTCCGCACACTGAACCGATGCCGGCAGCACAGCCGGAAGCACTGCCCACCCAGGGGCCGTCGGGCCGGTACGGCCCGCAGGTGCGCATCTCCGGGTTCGATGTGGCGCCCGACGAACTCACCTGGCAGTTGCCGATCAACGGTGAGTTGTATCGCGTCATCCCCGGTCCGGACCGTCCCGACTACTCGATCATGCTGCTCGAACGTCCGTTGCACTTCTACCCGGGCCCGCAGCTGGAGCTGCACCGGGTCGACGAGGACCTGATGACCGAGGACCGTCAGGGCCGAACCATGGTCCGGGCGCATGCGCTCGTGCTGTGTGCCCGGTTCACCGGTCAGCAGTTGCACCCAGGAATGGCCGACTTCCCGGTCAATGTCGCGGCAGTCATTGCCAATTCGGTGCTCAGTGACCCGAGCCTCGACTTCGACAAGATCTCGTACGCCGCCGTCGGCTTCCTGTCACAGGGGCATGCCGAGGTGACGAAGGAGTCCCCCGGCGCGGAGCCCGTTGCCCCTGAGCCCGTCACCCCTGAGCCCGAACCCGTCGCGGGCGACTCGTCATCGAGACCACCGACGCTGCTCCTCGAGGACGTGCTGACCGACGTCGCCCTGACGTTGCGGCAGGGCATCTGCGACGAGCGCGGCACGGGCGTCGCGCAGCTGCAGGCCCGGCTCACCCTGGACGCGCAGCACCGGATCGTCGGGCTGTCGGGCAACGCCGACGGCGCCCCGCCTGCGCCGACCCGGGAGACTTTCGACCGGATCAATACGTCACTGGGCCGCCTGTCCGAACTCCCTCCAGGCTACGAGGTCACCGGCGTCACGGTGACGGTCACGGGGGACGAGGTGACCTACGAGGTGGAGTACAGCGTCGAGTGAGCGCGACGACGACCCAGGACGTCGGGTGGGTGCGGTCCGGATGTGGACCTTGGCCCTCGCTCGTCCCGTTCGCTGCACTCGTCGCGCTACGGCGCTGATGTGGATGCGGCCGGATCCGGGCATACTGCCAGCGTGAAACTCATCCAGGCCGTTGCGGTTCCGGAGTCCCTCGCCCGGGTGCGTGTGCCCAGTGCCGGGCCAGTCCGGGTCGGGCTGGTCCAGCACTCGTGGGCGGCCGACCCGGAGGCCCTCGTCGAGACCCTTCGCGACGGGATCTCCACGGCCGCCACGGCCGGGGCGACCGTGGTCTTCCTGCCGGAACTGACCCTGTCGCGCTACCCGGCGGACTCGCTGCCGGAGGGGACAGCCTCCGACCTCGCCGAGCCTCTGGAAGCCGGGCCGACCCTGGCCTTCGCGCGGGCTGCGGCGCGGGACTTCAGCGTGCACGTGCACGCCTCGCTCTACGAACGAGCCGATCACGGGGACGGACTGGGCTTCAATACCGCCGTCATCGTCTCGCCAGCGGGTGAGATCGTCGCCTGGACGCGCAAGACGCACATCCCCGTAACCGCCGGCTACTACGAGGACAAGTACTTCCGGCCCGGTCCGGCGCAGAACGCGTACCCGGTGGTGGCCCTCGGCGACCCCCCGATGCGGGTGGGGCTACCGACCTGCTGGGACGAGTGGTTCCCCGAGGTGGCCCGGCTCTACTCGCTGGGTGGGGCGCAGGTGCTGTGCTACCCGACCGCGATCGGTTCCGAGCCGGACCACCCGGAGTTCGACACCCAGCCGTTGTGGCAGCAGGTGATCATCGGCAACGGCATCGCCAACGCCCTCTTCATGGTCGTGCCGAACCGCTACGGGACCGAGGGGCTGATCACCTTCTACGGGTCCTCCTTCATCTCTGATCCGTATGGACGGGTCCTGGTGCAGGCACCCAGGGACGAGGCCGCCGTGCTGGTGGCCGACCTGGACCTGGCCCAGCGGCAGGACTGGCTCGACCTCTTCCCCTTCCTGGCGACCCGTCGCCCGGACACCTACGGCGGGCTGACCGAGCCGCTGCTGGACGAGCACCGGCGTCCCGAGTGAGTACCGATGACGGGTCGAGTCGCTGGCGGATGCCGTCCGAGACCGACCCGCACGAGTGCACCTGGATGGCGTGGCCGAGCCAGGGCTACACGTTGGGGGACACCGCGGCGCAGGCCGAGACCGCACGTCGCACCTGGGCGGCCGTCGCCAACACGATCAGCGGCTTCGAACCGGTCCGGATGCTCGTCGTCCCCGAGGACCTGCCCGTCGCCCGACGCTACCTGCACCCCGAGGTCGACCTGGTGCCGGCGGCGCTCGACGACGCGTGGATGCGGGACATCGGGCCGACTTTCGTGCGCTCCGCTGACGGCCGACTCGGAGCGGTTGACTGGGTCTTCAACGGCTGGGGCGCCCAACCGTGGGCGCGCTGGGAGCACGACTCGACGGTTGCAGCCCTCGTCGGGGGGGTGGCGGGTGCGGAGCTGATCGCATCCCCGTTGGTCAATGAGGGCGGCGGAATCCACGTCGACGGAGCGGGGACGGTGCTGCTGACCGAGACGGTCCAACTCGATCCCGGCCGCAACCCCGCCCTGACCAAGGCGGACGTGGAGGCCGAGCTGGCCCGGACCATCGGCGCGACGACCTGCGTCTGGTTGCCACGCGGGCTGACCCGCGACTACGACGAGTTCGGCACCCGGGGTCACGTCGACATCGTCGCGACGATGCCCGCACCCGGGCTCATCCTGCTCCATGACCAGACCGACCCCGCCCACCCGGATCACCTGGTGACCCGTGAACTGCGTGAGGTGCTCTCTGATGCGCGCGATGCCCGGGGGGAGCGTTTCGAGGTCGTCACCGTCCCGGCGCCGCAGACCCTGCGAGACCACGCCGGCCCGGTCGACTGGTCCTACCTCAATCATCTTGTCGTCAACGCCGGCGTGATCGCGTGCACGTTCGGGGACGAACAGGACGAACCCTCACTGGGGATCCTGGCTGACGCCTACCCCGGCCGTCAGGTTGTTGGCGTCGATGCCCGGCCGCTCTTCGAACGGGGTGGCGGCATCCACTGCATCACCCAGCAGCAGCCCGCCCTCTGAGTCCCACCGGCACGCACGAGGGGCCCGTTCTCCGTGGAGAACGGGCCCCTCGTGCGTAGATGCGATCGGGTCAGGCCTTGGGAAGCCGCTGGTTGATGTCCTGGCTCATCCGCACCACCGAGAGGTAGAACTCCAGGGTCATCCGGATCAGGGCGAGGTAGATGACCAGGATGATCGGTCCGATGATGAGCACGCCGAGCCCGGCGCCGACCGAGTTCGCGAAACTCGTCAGGAGGACCACGAACCACATCAGGCCGAGAGCGACGGTGGCGAGCAGGTAGACGAACTTGACGAGCTTCGGGGTGACGAAGTGCGTGAAGCTGAAGTCGAAGAGCGAGGGCAGGAAGCCCTTGGTGTCGCCGAGGACCGCTCCAGCTGCGTCGAGCGGGCTGAGTGGGGCCTGGCCGGGTGGGGTGGGCGGCGCCGGGACGGGTGGGTCGTTGGGTGGCGGCGTGCCGAAGGCACCGGACTGGGGCGGATACTGGTCGGACATGATCGTCCCTCCTGTTGGCGGTCGTGCCGGATGCTACTCATGGTAGGCAAACCCACTCGGAAGGGCCACGGTGGCACGCCACGAACGCCCGGGGGCTTGACGTGCGGCCGTCAGGGGTCCATATTCGTCGCGTTCGACAAGAACCCCCGGTCCGGGGGGCGTGGCAGGTTTCGCGATCTCCGCCTCTTGACCCGGTTGGACATCTGTGCCCTAGAGGCACTAGGCTAGGCCCTTGCGCTGCCCGTGCCCTTCCTCCGTGCTCAAGCCCGACGTTTCGTCGTGTCCGGTCCCGGTCGAAGGCCAGCCCTGCAGCGCCGTTTCGAGATTCGAAAAAAAGGCCCGTGGAAGGACCCTCCTTGGCTGCCGCGCGTACTGCGACGAACATGTCCACTGCACAGACCCCTTCGGGGCGTCTGTCCTTCGCGAAGATTCGCGAACCCCTTGAGGTCCCAGACCTCCTGGCCCTTCAGACGGAGAGCTTTGACTGGTTGCTCGGCAACGAGCGCTGGCAGGCTCGTGTCGCTGCGGCCAAGGCTCAGGGACGCACCGACGTCCCTGACCGGTCCGGGCTGGAGGAGATCTTCGAGGAGATCTCCCCGATCGAGGACTTCAGCGGCTCCATGTCGCTGTCGTTCCGCGACCACCGCTTCGAGGAGACCCGCAAGTCGATCGAGTCGTGCAAGGAGCGCGACCAGACCTATGACGCGCCGCTCTTCGTCACCGCCGAGTTCATGAACTCGCAGACCGGTGAGATCAAGAGCCAGACGGTGTTCATGGGCGACTTCCCGCTCATGACCGAGCGCGGCACCTTCATCATCAACGGAACCGAGCGGGTCGTCGTCTCGCAGCTCGTCCGCAGCCCGGGCGTCTACTTCGAGCGCACGCCTGACAAGACGTCCGACAAGGACATCTACACCGCCAAGATCATCCCGAGCCGCGGCGCCTGGCTCGAGTTCGAGATCGACAAGCGCGACATGGTCGGCGTTCGCGTCGACCGCAAGCGCAAGCAGTCGGTCACGGTGCTCCTCAAGGCCCTCGGCTGGACCGAGGCCCAGATCCTCGAGGAGTTCGGCGACTACGAGTCGATGCGACTGACCCTGGAGAAGGACAACATCCAGGGCCAGGACGACGCGCTGCTCGACATCTACCGCAAGCTGCGTCCCGGCGAGCCGCCCACCAAGGAGGCCGCGCAGACCCTGCTCGACAACCTCTACTTCAACGCCAAGCGCTACGACCTGGCGAAGGTCGGTCGTTACAAGCTCGACAAGAAGCTCGGGCTCGACGCCAGCATCAACGATTCGACGCTGTCCATCGATGACGTCGTGGCGACGATCAAGTACATCGTCATGCTGCACGACGGCCAGACCTCGATGCAGGGCATCAAGCAGGGCGAGCCGATCGAGGTGAGCGTCGAGACCGATGACATCGACCACTTCGGCAACCGCCGACTGCGCTCGGTCGGCGAGCTCATCCAGAACCAGGTCCGCACCGGCCTGTCGCGCATGGAGCGGGTCGTCCGCGAGCGGATGACCACCCAGGACGTCGAGGCGATCACGCCGCAGACCCTGATCAACATCCGCCCTGTGGTGGCCTCGATCAAGGAGTTCTTCGGCACCAGCCAGCTGTCCCAGTTCATGGACCAGAACAACCCGCTCGCGGGTCTGACGCACAAGCGTCGTCTGTCCGCGCTCGGCCCGGGTGGTATCTCCCGTGACCGCGCCCAGATGGAGGTCCGTGACGTCCACTCGTCGCACTACGGCCGCATGTGCCCGATCGAGACCCCGGAAGGCCCGAACATCGGCCTGATCGGCTCGCTCGCGTCCTACGGACGGATCAACGCCTTCGGCTTCATCGAGACGCCCTACCGCCGGGTGGAAGGCAACCACGTCACCGACGAGGTCGACTACCTGTCCGCCGACGAGGAGGACAAGTTCGTCGTCGCGCAGGCCAACGCCCCGCTCGACAAGGACAACAACTTCACCGAGGACCGCGTGCTGGTCCGCATGAAGGACGGCGAGGTCGAGCTCATCCCCGGTGAGGACGTCGACTACATGGACGTCTCGCCGCGCCAGATGGTCTCGGCCGCGACCGCGATGATCCCGTTCCTCGAGCACGACGATGCCAACCGTGCCCTCATGGGGGCCAACATGCAGCGTCAGGCGGTCCCGCTCGTCAAGAGCGAGGCGCCGCTCGTCGGCACCGGCATGGAGTTCCGGGCCGCCCTCGACTCGGGCGACGTCGTCCGTGCCGACAAGGCCGGAGTGGTCCAGGAGGTGTCGGCTGACCTGGTCACCGTCGCCAACGACGACGCGACCTACCAGACCTACCGGATCGCCAAGTTCAGCCGGTCCAACCAGGGTACGAGCTACAACCAGGTCGTCGTCGTGAACGAGGGCGACCGGGTCGAGGTCGGCGGAGTCATCGCTGACGGTCCCGCGACCGACGGTGGCGAGATGGCGCTCGGGCGCAACCTGCTCGTCGCGTTCATGTCGTGGGAAGGCCACAACTACGAGGACGCGATCATCCTCAGCCAGCGACTGGTCCAGGACGACGTCCTCTCCTCGATCCACATCGAGGAGCACGAGGTCGACGCCCGGGACACGAAGCTCGGCCCCGAGGAGATCACCCGGGACATCCCGAACGTCTCCGAGGAGGTCCTGGCTGACCTCGACGAGCGCGGTGTCATCCGCGTCGGCGCCGAGGTCCGCGATGGCGACCTGCTCGTCGGCAAGGTCACGCCCAAGGGCGAGACCGAGCTGACGCCGGAGGAGCGCCTGCTGCGCGCGATCTTCGGTGAGAAGGCCCGCGAGGTCCGCGACACGTCCCTCAAGGTTCCGCACGGCGAGACCGGCACCGTCATCGGTGTCAAGGAGTTCCGCGCCGACGAGGGCGACGACCTGCCCCCCGGCGTCAACCAGTTGGTCCGCGTCTACGTGGCCAACAAGCGCAAGATCACCGACGGTGACAAGCTGGCTGGTCGACACGGCAACAAGGGCGTCATCTCCAAGATCCTGCCGGTCGAGGACATGCCGTTCCTCGAGGACGGGACGCCGGTCGACGTCATCCTCAACCCGCACGGTGTGCCGAGGCGGATGAACCTCGGCCAGATCCTGGAGCTGCACCTCGGCTGGGCCGCGAGCCGCGGTTGGAAGATCGAGGGCAACCCGGAGTGGGCCGACCAGATCCCGCCCGACGCGCACGAGGCCCCTGCGGGTTCTCGCGTGGCGACGCCGGTGTTCGACGGTGCGTCGGAGGAGGTCGTCACCGGCCTGCTCGACATGACGACCAAGACCCGCGACGGGGTTCGTCTCATCGACTCCTCGGGCAAGACCCGGCTCTTCGACGGACGCTCCGGCGAGCCGTTCCCGGAGCCGGTCGCGTCCGTACTCGATGATCACCCAGCAGCCGCTCGGCGGTAAGGCCCAGTTCGGTGGCCAGCGCTTCGGTGAGATGGAGGTCTGGGCCCTCGAGGCGTACGGAGCGGCCTACACGTTGCAGGAGTTGCTGACGATCAAGTCGGACGACGTCCCCGGTCGCGTGAAGGTCTACGAGGCAATCGTCAAGGGCGAGAACATCCCCGATTCCGGCATCCCCGAGTCGTTCAAGGTCCTCCTCAAGGAGATGCAGTCCCTGTGTCTCAACGTCGAGGTCCTCAACAGCGACGGGAGCACGATCGAGATGAAGGAATCCGACGAGGAGATCTTCCGCGCCGCGGACGAGCTTGGCATCGACCTGAGCCGGCGTGAGCCGTCCAGTGTCGAAGAGGTCTGAGACAGGCCAACACCCGGGGGGCACCGCCCCCCGGGTCCACCCCGGGAAGCCCGCCTGGCTCGAACACGAGCTCAGCGGCATACGGACACCAAACCCTCAGACCACTTGAGATTTACCAGAGTTACGAGAGAAGGAACCACGTGCTCGACGTCAACTTCTTCGACGAATTGCGCATTGGCCTGGCCACCGCGGAGGACATCCGCCAGTGGAGCCACGGCGAGGTCAAGAAGCCCGAGACCATCAACTACCGCACCCTGAAGCCGGAGAAGGAGGGCCTCTTCTGCGAGCGCATCTTCGGTCCGACGCGTGACTGGGAGTGCAACTGCGGCAAGTACAAGCGGGTCCGCTTCAAGGGCATCATCTGTGAGCGCTGTGGCGTCGAGGTCACTCGCGCCAAGGTCCGACGTGAGCGGATGGGCCACATCGAGCTCGCCGCGCCCGTCACCCACATCTGGTACTTCAAGGGTGTGCCGAGCCGCTTGGGCTACCTGCTCGACCTCGCTCCGAAGGACCTCGAGAAGGTCATCTACTTCGCCGCCTACATGATCACGTCGGTCGACGTCGACCAGCGGCACACCGACCTGCCCTCGCTCGAGGCGCAGATCGAGGTGGAGAAGAAGGAGCTGCAGAACCGCCGCGACGCCGACGTCGAGACCCGCGCTCAGCGGCTCGAGAAGGACATCGCCGAGCTCGAGGCCGAGGGCGCCAAGGCTGACGCCAAGCGCAAGGTCCGCGACTCCGCCGAGCGCGAGATGAACCAGATCCGCAAGCGTGCCGACCAGCTGGTCGAGCGTCTCGAGCAGGTCTGGGACCGCTTCAAGAACCTCAAGGTCCAGGACCTCGAGGGTGACGAGCTGCTCTACCGCGAGATGCGTGACCGCTTCGGTCTGTACTTCGAGGGTGGCATGGGCGCCGCGGCGATCCAGAAGCGCCTCGAGACCTTCGACCTCGCGGCCGAGGCCGAGCTGCTCCAGGAGATCATCGCCACCGGTAAGGGCCAGAAGAAGACCCGCGCCATCAAGCGGCTCCGGGTCGTCTCCGCCTTCATGACGACGACCAACCACCCGACGGGCATGGTCCTGGACGCGGTCCCGGTCATCCCGCCGGACCTTCGACCGATGGTGCAGCTGGACGGTGGGCGCTTCGCGACCTCCGACCTCAACGACCTCTACCGCCGAGTCATCAACCGGAACAACCGCCTCAAGCGGCTGCTCGACCTCGGTGCCCCCGAGATCATCGTCAACAACGAGAAGCGGATGCTCCAGGAGGCTGTCGACAGCCTCTTCGACAACGGCCGTCGTGGTCGCCCGGTGACGGGTCCCGGCAACCGGCCGCTCAAGTCGCTGTCCGACATGCTCAAGGGCAAGCAGGGTCGCTTCCGCCAGAACCTGCTCGGCAAGCGCGTCGACTACTCCGGCCGTTCGGTCATCGTCGTCGGCCCGCAGTTGAAGCTGCACCAGTGTGGTCTGCCCAAGCAGATGGCGCTCGAGCTCTTCAAGCCCTTCGTGATGAAGCGTCTGGTCGACCTCGACCTCGCGCAGAACATCAAGTCGGCCAAGCGCATGGTCGAACGTCAGCGGCCCCAGGTCTGGGACGTCCTCGAAGAGGTCATCAACGAGCACCCCGTGCTGCTCAACCGGGCGCCCACCCTGCACCGACTGGGGATTCAGGCGTTCGAGCCGCAGCTCGTCGAGGGCAAGGCCATCCAGATCCACCCGCTCGTCTGCTCGGCCTTCAACGCCGACTTCGACGGGGACCAGATGGCCGTCCACGTGCCGCTGTCCGCGGAGGCGCAGGCCGAGGCCCGCATCCTCATGCTGTCGAGCAACAACATCCTCAAGCCGGCCGACGGTCGCCCGGTGACGATGCCGACCCAGGACATGATCACCGGCATCTTCCACCTGACCGACGCGATCACCGGCGGCGGGACCGGCGCTGGCCGGGCCTTCTCCTCGGTCGCCGAGGCACAGATGGCCTACGACCGCGGTGAGATCCAGCTCGGCTCGCTCGTCAAGCTGCGCCTGGCCGACGCGGTCCCCCCGCTCGGATTCGAGCTGCCCGAAGGCGTCGAGGCTGACGACGAGGGCTTGGTCGCCGGCTTCACCATCGAGTCAACCCTCGGCCGGGCGCTGTTCAACGGCACGCTGCCGATGGACTACCCGTTCATCGACAAGGCCGTGGACCGCAAGGTCCTCTCGGGGATCGTCAACGACCTCGCCGAGCGGTACTCCAAGGTCCAGGTCGCGGCATCGCTCGACGCGCTCAAGGAGGCCGGGTTCTACTGGTCGACGCGCTCCGGGTGCACCGTGGCGATCTCGGACGTCGTGACCCCGGACAACAAGGCGGAGATCCTCGAGGGCTATGAGATCAAGGCCGCCAAGGTCCAGACCCAGTACGAGCGAGGTCTGATCACCGATGACGAGCGCCGCCAGGAGCTCGTCGAGATCTGGACGCAGGCCTCCAACGAGGTGGCCAAGGAGATGGAGACCAACTTCCCGCGGACGAACCCCATCTACCGGATGGTGTCCTCGGGTGCTGGCGGTAACTGGTTCCAGATCCGTCAGATCGCCGGCATGCGTGGCCTGATGGCCAACCCGAAGGGCGAGATCATCCCGCGCCCGATCAAGGCCAACTTCCGTCAGGTCAACGAGGTCACCGGGACGCGGAGCCTGAGCGAGGTCGTCGAGGCCTCGGTCTACGCCCGCACCCTGGCCGAGGACGTCGAGGTCGACGGGACCGTGCTGGCCGAGGCCGGCATGGACCTGGGTGACGTCGTCATCGGGGCGCTCTACGCGGCCGGCGTCGATGAGGTCCGGGTCCGCTCGGTCCTCACCTGCGACAGCAAGGTGGGCACCTGTGCCAAGTGCTACGGCCGCTCGCTGGCGACCGGCAAGCTCGTCGACATCGGCGAGGCCGTCGGCATCATCGCGGCCCAGTCGATCGGTGAGCCCGGCACGCAGTTGACGATGCGTACCTTCCACACCGGTGGCGCGGCTGCGGCCGACGACATCACCCAGGGTCTGCCGCGTGTCGTCGAGCTCTTCGAGGCGCGGACCCCCAAGGGTGTCGCCCCGATCGCCGAGGCCACCGGTCGCGTCCAGATCGAGGACACCGACAAGGCCCGTCGCATCCTGCTCACGCCGGACGACGGCTCCGAGGAGCACGCCTACCCGGTGAGCAAGCGTTCGCGCCTGCTCATCCAGGACGGCGACCACGTCACGGTCGGCGACAAGCTGGTCCAGGGCGCGATCGACCCCAAGCAGGTCCTTCGCATCCTCGGCCCGCGCGCCGCGCAGACCCACCTGGTCGACGAGGTCCAGCACGTCTACCGCCAGCAGGGTGTGTCGATCCACGACAAGCACATCGAGGTCATCGTGCGGCAGATGTTGCGGCGCGTGACGATCATCGAGGCCGGCGACGCCGACCTGCTGCCCGGCGAGTTGGCCGAGCGGGGTCGCTTCGAGTCGGAGAACCTGCGCGTCATGTCCGAGGGTGGGCGCCCCGCCTCCGGTCGTCCCGAGCTGATGGGGATCACCAAGGCGTCGCTCGCGACCGAGTCGTGGCTGTCGGCCGCGTCCTTCCAGGAGACCACGCGTGTCCTCACGCAGGCCGCCATGGAAGCCAAGTCCGACCCGCTGCTCGGGCTCAAGGAGAACGTCATCCTCGGCAAGCTGATCCCCGCCGGTACGGGCCTGCCCCGCTACCGCAACGTCACGGTCGAGCCGACCGAGGAGGCCAAGGCCGCGATGTACTCGCTGCCGAGCTACGACTCCTACGACTACGCGGGCTTCGGCACCGGCAGCGGCGAGGCGATCCGCCTCGACGACGCCGAGTTGGGCCTCGACAAGCTCTGACGAGCAACAGCACCTCCCGTATGCCGCTGGGCTCGGTTCGCGCATCGAACCGGTCGGGCCTGCGTCCTGCGCCCACGGGACGGGACTAGGGTTTGGCCATGAGCGCATCGACGTCACAGCCTGACTCCGGGTCCCAGCCTTCCGAGCGGGTCGAGCGGGCTGAGCCGGCCGGGCCCGTGACCGTGATCGTCCTCACCGAGGAGGGTCTCAAGCCGGTTGACGTGGACAAGATCGTCGGGCTGCACCAGGACGAGGTGGCCACCTATCGAGTGCTCGTGCCCGCCAACACCGAGCGCAACATGTTGGCCACCTTCCTCAACCACCTCAGCCTGTTCGAGATGCGTGAGGCGCTCGAGTCGTTGCGTCCGATTGACCGCGCCGACGCCCATCTGGATGCCGAGGCAGCGTTGGCGGCGACCCTGGCGCAGTTCGAACTCCACGACGTCACGGCGACCGGCGAGATCACGGCAGATGACCCGATCCCGGCACTCGAGGACGAGGTGAGCCGGTTGCAGGCCCGCGAGGTCGTGATCGTGACCCAGCGGGCTGCCGGTGCTGCACATGTACGCCGGTGACTGGCGGCTCGGCTGAGCGACGACCGCGTGAGGATCCGAGCGAGGGACGAGTGAGGCCCGGAGCGCTGAGGAGCGCAGCCAGACGGTTCGGCTGAGCGACGACCGCGTGAGGATCCGAGCGAGGGACGAGTGAGGCCCGGAGCGCTGAGGAGCGCAGCCAGACGGTTCGGCTGAGAGGTCCGTCAGTCGGGGACCAGGGTCCGATTGTGGTGGCCGGAGTGGCGGTCGGCCCGCCAGTTGGGGACCGTGGTCCGATTGTGGTGGCCGGAGCCCTCGACCGGCTCGATTTGGTGCAGGAACTCTCCGCCGGTACGCTTGAACACTGTGTCTGGGTCATGCGCTCAGTCATGTGCGATGACGGCATCGGTGCACTGACCGCTCGACTCTTGGTCGAGCCCGGGCATCACTGATCTGCCAGAGCAAACCTCTCGCCGGGCAATCCGTCGCGATGCCTCCTCAGGGAGGTGACGGAGAGTGCAGGGGAGAGCACCGTCCACTGCCGGTCGGAGCACGTCCTCGGGAGAAGTCCCAAGGACACGCCCGAACTCGGGGTGCGCGAACAGCCAAGGAGCCAGCTCAGGAGAGCCGGCCGACAACAGCAACGTTAGGAAAGACCAGGTTGCCTACCATCAACCAGCTGGTCCGCAAGGGTCGCCAGGACAAGGCCGCCAAGGCCAAGACCCCGGCGCTCAAGGGCTCGCCCCAGCGCCGCGGTGTGTGCACCCGCGTGTACACCACCACCCCCAAGAAGCCGAACTCTGCCCTGCGCAAGGTCGCCCGCGTGCGCCTCAGCTCCGGCATCGAGGTCACGGCCTACATCCCGGGCGTCGGCCACAACCTGCAGGAGCACTCGATCGTGCTCGTGCGTGGTGGTCGTGTGAAGGACCTCCCCGGTGTCCGCTACAAGATCGTCCGCGGCACCCTCGACACCCAGGGTGTCAAGGGCCGCAAGCAGGCTCGTAGCCGCTACGGCGCGAAGAAGGAGAAGGCCTGATGCCTCGTAAGGGACCCGCTCCGAAGCGTCCACTCGTCGTCGACCCGGTCTACCAGAGCCCGCTCGTCACGCAGTTGGTCAACAAGATCCTCCTCGATGGCAAGAAGTCCATCGCCGAGATGATCGTCTACGGCGCCCTGGAGGGCGTCCGTGCCAAGACCGGCACCGACCCCGTCCCCACGCTGAAGCGTGCGCTCGACAACGTCAAGCCGGCCATGGAGGTCAAGTCGCGCCGCGTCGGCGGCGCGACCTACCAGGTACCGATCGAGGTCAAGCCCAACCGCTCGACCACCCTGGCCCTGCGCTGGCTCGTCGGCTACTCGCGGCAGCGCCGTGAGAAGACCATGACCGAGCGCCTGATGAACGAGATCCTCGACGCGAGCAACGGCCTCGGTGCCGCAGTCAAGCGTCGCGAGGACACGCACAAGATGGCCGAGTCGAACAAGGCCTTCGCGCACTACCGCTGGTAATCACCTCAGGTGCCCGTATGCCGCTGTGCCAGCACGGCGGCATACGGCCCGAGGAAGTGCCCCGCTGGGCACCCCCTGAACTTTCGCAACACCCCCGCCCCAACACGAGATGAGAAAACTGACGTGGCACTCGACGTCCTGACGGACCTGACCAACGTCCGCAACATCGGCATCATGGCGCACATCGACGCCGGCAAGACGACGACGACGGAACGCATCCTGTTCTACACCGGTGTCAACCACAAGCTCGGCGAGACCCACGACGGTGCCTCGACGACCGACTGGATGGACCAGGAGAAGGAGCGCGGCATCACGATCACCTCTGCCGCGGTCACCTCCTTCTGGAACGGCACCCAGATCAACATCATCGACACCCCCGGCCACGTCGACTTCACCGTCGAGGTGGAGCGCTCGCTGCGCGTCCTCGACGGCGCCGTTGCAGTCTTCGACGGCAAGGAGGGCGTTGAGCCCCAGTCCGAGACCGTGTGGCGTCAGGCTGACAAGTACGACGTCCCGCGCGTCTGCTTCGTCAACAAGATGGACAAGCTCGGTGCCGACTTCTATTTCACCGTGGACACCATCAGGGAGCGCCTCGGCGCCGAGCCGCTCGTCCTCCAGCTGCCGATCGGCTCCGAGAGCGAGTTCATCGGTGTCGTCGACCTGGTCGAGATGCGTGCGCTCGTCTGGGAGGGCGACTCCAAGGGTGACGTCACCCTCGGGGCGCACTATGACGTGCAGGAGATCCCGGCCGACCTGCAGGCGAAGGCCGAGGAGTACCGCAACGCCATCGTCGAGCGCGTGGCCGAGGCCGATGACGACCTGATGGAGAAGTACCTCGCCGGGGAGGAGATCACCGTCGCCGAGATCAAGGCCGGGATCCGCAAGCTCACGGTCCATTCTGAGCTCTACCCCGTCCTGTGTGGCTCCGCCTTCAAGAACCGCGGCGTCCAGCCGATGCTCGACGCCGTCGTCGACTACCTGCCGTCGCCGCTCGAGGTCCCGCCGATGATCGGCCACAAGCCGGGCAACGAGAACATCGAGCTGACCCGCAAGCCGAGCAAGGACGAGCCGTTCTCGGCGCTGGCCTTCAAGGTCGCCACGCACCCGTTCTTCGGGACGCTGACCTTCATCCGCGTCTACTCCGGGCACATCAAGTCCGGTACCGCGGTGATCAACTCGACCAAGGGTCGCAAGGAGCGGGTCGGCAAGCTGTTCCAGATGCACGCCAACAAGGAGAACCCTGTTGACGAGGCCTTCGCGGGCCACATCTACGCGGCGATCGGTCTCAAGGACACGACGACCGGTGACACGCTCTGCGACATCAACGAGCAGATCGTCCTCGAGTCGATGACCTTCCCGGCACCGGTCATCGAGGTCGCGATCGAGCCCAAGACGAAGGGTGACCAGGAGAAGCTCGGAACGGCCATCCAGAAGCTCTCGGCCGAGGACCCGACCTTCCAGGTCCACCACGACGAGGACACCGGCCAGACGATCATCGCCGGGATGGGCGAGTTGCACCTCGACATCCTCGTCGACCGCATGAAGCGCGAGTTCAAGGTCGAGGCCAACGTCGGGAAGCCCCAGGTGGCCTACCGCGAGACGATCCGTCGGGCCGTCGAGAAGTACGACTACGTGCACAAGAAGCAGACGGGTGGCTCGGGGCAGTTCGCCAAGGTCCAGGTCACGTTCGAGCCGCTCGGTGAGACCGAGGACGGCGCGATGTACCAGTTCGTCAACGCCGTCAGCGGTGGTCGCATCCCGCGGGAGTACATCCCGTCGGTCGACGCCGGTATCCAGGACGCCATGCAGTACGGCGTGCTCGCCGGCTACCCGCTCGTCGGGATCAAGGCGACCCTCCTCGACGGCGCCTACCACGACGTCGACTCCTCGGAGATGGCGTTCAAGATTGCTGGCTCGATGGTCCTCAAGGAGGCCATCCGGAAGGCGGATCCCGTCCTCCTCGAGCCGATGATGGCCGTTGAGGTGCGCACGCCCGAGCTGTACATGGGCGAGGTCATCGGCGACATCAACTCCCGACGTGGCCAGATCCAGGCCATGGAGGACATCAGTGGTGCCAAGGTCATTCGCGGCCTGGTCCCGCTGTCGGAGATGTTCGGGTACGTCGGCGACCTGCGGTCCAAGACCCAGGGTCGCGCGAGTTACTCGATGGAGTTCGACTCCTACGCAGAGGTCCCCAAGGCTGTTGCCGAGGAGATCATCAAGAAGACCCGTGGTGAGTGACTCGGGAATTATCCCGTAGTCTCTTCCACGGAAACCACACCCAAAACGGCGCCACGTCCTGCCCTGGTCGTACGGCGTAACACAAGAAGTCCTGAGGAGGACCACAGTGGCGAAGGCAAAGTTCGAGCGGACCAAGCCGCACGTCAACATCGGCACCATCGGTCACATTGACCACGGCAAGACGACGCTGACGGCTGCGATTTCCAAGGTTCTGCACGACAAGTATCCCGACCTGAACCCCCAGTTCGCGTTCGAGGACATCGACAAGGCTCCCGAGGAGCGCCAGCGCGGTATCACGATCTCGATCTCGCACATTGAGTACCAGACCGAGAAGCGCCACTACGCGCACGTCGACTGCCCCGGGCACGCTGACTACGTCAAGAACATGATCACCGGTGCCGCCCAGATGGACGGTGCGATTCTCGTCGTCGCCGCCACCGACGGCCCGATGCCGCAGACGAAGGAGCACGTCCTCCTGGCCCGCCAGGTCGGCGTCCCCTACATCGTCGTGGCGCTCAACAAGGCCGACATGGTCGACGACGAGGAGATCCTCGAGCTCGTCGAGATGGAGGTCCGTGAGCTGCTCTCGGCCTACGAGTTCCCGGGCGACGACCTGCCGGTCGTCAAGGTCTCGGCGCTCAAGGCGCTCGAGGGTGACCCCGAGTGGGGCCAGACGGTTCTGGACCTCATGGATGCCGTTGACACGTTCGTCCCCGAGCCGGAGCGCGACATCGACAAGCCGTTCCTGATGCCCGTCGAGGACGTCTTCACGATCACTGGTCGTGGCACCGTCGTCACCGGTCGCATCGAGCGCGGCATCCTCAAGGTCAACGAGGAGATCGAGATCGTCGGGATCCACCCCGGCCCGCCGGCCAAGACCACGGTCACCGGTGTCGAGATGTTCCGCAAGCTCCTCGACGAGGGTCGCGCTGGTGAGAACGTCGGTCTGCTGCTTCGTGGCACCAAGCGCGAGGACGTCGAGCGCGGGCAGGTCATCTGCAAGCCGGGCTCGATCACCCCGCACATGGACTTCGAGGCGCAGGTCTACATCCTGTCCAAGGACGAGGGCGGCCGCCACACGCCGTTCTACGACAACTACCGTCCGCAGTTCTACTTCCGCACCACGGACGTGACGGGTGTCGTGCACCTGCCCGAGGGCACCGAGATGGTCATGCCCGGTGACAACACCGACATGACGGTCGAGCTGATCCAGTCGATCGCCATGGAGGAAGGCCTCAACTTCGCCATCCGCGAGGGCGGCCGCACGGTTGGTGCCGGCAAGGTCACCAAGATCATCAAGTGATCTGACCCCTTCGGGGGTAGCACTCAGGAAGGGCCCGGTCCGCTTCGGCGGTCGGGCCCTTCCGCGTGCCGGCTGCTGCCGAAGGCGCGGGCCCCACCCGGGATCAGGCATCCCGGGGAGTGCTGTCATCGCCGAGCCCCGGGTCGCCGGATAGGGTCGGGAGTCATGGCGCACCCGTTCGACACCGACACCGAAGCCCAGGGCCTGATCGACTACGTCGACGCGAGTCCGACCCCGTTCCACGCGTGCGAGCAGGCGGCGCGCCGGCTGGCGGTGGGCGGGTTCACCGAGGTCGTCGAGGCGCAGCCCTGGCCGACCGAGCCGGGCCGCCACTACCTCGTGCGCGGCGGTTCGCTCGTGGCGTGGGACACCCGGGGCGCGTATGCCGCTGGGCTGGGTCCCGCCGCCGGCTTCCGGGTCGTCGGGGCGCACACCGACAGCCCCAACCTGCGGATCAAGCCGCATGCCGACCATGTCAAGGCGGGCTGGCAGATGCTGGCGGTGGAGCCCTACGGCGGGTTGCTGCTCAACTCGTGGCTCGATCGCGATCTCGGTCTGGCCGGGCGGGTGAGCATCCGGACCGCGACCGGAGTCGAGGCTCGACTCTTCCACGACGGGGCCCCGCTGCTGCGGGTCGCCCAGCTGGCCCCGCACCTCGACCGTTCCGTCAACGAGTCCCTCTCGCTCAACAAGCAGCAGCACCTCGAACCGCTGTGGGGGCTGGGGGACCGACCCGGTGACGTGCGTGCCTACCTGGCCGAACAGGTTGGTGTCGACACGGGGGACCTGCTCGGTTTCGACGTGATGACGCACCCGGTCGAACCGTCAGCCCGGATCGGCCTTCGCCGCGAGTTCATCGCCGCCCCCCGCCTGGACAATCTCGCTACCTCCTACGCCGGTGTCCGGGCCCTGCTCGAGGCCAGCGCCTCCGAGCCGGGCCACGTCCCGGTGCTCGTCCTGTTCGACCATGAGGAGATCGGGAGCACGTCGGACCGCGGGGCGTCCTCGACGCTGCTGCCGTCCGTCCTCGAGCGCATCGTCCTGGCCGGCGGAGGCACCCGGGACGACTACTGGCGAGCCCTGGCGGGGACGCTCATCGCGTCGGGGGACATGGCCCATGCCACCCACCCCAACTACGCGGATCGTCACGAGCCACTGCACCAGATCGCGATGAACGGTGGACCGGTCCTCAAGGTGAACACCAACCTGCGCTACGCGACCGACTCCATCGGGGAGGCCGCGTTCCGGCTGGCGTGCGAGCAGGCACAGGTCCCGATGCAGACCTTCGTCGCCCGCAGCGACCTCCCGTGCGGCTCCACGGTCGGTCCGATGACCGCTGCCCTGACCGGGGCCACGACCGTGGACTTCGGGGCCCCGACGCTGTCCATGCACAGCGCCCGCGAGCTGGGCGGGGCGAAGGATCCGGCGATGTATGCCGCCGCCCTGACTGCCTTCCTCGCACCCACGACCTCAACCCCTCCCGCCTCCACTGCTCGTTGATGGCGAGCCGGTCCGAGGTCGGCTACCCGGATCGACGGATCAGCGGGATAATGCCGGGGTGACTGGTGATCCCGCCCTCGCGCGGCCGACGCTCATCTATGACGGGGACTGTGCCTTCTGTGCCCGGAGCGCGCGATTCGCCCAGCGGTGGGTCGACCGGCGTGACCGGTACGAGGTGCGGTCCTGGCAAGGTCTGGGCGCTCCCGCCCTGGCTGGCTTCGGTCTGACACCGGAGGACTGCGACCGGGCCGCACAGTTCGTCACGGCCGACGGCTCGATCCGGTCGGGGCATCGCGCCATCGCCAGTGCGGCCACGCACGGCGCGCTGGGGTGGCGACCGGTCGGCTACCTGCTGCTGGCGCCCGGAGTCTCTCGGGTGGCCGCACGGGCCTACGACTGGGTCGCCGACCATCGACAGTCGCTGCCCGGCGGCACCGCTGCCTGCGACCCCGCCGCACGCTGCCCAGGCTCACACTGACCAGATCCACGCTGACCGGGCCTGCACGGGCCAGATCGGCGCCGACCCAGAACCGGGCCGCGGAGCGGTGATGCCGGTCCCAGCAGGGCCGATTTGGTAGTGCCCCACCCGCTCTGGCACACTGGACCAGTTGCCTGACGCGCGACGTTGACCCATGTTGACGTCGCCGCCCCTCGTTTGTGCAGGATGGACTCGTTCTTCGAGGCCCGAGGGAAGCGCAGGTGGCCCGGTTCGGCCGGGCACTCCACGACGAGAGTGGCACTCAGGTGTGCAACTTTCACCGCGAAGCGGGCGCGACACGCCCGACCTCGGGGGTCGGAGGGCCAAGGGAACCGGATGGACAGAGTATGGCGAGAGAGAGACGTAACTTCAGATGGCGGGACAGAAGATCCGCATCCGACTGAAGTCGTATGACCACGAGGTCATCGACAACTCGGCGCGCAAGATTGTCGACACGGTGACCCGTGCCGGTGCCACTGTGGTGGGCCCGGTGCCGCTCCCGACGGAGAAGAACGTCTTCGTCGTCATCCGGTCGCCGCACAAGTACAAGGACAGCCGCGAGCACTTCGAGATGCGCACTCACAAGCGCCTCATCGACATCATCGACCCGACGCCCAAGGCCGTCGACTCGCTGATGCGTCTCGATCTGCCGGCGGACGTCAACATCGAGATCAAGCTCTGAGGCGGTAGCTGATATGACTGTTGCTCAGAAGACTGTGAAGGGCGTGCTCGGCAAAAAGCTCGGCATGACCCAGGTGTGGGACGCGGACAACAAGCTCGTCCCCGTGACCGTCGTCGAAGCCGGCCCCTGCGTCGTGACGCAGGTGCGTGCCGACGCGACCGACGGCTACGCCGCGGTGCAGATCGCCTTCGGTGCGATCGACCCGCGCAAGGTGAACAAGCCGATGACCGGGCACTTCGAGAAGGCCGGCGTCACGCCGCGCCGCCACCTCGTGGAGCTGCGCACCGCTGACGCCGCCGACTACGCGCTCGGCCAGGAGCTTTCGGCCGACGTGTTCGAGGCCGGCCAGCGCATCGACGCGACCGGAACGACCAAGGGCAAGGGCTTTGCCGGTGTCATGAAGCGTCACGGCTTCCACGGCGTCAGCTCCTCCCACGGTTCGCACAAGAACCACCGCAAGCCGGGCTCCATCGGCGGCTGCGCGACCCCGGGCCGTGTCTTCAAGGGCATGCGCATGGCTGGTCGCATGGGTGGCATTCGCCAGACGACCCAGAACCTCCAGATCCACGCCGTGGACGCTGAGAAGGGCCTGCTGCTCATCAAGGGTGCCGTCCCCGGCCCCCGTGGCAGCATCGTCCTGATCCGCACGGCCGCGAAGGGTGCGTGATCACCATGGCTCCGAAGACGCTGAACCTTCCTGCCGAGATTTTTGATGTCCAGACCAACGTCCCGCTGATCCACCAAGTTGTCGTGGCCCAGCTCGCAGCAGCTCGTGCGGGCACCGCCTCGACGAAGACCCGGGCCGAGGTCCGGGGCGGTGGCCGCAAGCCTTACCGCCAGAAGGGCACCGGCCGCGCCCGTCAGGGCTCGACGCGTGCTCCGCAGTTCGCCGGCGGTGGCGTCGTCCACGGTCCCAAGCCGCGTGACTACTCGCAGCGGACCCCCAAGAAGATGAAGGCCGCCGCGCTGCGTGGCGCCCTGTCGGACCGTGCTCGCCACGACCGCATCCACGTCATCGACTCCCTGGTGTTCGGCGAGAAGGCCTCAACCAAGGCCGCAGCCGCAGCCCTGTCCGGGCTGACCGAGCGCAAGAACATGCTCGTCGTCCTCGAGCGGGGCAACGAGGCGGCGTTCCAGTCGGTGCGCAACCTGCCCAACGTGCACGTGCTCGTCTCCGACCAGCTCAACACCTACGACGTGCTGTGCGCCGACGACATCGTGTTCACCCAGGCTGCCCTCGACGCGTTCGTCGCAGGACCGGTCAAGGCGGACGCGAAGCTCACGCTGACCGATGACGTCGCTGTCGCCGATGACACCACGGGTGCCGCTGCGGCCGACGAGTCCGCAGCCACCGAGCCCGCGGCGCTTGTCGCCGACGACTACGAAGGCTCCGCTGCTCCTCTCGAGGACGGCTCCGCCCCGGAGGGCTTCACCATCAAGGGCAACAAGGACTCGATGAAGTACCACGCCCCGGGTGGGCGCTGGTATGACGCCACGGTCGCCGAGGTCTGGTTCCAGACCAGCGAGGCCGCCCAGGCTGCTGGCTTCGTCGAGGCCGGGTCCGCTGCGTCCGTCGCAGCGAACGAGGAGGACGAGAAGTGAGCATTCACACGAAGGACCCCCGCGACATCCTGATCGCGCCGGTCGTCTCGGAGAAGTCGTACGCGCTCCTCGATGAGGGCAAGTACACCTTCATCGTCGACCCGCGTGCGAACAAGACCGAGATCAAGATCGCCATCGAGCAGATCTTCAAGGTCAAGGTCGACTCGGTGCACACCCTGAACCGTCGGGGCAAGACGCGACGCACCCGTTTCGGCCTCGGCAAGCGCAAGGACACCAAGCGTGCGATCGTCTCCCTCCGCGAGGGTTCGATCGACATCTTCGGTGCCGGCGCCTGAGATCGACGAAGAATCGTAAGGACACACGAATATGGGTATCCGTAAGTACAAGCCGACCACACCGGGCCGACGCGGCTCGTCGGTCGCCGACTTCGTCGAGATCACGCGTTCCACGCCCGAGAAGTCGCTGGTCCGTCCGCTGAGCAAGACCGGTGGACGCAACAACGCGGGTCGGATCACGACTCGTCACATCGGTGGCGGGCACAAGCGTGCCTATCGCGTCATCGACTTCCGTCGCCATGACAAGGATGGCGTGCCGGCCAAGGTCGCTCACATCGAGTACGACCCCAACCGCACGGCGCGCATCGCCCTCGTGCAGTACGCCGATGGCGAGAAGCGCTACATCTTGGCGCCGAACAAGCTCAAGCAGGGCGACCTGATCGAGAACGGCCCCGGGGCCGACATCAAGCCGGGCAACTCGCTGCCGATGCGCAACATCCCCGTCGGTACCGTCATCCACGCCATCGAGCTGCGGCCCGGGGGCGGCGCGAAGATCGCCCGCTCTGCTGGTGCTCGCGTCCAGCTCGTCGCCAAGGAAGGTTCCTACGCCCAGGTGCGTATGCCGTCCGGGGAGATCCGTAACGTGGACGCGCGCTGCCGCGCCACCATCGGTGAGGTCGGCAATGCCGAGCAGAGCAACATCAACTGGGGCAAGGCCGGCCGCATGCGTTGGAAGGGCAAGCGCCCGTCCGTCCGTGGTGTCGCGATGAACCCGGTCGATCACCCGCACGGTGGTGGAGAGGGCAAGACGTCCGGTGGACGTCACCCCGTCAGCCCTTGGGGTCAGGCCGAGGGCCGCACCCGTAAGGGCAACAAGGAAAGCGACAAGCTCATTGTTCGTCGCCGTCGTACTGGCAAGAAGCGCTGATAAGGAGCCTTTGGAATGCCTCGTAGCCTAAAGAAGGGCCCCTTCATCGACGACCACCTTCAAAAGAAGGTGGACGCCCAGAACGAAGCGGGAACCAAGACCGTCATCAAGACCTGGTCGCGCCGTTCGGTCATCAGCCCGGACATGCTCGGCCACACCTTCGCCGTCCACGACGGCCGCAAGCACGTCCCGGTGTTCGTCACCGAGTCGATGGTCGGCCACAAGCTCGGCGAGTTCGCGCCGACCCGCACGTTCCGGGGTCACATCAAGGATGACAAGAAGGGTCGTCGTCGCTGATGGCCACTGCAACCACATCAACACCGGGCAAGGAAGTTGTCATGGAAGCCAAGGCTTCGGCGCGGCACGTGCGGGTCACCCCGCAGAAGGCGCGCCGCATCGTGGACCTGATCCGCGGCAAGGGTGCAGCGGAGTCCCTCACGGTGCTCACGTTCGCCCCCCAGGCCGCCTCCGAGCCGATCAAGAAGGTGCTCGAGAGCGCCATCGCGAACGCTCGGGTCAAGGCCGACAAGGAGTCGCTCGCCTTTGACGAGCGCACCCTCGTCATCCGTGAGGCCTTCGTCGACGAGGGTCCGACGATGAAGCGCTTCCGTCCGCGGGCCCAGGGCCGCGCCGGACGTATCAACAAGCGCACGAGCCACATCACGGTGGTCGTCGCGCAGCCCGACAAATCCAATAACGGGAAGGGAGGCCGCTGACCATGGGCCAGAAGGTCAACCCCCACGGCTTCCGTCTGGGCATCACCACGGATCACCGCAGCCGCTGGTTCGCTGACTCCACCAAGGAGGGCCAGCGCTACCGCGACTACGTCAAGGAAGATGTCGCCATCCGTCGCCTGATGGAAAAGGGCATGGAGCGGGCCGGTATCTCCAAGGTCGAGATCGAGCGCACCAGGGACCGGGTCCGGGTGGACATCCACACGGCTCGTCCGGGCATCGTCATCGGTCGCCGAGGCGCCGAGGCCGACCGCATCCGTGGCGAGCTCGAGAAGCTCACCGGCAAGCAGGTCCAGCTGAACATCCTCGAGGTCAAGAACCCCGAGATCGACTCTCAGCTGGTCGCCCAGGGTGTCGCCGAGCAGCTTGCTGCCCGCGTCTCCTTCCGTCGCGCCATGCGCAAGGGCATGCAGTCCGCCACGCGCGCCGGTGCCAAGGGCATCCGCGTCCAGGTGTCGGGCCGCCTCAACGGCGCCGAGATGAGCCGGACCGAGTTCTATCGCGAGGGTCGGGTCCCGCTGCACACGCTGCGCGCTCAGATCGACTACGGCTTCTACGAGGCGCGTACGACGTTTGGCCGCATCGGCGTCAAGGTGTGGATCTACAAGGGCGACATGACGGCCAAGGAGCTGGCTGCCCAGCAGGCCGCCGCGCCGCGTCCGTCCCGTGGCCCGCGTCGCGACAGTGGCGACCGTCCCAACCGGACCCGCCGTAATGACACCGTCGGCACGTCGGCTCCGGCCGCTTCCGACACCGGAGCCGAGGCAGGCGCTGCTCAGGCTTCGACGAGCACCGAGAATGCGCAGGCCTGACCATGTTGATTCCACGTCGAGTCAAGCACCGTAAGCAACACCACCCGAACCGCCACGGCGCGGCCAAGGGTGGCACCAAGATCACGTTCGGCGAGTACGGCCTCCAGGCCCTCGAGCCGGCCTACGTGACCAACCGTCAGATCGAGTCCGCTCGTATCGCGATGACCCGCTACATGAAGCGTGGCGGAAAGGTCTGGATCAACATCTACCCGGACCGTCCGCTCACGAAGAAGCCGGCCGAAACCCGCATGGGTTCCGGTAAGGGGTCGCCCGAGTGGTGGGTGGCCAACATCAAGCCGGGTCGGATGATGTTCGAGATCTCCGGTGTGACCGAGCCGGTCGCACGTGAGGCGTTGCGCCTCGCGATGCACAAGCTCCCCATGAAGTGCCGCTTTGTTCAGCGTGAGGGTGGTGACATCTGATGGCAGTCGGAACCAAGGACCTGGCCTCCGAGGCGTTGCGTGGTCTGGATGACGCGCACCTGCTCGACGAGCTGAAGAAGGCCAAGGCAGAACTGTTCAACCTGCGTTTCCAGTCGGCCACCGGCCAGCTGGACAACCATGGTCGTCTGCGCGCGGTCAAGAAGGACATCGCGCGGATCTACACCGAGATGCGTGAGCGTGAACTCGGTATCGCTGCGGCTCCGGCGCCCGCGCCGGTCAAGGCGGACAAGAAGGCCGACAAGAAGGCCAAAAAGGCTGACGAGGAGGCCAAGGCATGAGCGAGAACACTGCATCAGTGTCCGAGCGGGCGAACGAAGAGGCGGCCGAGCGCAAGTTCCGCAAGACCCGCCAGGGCTACGTCGTCAGCGACAAGATGGACAAGACCGTCGTCGTCGAGGTCGAAGACCGCGTCAAGCACGCGCTCTACGGCAAGGTCATCCGCCGCACCAGCAAGGTCAAGGTGCACGACGAGAAGAACGAAGCCGGAATCGGCGACCGCGTGCTGATCATGGAGACGCGTCCGCTCTCCGCGACGAAGCGCTGGCGCATCGCCGAGATCCTCGAGAAGGCCAAATAGTCGGTGGGTTCGGCCCCTCCCGGGCCTACCCCCCCGACTGCCCCCCAACCGCCCGTGTGGTTGGGGAGCGGGACCAGGTGGCTTACGTCCGCGTAGGCCGCTGGGCCCCTACCAAGACCACGATCACATTCAGTTCGGCAAGGCTTACGAAAGAAGCGCGCTGAGCGCGGTTCTTTCGTGAGAACCAGCACGACGACAGGAGTTAGACAGTGATTCAGCAGGAGTCGCGAGTGCGCGTCGCCGACAACACCGGTGCCAAGGAGATCCTTTGCATCCGTGTTCTCGGCGGATCGGGCCGTCGATATGCCGGCATCGGTGACACGATCGTCGCAACCGTCAAGGACGCCATCCCCGGTGGCAACGTCAAGAAGGGTGAGGTCGTCAAGGCCGTCATCGTTCGTACCGTCAAGGAGCGCCGCCGGGTCGACGGTTCCTACATCAAGTTCGACGAGAACGCCGCAGTGATCCTCAAGGCTGATGGCGACCCGCGTGGGACCCGCATCTTCGGTCCGGTCGGTCGCGAGTTGCGTGAGAAGAAGTTCATGAAGATCATCTCGCTGGCACCGGAGGTGGTGTGACCATGTCGACCGTCAAGATGAAGATCAAGAAGGGTGACCTCGTCCAGGTCATCTCGGGCCGCAGCCAGAAGAACGGCGGCGACCGGGGCAAGCAGGGCAAGGTCATCGCGGTCTACCCCGAGAGGCAGCGTGTGCTGGTCGAGGGCATCAACCGCGTCACCAAGCACGTCAAGGCCAGCGCTACGGCGCGTGGCACCCGGACGGGTGGGCTGACCCACACCGAAGCGGCGATCCACGTGAGCAACGTGGCCATCGTTGACCCGGACTCCAAGAAGCCGACCCGCATCAAGACGCGGGTCGAGACGGTGGAGCGAAACGGTCGCCAGAAGGCGTCCCGGGTTCGCGTTGCCGTCAAGTCGGACAAGGACCTGTGACAATGACTGACACCATCACCAAGCCGCGCCTGCAGCAGCGCTACGAGGACGAGATCAAGTCCGCCCTCTTCGGCGAGTTCGCCTACGGCAACACCATGCAGGTGCCCGGCGTCGTCAAGGTCGTCGTCAACATGGGCGTCGGTGACGCGGCCAAGGACAGCAAGCTCATCGAGGGCGCTGTCCGTGACCTCACGGCCATCACCGGCCAGAAGCCGATCGTGACCAAGGCCCGCAAGTCGATCGCCCAGTTCAAGCTGCGTGAGGGGATGCCGATCGGCGCCCACACGACGCTGCGCGGGGCCCGCATGTGGGAGTTCCTCGACCGCCTGGTCTCCATCGCCCTCCCGCGTATCCGTGACTTCCGAGGCCTGTCGCCGAAGCAGTTCGACGGCAACGGCAACTACACGTTCGGCCTGACCGAACAGTCGATGTTCCACGAGATCGACCAGGACAAGATCGACCGGGTCCGGGGCATGGACATCACCGTGGTCACCACGGCGACCAATGATGACGAGGGTCGCGCGCTTCTCAAGGCGCTCGGCTTCCCCTTCAAGGAGAACTGACATGGCCAAGACCGCGTTGATCAACAAGGCGAACCGGAAGCCGAAGTTCAAGGTCCGCGCCTACACGCGCTGCCAGAAGTGCGGTCGCCCGCACTCGGTGTATCGCAAGTTCGGCCTGTGCCGCATCTGCCTGCGCGAGATGGCGCACGCCGGCGAACTGCCGGGCGTGACCAAGAGCTCCTGGTAGACCCAACGCTCGGGAGCGCACGGCCCTGTCGGGCCCGCGCCCTCGAGCATCCCGAAGAACCTGCGTGACTCCCCATCAGCAAAAGACACCGAAGGTCGGCCGAGCAGCACACAGCTCGCAGGCCGAAACCCCGGTGAGGAAGGGCGGAGAGCCCAAATGACCATGACTGACCCGATTGCGGACATGCTGACCCGCGTCCGGAACGCCAACTCGGCGCACCACGACGTTGTCTCCATGCCGTATTCAAAACTCAAGCAGAACATTGCCGAGATCCTCGAATCAGAGGGCTACATCGCCTCCTGGAAGATCGAGGCAGCGGAGGTCGGCCAGACGCTGACCATCGACCTCAAGTACGGTCCGAACCGCGAGCGCTCGATCGCCGGTGTGCGACGCGTGAGCAAGCCCGGACTGCGCGTCTACGCCAAGTCGACGAACCTTCCACGGGTTCTCGGTGGGCTCGGGGTCGCCATCCTGTCGACGTCGTCGGGTCTCCTGACGGACCGGCAGGCACACGAGAAGGGCGTGGGTGGGGAAGTCCTCGCCTACGTCTGGTAAGGAGAGGCTGACATGTCGCGTATTGGACGACTCCCGGTCTCCATCCCCTCGGGCGTGGACGTCAAGGTGGATGGCCAGGCCATCACCGTCAAGGGTCCGAAGGGTGAACTTCACCTGACCGTTCCCGAGCCGATCACGGTCGAGCAGGCCGATTCAGCCCTCGAGGTCAAGCGCCCCGACGACGAGCGTGACTCACGCTCGCGCCACGGGCTGACCCGCTCGCTGATCAACAACATGGTCCTCGGTGTCACCGAGGGCTACGAAAAGAAGCTGGAGATCCACGGCACGGGTTACCGTGTCGCCGGAGAACCCGACCCGCTTCTCGGTGCAAGGCATCGACAAGCAGCTCGTCGGTGAGGTCGCGGCGAACATCCGCAAGCTGCGCAAGCCCGACCCGTACAAGGGCAAGGGTGTTCGCTACGCGGGCGAGCAGATCCGTCGCAAGGTCGGAAAGGCCGGTAAGTAAGCCATGGCAATGATCATCAAGCGCGGCAAGAGCAAGTCCGCCGCCCGCATTCGTCGCCAGGCGCGTGGTCGCAAGAAGATCGCCGGCACCGCAGCCCGGCCTCGTCTGGTCGTCTCCCGCTCCAGTCGGCACCTGTTCGTCCAGGTCGTTGACGACACGGTGGGCAAGACCGTCGTGTCCGCGTCGACGATGGAGGCGGACCTGCGCTCCTTCGAGGGCGACAAGACCGCCAAGGCCAAGCGGGTCGGCGAACTCGTCGCAGCCCGCGCCAAGGACGCCGGCGTCGAAGCCGTCGTGTTCGACCGTGGTGGCAACAAGTACCACGGTCGCGTCGCGGCCATCGCTGAGGGTGCCCGTGAAGGTGGGCTGGCCCTGTGAGTAACTTCGTGAAGGCAATTGTTGAGATGAGGAACATCTGATGCCCGGACAGCAGCGTCGAGGCTCCGGCCCCGCCACTGGCAGCGGCGGCGGCGGCGAGCGTCAGGACCGCCGCGGCGGTCGTGACAACCGTGAGGCCGAGAAGAGCCAGTACGTCGAGCGCGTCGTGACGATCAACCGCGTCTCCAAGGTCGTCAAGGGTGGACGTCGCTTCAGCTTCACCGCCCTCGTCGTCGTTGGCGACGGGGACGGCACCGTGGGTGTCGGCTACGGCAAGGCCAAGGAAGTTCCCGCGGCCATCGCCAAGGGTGTCGAGGAGGCCAAGAAGAACTTCTTCAAGGTCCCGCGCATCCAGGGCACCATCCCGCACCCGGTTCAGGGTGAGGCCGCAGCGGGAGTCGTCCTGCTGCGCCCGGCCGCTCCCGGTACCGGTGTCATCGCCGGTGGACCGGTGCGCGCCGTGCTGGAGTGCGCCGGCATCCACGACGTCCTGTCGAAGTCGCTGGGTTCGGACAACGCCATCAACATCGTGCACGCCACGGCCCAGGCCCTGCGCGAGCTCGAGCCACCCGAGTCGGTGGCGGCTCGCCGTGGCAAGACCCTGGAGGAGGTGGCCCCGGCCGCCATGCTCCGGGCCCGTGCCGCTGGCCTCGCCGAGGCCAAGGCTGCCGACAAGGCAGGTGTCTGATGGCGCGTCTCAAGGTGACCCAGACCCGTTCCGAGATCGGTGGCAAGCAGAACCAGCGTGACACGCTGCGCAGCCTCGGTCTGAAGCGCATTGGCGACGTCGTCGTCAAGGAGGACCGCCCCGAGATCCGCGGGATGGTCAAGACCGTGACCCACCTGGTCGCTGTCGAGGAGGTTGACTGACCATGGCAACGGACAACACGAGCAAGACGGACCAGCCGGCCAAGACCGAGTCCGCTCTCAAGGTCCACCACCTGCGTCCCGCCCCTGGGGCCAAGACCGCCAAGACCCGCGTGGGTCGTGGCGAGGGCTCCAAGGGCAAGACTGCCGGTCGTGGCACCAAGGGCACCAAGGCGCGCTACCAGGTTCCGGCGCGTTTCGAAGGTGGCGCCATGCCGCTGCACATGCGTCTGCCGAAGCTGCGTGGCTTCAAGAACCCGTTCCGCACCGAGTACCAGGTGGTCAACCTGGACCGGCTGCAGGTCCTCTTCCCCGAGGGCGGGCAGATTGCGGTGGCGGACCTGGTTGCCAAGGGAGCGGTCCGCGAGGGATTCCCGGTCAAGGTGCTCGGTACCGGCGAGATCTCCATCAAGGTGCAGGTTGAGGCCCACCGGTTCTCGACCTCCGCCAAGGAGAAGATCGAGGCCGCTGGCGGCTCGGTCAAGGCGCTCGCCGCGAGCGAGTGAGCCTCCAACGCATCGTGTAGCCGCAGCGCCCCGGGCGCCTGCCACGGTGGCCGACGTGATGTCGACCACTGGGGTAGGGGTTCGGGGCGTTGCGCTTTTGAGTTAATCTTCCAAGCGGAGTCATGACAATGCCGCGCTACCGCGTGGCCATCAGGAGGACCAGTGTTTGCCGCTTTCGCTCGCGCGTTCCGTACCCCGGACCTGCGCAAGAAGCTGCTGTTCACGCTCGGGATCATGGCCCTGTTCCGGCTGGGCTCGCAGATGCCGACGCCCGGCGTGAGTTATCCGTTGGTCCAGGCCTGCCTGGCCAACAGCCAGGCGACGGGTGGAGCGGACAAGAGCGGTCTGCTCAGCATGGCCAACCTCTTCAGCGGCGGCGCGCTGCTGCAGTTGTCGGTCTTCGCGCTCGGGATCATGCCCTACATCACCGCGAGCATCATCGTGCAGTTGTTGACCGTGGTCATTCCTCGCTTCGAGGCCCTGAAGGAGGAGGGACAGGCCGGCCAGACCAAGATGACGCAGTACACGCGCTACCTGACGATCGGCCTGGCGATACTCCAGTCGTCCACCCTGGTGGCCTGATCATGTGGTTCGGCGAACTCGTGACGGACAAGGGCGTCGGCAACGGTATGTCCCTGCTGATCTTCCTCTCGATCGCCTCTGCCTTCCCGGGCTCGCTGTGGCAGATCAAGCAGAACAACGGCTGGGGGACCTTCGTCGGCGTGATGTTCCTGGGCTTCTTCATCATCGCGGCGGTCGTCTACGTCGAGCAGTCGATGCGTCGCATCCCCGTGCAGTACGCCAAGCGCATGGTGGGCCGCAAGACCTACGGCGGCACGTCGACCTACATCCCGCTCAAGGTCAACATGGCCAACGTGATCCCGGTCATCTTCGCCTCCTCGCTGTTGGCGCTACCGACGCTGGCGACCCAGTTCAGCATCAAGCCCGACGGGACCGGCCCGGGCTGGGCCATGTGGGTCCGGGACAACTTCCAGGGGGGCGACACCGTCGTCTATGCGGCCACGTATGCCGGCCTCATCCTCTTCTTCACCTTCTTCTATGTTTCGATCACGTTCAACCCCATCGAAGTCGCTGACAACATGAAGAAGTACGGCGGCTTCATCCCAGGGATTCGGGCCGGGCGACCCACGGCCGAGTACCTCAGGTACGTCCTCAACCGAATCACGGTGGTGGGCGCCATCTATCTGACCGTCGTCTCGCTGATCCCGCTCGTCGCGTTGGTCTTGATCGGTGCCAATCAGAACTTCCCGTTCGGTGGTGTCTCGATCATCATCATCGTCGGTGTCGGGCTCGAGACCGTCAAACAGATCGAGGCGCAACTCGAGCAGCGCCACTACGAAGGGTTCCTCCGCTGATGTCACGACACACAGCCAGTTGCCGCGCTCCCCACCCTCAGGAGGAGCAGCCGTGCGCCTGATCATCCTCGGGCCCCCCGGGGCCGGCAAGGGCACCCAGGCCGCCCGGATCTGCGAGCGCCTGTCGATCCCCGCCATCTCGACAGGAGACATCTTCCGGGCCAACATCAAGGGTGGCACCCCGCTCGGGCAGCAGGTCGAGCAGATCCTCGCCGCAGGCGGCTACGTCCCGGACCAGGTCACCAACGAGATCGTGGCCGACCGGCTCCAGTGGGACGACGCCGCCGACGGATTCCTCCTCGACGGCTACCCACGCACCGCCGGTCAGGTCGCAGCCCTGGACACGATGCTGGCCCAGGACGGTCATGCCCTGGACGCCGTCCTGGAGCTCACGGTCGATGAGGACGCCGTCGTCGAGCGACTGCTCAAGCGGGCCGAGACCGAGGGCCGGTCGGACGACACGGAGTCAGTGATCCGGGATCGGCAGGCGCTCTACCGCAAGGAGACCGCACCGCTGGCGGAGCACTACGCGGCAGCGCAGCTCCTCGTCCAGGTCGATGGGATGGGGCAGGTCGACGAGGTCACCGACCGGATCATCGCAGCCCTCCCGACGCCCGTCTGAGCGCAGGAGTTCACGCCATGTTCGGACGCCGCAAACTGACGGGTCGCACCGACGAGCAACTCCTCCTCATGCGTGAGGCCGGGCTGCTCGTCGGACGCACCCTCGACATGCTGCGGGGTGAGATCCGCGACGGCACCAGCACCCTCGAGCTGGACCGGCTCGCCGAGGACTTCATCCGCAGCCACGGCGGCATCCCCAACTTCCAGCTGGTGCCGGGCTACCGCCACACCCTCTGCACGAGCATCAACGAGCAGGTCGTGCACGGGATCCCGGACAGCACGGTGATCCTGCGCGACGGGGACCTCCTGTCGATCGACTGCGGCGCTGAGGTCAAGGGCTGGAACGGGGACGCGGCCATCACCGCGATCGTCGGCGGGCCCGACGCCGCTGATCCCGCTGACCTTGACCTCTCGACGGCCACCGAGGCCTCCCTCTATGCCGGGATCGCCGCCATGCAGGTGGGTGGTCGCCTCTACGCCGTGGGGGATGCCGTGGAGGCCAGCGTGCGCGCGGCCGCGGACCGGGATGGCCACACCTACGGGATCATCGACGAGTACGTCGGGCATGGCATCGGGACCGAGATGCACATGGACCCGCAGATCCCCAACTACGCGGCCAGTGAGACCGGGCCCAAGCTGGTCAACGGGTTCACCGGGGCGATCGAGCCGATGGTGACGCTGGGGACGGTCGACACGAGAGTCCTGGCCGACGACTGGACCGTGGTGACCACCGATGGGTCGCGATCCTCCCACTGGGAGCACTCGGTCGCCGTGCGCGATCAGGGGCTGTGGATCCTCACCGCCCTCGACGGCGGTGCGGCCGCACTGGCTGCCGCGGGTGTGCCGTTCGCCCCGATCGGCTGAGCCCACCCCAGAGCCGCTCAGCCCACCCCTATAACGTATGCCGTCGAGCCTCCTTCCCGACGCCGAGCTGGTCCGCTGACGTGCCAGCAAGTGAGACGATCCGTCCGTGATGCGGACGTGACCGCGTCGGCGAGCCAACTCGGTGAAAGATGACGTGCCCCCCAACGAGGAGATCTGATGACGATCCTGGACCCGCACCTGCAGGACATCTACGAGGTCGTGCTGCGGCGCAATCCCGGCGAGCAGGAGTTCCACCAGGCCGTCCTCGAGGTCTTCGAGTCGCTGGCCCCGGTCGTGCGCAAGCACCCGGAGTATGCCGAGTCGAAGGTGCTGGAGCGGCTGTGCGAGCCGGAGCGGCAGGTCATCTTCCGGGTCCCGTGGGTCAACGACGCAGGCGGGACCGAGATCAACCGCGGCTTCCGCGTCGAGTACAGCTCGGTTCTCGGGCCCTACAAGGGCGGCCTCCGCTTCCACCCGAGCGTCAACCTCGGCATCATCAAGTTCCTCGGCTTCGAGCAGATCTTCAAGAACGCCCTGACCGGGATGCCGATCGGTGGTGGCAAGGGTGGCAGTGACTTCGACCCCAAGGGTCGCAGCGACCGCGAGGTGATGGCATTCTGCCAGTCCTTCATGACAGAGCTCTACCGGCACATCGGTGAGTACACGGACGTCCCGGCCGGCGACATCGGCGTGGGTGGCCGCGAGATCGGCTACCTCTTCGGCCAGTACAAGCGGATCACCAACCGCTACGAGTCCAGCGTCCTGACGGGTAAGGGTCTCGGCTGGGGTGGCTCGCTCGTGCGCAAGGAGGCGACCGGTTTCGGGGTGGTGTTCTTCGCCGAGGAGATGCTCCGCGCCCGCGGCGACTCCCTGGACGGCAAGCGGTTGGTCGTGTCAGGTTCGGGCAATGTCGCCATCTACGCGGTCGAGAAGGCCAAGGAGTACGGCGCCACCGTGATCGCGTGCTCTGACTCCGGCGGCTACGTCGTCGATGAGTCCGGTCTCGACATCGAGTTGCTCAAGGACCTCAAGGAGGTGCGGCGCGAACGGATCAGCAACTACGTCGATGAGCACTCCGGGGCCACCTACGTCGCGGATGGAAGCATCTGGGACGTCGACTGCGATGTCGCGCTGCCGTGTGCCACCCAGAACGAACTCGACGAGGATGCGGCGATCCGGTTGGTGAAGAATGGCCTCACGCTCGTCGCCGAGGGGGCCAACATGCCGACGACACCGAGCGCGACCAAGGTGCTGCAGGACGCCGGCGTGCTGTTTGCGCCTGGCAAGGCCGCCAACGCCGGGGGAGTGGCCACCTCGGCCCTCGAGATGCAGCAGAACGCCTCGCGTGACTCGTGGACCCACGAGCACACCGAGGAGCGGCTGGCCCAGATCATGCGCGGGATCCACGAACGCTGTGCCGCCAGTGCCGATGAGTTCGACGCCCCCGGCAACTACGTCGTGGGTGCCAACACGTCCTCGTTCGTGCAGATCGCCGACGCGATCCTGGCGCTCGGCGTCATCTGAGCCCGGCCGCCGACCTGGGCACGGACCTGAAGGACGACCGCAGCCCCTGGCCAGCGCTCTGGGCCATGGTGCTGGGGTTCTTCATGATCCTGGTGGACTCGACCATCGTGTCCGTCGCGACGCCGGCGATCATGATCGGCCTCGATGCCGACGTCAACGCGGTCGTCTGGGTCACCAGCGCCTACCTGCTCGCGTATGCCGTGCCGTTGCTCATCACGGGGCGCCTCGGCGACCGCTACGGCCCCAAGAACCTCTACCTGATCGGGCTGACGGTCTTCACCCTCGCCTCGCTCTGGTGTGGGCTCACGGGGTCGATCGCCATGCTCGTCATCGCCCGCATCGTGCAGGGACTCGGCGCCTCGATGCTGACCCCGCAGACGATGGCGGTCATCACCCGCACCTTTCCCGCGGCGTCGCGGGGTCGAGCGATGGCGCTCTGGGGCGCCACGGCCGGGGTGGCCATGCTCGTGGGCCCCATCGCCGGGGGACTCCTCATCGATGGACCGGGCTGGGAGTGGATCTTCTTCGTCAACGTCCCGGTCGGCGTCATCGGCCTGGCCCTCGCCGTCCGGCTGGTCCCGAGGCTCGAGACCCACACGCACAGCTTTGACTGGGTGGGGGTCGCGCTGTCCGCCATCGCGATGTTCCTGCTCGTCTTCGGTGTGCAGGAGGGGGAGAGCTACGACTGGGGCACCATCAGCGGGATCGTCTCGGTGCCGCTGCTCATCGGGACCGGACTGCTGGTGCTGGCCGGCTTCGTGTGGTGGCAGGGCCACACCACGCAGGAGCCACTGGTCCCGCTCTCCCTGTTCCGCGATCGCAACTTCTCGATCTCGACCATCGCGATCTCGGCGGTCGGCTTCTCGATCACGGCGATGGCCTTCCCGTTCTTCCTCTACACCCAGGCGGTCCGTGGCATGACGCCGACCGCCTCCGCGTTGCTCCTGGCGCCGGTGGCCCTCCTGTCGGGGGGGCTGGCCCCGCTTGCCGGGAAACTCACCGACCGCCTGCACCCCCGCGGACTGACCGCCTTCGGCCTGGGCACCACCGCGATCGCGTTGATCTGGCTCAGCCAGATCATGCACCCGGACACGGATACCTGGGTTTTGCTCCTGCCCATGACCCTCATGGGTCTCGGCAATTCGTTCATGTGGTCTCCCCTCGGGGCCACGGCGACGCGGAACCTGCCGATGGCCGCAGCCGGCGCCGGAGCCGGCATCTTCAACACCACCCGCCAGGTCGGGGCCGTCCTCGGAAGTGCAGCCATCGCCGTGATCATGCAGAGTCGGCTCGCCAGCGAGCTCCCCGGCGTTCCCAGCGGCGGGGGTACCCTCCAGACCGGCGGTGCCATGCCCGCCCAGATCGCCGGTGGCTTTGCCGACGCGATGGCGCAGTCGATGCTGCTGCCGGTCGCTGCCGTCCTCGTTGGCTTCGTGTCGGTGCTGTTCTACGAGCGGCCGACGCACCGCGGCGCCTGAACACGGGCACTGCGGGGGTGTGCGCCAGGGCACTGGAGAGTCAGCGGAGAGTGCACACGGCGAGAAACAGCGGATACGGCTGGTCGTTCTTGACGACGTCGAAGATGCCGTTGATGAAGTCCACCGTGAAACCGGCGTCGGTCAGCTGGCCGCCCAGCTCCTCCTGGTTGAAGCCAGAATGCCCCGTGAAGTCATGGCCGTGGAACGAGCCGTCCTCTTCTTCGAGGTCGACGATGCACAGCCGTCCGTCGCTGGCCAACAGCGTCGCGAAGTGCGCCAGGACAGTGCGTAGGTCGGCGATGTGGTGCAGGGCCATCACGGTGACGATGACGTCGAAGCGCTCATCGGGTACCTCGCCAGTGACGAGGTCGAGGTCCCACACTCGGGTCGCGGCAGGCAGAGTCCCGGCTGCGATCTTGCCCTCGGCCACCGCTCGCATGCCGGTGGAGGGGTCGGCCAAGGTGATGGGGCCCACCGATGCGGCCAATTCCTGGGAGACCAGCCCCGTGCCGGCGCCGTACTCGAGCAGTCGGTTCGAGGCCTGCAGTGGGACGGCCTTGCTGATCGCGGCGGCGACTGCCCGCGCCCGCTCCACCTTGGCCGGCTCGTCCCAGGTGGCCGCCTTGTCGTCAAACGAATCTGTGCTCATGGCTCGCTCCTCCTCGATTGCCGGGCTGGGTCCACTCTAGGAGCATGGACGCATGCAGCTACGGATCTTCACCGAACCCCAACAAGGCGCGCGCTATGGCACCCTCCTCGCGGTCGCGCAGGCGAGTGCGGAGCTCGGCTTCGACGCGTTCTTCCGCTCCGACCACTATCTGGCCATGGGGGGCCGCACCTCGCTGCGAGGTATGCCGCCGAGTTCAACCGGTCGCTCCCCCGCCGAGGTCGTCGACCAGATCGGACGCTTCAGCGACATCGGCGCCGCTCGCCTGTATCTGCAGATCCTTGATCTCGGCGACCTCGACCACCTTGACGTCATTGCTTCCGAGGTGATGACCCAGCTCTGATCGACGGGCGCCGGCGAGGCGCCCGGATTTCGCGTATCGGCGCCCCTGCCGTAATCTGGATCCTTGGGTGTCGTGTGCCGCGACGCCCGACTTTATGCATGCACGACCACGGCACGCCCCAAGGCCGGCCCAGTCCCGGGTCGGCCGTCGCATGGATTGACGGAGGATATGGCCAAAAAGGACGGTGTCATCGAGATTGAGGGCACGATCGTTGAGGCTCTCCCGAACGCAATGTTCCGGGTCGAGCTCAGCAACGGTCACAAGGTGCTCGCCCACATCTCGGGCAAGATGCGTCAGCACTACATCCGGATCCTCCCTGAGGACCGGGTTGTCGTGGAGTTGTCGCCCTATGACCTGACCCGCGGTCGGATCGTCTTCCGTTACCGCTGACTGGTGGGCCCTGGGCCCGTCACGACGCATCACTCCCGATTGAACAACCAGCACCGACTCCCCGCTGCCCGTCCGGGCACCAGGAGTTGGCGCGTGATCTGAAGACAGCAGGCAGATGAAGGTTCAGCCGAGCGTCAAGAAGATCTGTGACAAGTGCAAGGTGATCCGCCGCAATGGTCGGGTCATGGTGATCTGCGAGAACCTGCGCCACAAGCAGCGCCAGGGCTGAGCAGAGCCACCACCTCGCCGTCGACAGAACTTCGACAGCACGCAAGACAACTCAAGATCGCAGCACCCGACCCCAAGATGTCCGACCGTCGTGTCGGCGCTGGATGTCACCCTCGGCGCGGAGGCCGAGGACCGGAGCCCCTCAAAGGGGGGCATGAATCCGGACCGGTGGCTGCACCAGACCTCCGTGACAACAGAAATCAGGAGAAACACCAACATGGCTCGTCTTGTTGGAGTAGACCTTCCGCGCGAGAAGCGCGTCGAGGTCGCATTGACCTACATCTTCGGTGTGGGTCGCACCCGTTCCAAGGAGGCGCTGGCAGCAACCGGCGTCGACCCCAACGTCCGCGTCAAGGACCTCGGTGACACCGATCTCGTTGCGCTCCGTGACTACCTCGAAGGCAACTTCAAGGTCGAAGGCGACCTGCGCCGTGAGGTGCAGGCCGACATCCGTCGCAAGGTCGAGATCGGCTCCTACGAGGGCATTCGCCACCGTCGTGGCCTTCCGGTGCGCGGTCAGCGCACCAAGACCAACGCGCGCACCCGCAAGGGCCCGAAGCGCACCGTGGCCGGCAAGAAGAAGGCCAAGTGATCGATCCGGACGCGTTCGCCGCCTCCGCTCGATCCCACCGACTCAAGTTCTGACGTAGGAGAAATATGCCTCCCAAGGCTCGCGCGACGAAGGTTCGTCGCAAGGAAAAGAAGAACGTCGCCCACGGGCACGCTCACATCAAGAGCACGTTCAACAACACGATCATCTCGATCACCGACCCCGCGGGCGCGGTCATCGCCTGGGCCTCAGCCGGCCAGGTCGGCTTCAAGGGCTCGCGCAAGTCGACGCCGTATGCCGCGCAGATGGCTGCCGAGGCCGCCGCCCGCCGCGCCATGGAGCACGGCATGCGCAAGGTCGACGTCTTCGTCAAGGGCCCCGGCTCTGGCCGTGAGACGGCGATCCGGTCCCTGACCGCTGCCGGCCTGGAGGTGGGCGCGATCAGCGACGTCACGCCCACGCCGCACAACGGTTGCCGCCCGCCCAAGCGCCGCCGCGTCTGACCGGCCACGAGATCAGGAAGAAGAGATAAATCATGGCTCGGTACACCGGCCCGATCACCAAGAAGTCCCGCCGTCTGAAGATGGACCTTGTCGGCGGCGACAAGAACTATGAGCTCCGTCCCTTTCCGCCCGGCCAGCACGGCCGTCGCCGGATCCAGGAGAAGGAGTACCTGACCCAGCTGCAGGAGAAGCAGCGTGCCCGCTTCACCTACGGCGTCATGGAGAAGCAGTTCCTGCGCTACTACAAGGAGGCGGCGCGTCGCCCCGGCAAGACCGGTGACACGCTCCTGACCATCCTCGAGACGAGGCTCGACAACGTCGTCTACCGCGCGGGCCTGGCCCGCACCCGTCGCGCTGCCCGTCAGCTCGTCACGCACGGTCACTTCGAGGTCAACGGTCACCGCGTCAACGTCCCGTCCTACCGCGTCGAGCAGTACGACATCGTCACGGTCCGCAAGCAGTCCGCTGAGTGCTTCCCGATCGAGCTGGCTCGCCAGACCTACGGCGAGCGTCCCGTCCCGGCCTGGATGCAGGTCGTGCCCGGCTCGTTGCAGATCCTCGTCCACCAGCTTCCGGTGCGGGCGCAGATCGACTCGCAGCTCACCGAACAGCTCATCGTCGAGCTCTACTCCAAGAACTGACGACAGACCACGAGGCCGTATGCCGCTGAGCCCGCTCAGCGGCATACGGGATCCTCGTCTTCGGGGCTGGGCTCGCAGACCGAGTCGACCCAGCCCGCCCGGGTCACGCCCGGGCGCCATCTTTGGGCATCAAATAGTGGGTGCCCATTGGAAAGGAAGAAACAGTGCTCATCGCACAGCGTCCCCTGCTCTCCGAGGAAGTCGTGGCGGACAACCGCTCGCGCTTCACCATTGAGCCGCTCGAGCCCGGCTTCGGCTACACGCTCGGCAACAGCCTCCGTCGCACCCTGCTCTCGAGCATCCCCGGTGCTGCAGTCACCTCCATCCGCATCGACGGCGTGCTGCACGAGTTCTCCACGATCCCCGGGGTCAAGGAGGACGTCACCGAGATGATCCTCAACATCAAGACCCTCGTCGTCTCCTCGGAGCACGACGAGCCCGTCGTGATGTACCTGCGCAAGCAGGGTCCCGGTGTCGTCACCGCTGGCGACATCACGCCGCCGGCCGGGGTCGAGGTGCACAACCCCGACCTGCACATCGCCACGCTCAACGACAAGGGCAAGCTGGAGATGGAGCTGACGGTCGAGCGTGGCCGTGGCTACGTCTCCGCGCAGCAGAACAAGTCCGGGGACCAGGAGATCGGTCGGATCCCGGTCGACTCCATCTACTCCCCGGTGCTCGCCGTGACCTACAAGGTCGAGGCGACCCGTGTCGAGCAGCGCACCGACTTCGACAGGCTCGTCGTCGACGTCGAGACGAAGAACTCGATGACGCCCCGCGACGCGATGGCCTCCTCGGGCAAGACGCTCGTCGAGCTCTTCGGTCTGGCCCGTGAGCTCAACGTCGAGGCCGAGGGCATCGACATGGGCCCCTCGCCGACCGACGCCGCACTCGCTGCCGACCTCGCCCTGCCGATCGAGGACCTCGACCTCACGGTCCGGTCCTACAACTGCCTCAAGCGCGAGGGCATCCACACCGTGGGTGAGCTCGTCGGACGCAGCGAGGCCGACCTGCTCGACATCCGCAACTTCGGTGCGAAGTCGATCGACGAGGTCAAGGCCAAGCTCGTCGGCATGGGCCTCGCGCTCAAGGACAGCCCTCCCGGCTTCGACCCGTCCTCCATCGTGGACAACTACGGCGACGACGACTTCGACGAGGACGACCAGTCCCTCGCCGAGGACGAGCAGCTCTGACCAACCGCTCTGACGGCCGAGCCGCGGCGTCCATGCCGACGCCGCGGACCAGCCTCATCATCTAGGAGAAACGAATGCCTACCCCCACCAAGGGTCCCCGCGTCGGTGGCGGACCCGCGCACGAGCGGCTGATCCTCAGCAACCTCGCGACGTCGCTCTTCGAGCACGACCGCATCACGACGACCCAGGCCAAGGCCAAGCGCCTGCGCCCGATCGCCGAGCGGCTCATCACCTTCGCCAAGCGCGGCGACCTGCACTCGCGTCGTCGGGTGCTCACGGTCGTGCGTGACAAGAGTGTCGTGCACCGCCTCTTCGCCGAGGTGGCCCCCGACATGGCGGCCCGCGAAGGTGGCTACACCCGGATCACGAAGATCGCCGCCCGCAAGGGCGACAACGCGCCCATGGCGGTCATCGAGCTCGTTCGTGAGCCGCTGTCGGCCAAGAAGGCGACCGTCAAGGAGGCCGAGGCGGCGACGAAGCGCGCGGCCAAGGACGCCAAGAAGGCCGAGAAGGCTGACCAGGCCGCGGCGGCCGACCCGGACGCCGCCGACCTGACCCTGACCGACCCTCCGGCGCAGGTCGAGGCCACCGACGGCGACGCGACCGAAGCCGCGGGCCTGGCCGGTGGCCAGGACGAGGCGAAGCAGGTCCCCGCCGGGGCCGTCGCGGCCAACGAGGACGGCACCTGCCCCGAGGACGGCTACACCGTCAAGGGCAACGCCGACTCAGGGCTCTACCACGAGCCGGACGGCCAGTGGTACGAGGCCACGGTCGCCGAGTTCTGGTTCACGTCCGCGCAGGACGCCGAGGCGGCTGGCTTCACCAGGGCCGGCTCCAAGAGCTGACCACAGTCCCCCCAGTCACCAGCTGCCGAAGGCCAGTTCCGTTCGATCGGAACTGGCCTTCGGCAGGTGCGGACCTTTGGCTTTCGTCAGGTCGTCACCGACCGGTCACCAACGGTTGGCCACATCGATGACGAGGCGCTGGCCACCGTCCGCGTTGGAGAGGGTGAACACCCGCATGGGCAGCCGGGCCCGGACGCCGAGCGCGAAGTCCGTGTAGCCCTCGAAGCTGGAAACCCACTTCAACTGCTTGAAGGTGTTCCAGCCGGAGTAGTTGACCACGCCCGACGATGGCACCTGTTTCGTGGCGGGCGCATTGACGGTCACCTGGAGCTTGGCGCCCCCGTTGACAGCGACCGGCAAGCCGCTCGGGCCCATGACGCTGTTGACGTAGCGGACCGTGTAGCCGACCGTGCCGGCGCCCTGGCCGAGGTCGATGACGAGCCGGTCGAAGCACGGGTGCTGACCGGAGCGGACGTTGGTGACAGCGCGCTGCGTCATGGGCGTGGAGCTCTTCTGCAACGAGCCCCAGGAGATGCCGCAGTAGGGGCTGGTGGCCGCTGTGGCCGACGTGGTCGCGGCGGCGGCCGTGACCGGGACGATGAGCGATGCGGCGGCGGCCGCGAAGGCCAACCGGCGACGAGTGCTGGTGATCATTGGAGTTCCTCCCCTTCAGGGTGAGCAACCGGCACCATGTCGGTAGCTCTGCACTAGTGACGCGTACCTCACCGAGCCGGTTGACCTGGCGACCGCCTCGCCTGAGTCGAGTGGCCCCGCCTCGCCTGAGTCGAGTGGCCTCGTCGCTGTGGTGACGCCACTAGGATTCCGGGGCATGACCGCGATCCGGCTGCGACTCGACCTCGCCTATGACGGGACGGGCTTTGCCGGCTGGGCGTGCCAGCCGAGCCTGCGCACCGTCGAGGGTGACCTCACCGCTGCCCTCACCACGGTCCTGCGCGCGCCGGAGCCGGTCCGGCTCACGGTCGCCGGCCGCACCGACGCCGGGGTCCACGCGCGCGGCCAGGTCGCCCACGTCGACGTCGACCCCCACGCGTATGCCCGCCTGCCGGATCGCTCCGACCGGACACCGGAGGTGGCGCTGGTGAGCAGGCTCGGTGGCATCCTGCGCCATGACGTCGTGGTGCGGCGGGTGACCCGTGCACCCGCGACCCGCGACCCGCTGCGGCGCCACGACACGCTCTGGTGGCGCAGACCGCTCGACGTCGACGCCATGAGTGCGGCCTCACGCCCGCTGGTGGGACTGCGGGACTTCGCCGCCTTCTGCAAGCAACGCGACGGGGCCACGACGATCCGCAGGCTGCTCGAGTACTCCTGGGTCCGGCTCCCGGACGGTGTCCTGGCGGCGACGGTGCGTGCCGACGCCTTCTGCCACTCGATGGTGCGCTCACTCGTTGGGGCAGCGGTGGCCGTGGGGGAGGGCAAGCACCCGCTCGACTGGCCCCGGGCGAGGCAGGGCGGTGGTGAGCGGGCCGGCATTCTGGTCCTGCCGCCGCACGGGCTGAGCCTGGAGGAGGTCCGCTACCCGCCCGATGCGGACCTCGCCGCCCGGGCCACCGCGATCCGGGCCCGCCGCACCCTCGACGAGCTGGTGGAGCCGCCGGACCAGACCCGTTGACCCGACCCAATGACCCAACCTCATCTGGCCCGCTGCTCCCTGCGCCACGAGCGGGCGGCGGTTAACCGTGTGACGTGACCCAGCGGCATACGGCACTCTTGGTCCTTGTGGGCCATGTCGACATCAACTCCGTCTCCTTCACGCTGCCCGACGGGCGGCCGCTGCTCGGCAGCGTCTCACTGCGCGTGGGGGAGGGCGCCAAGGTCGCCCTCATCGGCCCCAACGGGACCGGCAAGACGACCCTCGTGCGGATCGTCGCCGGCGACCTCGACGCGCACGAGGGAGCGGTGACGCGCTCCGGCGGCCTCGGAGTGATGCGCCAGTTCATCGGCCAGCTGCGTGATGACTCGACGATCCGGGACCTCCTGGTGTCAGTCGCACCGGAGCGAATCCGCCTGGCAGCAGAGGAGATCGATCGCACCGAGCTGCTCATGATGGAGAGCGACACCGAGGCCGACCAGATGGCCTACGCGCACGCGCTCGTGGAGTGGGGCGAGGCGGGTGGCTACGAGCAGGAGACCCTCTGGGACACCTGCACGGTGGCAGCGCTCAGTGTGCCCTACGAGCAGGCCCAGTGGCGCAAGGTCACCACGCTCTCCGGTGGCGAGCAGAAGCGGCTCGTCCTCGAGGCGCTGCTCCGCGGCCCCGAAGAGGTGCTGCTGCTCGACGAGCCGGACAACTACCTCGACGTGCCGACCAAGCGCTGGCTCGAGAAGACGCTCGTCGAGTCGCCCAAGACCGTGCTGTTCATCAGTCACGACCGGGAGCTGCTCGAGCGCGTCGCGACCCGGATCGCGACGCTCGAGCCGGGCCCGGCCGGAGCGAGCCTCTGGGTGCACCCGGGGCGCTTCTCCACCTATGCCGCGGCCCGCGCGGACCGCAACGCCCGACTCGAGGAGCTGCGCCGGCGCTGGGACGAGGAACACGTCAAGCTCAAGACACTGGTGCAGAGCCTCAAGATCAAGGCCAAGTTCAACGACGGGATGGCCTCGCGCTACCAAGCCGCCCAGACCCGGCTCGCGAAGTTCGAGCAGGCCGGACCGCCCGAGGAGACGCCGATGCTCCAGAAGGTGACGATGCGCCTCACCGGCGGGCGCACGGCCAAACGGGCCATCGTCGCGACCGGGCTCGAGCTGACCGGCCTGATGAAGCCCTTCGACCTGGAGGTCTGGTATGGCGAGCGGGTCGCGATCCTCGGGTCCAACGGCTCGGGCAAGTCACACTTCCTGCGGTTGCTCGCGAGCGGTGGCAGCGACCCCGAGCGTGAGCACCAGCCCGTCGGGGACATCCAGCCCGTCCCCACCCCGCACACCGGCGTCGTGCGGCTCGGGTCGCGGGTGCGGCCGGGGTGGTTCGCCCAGACCCACGAGCACCCGACGCTGCTGGGACGCACCCTGCTCGAGATCCTGCACCGGGGCGACGAGCACCGCGTCGGCAAGCCCCGCGAGGAGGCGGCGCGGGCCCTGGATCGCTACGAGTTGGCCCGATCGAGCGAGCAGCGCTTCGAGTCGCTCTCCGGTGGGCAGCAGGCGCGCTTCCAGATCCTGCTGCTCGAGCTGTCCGGCGCGACCATGCTGCTGCTCGATGAGCCGACCGACAACCTCGACCTCCAGTCGGCCGAGGCGCTCGAGGAGGGGCTCGACCGCTTTGAGGGGACCGTGGTCGCGGTCACCCACGACCGGTGGTTCGCCCGGGGCTTCGACCGCTTCCTCGTCTTCGGCGCCGACGGCCGGGTCTATGAGTCGGCCGAGCCGGTCTGGGACGAGGGGCGCGTCGTCCGGCCCCGGTGAGCGGCCGACCGGCACCGGGGCCTCGACTGACGCTGCCTTCCCGACAAGATCACCCGGGCCCGCGGGAATGCCCCGCCAGCACCGGGTGTTTGGGGGAGTGTTGTTCCGCTGCTGCCGGTGTCGTCAGTGACCCTGCCCGGATGACCCCGCGATGACCTGCCGGGGTGACCGGATCTGACCTTCGAGAGGCTGACCCACTGACGACCATGACCACGACACCCGAGCAGACCCCGACCCCCGAGGCGGCCCCGGCTCGGGACCCCGGAGCGCCGCTGGCGCCCGCACGCCACGTCGGCCTCGCCACCATCGCCCTGGTCCTCGGCGGTTTCGCCATCGGCACGGCAGAGTTCGTGACGATGGGGCTGCTCCCCGAGATCGCCCGAGGCGTCTCCGTGTCGATCCCGTCCGCCGGCCATGCGATCCTCGGCGTCGTGGTGGGAGCTCCCCTCATCGCCGCGTTCGGGGCTCGGCTCCCGCGTCGTGGCCTGCTCGTGACGCTGATGGTCCTCTTCGCCATCGGGAACGCGGCGAGTGCGCTCGTCGGCTCCTACGGGGCGCTGCTCACAGCGCGCTTCCTCACCGGACTACCGCATGGCGCATTCTTCGGCATCGCCTCCCTCGTGGCCATCGACATGGCGCGCTCGGGCCAGGGCGGGCGGGCCGTCAGCCGCGTGATGCTCGGGATCCCGCTCGCCAACGTCATCGGGGTGCCCGTCGCGACGTGGATGGGCCAGAACCTCGGGTGGCGCACGACCTTTGCCGCAGTCGCCGTCATCGGGGTCGTCACCGCCGTGCTCGCCCATGCGTTCGTCCCCCGGACCCCGGGAGATCCCGCAGCCACCGTCGTTCGTGAGATCACGGCCTTCCACAACGTGCAGGTGTGGCTGACCCTGCTCGTGGGGGCCGTCGGCTTCGGCGGCATGTTCGCCATGTACTCCTACATCTCCCCGCTCCTGACCAACGTCACAGGAGTCCCGGAGAGCACCATTCCGTTGTTCCTGCTGGCCTACGGACTGGGCGCCGTCGTCGGAACGGTCATCGGTGGCCGGCTGCTCGATCGGTCACTCATCGGCACGCTCGTCACGGGCCTGGCGGGGACCGGGCTGCTGCTCGCCGTGCTCACGGTCACGGCCTCGTCCGCGATCCCGATGGCGCTGACGATCTTCGCCGTGGCCATGACCGTCTCCTTCCTGGTCCTCGGCCTGCAACTGCGGCTCATGGACGTCGCCGGCGAGGCCCGCGGCCTCGGCGCCGCGAGCAACCATGCCGCCCTCAACATCGCCAACGCCCTCGGCGCGTTCCTCGGCGGGGTCGTCATCGACCGCGGCTACGGGTGGACGTCGCCGAGTTGGGTCGGGGTCGGGCTGTCCGTCGGGGGTGGGCTCATCCTCGCCGTGTCGCTGTGGCTCCGTCGGCGGGAGCAGGCCACCTCGCGGGTGCTGACGTATGCCGCCCACCCCGGTCCCAGCCGCCCCTGACCGTCCCGGCGCATCACCCTGCGAGTCCCCGCCGTCAGGCCGGCGCAAAGACTCGGTCGAAGGCCCAGCGGTGACCCTTCCGATGGTCGGGAAGTGGCGCGGGACGACGGTCAGCAGGATGATCAGGGTCCCGACGCCAGCAGCCAGCAGGGCGACGAAGACCGCGTGGGTGGAGGCGTGCAGGGCTGAGCGCATGAAGGCTTCAGCGGCTGCCGTCGGGTGCCCGATCAGGGCCCGGCTGACCTCGTCGACGGTGCTCGGCACCACGCCGCGCAAGTTCGCCGGGACCGAGTCGAGACGTTGCAGCAGGACGAAGTTGGTGATCGCCCCGAAGACCGCGGCCCCCAGGCTCTGCCCCAGGAAGCGGGCGAACATCGCCCCACCGGTGATGACACCGCGCTGGGACCACGTCACCGTGGACTGCAACCCGACAAGCAGGGGAGCGGTGATCAGGCCCATCCCGGCACCCATGAGGAGGCTGCCGAGCACCGCCTGCCAGATCGAGGCGTCCTCGGTCATGAGGACGAAGACGATGCCGGAGGCGATGGCGAAGCCCGCCCCGACCACGGCCGTGTCCCGGAACCCGATCCGAAGGTAGAGCTGACTCGACAGCCCCGAGGCGAGCGGCCAACTCATGCTCATCGTGGCCAGGACGAAGCCCGCGGCGATCGGGCTGAGTCCGCCGACCGACTGGGCCCACGTCGGGAGGAAGGTCGAGAGCCCGATGACGGCAAGCCCCGCCATGGCGGTGGCGAGGTAGGAGCCGGCGGTCAGACGAGCGCCCCACAGCCACGGTGGCATGATCGGTTCTGCAGCCCGCTTCTCGACGGGCACCGCGGCGAGTCCGGCCAGCAGGGCTCCAGCGAAGATCGCGATGCTCGGCGCCGACCACCAGGGCCAGCTCGTCCCGCCCTGCAGCAGCCCGAACATGCCCAGACCGGCTGAGAGGAACAGTAGGGAGGCGCCGGCATAGTCGATCCGGTGCTCGTGTGGCTCGACGTCCTCGTGCACCCCGCGGATGATGAACGTCAGGGCGAGCGCCCCGATGGGCAGGTTGACCAGGAAGATCCAGCGCCACGTGGCGTACTCGGCGAAGAGGCCACCGAGGGTCGGTGCGACGACGGCCGAGATGCCCCACACGCTCGACAGGTAGCCCTGGACCCGGCCGCGCTCGCGGATGTCGTAGAGGTCCCCGGCCAGGGTCTGGACCGTGGCGCCGATCGCGCCGGCCCCGATCCCCTGCACCCCGCGGAAGACGATGAGGGCCACCATGTTCCACGACATCGCGGAGAGCACGGACCCGCCCAGGAAGATCAGGGAGCCGATGACGAGGATCGGCTTGCGTCCGTAGAGGTCGGCGAACTTGCTGTAGATCGGGATCGTCACCGTCTGGGCCAGCAGGTAGATCGAGAACACCCAGCCGACCAGGGAGAACCCGCCCAGGTCGCCGACCACCTGGGGGATCGCGGTGGCCACGATCGTGGTGTCCATCGCGATCATGGCCATCGCCAGCATGAGCGCGATCAGGACCGGGGTGCGCGGGTCGCGGACGCCCGTCAGCCGGCTCAGCGGCATACGGACCCGCCTTGGTCCTCGCCCGGGTCCAGGGAGGGGTCGCGCCTGCGACAGGACGGTCGCACCGGGGTCGTCGAGGTCATGACCTGATCCTCTCGCGTCGGCCCCCGATCATGTCGAGGGAGTAGCGTCAGGTCATGGACATCGCTGATCTCATGGTCCCCGTCGTCGCGGCGCCCATGGCGGGTGGCCCATCGACCCCCGAGTTGGCTGCCGCGGTGAGCGAGGCCGGCGGCCTCGGCTTCCTCGCTTCAGGCCATCTGCCGCTGGAGCAACTCGCCGCGCAGATCGCTGTGGTCTGGTCACTCACCTCGAGACCCTTCGGGGTCAACCTGTTCGTGCCCGCTGCCGTCAACACCTACACGAGCCCAGGCGCCCAGGCGCCAGGTCGGCTCGTGGGGCCTGACCGCGTGCGCGCCGTCGCGGACTATGCGGCGGCGCTCCAACCGGAGGCTGAGCGGCTGTGGGTCGAGTTGCCGGATCCCCTCCCGGAGGACGTCGACCTGTGGGACCGCAAACTCGACCTGGTCGTCCGGGAGCGGGTGCCCGTCGTGTCCTTCACGTTCGGGCTGCCCTCGCGCGCCGTGCTGGTCGAGTTGAACGGCGCCGGGATCACGACCGTGGCGACCGTCACCGACGTCGACGAGGCCCGAGCGGCCGCGGCGGCCGGCATCGACTGGCTCTGCGTGCAGGGCCCCGGCGCTGGTGGGCATCGGGGCACGCTGGATGAGGCCAAGGAGCCGGAGTCGCTCGAGCTGGAGGAACTCGTGGCGTCCGTTCGAGCTGAGACGGACCTGCCGATCATCGCGGCGGGAGGGATCAGCGGTCCGGCCCGGGCGGCAGCGGTGCGCCAGGCCGGGGCCGACGCGGTCCAGCTGGGGACCGCGTTCCTGCTGACGCCGGAGGCCGGCACGACCCTGGCCCACCGCCGGGCGCTGACCGATCCGGAGTTCGGGGGGACCGTCGTGACCAGGGCCTTCTCCGGTCGACTCGCGCGGGCCCTCGAGACGGACTTCGTCCGGGAGCACCATGCGCACGCCCCCGCGGCCTATCCCGAGGTGAATCAGCTGACCAGCGTGCTGCGTCGGGCTTCGGCGAAGGCGGATCGCCCTGACCTGCTCTCGTTGTGGGCCGGGACCGGCTGGCGCGACATCCGCGCGGTACCGGCGAGCGTGGTCGTAGCCGAGTTCGCGGCGGTGCCGCGCTGACCTTCGGCCGTGCCGCGGCTGACCTACGGCGCTGCAGCGCTGACTCGCGACTACGGTGTCGTCATGCCGTCCGCCGAAGGAAACCTGACCTGGCTCCCCGCTGCCGACCGCCCGGACCTCATGGCCGCCCCGGTCGCTGCTGCGATCACCTCGGTGCCGGGGGCCCGCGTGGCCAGCATCGACCCGACCCTGGCCGACACCGCCGCCTTCTGTGCGGCCTATGACGTAGCCGCCGGAGCATCCGCGAACTGTGTCGTCGTCGAGGCGCGGAGGGGAGAGACCTCCACCCTGGCCGCGGTCATGGTGCTCGCCACCGACCGGGCGGACATCAACCGGGTCGTGCGCCAGCACCTCGGTGCGCGCAAGATCTCCTTCGCCGACCAGGCCAAGACCCAGGAGCTCACGGGGATGCAGCAGGGGGGGATCACCCCGGTGGGCCTGCCGGAGGGCTGGCCGATCCTCGTCGACGAGCGCGTCGTGGCTGCGGGGGTGGTCGTCATCGGCGCAGGGCTGCGGGCGGCGAAGCTGCTCGTGGACGGGGCCGCTCTCGCGAGGCTGCCGCACGCCGAGACCCTCGCCCTGGCGAGCGAACGCTCCTGATACCCTCCGGGGTATGTCTAACGTGCTGTCCGACTCGATGACTGAGGCCCCGACCCGGCCGCACCTGCGTCTCGGGATCGCCGTCCTGGCGGCTGCAGTGACCTTCCTCGTCATCGGCCTGCCCTCGGACATCATCCCCAACCCGGTCTTCGGTCGCGAGGTCCCCGTCCGGGTCTGGGAGTTGCCGGTCCTCGTCGCGACGAGCGCGCTCACCGGGCTGTGGTTCGGCCTCCAGCAGCGCGGTGACGAGACGGACCGGAGCAGTGTCCCGACGCTGGGAGCCGCGGGTCTGGCGATGTTCGCCGTGGCCTGCCCGGTGTGCAACAAGATCGTGCTGCTGGCTCTCGGCACGTCGGGGGCGTTGGGGATCTGGGCCCCGCTCCAGCCGTGGCTGGCAGGGCTGTCCCTGACCGTCCTGCTCGGCTCGGTCGCCTACGCCGCCCGGCGGCGTCCCTGCGCCGACGGGTCGTGCCGCACCGACTGACGTGCGTCGGGGGTGCCGCTACGGTGAAGGGCGTGAGCACCTCCACCACGATGACGTACCGGCACCTCGGCGACAGCGGCCTGACCGTCTCCACCGTGGGCCTCGGCTGCAACAACTTCGGCCGACGGCTCGACCAGTCGGGGACCAACGACGTCGTGCGCCGAGCGCTCGAGGCCGGGATCACGCTTTTTGACACCGCTGACATCTACGGCCAGGGGGCCAGCGAGGAGATGCTGGGTCTCGCGCTCGGGACGGATCGGGAAAACGTCATCGTCGCAACGAAGTTCGGGATGGACATGCAGGGCGCCAACGGTCCGGACTGGGAAGCCCGCGGATCGCGCCGCTACATCCGCAAGGCGGTCGAGGCCAGCCTGCGCCGGCTCGGCACTGAGTGGATCGACCTCTACCAGTTCCACCGCCCGGACCCGGTGACGCCGATCGAAGAGACTCTGCACGCCCTCGACGAGCTCGTTCGCGAGGGCAAGGTCCGCTACCTGGGCTCGAGCAACTTCACCGGCTGGCAGGTCGTCGACGCCGACTGGGTGGCGCGGTCCGGCGGGACCCAACGCTTCGTCTCTGCCCAGAACGAGTACTCGCTCCTCCAGCGCGACGTCGAGGACGACGTCGTCCCGGCCTGCGAGCACGTCGGCGTCGGGCTGATCCCGTTCTTCCCGCTCGCCTCCGGACTGCTCACCGGGAAGTACCGTCGCGGGGAGGAGGCTCCCGAGGGCAGTCGCCTCGCCGGTCAGGACCCTCGGCTCGCGGAGGCCGACTGGGACGTCATCGATCGGTTGGAGGCGTTTGCGGCCGAGCGCGACGCGACGATCCTCGACGTGGCCATCGGCGGGCTCGCGGCCGCGCCAGCGGTGGCCTCGGTCATCGCCGGCGCCACCTCACCCGAGCAGGTTGACGCCAACGCGAGGGCCGGGTCGTGGCAGCCGACGTCGGATGATCTCGCCGCCCTCGACGCCATCACCGCCGGTCACGACTGACCAGCCACCTGTTCGACCCCGGACCTGCTTGACTGGGGCCATGTCCCACGAGTTGCGAGTGATCCCCATCCCCGGCCATGGTGCCGAAGACGTCCTCGTCACCGAGGCCGGAGTCTTCACCGGGACCGACGACGGCAGCATCTTCCGGATCACTCGGGACGGCGATCGCATCGAGCGGGTGGCCGCCACCGGTGGCCGGCCGCTGGGGATCGAGTCGCTCCCGGACGGGAAGCTGCTCGTGTGCGATGCCCACTCGGGCCTGCTCTCGGTCGACCCGGACTCCGGGTCCGTCACGACGTTGGTGCGCGAGATCGACGGTCGCCCGATGCGCTTCTGCAACAACGCGGCGGTCAGCAGCAGCGGCGACATCTACTTCTCCGACACGTCCACGGAGTACAGCATCGAGCAGTGGAAGGCCGACCTGGTCGAGGACACCCGCACGGGACGGTTGCTCGTCCGTCGCTCCGATGGCTCGGTCGAGGTGCTGCTCACCGCGCTGGCCTTCGCCAACGGGGTGGCGCTCGCGCCGGACGAGTCATTCGTCGCGGTGGCCGAGACCGCCGCGCGGACCGTCGTGCGCCTCTGGCTCACGGGGCCACGCTCCGGGCAGCGCGACCTCCTGGTGGACGACCTGCCGGGCTATCCCGACAACATCTCACTCGGTAGCGATGGCCTCATCTGGGTCAGCATCGCCTCGCCGAAAGATCCGGTCGTCGAGGGCCTGCAGCGTGGCCCCATGGTGCTGCGCCGGGCCGCGACCAAGATCCCGGCCGCGATCCAACCCAAGCCCAAGCGGACGGTCCGGGCGATGGCCTTCCGCCCGGACGGCGCGCTGGCCCGCGACGAGCAGGTCCGCACCGACCGCTTTCACATGGTGACCGGGGTGCGGGAGCATTCCGGTCTGCTCTGGCTCGGCAGCCTGGAGGAGCCCGCGATCGCCGTCCTGGACCTCACCTGAAGCCCTCCCCCTCCGCTCGGAGGCTCAGGCCAGCGGCGGGCGGCCCAGGTCCAGGGGGTAGCTGAACGTGTAGGCGGCGACGCGGCGGGCCCGGGGATTGCCCTGACCGACGCGGCGATACCGCTCGATGACCTGCGCGATCTCGGCTGTCATGGCCCGCAGCTGCTCGGTCGTGACGAGCACCATGGCGTCCCGGCCGGAGCTCGTGTCCTGCCAGTCCAGTGGCCAGTCCCCGGCGACCGCGAGCCAGCGGTCATACTGCTCCGCGAAGTGGCTCACGTAGTCCCGGGCGAGCCAGCTCAGGGCCGCCTCGGCGTCATCGTCTCCGGCGACATCACTCGGATACCACTCCCGCTCAACCTCGGTGGCACGCCAGAGCCGCCGCTTCCCGGCCCCCTCGTCGGTGTCCTGCACGAGACCGACGGCCTCGAGGCGGCGCAGGTGATAGCTCGTCGCGCCGGAGTTGGTCCCGAGCACCGCCGCGAGGTCGGTCGCCGTGGCCGGACCCCCGACCCGCAACTGCTGGACCAAGCGGCCGCGCAACGGGTGGGCGAGGGCGCGCAGGGACGGGTCGACGCTCATCCGTGCAGAATACCTTTGCACATTCCGTTTGCACAACCGGTCGCACTCTTGGCCACACATCGATGTTTCCGCAGGTCAGGCCCTATTCGCAGGCGCCCACCCAACGATTTGGGTGCCGCGCCTCGGGTCCGTAACATTGATCAGGTTGTGCAGCGGCTGCCCGCGACCCGCCCCGATGGGGATGGGGCGATGCGGACCGAGCTCAGCGGCATACAGGCAAACATCGAAGCAAAGGCAGATTCCATTGCGCACCTACACCCCTAAGCCCGGCGAGGTCACTCGCAGCTGGCACATCATCGACGCGACCGACGTCGTGCTCGGTCGGCTGGCGAGCCAGACGGCGATCCTGCTGCGTGGCAAGCACAAGCCGCAGTTCGCGCCGCACGTCGACACCGGCGACTTCGTCATCATCATCAACGCCGACAAGGTTGCCCTGACCGGCGAAGAACCCGGAGCGCGCTGTCGAGAAGGCGATCCGCGGCATGCTGCCGAAGAACTCGATCGCCCGCCAGCAGATGTCCAAGCTCAAGGTCTACCGCGGCGCCGAGCACCCCCACGCGGCCCAGCAGCCCGTCCCCTTCGAGATCACCCAGGTCGCGCAGTAGGCCCCCCGGCTTGCTCCGTAGAAAGCGAACAGACACGTGACTGACATTGTCAACGAGGAAGTCCTCGACACCGACGAGCCCGAGCTGACTGAGTACACCAGCGAATCGGCGTCCGACTCCGCCCTCGGCGAGGCCAAGCGCTCCCGCCAGGTCTCGACCCCCGGCGCCGCCACCGGCCGCCGCAAGCAGGCCATCGCCCGCGTGCGGATCGTTCCCGGCACCGGCGAGTGGAAGATCAACGGCCGCACCCTGGAGGACTACTTCCCCAACAAGGTGCACCAGCAGATCGTGAATGAGCCCTTCACCGTCCTCGAGCTCGACGGCTCCTACGACGTGCTCGTGCGCGTGCACGGTGGTGGCCCCTCCGGCCAGGCCGGCGCCGTGCGCCTCGGCGTGGCCCGCTCGCTCAACGGTGTCGACGAGGAGCTGAACCGTCCGACCCTCAAGAAGGCCGGCTTCCTGCGCCGCGACCCCCGTGTGCCCGAGCGCAAGAAGGCCGGTCTCAAGAAGGCGCGCAAGGCGCCGCAGTACTCCAAGCGCTGATTCGGCGCTGCTGGGTGGGGCGGCACCGGACCCCGGTGCGTCGCCCCGCCCGGCTCCAACCGAGAGGCTTCGAGCACTGCTCGAAGCCTCTCGGCCATCTCCGGCCATTTCGGGCGCTCGGAGTCTTCCGGGCGCCACCGAGTGAGCAGTCGAGGCAGACTCGGGGGTAAGTTCACTTCGAGAACCACTGCGCGGGGGGCCGCGCTGTCGAACGAAAGGTGTTACAACGTGGCTCGACTCTTCGGCACGGACGGCGTCCGTGGTGTGGCAAACCAGGACATCACGGCGGAGCTCGCGCTGGACCTGTCGGTCGCGGCAGCTCACGTGCTCGGCGAAGTGGGTGAATTCAAGGGGCGTCGTCCCGTGGCGGTGGTCGGTCGTGACCCGCGCGCCTCGGGGGAGTTCCTCGCCGCCGCGACCGTGGCCGGACTCGCCTCGGCGGGTGTCGACGTGCGTGACGCAGGCGTGCTACCCACCCCCGCGATCGCCTACCTGGTCGCAGAGCAGGGCGCCGACCTCGGGGCGATGCTGTCCGCCTCGCACAACCCGATGCCCGACAACGGCATCAAGTTCTTCGCCCGGGGCGGTCACAAGCTGGCAGACGATCTCGAGGACCGGATCGAGGCACGGCTGCGCGAGGACTGGCAGCGCCCGGTCGGTGGGGGAGTCGGCCGCATCACGCAACTGGTCGATGGCGCGGACCGCTACGTCGCCCACCTGCTGTCCTGCCTGCCGCATCGTCTCGACGGACTCCACGTCGTCATCGATGCCGCTCACGGGGCGGCCTCGGTCGTGGCCCCGCGGGCCTTCGAAGAGGCTGGCGCGCGCGTCACCTGCATCGGGGTGAGCCCGGACGGCCTCAACATCAACGACGGCTGCGGCTCCACCCACCTCGACGCGCTCAAGACTGCGGTGGTCGAGGCGGGTGCTGACTTCGGGATCGCCCTCGACGGAGACGCCGACCGGTGCCTGGCGGTGGACGCAACGGGCGCAGTGGTCGATGGCGACCAGATCATGGCCGTCCTCGCGCTGTCCTTCAAGGAGCAGGGCGCCCTCCACGGCGACACCCTCGTCGCGACGGTCATGTCCAACCTGGGCATGATCCGCGCCCTCGACGCGGCCGGGATCACCGTCGTGCAGACCGCGGTCGGGGACCGCTATGTCCTCGAGGGGATGCGCAGCGGGAACTTCTCCCTCGGCGGCGAACAGTCCGGTCACGTCGTCATGCTGGCGCACGGGACGACCGGGGACGGCACGCTCACAGGGCTGATGCTGGCCTCCAGGATGGCCTCGACGGGCCGGTCGCTCGGTGACCTGGCCTCGGTCATGTCGCACTTCCCGCAGGTGCTGCTCAACGTCAAGAACGTCGACAAGTCACGCCTCGAGGCGAGCCTCGCCGTGCGGGCCGCGGTGCTCGACGCCGAGTCCGAGCTCGGGACGTCCGGCCGGGTCCTGCTGCGCAGGTCGGGCACCGAGCCGGTCGTGCGGGTCATGGTCGAGGCGCGCGACGGTGATCAGGCCCGCATGCTGGCCGACCGACTCGTCGACGTCGTCAAGGCCGAGCTCTCCCTCTGACCTGGGGGGACTCCTGGTGGCGGTCGTGGCCCGCCGGACGATCACCATCCGCGTTTCGCGGGGTGGCCCGCCCTCAGTCGCGGCAACGCGTACGGGTGACGATCGTCTGACGGGACATTGCACGTTCAACTACCCCCGGGCTCGGCGGGCGTGGCCGTATGCCGTAACGCTCGCCGTGCGGCATGGCCGCTACCGCTACCGCCGCCCGGGCCGATCTCGTTCCAGCTCGGCCGGCCGGGCCGGACTTCACCCGATTCGAGCGGCTTGACGGAGCGGGGGCCGTCGCCGCGGACTGGTTCGCCCGAGCCCTCAGGGCCCGTCGGTGCGGTAGCCGAGTCGGCGACCCAGGTCGCGGGCGACGTCGGTGAGCGACCGGCCGTCGCCCTGTCGCACGACGTGCGTGCCTCGGCGCCGCATGAGCGTCGCCTCAGCCGTGGCCGTCAGCCGACCGGGGTGGCGGACCCACTCATGGGCGAGTCGGGCGCTGTGGGTGAACTGCTCGCGCACGAGCTCGGGAGTGCCGACGTCTCTGCGGAAGGGCAGCGTCAGGACAAAACGTTCGTCGATGAGGTCGGGTGAGACCCGCCGCCCCTCGACGACGTTGCTGACGTTCCCGCCGTGGACGACCTGTACCCACATCGGCGCAGACCGCACCTCGCGGATCGGTGCGAGGCGCCGCGCGAGATGGTGTTTGGAGGCGAAGACGGTGAGCGGTACCGACCCCTCGACGCGGTGCTCGATGAGGGAGAGGAAGGGGCTCGACGGCTGAGTGCGCACGTAGACCCACCCGGACCGGTCGATCTGGAAGCCGCGAGCGAAGTTGACGAACACCAGGTCCTGGTGTTCGAACTGCTCCTGCACCGATGCGATGAAGTCGGTCGACACCGCGTCATCGCTGTCGACCCGGGTGGTGATGAGATGCGCGCTCCGAGCGCGCTTAGAGACGGCCTTGGCGCAGGCGGACAGCCGGAACGGCTCGTGCGTCCAGACCGGCTCGAAGACGCCGGCCGACAACTCCTGCACCTCGGCGCGGAAGGCCGCGGAGCAGCGGTCGTCGAAGAAGACGAGCCACTGGAACCGGGCCGCACCCTGCTGCGCCGCCAGGCTGGGGTAGGCGGTGTCGTAGAAGAACTGCAGCCGGTAGCGCAACCAGTCCTCGGGCAGGGGCTCGGTCTGCCCGGGCAGGATCGCGCTGAAGCGGGTCAGCACCAGGTGGTCGAAGGTTGCGGTCATCGTGCCTTGACCGCGCAGTGGGCCGGTCCGGTGGAGTGGGAAAGGCTGGTGGAGTGGGCGTCCAGTGGCCTTGGGGCTGGCTCAGGTGATCGGATGGTCCGCACGGCGAGCGCCGCGACGACGTACGAGATGGCATCGAGAAGGAGCGTCACCACGGGACGAAAGTCGGGACCGAGCCCGGGATCGGGTCGGCGGGAGGGCGGCATACGGCCACGGTAGTTGACCGCTCCGACGGCGCCGCAGCGCCGGCTCTCCGTCGGCGGCCCGCCGGACGATCACCATCCGCGTTTCGCGGGGTGGCCCGCCCTCAGTCGCGGCAACGCGTACGGATGACGATCGTCTGACGGGACATTGCACGTTCAACTACCCCCGGGCTCGGCGGGCGTGGCCGTGCGGTCAGCTCACCGGGTCGAGCAGGCCGGTGTCGACGTCGTAGATGAAGCCGGCGATGAGGGTCGTG
>CAJDTW010000019.1_pt2 | contig 61747 bp, 57 predicted proteins | sample 7389911 | NCBI WGS metagenome assembly CAJDTW01 (sample SAMEA7055652, study PRJEB34461) | soil metagenome | biome: terrestrial ecosystem; feature: Peninsula; material: soil | place: Antarctica | collected 2016 | reverse complement strand
CTTCATCCGCTTCTTGCCCTCCTTCTGCTTCTCGAGCAGCTTGCGCTTGCGGCTGATGTCGCCGCCGTAGCACTTGGCGAGGACGTCCTTGCGGATGGCGCGGATGTTCTCTCGGGCGATGATCCGCGCCCCGATGGCAGCCTGGATGGGCACCTCGAACTGCTGGCGCGGGATGAGGTCCTTGAGCTTGCCGGCCATCATCGTGCCGTAGGCGTAGGCCTTGTCCTTGTGCACGATCGCCGAGAAGGCATCGACCGTCTCGCCCTGGAGCAGGATCTGCACCTTGACCAGGTCGGCGACCTGCTCCCCGTCCGGCTCGTAGTCGAGCGAGGCGTAGCCGCGGGTGCGGGACTTGAGCTGGTCGAAGAAGTCGAAGACGATCTCGGCCAGCGGCAGCGTGTAGCGCATCTCGACGCGCTCCTCGGAGAGGTAGTCCATGCCGCGCAGGGTGCCCCGCTTGGACTGGCACAGCTCCATGATCGGCCCGACGAACTCGGTCGGGGCGAGGATCGTGGCTCGCACGATCGGCTCGCTGACGGAGGCGATCTTGCCCTCCGGGTACTCGCTCGGGTTGGTGACGTGGATCTCCTTGCCGTCGTCCATCGTCACGTCGTAGACCACGTTGGGCTGGGTCGAGATGAGGTCGAGGTTGAACTCCCGCTCGAGCCGCTCGCGCACGATCTCGAGGTGCAGCAGTCCGAGGAAGCCGCACCGGAAGCCGAAACCGAGCGCGACCGAGGTCTCCGGCTCAAAGGCGAGGGCGGCATCGTTGAGCTTGAGCTTGTCCAGTGCGTCGCGCAGCACCGGGTAGTCGGAGCCGTCGATCGGGTAGAGCCCGGAGAAGACCATCGGCTTGGGGTCGCGGTAGCCGCCCAGGTCCTTCGTCGCCGGCTTGCTGGCAGTGGTCACGGTGTCACCGACCCGGGACTGCCGCACGTCCTTGACCCCGGTGATGAGGTAGCCCACCTCTCCGACGCCGAGCCCGTTGGACGGCACCGGTTCCGGCGAGATGACGCCGATCTCGAGCAGCTCGTGGGTCGCCCGCGTCGACATCATGACGATCTTCTCGCGCGGGTTGAGGTTGCCGTCCACGACCCGCACATAGGTGACGACGCCACGGTAGGTGTCATAGACGGAGTCGAAGATCATCGCGCGCGCCGGCGCGTTCGGGTCGCCGACCGGGGGTGGCAGTTGCGCGACGATCGCGTTGAGGAGCGGCTCGACGCCGACCCCGGTCTTGCCGGACACCCGGAAGCAGTCCTCGGGGTCGCAACCGATCAGACCGGCCAGCTCCTCGGCATACTTCTCGGGTTGCGCCGCCGGCAGATCGATCTTGTTCAGGACCGGGATGATGGTGAGCTCGTTCTCCATCGCCAGGTAGAGGTTCGCCAGGGTCTGGGCCTCGATCCCCTGCGCGGCGTCGACGAGCAGCACGGCGCCCTCGCACGCAGCCAGCGACCGCGAGACCTCATAGGTGAAGTCGACGTGGCCGGGCGTGTCGATCATGTTGAGGCAGTAGGTCTCGAGTCCCCCGTCGTGCTCGATGGCCCACGGCATCCGCACCGCCTGGCTCTTGATCGTGATCCCGCGCTCGCGCTCGATGTCCATCCGGTCGAGGTACTGGGCCCGCATCGCACGCGGGTCGACGACCCCCGTCAGTTGCAGCATCCGGTCGGCGAGCGTCGACTTGCCGTGGTCGATGTGCGCGATGATGCAGAAATTGCGGATCAGCTCGGGCGGCGTCGCGTGGGGCGCGAGTGCGGTACGGGCCATGGGCGACACAGTGGGGCGAACCTCGCAGCAAGTTGGGTCGTGAAGACGGTCGGAACGATCACGACAGTCTCCCACGCCCGGCCGTATGCCGCTCACACCCGTGGCGCAGCGCCCGCTGGCTGCCGCGCCGCGGCCTGCCGTGACGTCGGCCCGAGCAGCGTGCCTGATGATGGGGACATGCGAACCGCCCCGATGGACGTGCTCCCCAGACCGCGCGGCTCCCACATCGCGATGCGCCGCGCCGTACGCCACCCGCGTGAGATCCTCACGCTCGTCGTCGCCATCCTGGGCGGGCTGCTGCTCCTCGTCGTCGCCATCGGCGAGGTCGTGGCCGCCTTCCAGGAGAACCGGGATCCGGACGTCTACGCGATGGCCCTGCTGCTCGCGCCCGTGCTCGTCTGGTTCGCCCGAGGTCAGCTCTGGGCCCAGCAACGGCTGCGCGGGATCAAGTTGACTCCGGAGCAGTTCCCCGAGGCGCACGCCATGCTCGTCGACGCCGCCGCCCGCTCCGGAATGTCCTACGTGCCCTATGCCTACGTCGTGCTCGGCAACGGGATCATCAACGCGGCCGCCTCCGGCCACGGCTTCCGGCGCTACGTCTTCGTCCACAGCGACCTGCTCGAGGTGGGCGGCGCCGCACGTGAGCCCGAAGCCCTGCGCTTCGTCATCGCCCACGAGGTCGGGCACATCGCGGCCGGACACACGAGCTATTGGCGGATGCTGGGGACCGTGGCCGCACAGTGGATCCCGCTCGTCGGGTCAACCCTGAGCCGAGCCCAGGAGTACACGGCCGACAACTATGGTTTCGCCCTCGTGCCGGACGGCGCCAAACCGGCCATGGCAGTGCTGGCCGGCGGTAAGTACCTCGGTCGCTCCATCGACGTGGACACGATGGCTGACCGGGCGGTCACCGAGCCGGGCTTCTTCGTGTGGGTCACCAACGCCCTCGCCTCCCACCCCGTGCTCCTCTGGCGGATGCACGCCTTGCGGGACCGGCGTCGGCCCGGCCGGCTGCTCTGGCGACCACGGACTCCCTCGCCGTGGGCCCGCGTGGGCCCGGCGGACTACCGCCTCCCGGCCCTGATCGGCTTCACGCCCACTCAGCAGGGCCCGGGAATCCCCCAGCGCAACCCCGCGGTTGTCGCTGCACCGGCCTACCCCTCCTCGCCGGACTACCCCTCATCGTTGACCTACCCCTCCTCGCCGACCTTCACCGAGTCGCCGCCGCCCATCCCGTGAGCCTCACCGGCCCGTTCCTGCCGCCCCATGGCAGTCCCGTGTCAGTCCCCGTGGGCAGGGCCGCGTCGTTACTGTGTGGGGCATGGCTACGACCCGCGCCCGGATCACCGCTGCGCTGCACGGACTCCTTCGACGATCGAAGGCTGCATCGGAGCGCCTTGCACACCGGCGTGAGGAACGCGAGCAGGCACCAGCACGGACCGAGCGGGCGGACGGGACGACCGGGGCGGCCTACCCGGGTGACGCCACGACGCTGCCCGACACGACCTACCGACCGGTGCCCGACGGGGCACCCGATCCCGGCGAGATCGTCTGGGCCTGGGTGCCCTATGAGGAGGACTACAGCCAGGGCAAGGACCGCCCGGTCCTCATCATCGGTCACGAGGGGCCTTGGCTCATCGCCCTGCAGCTCACGAGCAAGGACCACGACCGCGACGAGGAGCAGGAACGCCGGGCCGGACGGGAGTGGATCGACATCGGCACCGGGGGGTGGGACAAGAAAGGTCGGCCGAGCGAGGTGCGCACCAACCGGCTCCTTCGGGTCGCCCCGGATGCGATCCGCCGCGAAGGCGCCGTCCTGCCCCGGGACCGCTACGCGGCGGTCGTCGCAGTCGCCCGACCGGGACAGGTGCGGCGCTGACCGCGCTCTCGTGGGGAACCCGGGCACAGCAAGAGCCCGCCACGAACTGGGTGACGGGCCGTAGCTGACGCGATCAGATCGAGTTGGCCTGCTTGGCCATCGCCGACTTCTTGTTGGCGGCCTGGTTCTTGTGGATGACGCCCTTGGAGACGGCCTTGTCGAGCTTCCTGGAAGCCGTCGACAGCGCCTCGGAGGCGGCGTCCTTGTCGCCCGATTCGGCGGCCACTCGGAACTTGCGAACCCAGGTGCGCAACTCGCTCTTGACGGCCCGGTTGCGCTCGGTGCGCTTCGCGTTCGTCTGGATGCGCTTGATCTGGGACTTGATGTTTGCCACGTAAGTGTCTTTCGTTGGTCGGGATGGATGCCGTTAGAGGGCGGCAAAGCTGCTCGGGACCGGGCGTGGGGCACCCTGCGTGAGCTGCTCTGGGCGGTGCTTGCATACGCGCACGACCTGAGCGCGCACGCAAGGCACGAATTTACCAGCGTGGAGGGGTCCCAGCCAAACTGAGCCACTTCCTGCCGTATGCCGCTGGGCCCGGAGCGCCCTCAGCGCCCCTCCGCAGCCCCCTCAGCAGCCCCCTCAGCGCCCCTCATCGGATCCCGCGAGCGCGGGTGACGGTCAGGACGGCGCGCTCGACGGCATAAACCGGATCCCGGCCGCCGCCCTTGACCTCCGCGTCTGCTGCGGCCACCGCCTGCACGGCCACGGCCAGCCCCTCGGGGCTCCAGTGGCCCACCGACCGGCGGGCCTTGTCGACCTGCCACGGCGCCATCCCGAGCGAGGACGCCAGCTGGTTCGAGCTCCCCCGTCCGGCGGCACCCACCTTGATCAGTTGACGCAGTTGCATCGCGAGCACCGCGACGATCGGGACCGGGTCGACGCCGCTGCCGATGGCATGCCGGAGCAGCCGCAGCGCCTCACCGGTCTGACCTGCCACGACGGCATCGGCCACGCGGAAGCCGGTCGCCTCGACCTTGCCCCCGTGATAGGTGTCGACGACGGCGTCGGTGATCGGGCCCTCGGTGTCGGCGATGAGCTGGGCGCAGGCGGCAGCGAGTTCGCGAACGTCCTGCCCCACGGCTTCGATGAGGGCGCGCACCCCCTCCGAGGTGATCTTGCGTCGGGCCCGGGTGAACTCCTTCTGCACGAAGTCCGTCTTGTCCCGGTCAGACTTGATGGCGGGGCACTCGATCACCACGGCTCCCTGCTTCTTGAGCGTGTCGAGGATTTTCTTGCCCTTGGTGCCCGAGGCGTGGGCGAGCACGAGCGAGATCTCGGGAGCGGGGGCCGCGAGCAGCGACAGGAGGTCCACCTGCAACTCGTCCGAGGCCTCGTGCAGACCGCGAACGATGATGCAGGTGTCGCCGCCGAAGAGCGACGGGCTGGCGTGGGTCAGCAGCGAGCCCGGCTCATAGCCCACGGCATCGAGGCGAACCACGTCGGCGCCTGCTGCGCGGGCGCGCTCGATGATGGTCGCGATGGCCCGCTCCGCCAGCACCTCCTCTGGCCCGGACACCAAGGTCAACGGAGGGAGGACGGCTGGGCTCATGGGGGCAACTCTGCCACGGCCCGCTGACAGAAGTCGGCCCAGGCGGTGAGCAGGAGCCAGCGCCGGTGGCCTCCTCAGTCGAAGAGGGTGTCGCTGTCCTTGTCAGTCGAACAGGGCGCCGGTGGCCAGGGTGAGCTCGAGTTGGGCGGCCCGAGCGGCAATGACCTCCTCGGGCAACTCGAAGTGGTCGACGAGCTCCTCCAACGCCATCCCGGCGTCGGCCGCGTCACGCAGCTCCTCGTCCAGCTCGTCCGTCCACGGGTGCCCAGCCGCGACCCCGCTCCGGGTGGAGTCAGCAACGGGCGGGGTCGAAGCGACCGGCTGCGGGTGCGCGGCGCCGTCCGGGCCCGCCTTGGCTCCCGTCAGGGACCGGAGCGCGGGCTCCTCGACCGGCACGGGATCCGGGGCGGTCTCGTCGAGCCGGGCCAGGGCCGCCAGCACCATGGCCCGGTCCGCGGTCGGCCAGAAGGGCGGCAACGACCGCTGCAGGAAGCCCGCGTAGCGAGCAGTCATCATCCGCGAGTCGAGGAAGGCCACGACGCCTCGATCGTCGGACCGGCGCACCAGGCGTCCCGCGCCCTGCGCGAGACGCAGGGCCGCGTGGGTCGCCGACACTGCCATGAACCCGTTGCCCCCCATCCGCGCGATGGCCTGGGCACGGGCGGAGGCGAGCGGGTCGTCAGGGCGGGGGAAGGGAATTCGGTCGATGATGACCAGTTGGCAGGATGAGCCGGGCACATCGACGCCCTGCCAGAGGGTCAGGGTGCCGAAGAGGCAGGTGCGCGGCTCGCGGGCGAATTGGCGCACCAGGGTTGAGATCTGGTCCTCCCCCTGGCACAGGACCGGGAGGTCGTCACCGAACCGGGCCCGCATCACCTCCGCCGCGTTCTGCGCCGCCCGCATCGAGGAGAAGAGGCCGAGGGTGCGGCCACCGGCTGCCCGGACGAGGGCTTCGATCTCGTCGAGGCTCTCGTCACTCGCGCCGTCCCGGCCCGGAGGCGGAAGGTGGGAAGCGACGTAGGCGATGGCCTGCTTCGGGTAGTCGAACGGGCTGCCGACGTCGAGTCCCTGCCAGGCCGGGGCACCCTCGCCGCGCAGCCCGATCGTCCCCGCGACGGCGTCGAAGCTGCCGCCGAGCTCGAGGGTCGCGGAGGTCAGCACGACGGTGCGGTCGGCAAAAATCTTGTCGCGCACGAGCATCGACACGCTCATCGGGGCGACCCTCAGCACCGGCCCTCGTCGGGGGTCCTGGCTCAACCAGACGACGTCCAGCTCGCGGCCCTCAAGGATCCGCTCCGCATTCTCATGTACCTCGTCGACCGCGGCACGCGCGACCTGTCGGCTGCCATCGCCGTCCTCCCCCGGAGCTGGCTTGAGGTCGCTCTGCACCAGGCGTGCAGTGTCCCGGATCCGGGCCAGCGCCAGCCCGACGGCGTCAGGGACACCCAGCAGCCGCCCCTCATCGAGCGGTTCCAGGGCTGCGGCCAGGAATTCGCCGGCCTCCTCGAGTCCCTTGGTGTTCTCGGAGAGCCGGCCGGCCCGCTTGGCCGCCGTCAGGACCATCGACCCGGTGAGCTCGTCGGTGATGGTCGCGGTGACCCGGTCGACGAGCTCGTGCGCCTCGTCGATGACCAGCACGTCGTGCTCGGGGAGCATCTGGCGGCCCTCGAAACTGTCGATGGCCATGAAGGAGTGGTTTGTCACGATGACGTCGACCTCCTTGGCGGCCTCGCGCGCCCGCTCCACGAAGCACTCCGTGACGAGCGGGCACCTGCTGCCCAGGCACTCGTGCGCCGAGACCGACACCTGCCGCCAGGCCCGCTCGGAGACGCCGGGGACCAGCTCGTCACGGTCGCCGGAGTCGGTGGCATCGGCCCATTCGCGCAGCCGCACCACCTCCTTGCCGAGCCACCCCGCTGAGGTGTCGACCTGTCCGACGCTGAGCAAGCTGTCCTCTTCGTCGGGGAACCCGCCCTGGAGCTTGTTCAGGCAGACGTAGTTGCGTCGCCCCTTCACGAGGGCATACGTGGGGCGCCGCCCGAGAAGCGGCGCCAACGCATCGGCGACCCGGGGCATGTCCCGGTCCACGATCTGGGCCTGCAGCGCCAGGGTCGCGGTGGCGACGACGGACGGTTGCCCCGCCCCGAAGGCATGGGCGACCGCCGGCACGAGGTAGGCGAGCGACTTGCCGGTGCCCGTCCCCGCCTGGACGAGCAGGTGCTCATCAGCCTCGATGGCGTGCGCCACGGCCTTGGCCATCTGGACCTGGCCCGGCCGTTCAACACCGTGCACCCCCGACACGGCGGCATGGAGGAGGTCGTCGAGTGGGGGTCGGGAGGCCATTGCCTCAGGGTATGCCGATCCGACACCGGCCCGACTCTCCTGTCCCCAGCCCCCCACCGCACCGAGCCCCACCTCACCCAGCCCCCACCGCAGGCTCGCCGAGTGATTTTGCCGTCATTCGGCCGGAAGTGATGGTCCGAGGCGGCCGGGCAGGGTTGGATCAGGGCATGAGGACACCTCTCCCCCGAGACCTCGACATCGCACACGCGGCAAACCTGCGACCGATGGACGAGATCGCCGATCTGTTGGACATCACTCCCGCTCACCTCGAGCCCTATGGCCGGGACGTCGCCAAGATCGACCTCGGCGTCCTCGATGATGCGGTCGAGCAGCATCGGGCCAAGTACGTCGTCGTCACGGCCATCACGCCGACGCCTCTCGGCGAGGGGAAGACCACGACCGCCGTGGGCCTCGCCCAGGGGCTGATGCGACAGGGCAAACGAGCGGTGGTCGCGCTGCGGCAGCCGTCGATGGGACCGACCTTCGGCATCAAGGGTGGCGCAGCCGGCGGCGGCTACAGCCAGGTGGTGCCGATGGAGCGGCTCAACCTGCACCTCACCGGCGACTTCCATGCCATCACCGCTGCCCACAACCTGCTCGCCGCGATGATCGACAACCACCTGCACCACGGCAACGCTCTTGGTATCGATGTCCGCAACATCACCTGGCGACGGGTCCTCGACGTCAACGACCGGGCGCTGCGGGACATCGTCATCGGGCTCGGCGCCCGCAAGGACGGGGTGACCCGCCAGACCGGCTTCGACATCACCGCCGCGAGCGAGGTCATGGTCCTGATGACCCTCGCGACCTCACTCGATGACCTGCGACTGCGCCTCGGACGCATCGTCGTCGGCTACACCACCGACGGCAGGAGCGTCAGCGCCGACGACCTCGGCGCGGCCGGAGCGATGGCGACCATCCTCAAGGACGCGCTCAAGCCCAACCTGCTCCAGACCCTGGAGGGTGGGCCGGCGATCATCCATTGCGGGCCGTTCGGCAACATCGCGACGGGCACCTCCTCGATCCTGGCCGACCTCGTCGGAATGCGTGGCAGCGACTACTGCATCACCGAGGCGGGCTTCGGGGCCGACATGGGGGTGGAGCGCTTCTTCAACGTCAAGTGCCGCGTCAGTGGCCTCGTTCCCGACGTCGCGGTCATCGTGGCAACCGTCCGGGCCCTGAAGGCACACTCTGGTCGCTATCGGATCCGGGCCGGCCGGCCCCTTCCGAAGAAGTTGCTCGAGGAGCACCCGGAAGACGTCGAGATGGGGATCCCCAATCTGCGCAAGCACATCGAGATCGTCCAGCGCTTCGGCGTCACCCCGGTCGTGGCCATCAACGCCTTCCTCGAGGATCACCCGTCCGAGCACGCCGTCATCGAACGCTTGTGTGACGACCTGGGTGTGCGCTGGGCAGTCAGCACGCACGTCGCCGACGGCGGAGCCGGGGCAGAGGAGCTCGCCCGAGTCGTGGCGAAGGCTGCTCAGGACCCGAGCAGCTTCGACTTCCTCTATCCACTTGACCTGCCCCTGCGCGACAAGATCGAACGGATCGCCACCGAGATCTACGGCGCCGACGGGATCGATGTGTCCCCCTCCGCGACCAAAGCCCTCGCCGAGTACGAGCGGCTCGGCTTCGGCGACCTTCCCGTGGTCATCGCCAAGACGCACCTGTCGATCTCGTCGGATCCGACGCTCACGGGAGCACCGACCGGCTGGCGGATGCCGGTCCGTGAGGTCCGGGCCGCAGTGGGGGCCGGCTACATCTACGCGATCTGCGGGGACATGAGCACGATGCCGGGCCTCCCGTCATCACCGAACGCCGAGCGGATCGACATCGGTCCGGACGGTCAGGTGGTCGGACTCAGCTGAGCCCCACCCTCGTCGCGGGGTTGGCGCTCGCCTACACTCACCGGACCCACTCCCACCGGCCAGTCTGCGAAGGTGGGACAGGGTTGCATCATCCCGTAGCGACTCTGGCCCGAAGGAGATCACGTGAAGGTGCTCGTCACGGGGGCCACCGGCTACGTGGGCTCGCGCCTGGTGCCTGAGCTGCTGCGGCGGGGTCACGCGGTGGTCGGCACGCACACGAGCGTGTCACCCCGGACCACTCCATGGGCCGAGGAGGTGCAATGGCGCCGGATGGATGTGCTCGACCCCCACCAGGCGGTCGCGACCGTGCGGGACGTCGATGCCGTGGTCTATCTCGTCCACGGCATGAGTGACAGCGACTTCAGTCAGACTGATCGGGAGGCGGCCGAGAACGTTCGCGCCGCGGTCGACCGTGCTGACGTGGCTCGGGTGGTCTACCTATCCGGCATCATCCCCGAGATTCCCGAGGCGGGGTTGTCAGAGCACCTGGCATCGCGGCTCGAGGTGGAGCGGATCCTTTCCGATGCCCGCGCCTCGTGTCTGTCGCTGCGCGCCGCGGTCGTGGTGGGCGCAGCCTCGACGAGTTTTGAGGTCATCCGCCAACTCTCGCACCGCATCCCACTCGTACAGGTGTTGCCGACGTGGATGCGGAACGCCCGAGTGCAACCGATCGCGATCGCGGATGCGGTCCACTTCCTGGCTGAGGCCGTGGAGCGTCCTGGGGTGGTGGGCCACCTCGACATCGCCGGGCCTGACCGCGTCACGTACGCCCACCTGCTGAGACTGTATGCCGACGTCGCTCGGCTGACCCGTGTCCAGGTCTGGGTGCCGGGGCTGCCGGCGGCTCTGACCGGTTGGTTCGCCGCTCAGGCGACCGACGTCTCGACCCCCACCGTCGAGGCGCTGATGGCGAGTCTGCAGCACGACATGGTGGCTGACCCGCGCGACTCGGCCATCCTTGGCGAGCACGTCCTGGTGCCGCTGCCGACCCCGACCACGACGGGGCAGCGGTCGGCGGCGATCCCGCGCGTGCCTCGATCGTGGACCCCGAGTGGTCCCGCCGCTGACGTGGGCCCAGCGCTCAACGCGGGGCGTGGCCAGCCAGCAGATCGAACCGTGGCCGGGAGCCGGGACGGGTCGAAGACCCCGTGGCTCTCGGTACCCCGTGGCTCTCGGTACCCCGTGGCTCTCGGTACCCCGTGGCTCTCGGTACCCAGTGGCTCCCGGTCTCACCATGAGGACAGCGTCGCGGTAGTCCTGCCCACCGAGCCACAGACCGTGGGGGATCCGCCCGACCTCGGTCCAGCCGCACGCTCTGTAGAAGTGGCCGAGGCCCAGGCCGCTGCGGTAGTCGAGGTGCAGCAGCTCGACCCCGGGCAGTTCGCGGCGTGCGATGCCGACCAGTCCCGCCAGGGCCAGCCGACCCAGGTTGCGGCCCTGCGCAGCCGGATCGACCATGAGCCGCTTGAGGGTGGCGCGGTGGGCATAGGGGAGCGCCGGCGTGTGCTCCCAGAACCCCATGGCGCGCAGCACGCCGGCAGGATCGCGCAGGACCCCCAGCACCCCGCGACCGTCGGCGACCTCCTCGAGGTGCGCGTCCAGCGCCACTGCCACGTCAGCGCGCGGCACCCCCGGCACGAAGCCCACCGCGCCACCGGCCTCGTTGACGCTCATCCACAGGTCGAGCAACTCCTCGCGCTGGGCGGCGGTCACCGAGCGGAGCGCCTCGACCACGGGCGCCGAAAGGAGCATGTCCGCCTCGTCCTCGGGATGGAGCACGTGCACGACACGGTCGATCTCGATGAGCCCGGCGGACTGGCAGGTCGCCCGGGACGCCACGTTGACCGGTGCCACGACCGCCGTGAGCGGCAGGTCCGGGCGGTGCTCGAGGCCCCAGGCCACGATCGCCCGCGCGACCTCCCGCCCATAACCACCTCCGATGAGGTCGTGGCCGAGCCGGAAGTAGAGATTGAGGTGGGGCGCCCGCAAGCCCTCCCGCTCGACCCGCAGGCCAGCCCACCCGACGACCGCGCCCGAGTCGCGGAGGAGGACAGCGGCATACGCCAAGCCCTCCTGCTCCCACTGATCGAGGTCACCCGTGAGCCGCTCCGCGCACCGCTCGGGAGTGGGCATCGCCGCCGGCTGGTAGGCATAGGTGCGCGGATCGGTGTGCAGTCGGACGTAGTCGGCGAGGTCCTCACGGCGGGGGCGGCGCAGGATCAGGCGGGACGTCTCGAGCCAGACGTCACCAGGTCGCGGAGCGGTCACTGCCCCGAGCGCTCCACCGGCTGCGCCTGGCATGCTCCCCCCTCACATCGGGACGATGTTGACCAGCTTCGGGGCCCGCACGATGACGGTCCGGATGCCGGCCTCCGTCGCCGCGGTGACCTTCTCCCGAGCCAGGACGAGCTCGCGCAGCTCCTCCTCCGAGATCTCGGGCGACACCTCGACCCGGTCGCGCACCTTGCCCTTGATCTGGATGACGCAGGTCACCTGCTCCTCAATGATCTTGGCCGGGTCGCTGACGGGGAACGGTGCATAGGCGATCCCGCCGGAGTGCCCGAGCTTGGCCCACAGCTCCTCGGCGACGTGCGGGGCCACCGGCGCCACCATCAGGACGATCGCCTCGACGACGCTGCGTGGCGGCACGTCGAGCTTGGTCACGGCATTGTTCAGCTCGATCAGCTTGGCGATGGCCGTGTTGAAGCGCAGCCCGTCATAGTCCTCCCGGACCCCGGCGATGGTCTGGTGCAGCATCGTGGTCAGGGCCTGGTCCGGCTCCACGTCCACGACTCGCACCTCCCCGGTCACCTCGTCGACGACGTTGCGCCACAGGCGCTGCAGGAAGCGCTGCGATCCGATGACCGCCCGGATCTCCCACGGCTTGGACAGCTCCAGGGGTCCCATCGACATCTCGTAGAGCCGGAAGGTGTCGGCGCCGTAGGCGTCGTACATCTCGTCGGGGCTGACCGAGTTCTTCAGCGACTTGCCGATCTTGCCGTACTCCCGCGACACCGGCTCCCCCTGCCAGGCGAAGGACGGCTCCGCCCCCGAGCCGCCGGCCGTCTCGACGACCTCGGCAGCAGGGACGTACTGACCGCGGCTGTCGGTGAACGCCGGGGCCTGGATGTAGCCCTGCGAGAAGTACTTCCGGAACGGCTCCTCGCTCGAGACGTGCCCGAGGTCGAAGAGCGCCTTGTGCCAGAAGCGGGCATAGAGCAGGTGCAGCACAGCATGCTCGACTCCCCCGATGTAGAGGTCGACGCCACCGGGGTCCCTGGTGCCGGCGGGGGCGCCGGCCACCGCGGTGGTCTGCCGTTGCATCCAGTAGGCCTCGTTGGCCGGGTCCACCAGTGCCTCGTGGTTGGCCGGGTCGAGGTAGCGCAGGTAGTACCAGCAGGAGCCGGCCCAGTTGGGCATGGTGTTGGTCTCGCGGCGGAACGGCCGCAGACCGCGCCCGTCCCCCAGGTCGAGCTCGACGTTGACCCACTCGGGCACGCGGGACAACGGCGGCTCGGGCGAGCTCTGGGCGTCGTCGGGCTCGAACGTCTTCGGCGAGTAGTCCGGCACCTCGGGCAGCGTCAGCGGCAGCTGCGCCTCCGGAACCGGGTGGGCGATGCCGTCCTGGTCGTACATGATCGGGAACGGCTCGCCCCAGTAGCGCTGCCGACTGAAGAGCCAGTCGCGGATCCGGTAGTTGATCGTGCCGTGCCCGATCGCCTCCTGCTCGAGGAAGGTGATGATGCGCGACTTCGCCTCCTCGACGGAGAGGCCGTCGAGGGACACCGCGGGGTTGGCCGAGTTGACCGCGAAGCCCGCCCCGACGAAGGCTTCGTCGAGCGGCGCGTCCGCCTCCTGCACCGACGGCGCCACGACGCGCCGGATCGGGATGGAGAACTTGCCGGCGTACTCGAAGTCACGCAGGTCGTGCCCCGGCACCGCCATGATGGCGCCGGTGCCGTAGCCCATCAGGACGTAGTCGGCGACGAAGACCGGGATCGCTTCTCCCGTCAGGGGATTCGTCGCGAATGATCCGCTGAAGACGCCCGACTTCTCCTTGCCCTCGGTCTGCCGCTCGACGTCGGACTTGCGGGACGCGGCGAGCCGGTAGGCCGCCACGGCCTCAGCGGGGGTGGCCCGGGCGTCGCCGTCCGCGCCCTTCCAGTCGTCGTGCGTGCCATCCGGCCAGTCGCCCTCGGGGACCAGGACCTCGACGAGCGGGTGCTCGGGCGCGACGACCATGAAGGTCGCGCCGAAGACCGTGTCGGGCCGGGTCGTGAAGACCTCGATCGACGTCGGCTCCCCTGCTTGCGGGCCAGCCGCCCGGGTCACCGGGAACGAGATCCGGGCCCCGGAGGAACGCCCGATCCAGTTGCGCTGCATGGTCTTGACCTTCTCGGGCCAGTCCACCCGGTCCAGGTCGTCAGCGAGCCGGTCGGCATACGAGGTGATCCGCATCTTCCACTGGCTCAGGTTGCGCCGGAAGACCGGATAGTTGCCACGCTCGGACCGGCCCTCGTTGGTGACCTCTTCGTTGGACAGCACCGTGCCGAGCCCCGGGCACCAGTTGACCGGGGCCTCGTCGGCGTAGGCCAACCGGAATCCGTCCACCACGGCGGCGCGCTCCGTCTCGGACAGCTCGGCCCACGAGCGTCCGTCCGAGGTCGGCCGCTCCCCCGTCTCGAACTGCTCGACGAGCTCGCTGATCGGCCGGGCCCGGCCCAGGCCGCCGTCCTCGCGGACCGCGTCGGCGTCATACCAGGCGTCCCAGATCTGCAGGAAGATCCACTGGGTCCAGCGGTAGTAGTCCTCGTCGATCGTCGCGAAGCTGCGTCGGTTGTCGAAGCCGAGCCCCAGACGGCGCAACTGCCGCTTCATGTTCGCCATGTTCTCCTCGGTCGTCTTCCGAGGGTGCTGCCCGGTCTGGACCGCGTACTGCTCCGCAGGCAGGCCGAACGCGTCGTAGCCGAGGGCGTGCAGCACGTTCTTGCCGAGCATGCGGTGGTAGCGGCTGTAGACATCGGTGGCGATGTAGCCGAGCGGGTGCCCCACGTGCAGGCCCACCCCGGAGGGGTACGGGAACATGTCGAGGACCAACAGCTTGTCCCCCAGCGCCGCGACCCGCTCCGGCTCGGCCCAGGGCCCGGCCGGGTTCGGCGCGTTGAACGTCCCCGCCGCTTCCCAGCGATCCTGCCAGCTGGTCTCGATCACCTGCGCCAGCTGGGCGGTGTAGCGATGCGGCGTCTCGTTGCTCTGGTCGCTCATGTCTTCTCTCTCATAGCGGCTCGGTCGGGTCTGGCTCACTGGGCAAAAGAAAACCCCTCGCACGGAGGGGGAGCCGCGTTGATGTCAGGGCGTCCTGACGTTGCTCAACGCGGCTGCGGAAGGAGCAGCAGACCGGCCATGCGCTCCAGATTAGCGCAGGCCTCCCGAGGCCCGCGGCAGGCGCTCAGCGCAGCAGGCCGATCACGATGAGGACCTGCGCGACGTGGTAGGTCACCATCACCTGCAGCGGCGCCCAGCGCCGCTCGAGGACGAACCGGTCGTGTCCGAGGATCGTGTCGGACACGAGGAAGACGAAGCAGCCGAGCAGGACGACCCAGTCACCGCGCCACGCCGCAACGAGCACGAGCGCGACGAGGACGAGTTGGTAGAGGAACACGGGCACCCGGTGCCGGCCGGCGTGGCGCACGATGTGACGTCCGAACCGGCCGTGCAGGACCAGCAGCACGGGCACGGCCGGCAGCAGCCACCACGGGAAGCCACCCGGGCCCTGCATCTGCACCACCGCCCAGATCCAGGCGATGTGCGCCAGGAGGAAGGCGGTGAGCCCGAGCAGGAAGCGTCGGGCCGTGGAGTGCAGCAACGCCACGTCGCCGATGAGGCTGAGGCCGAGGGCGAGCATCACGGGCGGCAGGGTCGGGGCGCCGGAGACCCGTCCCTCGCCGTGCAGCGACCACGCCAGCCCGATGAGCAGCACCATGAAGGACGGCTTGGTGATCCGCTCGATCATCCGGTCACCACGCGCCACGGAGCCCCAGTTGAGCAGCGCGGTCACTCCGAGCGCGACGGAGAGCACCCAGACGTTGGTGGTCACGAGGCCCAGCGTGGCATCAACGACACCCGAGTTCCGAAGGACACGCGGGGCGGTTGGGGGTCACCTGATGAGCCGAATCGGCAGTTGCGCGGTTGTCTGTCAGACTCAGCCATATGCCAGTCAGCAAGTTTCAGCACACGGTGACCGAGTTGGATACCGCCGCCAACGTCGGCAGCGGGGACCTCGACGTCCTGTCCACCCCCCGGCTCATGACGTGGTGCGAGGCGGCGGCGTTCCAAGTCTGCCGCGCCGTGATCGAGCCGGACCGCACCACGGTCGGCACCAAGGTCGACTTCGAACACGTCCGGGGCAGCGCGGTCGGCGCCGAACTGACCATCGAGTGTGCCGAGCCCTTCAACGACGGGCGGCGTCTGGTCTGCTCGATCACGGTGCGGGACTCGGACGGCGAGGAAGTCGGGCGCGGTGAGTTCTCCCGCTCCATCGTCGACCCGGACCGCTTCATGGCCAAGTGTCAGGCCGTGGCCTGAGCTGTCCACGTGAGTTGAGGCAGCAGTGGCACCCACGGTGCACTGGTGCAGACCAGCACGCCGGTCGCTCCCGTCAGGGGAGAACGAAGGCTTCGCCCTCCCGGCGGAAGCCGAGCCGCTCGTAGTACGGGTCGACCATGCCCTCGGGAGCGAGTACCCGCTTGAAGCCCCTCCGGCGGAACGGACCGTCGGGGCCGAAGATGAACTCCCCCGGCCCCAGGTCCCGGTAGGGCTCGGTCACGTAGTCGAGCAGGAGCTGCGCCGTCCCCTCCCCCGCGTCCCGCAGCAGGACCAGCCCGATCGTCTCGTCGCCCTTGAGGATGAGGTAGGTGGGGTCTCCCTCGAACGGGTCGTGGGTGAACCCGGGGTTGAGCGCGAGGATGTCGCCCTCATGGACGCGCAGGAAGTGTCGGACGTAGTGCTCGTCACTGTTTACCCCGAGAATTTCCAAGGGGGCGGTGTCCGCCTGAGCGCGCCCACTACCGACGTGTCTCGACCACCATCCGTCCATGACGAGACTCTAGTGTGGCTGGGCTCTCACGGTCCCAACTCGGGCGAGGCCCGGTCGAACTTCGTCATCGAACTTCGTCATCGACGGCCGCTCGTCCCCACCACAACGACGCGATGCCGTATGCCGCTGGGCCGGCTCCGCGCTGGAGGACGCGGAACCAGCCCAGCGGCCTACCCCCCGGTCGTGACCTAGGCCCTGCGCTCCACCGCGTCAAGGAACTCGGCGCGGGTGGCGTGGTTGTCGCGCATCAGGCCCGAGAGCGCCGTGGTGCGGGTGACCGCGCCCCTGACCCGGGCACCGCGCAGGCTCATGCACGTGTGCTCCGCCTCGATGACGACCCCCACGCCGCGGGGTGACAACTGCTCGCCGAGCCAGTCCGCGACCTCTTTGGTGAGCCGCTCCTGGACCTGCGGGCGGCGGGCGAACATCTCGACGACGCGCGCGAACTTCGACAGCCCGAGGATCCGGTCGCCCGGCAGGTAACCGATGTGGGCGACGCCGGTGAACGGCAGCAGGTGGTGCTCACAGACCGAGACGACGGGGATCTGGCTCACGACGACCATCTCGTCATAGCCCTCGTCGTTGGGGAAGGTGGTCAGCTCGAACGGGCGAGAAGTCAGCATCTCCGCGTAGGCCTTTGCCATCCGCAGGGGGCTCCGCTCGGTGCTCGGCGTGCTGCAATCGACCCCCAGCGCCTCGAGGAAGACGCGGGCTGCACGAGCCGCGGCGTCCAACTCGATAGCGGGCGGTCCCGCCTCGACGCTGTGCAGGGTCCGGGCCGGCACCTCACTCATGTGACGCACTCGACGCAGGGAGTTCATGGGCCCGGGACGCCGGGACGTCATGGACGCGGGAGAGGCTGGCGAGCGCCAACGCTGCGACGAACAGACCGAAGTCACGCAGGGCCACGTCGTAGTAGCCGGAGAGGGTCAGCAGGTTGATGATGATCCCAGCCAGCCAGAGCGCCACGAGGTAGCCGCCCCAGCGCGGTGCGAACCACACCACGAGTCCAGCGATGATCTCGATGACGCCGACCATCTTCATGTCCGTGGACGCGTCACCGGGGACGAGGTTGTTGATCCAGGGCGCGAGGTAGGCCGTCCACTCCGTGAGGATGTTGAAGAACTTGTCGATACCGAAGATGATCGGCGCGATGGTGAAGACTGTTCGCAACAGCGTGAACGCCACGTAGGACGGGTCGCTACGCAGCCTGGCTGAATCGGGTAGGTAGTGGTGCGTGTGGGTTTCGGTGACTTCCTTGATCGCCATGGCGTGCCCTCTCTAAAGGATGATGTATTCCACGTTAGAGGGTTCACGGTGTAACGTCAAGGTATTAATTCCTTAGAGGGTTCTCATGAGTGATTTCGAGCAGGACGTGACGGGCATCGGCACCTTGGCCGACCCGGTGCGCCGGGAGTTGTACCTCTACGTGTGCGCCCAACCCGGGGCCGTCGGCCGCGACGAGGCAGCGACTGCCGTGGGGGTCGCGCACCACAAGGCCAAGTTCCACCTGGACCGGCTCGAGGCCGAGGGGCTTCTGGTGACGGAGTTCGCGCGGCTGACGGGTCGTAGTGGCCCCGGCGCTGGGCGGCCGGCCAAGCTCTACCGCCGCGCCGAGCGCGACATCACCGTCTCCCTCCCTGGTCGGGAGTACGAGATGGCGGGGCACATCATGGCGGACGCCATCGCAGAATCAATGAAGACCGGCTGCGCCGTCGGGGAGGCCCTCGAGTCGGCGGCCGCATCCCGTGGGCGAGTGCTCGGCGCCGCGGCAGCCAGCAGCATCGACTCCGGCGACGTCTTGGCGGACGCGAGCCGTCTGCTCGCAGGCCACGGCTACGAGCCCCGGACCGAAGCCGCAGGTCCGGAGCCCGGAGACGGGCAGCGGGTGGTCATGGCGAATTGCCCCTTCCACTCGCTGACCAACAGCCACAGCCAACTCGTCTGCGAGATGAACCACGCCCTGCTCACCGGCCTGGCCGACAGCATCGCCCCCGGCCGGCTGATCGCGACACTGGAGCCGGCCGTGGGACGCTGCTGTGTCGTCCTGAGGGAAGCACCACCCGCTTGAGGTGCGGCGCTGGTACCTGAGGGTGCGGGGCTGGTATCAGATCGGGACGCTCAGGGCACTGATGGAGCAACCCCAGCAGGAGTAGCCTGCTGGAGAGGATTCGGGGCCCGGCAATGAGCAGTGACTACCTGGATTTCGACGTCGCCATCGTCAAGGAGCCGACGGGCTATGTCGCTCGCGTCCTCGAGTCTCCGGTCGGCACTGCGGCGGCACCTTTCGTGTTGCCTTTCGAGGCCAGCGAATTGGCTCAGTTCATGATCGCTGTCGGGCCACCGAGAGTCGCCTCTCGTCGCCTCATGCCGGTGGCCGCGCGTCTGCCCGACGTCACTGACTATGGGACCCGCCTCGGGTCGGCCCTGCTGTCCGGCGCCGTGGGCGACGCCTTCCGCGCCAGCCTGGCGGCCATCGGTGACGACAACCTTCGGTTACGGCTCCGGCTCGATGAGGCTCCGGACCTCGAGCCCGTCCCCTGGGAGTACCTCTACGACACACGACTGGCCCGGTTCATCACCCTGTCCAGCGAGACTCCCATCGTGCGGGTGGTCGACGCGGTCGAACGGCCCCCAGCCGTGGCGGTGGAGCCACCCCTGCGCATCCTCGTGATGATCTCCAGCCCCAGCGACCTGCCGCCGCTCGCCACTGACCGCGAGGAGAAACTCCTCCGCGCGACGACCGAGGACCTGGCGAGGCGAGGCCGACTCGAGCTGACCGTCCTGCGTGGCAGCCAGGCGACCCTGAGCGCCCTCCAGCTCGCCCTGCTCGACCCCTTCCACGTCTTCCACTTCATCGGGCACGGTGGCTTCGACTCCGAGACGGAGCAGGGGGTGCTCGCGCTGGAGCGCCCCGACGGCACCGCGCATCGGGTGAGCGGGGGCCAACTCGGGACCCTGCTGCACGACGCGCGCCTGCTTCAGCTCGCTGTCCTGAATGCCTGCGAAGGCGCCCGCAGTTCAGGGCGAAACGCCTTCTCCGGGGTGGCGCAGGCCCTGATCCACCAAGGTCTGCCGGCCGTGGTCGCCATGCAGACCGCGATCTCGGATCAGGCCGCACTCGTCTTCACCCACGAGTTCTATGCCTACCTGACCAAGGGGCTCCCGATCGATGCCGCCATCTGCGAGACCCGCAAGGCGATGGCCGTCTCGGACCAGGCCGCCGAGTGGGGCACCGCGGTCCTGCTGCGCGGTGGCACGGCCCAGCCCTTCACCTTCCCCGCTGAATCCGCCGGGCCGGACGCGCAGCCGCAGCCCGAAGAGCGGTGGTCGGCGCTGTACACCGGCGCTCAGGACGCGCTGGCCACCGCCGTGCCGGACGCCGCTCTGCCCTTGCTCGAACAGCTCGCGGTGGAGCATCCGGACTACGCCGACGTGACGCAGTTGCTCGAGCGGATCCGGCCGCACCCCGCCGATGTGGCGGTCGATCCGATCCCCGTGCCGGCCGCGGAGCCACCCCGTGCGCCCCAGCCGGAGCCATGGCCCGATCCGCCCAGCGAGTCGCCCAGCGAGTCGCCCACCCAGCCATCCACCCAGCCGCCCACCCAGCCACGGGTCGGGGCGGCCGATGAGGGGGGCCAGCACCGCAGCCGGACCCCGCTGGTGCTCGCCGGCGCCGGTCTGGTCATCGCTGCGGTGGCCGCTACGGTCCTGCTCACGCGGGACCCGACGGTGAGGCCACCCCCGGGCAGCCAGACACTCCCGGCCGGCGCCCAGCCACGATCCGTCGAGCAGGCCTGCGGCCCGTCAGCGCAGATTCCCGTCGTCGTCGGGTCCCTCGTCGCGGGCTGCTCCATCACCGCCCCGGTCATCGATGGCTCCTTCGACGACTGGGCGTCGGTCCCGTCGACACCCATCTCGTCCGTGGTCTTCCGGGCCAAGGGGGATGCGAACGAGGCCCCGAGCGCGAGGTGGCGCACCTCCTGGGACCGGGACGCCCTCTATGTGCAGGCGGACGTCGTCGACGCGACCCCGAGGGAGGTCAACGAGGCCAGTCCCGCCCAGTTCTGGCGGGGCGATGCCGTCTCGTTCGAGTTCGGTCCCGATGCGCGAGCGCTGGGAGCCGACGCAGGAGTGCGCAACGGCCGGGACCGGCACGTCATCATCGGCCTGAGCAGCGGGCGCTTCCTCGCAGCGATGAACGTCTCGCGCGGCAACGACTTCCCGGCCGGTGGCCTGGCGTCTGCCATCGTGGCCGCCGGCGCACGGACGCCCGATGGCTATGCGCTCGAGGCGAAGGTGCCGTGGGACGTCCTCGGTCTCACTGCCGCTCCGGCCCGCGGCAGTGTCTTCGCTGCGAACTTCAACATCAGCGACGCGGCCACGACACCGACCTGGAACCTCGGCGTCATGATCAGCAGCAACCCCGCACGGACGGTGCAACGCAGACCAGCCCTGTGGCAGCCCCTCGTCCTGACGGATCCCACGTGAGCCCGCGCCTCTTCGCCCTGCTCGTGGGCATCGACGCCTACCCGGCCCCGCTGCCACCGCTCGCCGGGTGCGTCAACGACATCGAGGCGGTTCACGCCGGTCTGCTGGCCCGGCTCGTCGGCCCCGGCCCTGCAACCGCACCCACCGCCCCGCCCGATGCTGGGCCCGATGCCGGGGCCTCGACCGCAGCCCTGCCCACGCCAACACTCGAGGCACTCGTGCTCCCCAACGAGAAGGCCACCCACGACGGAGTCGTCGGTGCCTTCGGGACCCACCTGGGCCGGGCCGGGCCCGGCGATGTCGCCCTCTTCTACTTCAGCGGGCACGGCTCGCAGCAACGGATCTCTGCCACGCAGGCCACCGTCGAAGCAGACCGGCGCAACGAGACGATCGTCCTGCACGACAGCCGCCAACCGGGCCACTCGGACCTCAACGACAAGGAGCTGGCTGTCCTCATCTCGCGAGTGGCAGTCCACGCCGGCCACGTCCTCGTCGTCCTCGACTGCTGCCACTCGGGAGACGGCACCCGCGACCTCGAGCCGGGGACCCGCGTCCGGGTGGCCCCCGAGGACGATCGCGAGCGAGCGCCGGACCTGCTTTTGGCGAGAGCGGATCCGACCGAGCCCGGGATGCCCTCGAGCCCGACGGGTCCGGAGTCGTTGGTGGATCAACCAGCTTCCCCCCACCGCCGGGACCCGTGGTCCTCCCGAGCCGGTGAGCACGTCCTGATCGCCGCCTGCCGGTCATCGGAAACAGCGAAGGAGACCACGGTCGACGGGATCTCCCGCGGGGTGCTGTCGGCTGCGCTGGAGGGCACCCTGCGCGACTCGAACGGCACCCCGACCTACCGAGACGTCCTGCGCCTGGTCACCTCGCGCATCCTGCTGCGAGTCCCCGACCAGCACCCCCAGGTCGAAGCCGTCCGGGCGGTCGACCTCGACCGGCCCTTCCTCGGCGGCGCCATCCCCGCCACACCACGCCGGCTCACCCTCAGCGAGTTGCCCGACGGGTGGAGCCTGGACGCCGGCGCGATCCACGGCATCCCGGCTCCCATCGGCGACGACTCCACCGAGCTGGCGATCTATCCCCTGACGGGTGCGACGACCGGATCCCCCCTCGCGGTCGCCACCGTCGCGAGGGTCCTGCCGGACCGCTCCCTCGTCGCACTCTCGAGACCGCTCGCCAGCGGCTTCGTCTATCACGCCGTGGTCACGGGAATACCCCTGTCCCCCATCGGTGTGGCTGTCGTGGGCCAGGCCGCCCACACCGCCGCGCTCCGAGAGGCGGCCTCCACGGCAGACGCCACCCTGATCACCCTCGTCGATCCCGACCACGACCCAGTCCTGGTCGTCCGGGCCACCGCCGACGGCTTCGTCATCACCCGGCCCGGAGTCACCCGCCCCCTGGTCCCCATCTTCAGCGGGGCCGACCGAGCCGAACGCACCCTGGCCGCCCTCGAGCACGTGTCACGATGGCTGCGCCTGTCGACACTGAGCAACCCGACGACGGGCATCCCCGCGGGCGCGGTCCGCATCGACGCCAGCTCCGCCGCCGGCCACCTCGATCCCAGTGGACGGCTCAGGATCACGTATGCCGCCGAGCTGGCCCCCACCTTCACCGTGGCGCTGGCCAACACCACCGCCCAACTCCTGTGGTGCGCGCTGCTGGACCTCACGGAGACCTATGGCGTCTTCACCGATGCGTTCCCATCCGGGTCGATCGCCCTCGGCCCCGGCGAGTCGACCGTGGTGACCCTGACCGGCTTCCTCTCCGACGAGCTCTGGCGGGCGGGGACCATCGAGCTCACCGACCAGCTCCGCATCGTGGTCAGCACGGTGGAGTTCGACCCGCGCTCCCTCGAGCAGGCCGAGCTCGAGGTGTCGACCGTCAGTCCCGTCGTCCTCCGTAGTGATCGGCAGCCTGCCTCGAGCCTCGACCGGGTCCTGACGAGGGTGACCCACAGAGCCCCAGTCGGACCGACCCCCATCCCCACCGCGGACTGGCGCACCGAGGACCTCTACGTCGTGACCACGCGCCCACGTCAGTGACGGGTGGGACCCAGCACAGCGGCATCCGTCCCGGTGTGCGTGGTCCCGGGGTCGCTGCGCCAGCTGGGGACTGGGAAACTGAGTCACTACCGACCTCACGGATCGGTGCTGCCGGACGTCTACCAGGTGATGAACATGAAAATGCCCTTCGAGCGAGTCGTGTCGGACCACGGCGCCAGGGTGCTGCGGGTCTGCCGCGCCGTCCTCGGGCCGCACCCCGACGCCGACGACGCCTGGTCAGAGACCTTCCTCGCAGCACTGCGCGCCTATCCAGCCCTGGCGGAGGACGCCAACGTCGAGGCCTGGCTGGTCACCATCGCGCACCGGAAGGCGATCGACGTCACCCGGGCCCGGGCCCGTCACGCCATCCCGACCCTGGAGGTGCCCGAGCAGGGGTCGGCCCTGGGGCTGCCCGATACCGTCGACCACGACCTCTGGGAGGCCGTGAAGGGCCTGCCTGACAAACAACGCCATGCGGTCGCCTACCACTACCTCGGCGGCCTGCCCTACCGGGACGTCGCCGAGATCCTGGGCGGCAGCCCCGAGGCCGCCCGCCGGGCAGCCGCTGACGGCATCACCTCGCTGCGAGCCGCCTACGCCCGCGCAGCGACTCTGGAAGGAGCACCCCGATGACTGCACCCACGAGCACCTCACTGACCGACGACTCGTCGGCAGCGGCGACCGACCCCACCGCGACCGAACCTACGGCGACCGACGCCACCGCGACCACTGCCAGCGCGCTCGCGGCCCTGACCGAGATGACCACTCCCGCCCCCGAGCGGCTGGCTGCCCTGCACGAGCAACTCGAGGCTGCTGCCGCGCGCGAGTCACTGCTCGACCTCGTCTACACCACGGTGGAGAGCCCGGTCGGTGCCCTGCTCCTCGCGGCCACCGACCATGGCCTCGTCCGGGTCGCCTTCGAGACCGAGGACCACGACCGGGTGCTCGCGGCACTGGCCGACCGGATCGGGGCGCGGATCCTGCGCTCTCCCCGGCGATTGGACCTCGCCGCCCGCGAGTTGGACGACTACTTCGCCGGTCACCGGACCACCTTCGACCTCCCCCTGGACTTCTCGCTGTCGGGCGGATTCCGCCAGGTCGTCCAGCAGTATCTGCCCCACATCGAGTACGGCACGACGCTCACCTATGCGCAGGTCGCCGGCCTCGTCGGGCGACCCACCGCGGCCCGGGCGGTCGGCACGGCCTGCGCCACCAACCCCTTGCCCGTCGTCGTGCCGTGTCACCGGGTGCTGCGCAGCGACGGCAGCCTCGGCGGCTACCTCGGCGGCCTCGAGGCCAAGAGGACGCTGCTGGCCCTGGAGCACGCAGCCTGACCCTGGGTCAGGTGGTCGAGCCCGGCTGGATCAAACCGGTCTCGTAGGCGAAGACCGCGATCTGGACCCGGTCCCGCAGTCCAAGCTTGGTCAGGAGCCGGGAGACGTAGGTCTTGACGGTCGCCTCGCTGAGGAAGAGCTCTGCGGCGACCTCCCGGTTGGACAGTCCACGGCCCACGAGTTGCGCCACCTCGCGCTCCCGCTCGGTGAGCCCGTCCAGGGCGGTTGCCCGGGCATCTCCCGGCGGCCGTCGGACGAAACGCTCCAGCAACCGGCGGATCAGCGAGGGCGCGAGCATGGTCTCTCCGGCCGCAACCGTTCGCACCGCCGCCACCAAGGCCTCCGGGCTGCAGTCCTTGAGCGCGAAGCCGCTCGCCCCGGCGAGGATCGCGCCGTAGACGAACTCATCGGTGTCGAAGGTGGTCAACGTCAGGACCCGCGGCAACGGCTCCGGCCCGTCGAGGATCTGCCGGGTCGCCTCGATACCGTCGAGCACCGGCATACGGATGTCCATGAGGACGACGTCCGGGCGCAGGCTGCGGCTCAGTTCGATGGCCTGCGCCCCGTTGGCAGCCTCACCGACGACGTCAATCCCGGCTCGTTCCAGGATCAGCCGGAAGCCCGTCCGGATCAGGTCCTGGTCATCAACGAGCAGCACCGTGGTCACACCTCTCCCCCCAGCGGCAGCCAAGCCCGGATCAGGAAGCCGTCACTCGAGGCGAACTCCACCCGGCCACCGTGCACGGCGGCTCGTTCGCGCATCCCGATCAGCCCGTGTCCCGACGTGCCCACCGACTGACCCACCCCATCGTCATGCACCTCGATCTGCAGCCCCTCAGGGTCGTAGGCGAGCGAGACCGTCACCTCGGTTGCCCGGGCATGCCGGTGGACGTTGGTGAGCGCCTCCTGAACGATCCGGTAGACCGCGAGGCCCATGCCAGCGGCCAAGGGCCGTGGACTCCCTTCGATGACCAGGCGCACCCGAGTCGTGGTCGTCCCCGACGCGGCAACCAGCGCCGGGAGATCCGCCACTCCGGGCTGGGGCGTCAACAAGGGTTGCTCGTCCGCATCACGCAGCGCGCTCACGACGCGGCGCATCTCCTCCAGAGCCTGCGCGCCGGTCTCCCGGATCCGGTTGAGGGCACCGCGGGCGTAGTCAGGGTCTTCATCGATCACTTGTCCCGCCGCACCCGCCTGCACCACCATCGCCGTCACGGCGTGGGCCACCACGTCATGCAACTCACGGGCGATCCGCGCCCGTTCCTCCGCGATCGCCAACAAGGTGTCCTCGCGGCTGCGGGCCGCCACGCCGGCCGCCCGCGCCAGGCTGGCAACCGCGACCCGGTGCTTGCGCTCGATCGAACGCCCTGCAACCCAGGCCGCCAGGAGCACCAGGCACGGGAAGAAGAGCTGACCGAAAGACTGGAGGGCCTCGGTCCCGGCCGCCATGAGGGCGAGAGCCGTGATCGTGAGCGCCAGGCCGAGCTGCGCGTCCCTGCCACGACCGTGCCGGGCCACCGAGTAGGTAGCGACCGCCATCGGCGCCAGGCCGCCCCAGAGCAGCACCGGCACATCGGTGAAGAGCGCCATCACGGCCCACGGGACCGTCGTGAGGGCGAGGACCGGCAACGGAAAGCGAGTACGCGCCACCAACGGAAGGCAACTGATGAGGACCAGGAGCACCGCCAGGTCCCTGGAGCCGCTCCCGGTCACGGTGGCAAAGGGCACCACGACCTCCGCCACGCCGAGGGTGGCGAGGATGACCGCCAGGCTGGCGTCGAGGGCCACCCGCTGATCGGCGCCGCGCATGGGGTCCATGCACTGAACCGTAGGCGCTCCGGCCCCGCCTGTCCTCGTTCTCAGGTTGACCCTGATGTCATCCCTGGGATGACGTTGCTCCCCCCCGGCGGCCGATGACGGTGACGAAGCCGCGCTCGTAGCGTCGAGTCAGCGGTCGATGAGCGACCGGTGAGAAGGGACGGCACCATGAGGAACGCAGCCACCTACCGACGAGCAGTTGCCAGCGCTGGGCTGGCCCTGACGGCCGTCCTGATGGCCACGGCCATGGGAATGGGGGTGCCCTTCTCCGGAGCGGGGGTCCTCGCGGCCATGTCCGACGCCGGGGACCGGGCCTGGCTCTCGGCAACCACCTACCTGCTGGCCCAGTTGGCGATGATTCCCGCTGCCCTGGGCCTCGCGCACCTCCTCCGGCAGCAGGCACCGGCCCTGTCCAACCTCGGCGCGACCCTGATGGTGTTGGGTGCCTTCGGACACACCGTCCATGGAGGCAGCGTGCTGCTCACCATCCAGATGGCAGCCGACCAGACGCACCATTCGACGCACGCCGCAGTCCTGGACGCCTTCGCGTCCAGCCCCGCGGGCATCTTCTCCCTGATGGGTCTCCTCGGCACCGTGCTCGGACTGATCATGCTCACCGTCGGCATCTGGCGCGTCCGACTGGGGCCGCGCTGGGTCGCTCCGGCGCTGGCCGCGTTCATCGTGCTGGAGTTCGTCGGCGCGGCCATTTCGCCGATCGCCGGCCTGGTGGCGGGAGCGCTCTACGTGGCGGCCTTCGTCACGCTCGCCCACACGGCCCGGCGCAGCACGACCGAGTCGTGGGGTCTGGTGACCGAGACTCGCGAGCCTCAGCGGGTCGCGCCCTGAGAGCTCGATCCACCGGACGGGTGCGCTACCCCCAGCGCCAGGACCGAGGATGGGGCGATGAACGCTTCTCCGCCACGGGCCGGCCGGCCGGATCCGACCTGCCCGCTGCTGGTGTGACGAAACGGGCCATGGTCGAGCTGGGACGCCGCTACGGTCGGCTCGACTGCCCGGCGGCGTTGCGTGCCATCGCCGGTGGCGGCTACGTGACCCACCGGGTCTTCTTCGCGGACGAGGCCACTGCGGTCGCCGCCGGCTACCGGCCGTGCGCTGTCTGCCTGCCCGGGAGCTATCGGACGTGGCGAGCAAGTCGCCCCTGAGGGCGGTGAAGCGTCCGCGCTGGCACAGTCCGTCGAGGCCGTGAGCCCGGAGCCCGTCAATGCAAGAGGGCCATGCGGGATCCCTCATGGGATTCAACACATGGCCCGTGACCTGCGAGTGTGGTGGAGCTGAGGGGACTCGAACCCCTGACCCCCTGCATGCCATGCAGGTGCGCTACCAGCTGCGCCACAGCCCCGTGCGGTTTCCCGCCGGTGTCCCCTCATCGAGGTGACTGCGCGAGTTTAGCCAATGATCGGCCCGAGTCCCAAATCGAGAGCCGACACGGCTTCTCACCGGGTCGGGGGTCCGAGATTCCAGCCGGCGATCCGCCACCGCGCGGGCACGGATCCGCCCTTGCTCGTCTCGACCAGCTCGATCCAGTGGCAGTTGTCCAGACTGCGCAGGATGCGGTCGGCGATGGCTTGGTCCAGACCCACGAGGTCAGCAGCCGCCGACCGAGCCGACACGCCATGGGCCACGACCACGGCCACCTCCCCGGGGCCGAGTTCGCGGACGATGTCGCGCACCGCGGCACCGGCGCGATCCGCCACCTCCGCCCGGGTCTCCCCGGTCACCCCCTTGGGCACGTCCTCACCACGATCGAGCGCGGCAATCAGCTCGGGGTAGCCGGCGGTGACCTCGTCGGCGCTCAGTCCCTGCCACTGCCCGACATCCACCTCGCGCAGCCTGGCATCGAGGCGCAGCTCGAGACCGGTGAGCATCGCAACAGCATCCGCCGTGGCCGCCGCCCGCTTGAGATCGCTCGAGATGAGCAGGGCGGGCTGATAGGCGGCCACGAAGGGCGCCGCCGACGTCACCTGGGCGCGGCCCACCTCGGACAACTCGGTGTCAGCGTGGCCTTGCCACACCCGGGCTGCATTGTCGACCGTCTCGGCATGGCGCATGATGACCAGGCGCCGTGGTCGGGGCTGTGGCCGTGATTGTGGTCGGGGTCCGGAGACCGTCACGCCCCGGGGTCCTCGGCCACCTGCGCGGCGGCGTCGTCCCGCTCCTCGTCCCGCTCCTCGTCCCGCTCCTCGTCCCGCTCGTGGCCGGTCGGCTCGTGCAGACTCGAGGGCCGCGCGGGCGCCTCGATCGCGGACAGGTCCACCTCCGGGCAGTCCTTCCAGAGCCGCTCGAGCGCGTAGTACTCGCGCTCGTCCTCGTGCTGGACGTGCACGATGATGTCGCCGAAGTCGATGAGCACCCAGCGTCCCTCACGCCGGCCCTCGCGGCGGATCGGCTTGCAGCCGAGCTCGCGGAGTCGGTCCTCCACCTCGTCGACGATGGCGGCCACCTGGCGCTCGGTCGCCGCGGAGGCGAGCACGAAGACGTCGGTGAGCGGCATCTGCTCGCTGACGTCGATGGCCATCACCCGCTCGGCGATCTTGGATTCGGCGGCCAGGGCGGCCGCCTTCGCGAGTCGAAGTGAGGTGTCGGTGGCAGTCACAGATCTCCTGAGGTAGAGGTGTAGAGGCTGTATTTGTTGATGTACTGGACCACACCGTCCGGCACGAGGTACCAGACCGGTTGGCCGGCGACGACCCGGGCGCGGCAGCCCGTGGAGCTGATCGCCATGGCCGGGACTTCCTGCAGGGTCACGCGGTCCACGGGCAACCCCTTGTCGGACAGCACGTGTCCGGGTCTGGTCACTCCGATGAAATGAGCCAGGTCCCACATCCTGTGCGCGTCTTTCCACGACAGGATCTCGGCGAGCGCGTCGGCGCCGGTGATGAAGTAGAGCTCATCGTCGGGACGCTCGGCCTGCAGGTCACGCAGGGTGTCGATCGTGTAGGTCGGGCCGTCCCGCTCGATGTCCACCCGGCTCACGGTGAAGCGGGGGTTGCTCGCCGTGGCGATGACGGTCATGAGGTAGCGGTGCTCGGCTGGGGAAACAGAGCGGCTCGCCTTCTGCCACGGCTCCCCGGTCGGGACGAAGACGACCTCATCGAGGTCAAAGCGGGACTGCACTTCGCTGGCGGCCACCAAGTGGCCGTGGTGGATGGGATCGAACGTCCCACCCATGACGCCGAGGCGCATGCTCAGTGCTTGGCCTCGCCGGACTCGATCTCCGGGTGCTGAGTCGGCAGGCCATGGCGCGGCGCCTGCAACTTGTAGGCGGTGTTGCGGAAGCTCCACGTGATCGCGAGCGCGACGAGGAACAGGGCGAACGAGATGAAGAAGTAGGCGATGATCGGCATCGGAAGCTCATGCGCGGCTTCCTCGGCCGTGAGGGCGATGCTCAGTACTCGATCAGACATGGCGTCAGCCTAGCGCCCACTCGCCGTCCTCGGTACGCGGCGCCCCGACGTGGACACCTCAGACGTGATGGACGTCGTGTCTGACGTCAGTGTCGCAGCCCCGGCGGGAGTGACCACAGTCGTCTCGTTCGATGCCCGGGTCAGCCGACGAGCGACTCGTCGGTCTGCTCCGTGATGGGCAGCCCGTGCTCCTGGCTCTTGCCCATGACGGTGGTCAGTAGACCCTCGATCGTCGTCAGTGAGGAGAAGTTGCCCGCGGACACCTTGCCCTTGAGCCCACCCAGCGCGTCGCTGAGCTCGGTCAGGGGCGCGAGCAGGATCCCGCACAGGGTCGGGTCGTGCTTGACGTTGTCGACGGCGTCCGACACCTGTTTGGCCACGAAGGCCGAGGCCACCCCCGCCTTGACCAGAGCCGTGGTGCGTCCAGCGCTGCCCGAGGCGAAGGTGCCGGCCTGGTAGGGCTTCCACAGCCAGCGGTGGAACACCCCGGCGGCGAGTCCCACATTGAGCGCGAAGCGGGCCTTGGGGAAGGCCTCGGTGGTGCTGGTCGGGCAGTTGGCGTCCGTCGCGACCACCGATGTCGCACCACCGGACGCCCGACTCGCAGCCGCCTCGCTGGTCGGTCCGCACCCGCTCAGGAGAAGGCCCGCGACCAGCAGCGGCAGCAGGACAAGACGAGTGAGACGGGCCAGGCGCATGAGCACGACTATCTCCGATTGCCACGACGACAGCAACTCTCGGACGGACCGCCTGCTCCCGGCCGGCCGTCACGGTACCGGCGCGTAGGCCCTACCGAAACCGACGCGTAGCCCTTCACGCAGGCGGCGCGCAGCCGGGCGCGTCCCTCGACCGTAGGCTGGTGTTCATGGTCCCCGAGTTGTCCGTCGTCATCCCGATGTTCGACGAGGAAGACGTGCTCCCCCTGCTGATGGAGCGGTTGCGTCCCCTGCTCGACGGGATGGGCGTGGTCTACGAGGTGATCGCCGTGGATGACGGCAGCACCGACCTCACGGCGGCGCTGCTGCACCGCTACCACCGGGAGTGGGGGTCACTTCGGGTGGTTCGGCTCCGGGCCAACGCCGGTCACCAGGCCGCGATCTCGGCCGGACTCGCCAGCGCGCGTGGCGACTTCGTCGTGACCCTGGACGCAGACCTGCAGGACCCGCCCGAGGTGATCCCGCAGATGCTGGCAGCAGCGAGGGCGCAGGGCGTCGATGTCGTGTACGGAGTCCGCAGCGACCGCTCGACCGACTCGTGGTTCAAACGGGTCTCGGCGCGATCCTTCTACAAACTCATCAAGGTCATGTCCGGCACCGCGGCCCCCGCCGATGCCGGCGACTACCGACTCATGTCGCGCGCCACCGTCGATGCGATCAACAGCCTGCCCGAGCACAACCGCGTGCTCCGCTTCATCGTGCCTGCTCTCGGGTTCCCGTCCGACACCGTGGAGTACAAGCGTGCGGAGCGAGCCGCTGGCGCCTCGAAGTACCCGTTCCTCAAGATGCTCAAGCTGTCGATCGATTCCCTGACCGGCTTCTCGACCGCACCGCTCAAACTTGCGACGTGGGCCGGTTTCGGCGGCGCCCTGGTCGCCGTGGCCCTGGTGGCCTACACGTTCATCGCGCGCGCGGGTGGCCACACGGTGGCCGGCTGGACCTCGACCGTCGCGATCGTCGCGGGCTTCGGCGCCATCCAGCTCGTGTGTGTCGGGATCCTCGGCGAGTACATCGGGCGGATGTATGCGCACCTGCAGAGCCGACCGACCTACTTCATCGCCTACGACTCGCTGCACCGCACCCGGCTCGACCACGAGCCGACGGACGCGGAGATCGCCCCCATCGCCCCGGCCGAGGTCAGCACCAACCCGCACCCCTCCTCAGAGCTCGAGCGTCAGTCCCGGGCCTGAGCCACGACGAACAGGCTGACGCCCGGCCACTGGTGGACCGGGAGGTAGCGCTCTGCGGTGATGATGCTGCGCAGGCCGAGATTGACCACCGGGTTGAGCCGCTCGAGGTCGGATCCTGAGCGCAGCCGGCGTCGGACCGCCACCACGGGGCGAAGCAGGACGTTCCAGGACCTGACGTCGGTGACCTCGAAGCCGCCGCGCTCCAACAACCCGACCAGGGTGGCCCGGGTGTAGCGCCGGACGTGGTCGACCGCCTCGTCGTGCGAGGACCAGAGCCGCGGATCTGCTGGAACGGCAACGAGATACGTGCCGCGGGGCTTGAGGACGCGACGCACCTCACGCACCGCGGCGTCGTGGTCGATGAGGTGCTCGAGCAGGTCGAACGCCATCACCAGGTCGACGCTGTCATCGGCGAGCGGCAGCAGCGTGGCGTCCGACCGGAGGGTCGCGAGGCCACGGGCGTGAGCCACCTCGGCGCCCTCGGCGCCGTACTCCAGGGCCACGGCATCCCAGCCGTGGTCGCGCAGCACCCGCGTGTTCCCACCGCCCGCGGCCCCGACATCGAGTGCCCGACCAGGAGCGAGCCCGGCGATCGCGGTCGCCAGCAGGTGTCGGCGCTCGCGATACCACCAGTGCGCGTCCTCGAGCTGCGCGAGCTTGCGGACCTCAGTGCCTTCCATGGTTCGCATCATGCCAGCACGCAGCGGCCCCGATCTGGCCGCGGGTCCGATCAGCGGATGTGGCCGTCACCCTCGACGATCCACTTGGTCGTGGTCAGTTCGGGCAGTGCCATCGGCCCACGTGCGTGCAGCTTCTGGGTCGAGATGCCGATCTCGGCCCCGAACCCGAACTCGCCGCCGTCGGTGAATCGGGTGCTGGCGTTGATCATCACCGCCGCGGCATCGACCTCGGCCGCGAACCTCCGGGCCGCGCCCCGGTCCTCCGTCACGATCGCCTCCGTGTGACCCGAGCCGTAGCGACGGATCCGCTCGAGCGCCTCGTCGAGGTCGTCGACGACCGCAACGCTCATCTCGAGGGCCAGCCACTCCGTGGCGAAGTCTTCCTCGGTCGCGATCTCGTATGCCGCCGTGTCGGCTGCAACGTAGTCACTGACCCCGCGTGCCACGTGCAGCTTCACCCCGGCCGCGTCGAGGTCCCCGAGCATCAAGGGCAGGAACGCTGCCGCGACGTCGCGATGCACGAGCAGGGACTCGGCGGAGTTGCAGACACTGGGCCGGTGGGTCTTGGAGTTGTGGGCGATCGCGAGGGCCTTGTCCAGATCGGCGGCCTTGTCGACGTAGACGTGGCAGACGCCGACACCGGTCTCGATGACGGGCACCGTGGACTCGCGCACGACGGTCTGGATCAGACTCGCTCCCCCGCGGGGGATGACGAGGTCGACCCGTCCCCGGGCCGTCATGAGCGCCCGTGCGGCATCGTGGCCGCCCTCCTCGAGCAGCACCATCGCATCGACCGGCAGGCCCTGCTGCGCGAGGGATTCGCGCATCGCCTCGATGAACGCGTGGTTGCTGCTCGCGGCAGCGGAGCCACCCCGCAGCAGGACCGCGTTCCCGGACTTGAGGGCCAGTCCCGCCGCGTCGACCGTGACGTTGGGTCGGGCCTCGTAGATCATCCCGATGACCCCCATCGGCACCCGGACCTGTCGAATCTGCAGGCCGTTGGCGAGGGTGGACCCGCGGATGATCTCCCCCACCGGGTCCGGCAGCCCCGCCACGTCTCGCAGGGCCTGCGCCACTGCGGCGACCCGCGGCTCATCGAGGCGGAGCCGGTCCTGCAGCCCCTCCGGCATCCCCGCGACACGGCCCCGCTCGAGGTCCTCGGCGTTGCCCGCGAGGATGGCCGGGGTCGCTGCATCGACGGCGTCGGCCAGGCACAACAGCGCGGCGTCCTTCTCTGCTCGGGACATCAGGGCCAGGTGCCTGGAGGCGACCCGGGCCCGGTCGGCGAGCTCGTTGACGTAGGTGACGACGGTGGGATCGACTGCTTCGGCCATGCCCCAAGGCTAGGCCGGGCCCGTCCCCGAGCCCGGAGCAGTCTCGCCCCTCGGTTCTGGATCAGGTCGTGGGCACCCCCGTCGGCAGTCGAGGTCGCCTCACTACAGTTGGCGCGTGTCCCACCGGTCCGCGATCAGTCAAGCCAAGCGTCTCGTCGTCAAGGTCGGGTCCAGTTCCCTGACGGGGCCGGACGGTGGCCTCGACCGGGCCCGCCTCATCGCCCTGACCAACGCGCTGGCCCACCACCGCGAGCGGGGCACCCAGATCGTCCTGGTCAGTTCAGGTGCCATCGCGGCCGGCCTGCACCCGCTCGGGCTCGCCGCGCGTCCCCGTGACCTGGCGACCCAACAGGCCGCGGCGAGCGTCGGGCAGGGCGCCCTGCTGGCGGCCTACGCCCACGCCTTTGCCGTGCATGAGGTCACCGTCGGCCAGGTGCTGTTGACCGCGGACGACGTGACCCGTCGATCCCACTACGCCAATGCCCGGCGCACCCTCGAGCGGCTGCTCGATCTCGGGGTGCTGCCCATCGTCAACGAGAATGACACGGTGGCCACGAGCGAGATCCGCTTCGGCGACAACGACCGGCTGGCGGCGCTGGTCGCGCACCTCATCGACGCGGACGCGCTGCTGCTGCTCACCGATGTCGACGCGCTGTACGACGGACCCCCGAGCCGTCCGGGGGCCACCCGGATCCCCGTCGTCGCCGGCCCCCAGGACCTGGCCGGCGTGGTGATCCGCGGCAGCGCGTCCAAGGTCGGCACCGGCGGCATGACGACCAAGATCGAAGCTGCGCACATCGCCACCTCGGCGGGGGTGGTGACCGCGTTGACGTCAGCCGACCGCGTCACCGAGGTGTTGACCGGGCGGGATGTCGGGACCGTGTTCCTGGCGAACGGGGTCCGGGGTCGCTCCCAACGCCTCTGGCTGCAACACGCGACCACCGCCCGTGGGCGGCTCATCGTTGACCAGGGTGCCGTGACTGCTCTGGTCCAGCGCAAGACGTCCTTGCTGCCTGCGGGGATCACAGCGATCGAGGGAACCTTCCACGACGGCGACCCGGTGGACGTCGTGGGCCCCGATGGCACACCGATCGCCCGTGGCCTGGTCAACTACGCCTCTGCCGAGTTGCCGGCACTGCTGGGACGCTCCACCCGCGACCTCGCCCGGGAACTCGGACCGGCCTACGAGCGCGAGGTCATCCACCGCGATCACCTCGTCATCCTCTGACGCCTCGCTGCCCTTCACGTGAGACGGGTCGAGGGGCCAGCACTGCCCGTGGCAGTACTGGCCCCTCGACGGTCGCGTCAACGCGCGTCAGTGCCCATCAGGCACGTCACGGCGGATCAGTGCGAGCTGGCCCCCTCCGCCCCGTAGCCCGTGAGGGAACGAACCTCCATCTCGGCGTACTTGGCAGCGTCGTACTCCCGGCTGGTCACCGTGCCGATGTAGCCGAGGATGAAGCCGAGCGGAATCGAGATGATGCCGGGGTTGTCGAGCGGGAACCAGGAGAAGTCCACGCCTTGGAGCATCGACGGACTCTTGCCGGTGACGGCGTCGACCGGCTTGCCCGAGACCACCGGGCTGAAGATGATCAGCGTGATCGCACTGATCAGACCGCCGTACATGCCCCAGAGCGCCCCGCGGGTGTTGAACCGCTTCCAGAAGAGCGAGTACAGGATCGTCGGCAAGTTCGCGCTGGCAGCCACCGCGAACGCGAGCGCCACCAGGAATGCGATGTTCTGACCCATCGCGAAGATGCCACCGAAGATCGCCACCGCGCCGAGGCCGAGAGCCGCGATCCGGGCGACCTTGACTTCTTCTTCTGGAGTGGCCTTGCCGTCCTTGAAGACCGTGTTGTACACGTCGTGGGACAGCGATGCACTGGCCGTGATGGTGAGGCCGGCGACCACCGCGAGGATGGTGGCGAACGCGATGCCGGAGATGATGCCGAGCAGGATCTCGCCTCCGAGGTGATAGGCAAGCAGCGGAGCCGCCGAGTTCGCCCCACCGGGTGCTGCCTTGATCTCCTTCGCTCCGACCATCTGTGCGGCACCGAAGCCGAGCACCAGCGTGAAGAGGTAGAAGAGCCCGATCAGCCAGATCGCCCACTCGACGGACTTGCGCGCTTCCTTCGATGACGGGACGGTGTAGAAGCGCATCAGCACGTGGGGCAGTCCGGCGGTGCCGAGCACCAGGGCCAGCGACAGCGAGATGAAGTCGAGCGGGTTCTTGTACTGCAGCCCCGGCGTCAGCAGGTCACGCACGCTACCGTCGGCGGCCTTGGGGGCAACGTCGTTGGCGGCGCCGAGCAACGTCGAGAGGTTGAGGCCGAAGTTGCCGAGGACCCAGACGAACATGATCCCGGCGCCGGCGATGAGCAGGACGGCCTTGATCATCTGGACGTAGGTCGTGCCCTTCATCCCGCCGTAGATCACGTAGACGAGCATGATCAGGCCGACGAAGATGATGACGAAACGCTGTCCCCAGACGTCGGTGATGCCGAGGAGCAGAGCCACCAGTCCTCCGGCTCCGGCCATCTGGGCGAGCAGGTAGAAGAAGGAGACGGCGAGGGTCGTGATCGCCGCGGCGATCCGCACCGGGCGCTGGCGCAGCCGGAACGACAGAACGTCGGCCATCGTGTACTTGCCGACGTTGCGCAGCAACTCGGCGACGAGCAGCAGCGCCACGAGCCAGGCGACGAGGAAGCCGATTGAGTAGAGGAAGCCGTCGTAGCCATTGATGGCGATGGCACCCGCAATGCCGAGGAACGACGCCGCCGACAGGTAGTCGCCGGCGATGGCGATGCCGTTCTGGCGGCCCGTGAACGCTCGGCCGCCTGCGTAGTAGTCGGCCGCGGTCTTCTTGCCGCGAGAGACCCGGAGCACGATGACCAGGGTGATGATGACGAACAACGCGAAGATCACGATGTTGAGCACGGGGTTGCCGACCGCGACGGCCTCGACGGCAGCCAGGGAGAGTGCAGTGGTGCTCATGAGCCGCCCTCCATCCGGGCTGCCAGGCGCGAGGCCCTGGTGTCGAACTCACGGTCGGCCCATCGCATGTAGATGATGGTGATCGCGAAGGTCGTGACGAACTGGAGCAGACCCAGGATCAGGCCCCACGTGATGTTGCCGAAGACGCGGGTTCCCATGAACTCTCTGGCGAACACCGCGAGGAGCACGTAGAGGAAGTACCACGTGAGGAAGAACGCGGTCATCGGGAAGACGAAGCTGCGGAACTTGCGGCGTAGGTCGATGAAGTCTTTAGAGTTCTGCATGGCGATGTAGGGATCGTCCACTTCAATCTGATCGAGAGCCTCGTTGCTCACGGGTCACCTCCAGGCGGTTGGGTCCTGCTGGGAGATCACGGTAGGAGTCCACCGTCCGACACGGCAGCAACCGGCGCCCGCCCATCGCCGAGCGGCGTTCGCGAAGCGGCGTGCGCGAACTCAGTCGCGACGAGCGGTCGTCTCGTCAGGACGAACGGTCGACCATTCCGGGGTGAACGGACCGCGGTTGAGCGAGAGGTGCTCCGGCGTGTGCAGCCGCACCATGGTCTGGGACGTGTGCTTCGGCATCCGGTCCCGGGTCAGGAGAGACACCACGACCATGGTCAGCACCGCTGCCGGGACCGTGATGGCGGCCGGCTGGGTGAGGATGGCACTGCGCCAGCCCTGTGAATCGAATCCGAAGGTGGTTGCCACGACGGCGATCATCGAGAGGGTGCCACCGACCACCATCCCGGCGATGGCACCCGTCGACGTCAGCCCCCGCCACCAGATGCCGAGCACCAGCAGCGGGCAGAACGTCGATGCGGCAACCGCGAAGGCCAGCTCGACGGCATGGGCCACGGGGACGTTGGCCGAGGCGACGGTGAGGCCGACCGCCACGGTGACGGAGACCACCGTGGCCAGTCGAAAGGTGCGGATCCCCCGCTCGTGGCTGCGCCCGCGCCGGATCAGGTCCTGGCTGAGCACACCGGCCACGGAGACGACCAGCCCGGTCGAGGTGGACAGGAAGGCGGCGAAGGCCCCGGCCGCGACCAGGGCCGTCAGCATCTCCGCGAGCGCCCCGTCAAAGATGCGGCTGGGCAGCTCGAGCACCACCGCGTCCGCGCGGCCGGCGGCGACGAGGTCCTTCGCGAGGACCCGGCCCAGGATGCCATAGAGGATGGGGAGCAGGTAGAAGGAGCTGAGCAGGGTCAGCACGACGAGCGTCGTGCGTCGAGCCGCGCGGCCATCGGGGTTGGTGTAGAAGCGAACGACGACGTGGGGCAGCCCCATGGTGCCGAGGAACGTGGCCAGCATCAGCGAGTAGGTCAGGTAGATCGAATGCTCGCCCGACATGGGCGCCACCCAGTCGCTCACGTCGATGGCCCCCACGATCTCGCTGGCGCCACCGGTCATCCACAGGCCCAGGAAGAAGAACACGGGTGTCAGCAGGGCGACCAGCTTGAGCCAGTAGTGGAAGGCCTGCACCAACGTCACGCTGCGCATGCCGCCCGGCAGGACGTTGAGGCACACCACGATCGCGACCAACACCTGCCCGACCCACGAGGGTGCGCCAGTCAGGGTGCGCAGGGTCAGTCCGGCCCCCTGGAACTGCGGGATGAGGTAGAGCATCCCGATCCCGACCACCAGGACACTCGCGACCTGCCGCGCCGCGCGGGACTCGACCCGCATCTCGGCAAAGTCAGGCACCGTGTAGGCGCCCGACCGTCGTAGTGGCGCGGCGACGAAGACGAGCAGCAGGAGGTATCCGGCGGTCCACCCCACCGGGAGCCAGAGCATGTCCACGCCACGCGCGACGATGAGGCCGGCCACGCCGAGGAAGGACGCCGCCGACAGGTACTCGCCGCTGATCGCCGAGGCGTTCAGCACCGGCCCCACTCCTCGGGAGGCGACGTAGAAGTCACCCATCGTGCGGGACAGCCGCAGCCCGAAGGCAGCGATTCCCAACGAGGTCAGCGCCACGATGAGACCGGCCAACACGCTCGCGGTCGCGTTCACCGGCCATCCAGCAGATCGCTGAACCGTGCCTCGTTGCGCTCCGCCTGACGCACGTAGGCCCACGCGAGTGCGACGATCTCGACGAAGGCGACGACCGAGAGCAGCAACCACGGCACCGGGATCCCGAGGACCTGGATCCGGGCGAACGCCGGGAACAGCCGGAACACCAGCGGGAGCACCCCGAGGGTCACCACGAGCACGGCGAGCACGCCGAGCGCCAGTCGTAGCTGGCTGCGCATGAGGGAGGTGAGGTAGACCTCGCCCAGTCGGGTCTGCGCATCGATCTCCGCAGCGATCGTCGTGCGCCGGGTCCGGGCGGCGGAGGTTCGCGGACTCGAGATCCGCACCCGGGCAGGCGCGTCCTCGGGTGTCATGAGCGACCCACGGTCACGATGGCCGTCCGCGCCCGGGTGGTTGAGCTCGGCGCACGAGCAGGTCCCGCAGGACCCGCGTGTGGCGCCGGCTCACGACCAGCTCGTGCCCTCCGACGAGCACCGTGTAGCGGCCCGATTCGGTGCGCCACTCGGCGATGTGCCCGAGCGCGACGATGAACGAGCGATGGATCCTGACAAAGCCGGCGTCCCGCCATTGATCAGCCAGCGTGGTGAGCGGGGTCCGGATCAGGTGGCTGCCCTGGGCGGTGTGCAAGCGGGCGTAGTCACCCTGCGCCTCCACGAAGAGCACGTCCGAGCGGGACAGGATGCGACTCACCCCACCGAGTTCGACCACGATGCTCTCGTCGTCCGAGGCGACCGCAGCCTCGCGTCCCTCGATCCGGTTGACGACCCGGCGGACCGCCTCCGCGAGCCGTTCCTCCCGCACGGGCTTGAGGACGTAGTCGACGACGTTGAGCTCGAAGGCGTCGACCGCGTGCTGCTCGTGCGCGGTCACGAAGACCACGGGTGGGCGCGCGGTGAAGCGGGACAGCACCCGGGCCAGGTCGAGACCGTCGAGGCCCGGCATCTGTACGTCGAGGAAGACCGCATCGACCTGCTGCTCGTGCAGGATCCGCAGCGCGCCCTCCCCGGAGTCGGCCGACAGGACCTGGCCGATCCGGTCGTCACGTCCCAGGAGCCACACCAGTTCATCACGAGCGGGTGCCTCGTCGTCCACCGCCAGCACCCGCAGCGGCGATCGGCTGTCCTCGGTCCCCTGGTCACCACTCATACGTGCACTCCCGGACGGAACTTGGGCAACCGGACGATGACGCGGGTGCCCGCGCCGACGGCGGTCTCGATGACGAGACCGTACTCGTCACCGAACGCGGCCCGGAGCCGCTCGTTCCCCCGAACCGTTGTCCTCGATGGTGACGAGACAGTCGTGTCCGGCGTCCTGCGCGATGATGGTGAGCGTCCCCCGACCGGGGCGGCCCTCGAGCCCGTGCCGGACGGCGTTCTCCACGAGCGGCTGCAGGCACAGGAACGGCACGACGACCGGCAGCACCTCCGGCGCCACCCGCACCGTCACGGCGAGCCGGTCGCCGAAGCGGGCTCGTTCGATGACGAGGTAGGCCTCGATCGACCGGAGCTCCTCGGCCAACGTCGTGTACTCACCGTGCTTGCGGAAGGAGTACCTGGTGAACTCCGCCAGCTCGAGCAGCAGCTCACGGGCCCGGTCCGGATCGGTCCGGGTGAACGACGCGATGGCGGTCAGCGAGTTGTAGATGAAGTGGGGGCTGATCTGGGCGCGCAGCGCCCGGACCTCGGCCTCCATGAGGCGGGTCTTGGCTGCGTCCAACTCGGCCAGCTCCAGTTGACCGGACACCCACCGGGCCACCTCGTTGGTCGCTCGCACCAACCCGGCGGAGGCCTTCGTCGTGAAGACCTGCAAGGTGCCGATCACCAATTCGTCGACGTCGAGCGGGGCGATGATGGCCTCCCGGACGGGGCACCCCACATCGCCACAGGACACGTCCATCCCGTTCACCACCACCGTTCGCCCATGCGCCAGGGTCTGCTGGGCGAGCCGCACCGGCTGCTCAGCATGAGTGGCATGGCCACCCTCCCAAGCCAGGGCAACCGTCGTGTCGGTCATCGCGACCGCTGGCGCCCCGAGCATGGCGCGCAGGAACCGCAGCGACTTCTCCGCCGCCACCGGCGTGAGGCCGCCACGCAGCGGGGGCGAGGCGAGCGAGGCCGTGTGCAGGGTGCGGAACGTGGTCCGGTCCGCGTCGCTGCCCAGCTGGTCCCGGCGCAGGAGGGCGCCCCACAACGTCATGCGGCCACTGTAGGGCGTGGCAGGGCCCGGCCAGCGCATCGGAGACCGTCGAATCCGCCGCTGTCGCGGCACCTGCTTCGGTGCCCAGCGGGGCAGCGTGACGGACACCGTCAGCCGCCCCCGGGCCCCTCAATCTGTATCTTCCTCGCTGCCGTCGTCGCCCTCGTGGCGCACCTGCCACAGCCCCGACCGGCGCTCGGCCTCGAGCTCCTCCTGGGTCGCTGCGCGGGCGGCATACCGGTCCTTCTGGGCCTCCCGCTTCTGCTCCCGGGTGGGCCGGTGGCTCTCGTGCAGCCGCAGGTCGGTCCCCCGCTCCCCCAGCAGCTCCGAGCCGGCCTGCACGGTCGGCTCCCAGTCGAAGACGACGGCGTTGTCGGCCGAGCCGATGACGACCATGTCGCCAGCCACCGCCCCGACCTTGAAGAGCTGGTCCTCGATGCCCAGTCGAGCAAGCCGGTCCGCGAGGTAGCCCACCGCCTCGTCATTGGAGAAGTCGGTCTGGCGCACCCACCGAGTCGGTCGGTCCCCGACCACCCGGAAGAAGTCACCGTCAGGGCCGTGCTCCTTGACCACCTCGAAGCCGGTGTCATCCACCGAGCGAGGACGCAGCACCATCCGCGGCGGCACCACGGCCTCGAGCTCGGCGCGCGCCGTCTCGACGTGCCGGGCCATCGCGAAGGTCAGCTCCCGCAGGCCCTGGTGGGCGACCGCAGAGACGATGAACACCTCGACGCCCCGGGCCTCGAGGTCGGGCTTGACCAACTCGGCCAGCTCACGAGCCTCGGGCACGTCGGCCTTGTTCAGCACCACGATCCGGGTGCGCTCGGCGAGGGGCCGCCCGCCCAGCTCGGCATCAGGGACGTAGAGCGAGAGCTCGTTCTCGATGACGTCGAGATCGGTCATCGGGTCCCGCCCGGGCTCGAGGGTGGCGCAGTCGATGACGTGGACCAGGACCGAGCACCGCTCGACGTGCCGCAGGAACTCCAGCCCGAGCCCCTTGCCCTCGTGGGCGCCGGGAATGAGTCCGGGCACGTCGGCCACGGTGAACCGGTGCTCTCCGGCCGTCACCACGCCGAGGTTGGGCACCAGCGTCGTGAACGGGTAGTCGGCGATCTTGGGCCGAGCCGCCGACAGCACCGAGACGAGCGAGGACTTCCCGGCGCTCGGGAAGCCGATCAGCGCCACGTCGGCGAGCGACTTCAGCTCGAGGACGACGTCGATCTCCTCGCCGGGCTCACCGAGCAGGGCGAAGCCGGGAGCCTTGCGCCGGGCGGAGGACAACGCCTTGTTGCCGAGACCGCCACGACCACCGGCGGCGATGACGTGTTCGGTGCCCGCACCGAGGAGATCGATCAGGATCTTCCCGCCGCTGTCCTTGACGACAGTGCCCTCGGGCACCCGCAGTGATAGTCGAGCAGCGTGGTGGACTGGGGGTCGACCTGGAGGATGACCGACCCGCCACGGCCACCGTTGCCGCCGTCCGGACCGCCGAGCGGCTTGAACTTCTCACGCTTCACGGACGCGACACCGTGCCCCCCGGAGCCACCGCTCAGGTGGAGCACCACGCGGTCGACGAAGTTCACAGCCATGTCAGGTCACTCTTCCAGATCAAGGGAGGCTCGGCGGCATACGGCCAGGTCGGCTCCAGTGGAGCGCGAGGTCGTAGGCCGCGGAGCCCGGTCACAAACGGAAGGGACGGGCCGCGCAGGCCCGCCCCTCCAGAACAAACTCAGTGTGTGATCTCGGGGATCACGTGGCGTCAGCGGTCTCCGGCTGCTCGATGTTGACCGTCTTGCGGCCGCGCTTGGTGCCGAACTTCACGGCGCCGGCCACGAGGGCGAACAACGTGTCGTCCTTGCCGCGACCGACACCAGCTCCCGGGTGGAAGTGCGTGCCACGCTGGCGGACGATGATCTCGCCGGCGTTGACGGTCTGGCCGCCGAAGCGCTTGACTCCGAGGAACTGTGAGTTCGAGTCGCGACCGTTGCGGGACGAGGACGCACCCTTTTTGTGTGCCATGTCAGTACTCCTTCTGAGGTGTGTGAGTCGTCAGCCGTCGATCACGCGTTGATCGCGGTGATCTTGACCTGGGTCAACGGCTGGCGGTGACCCTGGCGCCTGCGGTAGCCGGTCTTGTTCTTGAACTTCATGATGACGATCTTGGGGCCCTTGGCGGCCTTGACCACCTCGGCCTGGACCGACACCTTGGACAACTTGTCGGCATCGGACGTGACGGTGGCACCGTCAACGAGGAGCAACGGCGTCAACTCGAGGGAATCACCGGGCTGGCCCTTCACCTTGTCGACGAGCAGGACATCGCCCACCGAAACCTTTTCCTGGCGACCGCCAGCGCGAACAATCGCGTACACAGTGAAACTCACTCTCTCATCAGGATGTGGCAGCCGCTTTCCGGGCTGGCCTCTCCAGACGGCTCCGCGGACAACTCCACCGGGGCGTCGACGTGGGTCGGGGGTCCAGCGGGAGCCATGACCCGGCCACGGCGCCGACGCGGTCGCGCGACCGGTGCCTGGTCCTCGGGCGTGGGGGCAGCCTCCTCGGGCACCGGGGCCACCTCAGCCACCGGGGTGGGCGAGACGTCCGGCACGCCGGATTCGACCTCCGCGTCGGGTTCAGCCGTCGCGGCAGGCTCGGCCGCGGCCTGAGCGGCCACCATGCCGCGCCCCGCCGGAGCGCTGTCCTGCTCGGGAGTCGGTTCCGTCACCACGTTCTCAGCCGTCGAGGTCTCTGGCCTCGAGGTCTCTGGCGCCGACGAGGTCTCTGGCGCCGAGGTCTCTACCCCCGAGGTCTCTGAGGGGCTGACCCCGGCCGGGGACTTGAGCGCGGCCGCGTGGGCGGCTGCTGCGATCCGGGCAGCGGTCGGCCCGAGCGGGGCCCGCCCAGCCTCGACCGGGGGCGTCGCCGAGGCCGTTGCCGTGCGGTCGTCGGAGCCACTGGATCCGCCGGAGTCGCTGCCGCGACGGCCCCTGCGGCTGCGGCTCCCGGAGCCCGAGCCGGAGGAGGTGTCGGGCTGTGACCCGCTCCCCTGCTCGGCACCGCGGTCGACCGGGTCGCTGTGGATGACGAAGCCACGACCGTTGCAGTGCTCACAGGTCTCCGAGAAGACCTCGATGAGGCCGGACCCGACCCGCTTGCGGGTCATCTGCACGAGGCCGAGGGAGGTCACCTCCGCCACCTGGTGCTTGGTGCGGTCCCGCCCGAGGCATTCGAGCAGTCGGCGCACGACCAGCTCCCGGTTGGCCTCGAGCACCATGTCGATGAAGTCGACGACGATGATGCCGCCGATGTCTCGCAGCCGGAGCTGTCGGACGATCTCCTCGGCGGCCTCGATGTTGTTCTTGGTGACGGTCTCCTCGAGGTTGCCGCCCGAACCGATGAACTTCCCGGTGTTGACGTCGACGACGGTCATCGCCTCGGTCCGGTCGATGACCAGGGACCCGCCCGAGGGGAGCCAGACCTTGCGGTCCATCGCCTTGGCGATCTGCTCATCGACGCGGTGGTGCGTGAACAGGTCCTGGGTGCCGGTCCACTTGGTGACCCGGTCGGCCAGGTCCGGGGCCACCGACGTGATGTAGGGGTGGATCTCCTGCCAGGCCTGCTCCCCGGAGACGACGAGCTCCTTGAAGTCCTCGTTGAACACGTCGCGGATGACCCGGACCGTCAGGTCGGGCTCGCCGTGCAGCAGCATCGGGGCGCTACCGGAGGTGCTCGAGCCGGTCCCGCCGTTGCTCTTCCTGCCCTTGGACTTGCCGGCCTTGGGACCGGACGCGGCCTCGGACCGGGCCTGGATGTCCTCCCAGGTCGCACTCAGGCGCTCGACATCGGCCCGGATCTCGGCCTCGCTGGCTCCTTCGGCGGCCGTGCGCACGATGACGCCCCCGCCGCTCGGGACGACCTCGCGCAGGATCTTCTTGAGGCGGGCCCGCTCCCCCTCGGGAAGCTTGCGGGAGATGCCGGTCATCTGGGAGTTGGGGATGTAGACCAGGTAGCGGCCCGGGAGCGAGATCTGCGAGGTGAGGCGAGCGCCCTTGTGCCCGATCGGGTCCTTGGTCACCTGCACCAGCACCGGCAGGCCGGAGCTCAACGCGTGCTCGATCCGGCGCGGCTGGTTGGACTCCAGTCCGGCAGCGTCCCAGTTGACCTCACCGGCGTAGAGCACCGCGTTGCGGCCCTTGCCGATGTCGACGAAGGCCGCCTCCATCGAGGGCAGCACGTTCTGGACGCGGCCGAGGTAGATGTTGCCCGCCATGGAGACGTTGGTGGCCTGATCGATGTAGTGCTCGACGAGGACCCCGTCCTCGAGGACCCCCATCTGGGTGCGGCCCTCCTTGTTGCGCACGACCATGACGCGGTCGACGGCCTCACGCCTGGCCAGGAACTCCGCCTCGGTGATGACGGTCCGTCGCCGGCCGGCCTCCCGACCCTCCCGGCGGCGCTGCTTCTTGGCCTCGAGGCGGGTGGAGCCTCGCACTGCAGTCGGCTCGTCGCTGTGACCTCGTGACGAGCGGGACCGGCTGGAGCCGGTGGAACCCGTGGAACCGCTCGAGCCAGTGGAGCTGGTTGAGCCGGACGATCCGCTCGAGCCCTCATCGCCGGACTCGGACGATCCGCCGCGCCGACGACGACGCCGCCGCCGACTCGGGCTGCTCTCATCGTCGGCGCCGGACTCGTCCTCATGGCTGTCGGGGTGCTCATCCGCCCCCGAGGCGCCGGAACCCGCCGCCACATCGTGGTCCGTGTTGCTGGAACCGGCGCTGGAACCGGCGCTGGAACCCAGGCCGGAATCGTGGTCCGAGGACCCATCGTCGGGGCTTGAGTCAGCGTCCCGGTGGTGGTGTCGGTGGTGGTGTCGGTCCCGATGGTCAGTGTCTCGGTCGGCGTCTCGGTCGGCGTCTCGGTCGTGGGCAGCGGCAGAGCCATCATCTGGACCATCACCAGGACCATCACCTGGACCATCACCAGGACCATCATCTGAACCGGGGCCCGCCGGGGCCCGGTCGTCAGGAGCCTGCTCCTCCGGAACCGGCTCGGCACGGCGACGCGTCCGGCGGGTCGGCGCGGCAGCGGGCAACTCCGGCGGCTGGAACAGCACGCTGAAGCTCGGCACGGCGGGTGCCGCTGCTGCCTCTTCGTCGCCCTCGGTCGCTGCCGGGTCGGCCTCTTCCTCGACGAACCCGGTGCCAACCAGTTCAGGTAGCGCGACCGCCTCGGACGACACCGTCGCTGACTCCACGGCCTCGGACTCGGCCGCATCGGCTTCGGGCCCGTCGCTGACCTCGGCGGTGGGGGCCGCCGGCTCGCTGCTCGTCGACGTCGCCGCCGCCGTGGCCTTCTTGCGCGGCGCCCGCTTCCGGGCTGCCTTCTTGACCGGGGCCACCGGGGCCACCTCTGCTGAGGGCGCCTCGCCCCGCGGTGCGGCTTCTGAGGTCTGCACGTCGTCAGATGTCGCACCAGTCGGAGCGCTGGCGTCGGGGCCGTCCTGATTCACGGGGGTGGCCGACGGAACGGCCTGGGCCACCGCGGCAGCCTTCCTGGTGGCCCGCCGGGCTCGCTTGCGCGGAGCCGGAGCCGCGGTCTCAGCGGCTGCCTCAGCAGCCCGCGGGGCAGCATCCGGGCTGGCTGGCTCGGTGCGGCCCTGCTCGGTGTCGTGCTGCTCGGGGGGGGTCTCAGCAGGCGGGACGTCCGGTCCGGTGTTGAACAGACCTTCATCCATGGAGTTCTGGTCGCTGGTTGTCATGGGGCGCCTTTCGGCAGGTGCGGTGCGACCCACACTCGGCCGAGGCCGTCAACACCGCACGAGCGCGGTTGCAGTCGCCCCACCGCTCACGCGGCGGGACGGAAGTCGTCTTGCTACATCTGACCTCGGTTCGCGCGGAGCGCGGCACCGTGATCACATGCCGTCGGCCTTCTTGTCGGCAGCCAATGGATCAGCCACCCTCGCGGTTGCGATGTCGAGCGGTCCCTGTGCCAATCGCGTCACCAAGGGCGAACGCGGCGGCTGCAGATCAGCTATCTCACGCAGCGCGGTCAGAATGTCGTCGGGGCGAACGACAGGTGTGGTGTGCCGTACGACCACGCGAAGTATCGCACAGTCTGGCCCGGGCGGCGTGGTGGGCACGGCGCTGCCCTCGGAGATTCCCTCCCTGATCACGCCATCCCGCCCCGACCCGGCAGCCATCACGGTCGCCGCCACGATCGCCCCGCGGACGTCGAAAGTTCGGGCGCCGGACTTGGTCATCCGGGTCACCTCGGCTGTCTCACGCCCCAGCAGCAGGGTTACCGCCGCATCGAGTCGGTGCCGGTCCAGACCGGCGAATTCGAGCAGCCAGTCGCTCGCCTGGAGCCGGTCCGCGAGCGCCCCCGGGCCCGCCTCGACGACCTCGACGATGTCCAGGCCCACGGGCAGCGCCTCATTGAGCGCGACGCGGACTGACCCGGGGTCGACCCGTTGCGTCACCGAGATCTCGACGTATTCCGCCTCGCTCGCCGTCCCTGTCGCGGCCGCGTTGGCATAGCTGATCTTCGGGTGCGGGTGAAAGCCCGCGGAGAAGGCCATCGGCACGCCGGCCCGGCGCAGCGCCCGCTCGAGCGAGCGCTGGAAGTCACGACTCGAGGTGAAGCGCAGCCGACCACGCTTCGCGTAGCGGATCCGGAGCTTCTGGACCGCGGGATCTGGCGTCGGCCCCTCCGGGACGCGTTGTCGAGCCTGTCGTGCCATGGCCGAAGGTTAGCGGGGCGGCCCGCGTCAACTCGTGCTGCCGGTCCGGCCACTGCTGTCCCGGCGACCGCCGGACTCCCGCTCCGCGCGCTGCTGCGCCGCCCGACGCTCGGCCGCCTGGCGCAGTCGAGCGGCCGCGTCCGCTTCATCCATCCGAGTGGCCTCGGCCAGCGTCGGGGCGGTGCCGCCCAGGCTCGCCGGTAGGTACTTCAAGTCGGGGCCGGTCAACGGCTCGTACCCAGCCCGAGCCTGTTCGAGCAACTGCGCCATGACCGCCTTGTACTGCGCCGTCAGCTCGGTCGGGTCGGCACCCGCGGGAGCGGCCACCGGCGCGCCGACCGACAGGATGATCGGGGTGTTGGTGCGCCCGAGTCGCTTCGGGTGCCCCTTGGTCCAGACCCGCTGCGACCCCCAGATGATCACCGGCAGGATCGGGACCCCAGCCTCGATCGCCATCCGGGCGGCTCCGTGCTTGAACTCCTTGAGCTCGAACGACCGCGAGATCGTCGCCTCGGGGAACACGCCGACGATCTCCCCGGCTCGCAGGGCCTCCACGGCCGCGTGGTACGACGCGGTCCCGGCAGTGCGGTCGACCGGGATGTGCTTCATCCCCCGCATGAGCGGGCCGCTGATCGGGTGGTCGAAGACCACGTCCTTGGCCATGAAGCGAACGAGCCGCTTGGACTTCTGCGCGGCCAGACCGGCATAGGTGAAGTCCATGTAGCCGGTGTGGTTGATGGCCATGACCGCCCCACCGGTCCTCGGGACGTGATCCTCACCGACCTTGGTGAACTTCAGGCCCTGCAGGGCAAAGAGGCCTCGGGCGACGGTGATGACCGGGGTGTAGACGGGCTCCATGTGGAACACTCTGCCCTGCCTCGCCCGCCGTCCGCACGCGCACCACCGATCGACTCCCCGCCGACCCAAGGAACGACCATGCCGTATGCCGCTGTGTCGGCGCTCGTCGACCGCCACGTCGCTCTCGGGGCGGGGTTGCTCGGAGCCGTCCCGGTGGTCCTCGCGGCGCTCGTCGTCTGGGTGAAGTGGTGGCGCAGCCGCGACGAGGTGTTCGTCGGGGTGACCCCCGGGCTCGTGCCCGACGACCCGGCGTCAGCGCCCCGTGAACGGGTCCGCGGCGGCGAGTGGAAGGGCACCGTTGCGGCGCAGTTCCAGCCGCCCCGGGGTGTCTCCCCCGGCCTCGCCGGCACCGTCATCGACGGGGAGGCCCACGCGCACGACGTGAGCGCGTGCCTGCTCGACCTCGCGGTGCGCGGGTTCTTCACGATCACCGAGATCTCTCCCGACGGGGACGGCCGCGCCGAGGGGACCGGCGAGCGGACGACGGGCCGGCGCGACTGGGAGCTGCGCCGGGCCGAGACAGCGCCGGCCGAGCCGCTCTCGGGCTTCGAGCGGATCCTGCTCGACAACCTCTTCACGGCTGGGCCGGTGGTGCGCCTCGCGTCGCTCAAGGGCCACTTCGCGATGACGATGCGCCAGGCCCAGATCGGTCTCTACCAGGAGGTCGTCGACCGCGGCTGGTACCGACGCCACCCCCGTGCCAAGAACGCGCGGGCCCGCTTCTGGGGACTGGTCCTGCTCGTCCCCCTCACCCTGCTCATCCTCGCGGGGATCGGCTACGACGCCGTGGCCAACCAGAGTTACTCACTGGCACCGCTCGCCGCCGGGGCCCTGCTCGCCGTCCTCATCCTCATCCGGTGGGGACGCTCCCGCACCCCGCGGACCGCCGAGGGCACGGCAGTGCGGATCGAGGCGCTCGGCTTCAAGAACTACCTCGAGACGGCCGAGGCCGACCAGATCCGCTTCGAGGAGGCCGCGTCGATCTTCAGCCGCTACCTGCCCTACGCCATGGCGTTCGGGATCGCGGCGGTCTGGGCCAAGCTCTTCGGGGAGGTCGCCAAGGCCGCCCAGCTCGCCGGGTGGACCGACCCCTTCTGGGACCTCGCGTGGTTCGACGTGGCCGACCTCGCCCTGCACTCGGCCTCGCTCGCGGGCGACATCGGCTCGCTCGCCCTGGATCTGCCCGACGTCACCGACGCGCTCGGCGGCATCACCGACGGCATCGGGGACGCCGTCGAGGGCGTCACCGGAATGATGGGTGGCGTCGGTGACTTCGCGGAGGCCGCTGGTGGCCTCTTCTCCTTCGACGGTCTCGATGGCTGCGACGGCTGCGACCTCGGCGGCTGCGACTTCTGAGCCGGAGCCGATGGGCAGCGGTCAGAACTCGGTCGAGAGCAGCAGGGCCAGCATGGAAGTATTGCCGCATGACTGACACTCCTGCCCCCACGAACTCCCGGATCCCCGAGCGCCCGACGCTCGACGGCATCGAGGACAAATGGGTGCAGGTCTGGAGGGACCACGGCACCTACGCCTTCGACCGCTCCCGGGCGCTGTCCCTGCCCCGCGATCAGGTCTTTGCCATCGACACGCCCCCGCCGACCGCCTCCGGGTCCCTGCACGTCGGCCACGTCTTCAGCTACACCCACACCGACTGCATGGCGCGCTACAAGCGGATGTGCGGGCTCGAGGTCTTCTACCCCATCGGCTGGGACGACAACGGGCTCCCGACCGAGCGCCGCGTGCAGAACTACTACGGGGTGCGTGGCGACGCGACCCTGCCCTACGAGGAGGGGTTCACCCCGCCCTTCACCCAGGGGGTCGACGAGCGCGGCAAGGCCATCAAGAATGCCGATCAGCGCCCGATCAGCCGCAAGAACTTCATCGAGTTGTGCGATGTCCTCACCGTCGAGGACGAGGTGACCTTCGAGTCGCTCTTCCGGCGGCTCGGCTTCTCCCTCGACTGGGACATCAACTACCGCACCATCGATGAGCGCTCACGGGCCGTGGCGCAGCAGGCGTTCCTGCGCAACCTGGCCCGCGGGGAGGCCTACCAGGCGGAAGCACCGGGGCTCTGGGACGTGACCTTCCAGACGGCCGTCGCCCAGGCCGAGCTCGAGGCGCGGGACTACCCGGGCGCCTACCACCGGGTCGCGTTCCACCGGGCGGGGGCCGACGCGGTGCACATCGAGACGACCAGACCCGAGCTGATCCCCTCGGTGGTCGCACTGATCGCGCACCCCGATGACGAGCGCTACCAGCCGCTCTTCGGCACGACGGTCACCTCGCCCCTCTTCGGCGTCGAGGTGCCGGTCGTCGCGCACCCGCTCGCCGAGATGGACAAGGGCGCCGGGATCGCCATGTGCTGCACGTTCGGTGACCTGACCGACGTGACGTGGTGGCGCGAGTTGCAGTTGCCCACCCGTTCGGTGATCACCCGCAACGGTCGGCTGCAGGCGGAGACGCCCGCCTGGCTGGTCGGCGGCCCGGGCGAGCAGTTGTATGCCGCCGAGCTGGCCACCAAGACGACGTTCAGTGCCCGCGAGGCCGTGGTCGCTGCCCTCCGGGCCTCCGGCGACCTGGACGGGGAGCCGGTCAAGACCCAGCGCAAGGCCAACTTCTTCGAGAAGGGTGACAAGCCGCTCGAGATCGTCTCCTCGCGGCAGTGGTACATCCGCAACGGGGGACGCGACGCCGACCTGCGGGCGGCCCTGGTGGCCCGTGGCGACGAGATCGACTTCCACCCGTCGTTCATGCGGGCGCGGTATCGCAACTGGGTCGAGGGGCTCAACGGTGACTGGCTCATTTCGCGCCAGCGCTTCTTCGGGGTGCCGTTCCCGGTCTGGTACCCGCTCACCGCCGAGGGCGAGGTCGACCACGACCACCCGCTGGTCGCGCCCGAGGCGGCGCTGCCCGTCGACCCCCAGATCGACGTGCCCGCGGGCTTCGAGGAGTCCCAGCGCGGCCGCCCCGGCGGCTTCGTCGCGGACCCCGACATCATGGACACGTGGGCGACCTCGTCACTGACCCCGCAGATCGCGGCCGGCTGGCCCGTGGCAGATGGATCCGGCCTGCGCTCGGACCCGACCCTCTTCGATGCGATCTTCCCGATGGACATGCGACCTCAGGGGCACGACATCATCCGCACGTGGCTGTTCGCCACCGTGACCCGGGCCCACCTCGAGCACGGGAGCATCCCGTGGCACGGTGCGGCGATCAGCGGCTGGATCCTGGACCCGGACCGCAAGAAGATGAGCAAGTCCAAGGGCAACGCGCAGACCCCGGAGGACGTCGTGCGCGAGCACGGAGCCGACGCCGTGCGCTACTGGGCGGCGTCGGGCCGGCTCGGCACGGACGCGGCCTACGACACCGGACAGATGAAGGTCGGGCGGCGCCTTGCCATCAAGGTGCTCAACGCGTCCAAGTTCGCCCTCAGCTTCGGCGACGTGGCCGGCGACGCACGGGCTGCGGTGACCGATCCGCTCGACCGCTCCATGCTCGCGGCGCTGCAGGACGTCATCGACAAGGCCACTGCGGGCTTCGAGTCATGGGACTACACCCGGTCCCTCGAGGTGACCGAGACCTTCTTCTGGAGCTTCTGCGACGACTACCTCGAGCTGGTGAAGGACCGGGCCTACGGCAATCAGGGCGACGCCGCAGCGGCCAGCGCCCGGGCCGCCCTGCGCCTCGCCCTCGAGTCACTGCTGCGACTGCTCGCGCCGTTCATCCCCTATGCCACCGAAGAGGTCTGGTCCTGGTTCGGTGCCGGCTCGGTGCACCGGCAGCCGTGGCCCTCCCGGGACGACCTGCCCGCCGGCGGTGACCCGGCCCTGCTCGACGTCGTCGGCGACGCCCTCGCCACGGTCCGCAAGCTCAAGTCGGAGGCCAAGCTCGGGATGCGCGCGGAGGTGCGCACCATGATCCTGGTCGGGACCGCGGCGCAACTCGAGCAGGTCCGGGCGGCCGAGGCTGATCTCAAGGCCTCCGGTCACATCGGAGACCTCACCTATGCCGAGGGGGATGGTCTCGAAGTCCGCGAGGCCGAGTTGATCCCCGTCGCCAAGACGCCTCGCGCCTGAGGACCGTTCGGTCACGTGAGCGCTTAGGGTGGCCGGTGTGTCACGACGTGGGCTCTGGGCCACCGTCGTCGCGGCAGCCCTCTTCATGGTGGCGCTGGTCGTGGCCTCGGTGTCCGAACCGGTACCCGTCGTCAGCCGGCCGCGTGATACCGGCGTCACCTCCAACCCGCTGCCGACCACCACCATCCTGCCCAGCCGCCTGTTGACCTCGGCGACCACGACCACGACGTCCGAGCCGACGTTCAACCCGTTCGTCGGTCTGCTCGTGCAGGTCATCGCCGTCCTGGTCGCACTGCTCCTCCTCGTGGCTGCCGTCGTCCTGGTCCAGGCCCTGGTGCAGCGGCGGCCCCACCTGGTGCGGTCCCCCGAGGCGTCCTTCGACCTGGCCGAGGTCCCCGAGGAGCTGCTGCGCACGGCCAGGTCCCGAATGGACCTGCTGGAGACCGGGGAGCCGCGCAACGCCATCGTCGCGGCCTGGTTGAGCCTCGAGGAGGCCGCCGCGGCGACCGGGCTCCCCCGGCACCCCTCCGAGACCTCGAGCGAGTACACCGAGCGGGTCCTCGGCACGTGGCCGGTCGATGGCCTCGCCTTGTCCGACCTGGCCGGGCTGTACCGGGAGGCGCGCTTCTCCCGCCACGACCTGGGCGAGCCGGCCCGGGCTCGCGCCATCGCTGCCCTGCGAGTGTTGCACTCCGACCTCGACCGAGTGCCCCGGCCCGCCCACCCCGGGGAGCCGACCGGATGACCCTGCTCCGCGGTCTCCGGCCCCTGCTGGCCCGCTTCGACCCCTGGCGTCGTCGGACGGGCGGGCTCGTGCTCGCGTGGCTGGGCCTCATCGGGACCGCAGCCGTGCTCGGGCTGTCCCCCAGCGTGCTGCACCTGGCCGCGATCCTCCTCGCGCTCGCGCTGCTGATGTGGTTCGTCATCGACCATGCGGCTGCCCAGCACGTCACGACCTGGCCACTGACCGACTTCGGCGGGCTCGGCGCGACCCGCGGCGGCGACTTCCGGGTGACCAACCTCGCCGGGCGGCTCGAGGCGGCCAACGCCGGCGGCGAGGGTCGTGCTGACCTGGCGGTGGACCTGCACGCGCAGCTGACCAGCATCATCGACCAGCGGCTCAACGCCCTGCACGGCATCACCCTCGAGACCGAGCCCGCCTGGGCCAAGGGCGTCATGCCCCCCGAGCTCTGGGACTTCGTGTCGGGCCCGCCTGACCCCGACCTGCCCTCCCCCCCGACCCTTGACCACATCCTTCGACGAATCGAGCAATGGTGACCATGGACCTGCGACGTGTCAGTGAGCTCAGCACCCAGATCCTCGACGAGGTCGACCGCGCGGTGGTCGGCAAGCGTGAGTCACTCCGGCTCGTCCTGGCCGGGATCCTCGCCGGTGGGCACGTCCTGATGGAGGACTTCCCGGGGCTCGGCAAGACCTTGGCCGCGCGCAGCTTCGCGCAGACCCTCGGCCTGGACTTCCGCCGCGCCCAGTTCACCCCGGACCTGCTGCCCGGCGACATCACCGGGTCCTACATCTTCGACCAGAAGGCGGGCGAGTTCGAGTTCCGTCCCGGGCCGATCTTTGCCGGGCTGCTGCTGGCCGACGAGATCAACCGGACCCCGCCCAAGACCCAGTCGGCGCTGCTCGAGGCGATGCAGGAGAAGCAGGTCACCGTCGAGGGACGCACCTTCCAGCTGCCGCGGCCCTTCCACGTGCTGGCGACCGCGAACCCGGTCGAGTACGAAGGCACCTACCCACTTCCCGAGGCCCAGCTCGACCGCTTCCTGATGCGGGTCTCGTTCGGCTACCCGTCCCTCGAGGAGGAGTGGCAGATCCTGTCGAATCGGATGGAGCGGCAGCAGGAAGAACAGACCCTGACCACCCTCGCCACACCCGAAGACGTGCTCGCGATGCAGGCAGCCATCGAGGCGACCAGCGTCGACGAATCCATCGGACGCTACTGCGTGGCCCTCACCGCGGCCACCCGCAGCCACGGCGACGTCCTCATGGGTGCCTCCCCGCGCGGCTCCCTCGGACTGTTGCTCTGCGCTCGGGCCTATGCCGTCATCGCCGGCCGCGACTACGTCACCCCGGAGGACGTCAAGGCGGTGGCGAGGGCAGTGCTCGCGCACCGGATCACGGTCAAGCCGGAGTTGTGGATGAGCAACGCGAGCGGGTCGAACGTCGTCGCCGGGGTGCTCGCCTCGGTGCCCACCCCCGCCAGCCGAGAGCCGCAGCCGTCCGACCGGTCAGGCCACCAGCACCCGGCAGGCTCGGCAGACCCCGCAGGTGCGGCGGGCCCGGTTCGCCGGGACGTGGCTGGCCGGGGCTGACGGTGGCCACGCCACCCCGGACGGCGGGCACGGGCACGACGACGGGCACCACCAGGGGCCCCACGACGGGCACCACGACCGTCAGCGTGAGCCTCGGATCGTGGGAGCCGACGGCCGCGCACGTGCGCGCGGTCCTCCTCGCGGCCGGAGGGGCCCTGGTGGCGGCCCTGCTGCGTCGCCCCGACGTGTTGGTCATCGTCGCACCGCTGGTGGTGGCCAGCCTCTGGGGCCAACTGGCGAAGCCACGGCTCCCGGTCACCGCCACGGCCACTCTTGCCGCCACCACCCTGCGCGAAGGCGAAGCCGTCCCGATCATGGTGCGCACCACTCCGGACACCGCACACCTCGATGGCGTGCTCACCCTGGCCAAGTCGACCTGGGTCGAGCGCAAACCGGCGACGGGGGTGACGTGGGTCGCGGGCGGGACCGGGACCTTCGGCATCCGCTCGACTCGCTGGGGCGCCCACAGCACGGGCACCGTGGCGATCGCACTGTCGAGCCCGTGGGGTGCCTACCGCGTCGGGCCCGAGGAGCTGCCGCCGCTGCGGACCACGACCCTGCCGGTCCCGGCGGTCTTCGACGCGAAGGCCCCCACGCCACACCCGCGCGGCATCGTCGGCCTCAACCGCTCGGCCCGGCCCGGGTCCGGCAGCGAGTTCAACACGATCCGCCCCTTCCAGCCCGGGGACCGCCTCCGGCGGATCCACTGGCCGGTCTCGACCCGCACCGGACGGCTGCACGTCACCTCGACCTACTCGGATGAGGACGCCCACGTCTGCCTCATCATCGACGCCTGCAACGACCTGGGCCCACGGGAGGGAGTCGACGGCCGACCGACCAGCCTCGACGTCACGGTTCGCGCGGCCGGCGCCATCGCCGAACACTTCCTCCGGAGCGGCGATCGGCTCACCCTGCGCACCGTGGGGGCCGCCAACGTCCCCGTCCTCGGTGTCGGATCAGGCACCGGGCACCTGCGCCGGGTCCTCGAGACGCTCGCGGCGATCTCCCCCGCGACGGAGCGCCGCGATGACGGGCACCGGGCCATCCGGGGCATCGACCCGATGGCACTCACCCTCGTCCTCACCCCACTCATCGACCCGACCATGGTCACGGTGACCCACACGTTGGCATCGCGCGGGATGACCACGGTCGTCATCGACACCTTCCCCGATCACCTGATCGACAACCCCGGCACCGTGCACGAGTCGCTCGCCTGGCGGATCCGGCTCCTGCTGCGCCAGGCACAGATCGACGGGTTGGTGACGCGAGGCGTGCCCATCGTGCCGTGGCGCGGGCCCGGCTCCCTCGACAACGTGCTGCGCGACGTCGCGCGACGGGCGTCCGCACCGCGCCTGGTCCGGCGGTGATCCGGTGATGGCGCTCAGCACCCGCAGACCCACGCTCCCCCGGCGCCGACGTCGAGGGACCCGCGGGCTGCGCACCGAGCTCGGTCGCTTCTGGTCCGTGCAGCAGCTTGCGCTGGTGCTGCTGTCCGCAGCGGGTGTCGCCCTGTTCATCGTCGGTCTGCAGGGAGTCTCTGGCTGGACGACGGATCCGGCGGTGTGGCTCCTGGCCGTCGTCCCGGTGCTGCTGGTGCGGGTGGCCGACTCCGCCTGGCCGCTCGCCTACTGGGCAGTGCTGCTCTATCTGTGGGTGCTGGCCGTGCCGGCCGCGTCGTTCTCGTGGTGGTCCGTCCTGGGCGGGGCCGGGCTCATCCTGTCGCACACGGCGACGGCACTCAGTGCCTCGGCGCCACCCGCGGCCGACTTCCCCGCCACCGTGCTGCGGGCCTGGCTGGCCCGGACCGTGCTCGCGCTGGCAGCAGCGGGGGCGGTCGCGGGCACGATCCACCTGGTGGCCGGGCGGGTGTCGACGCTGTCGCCCGTGGCCTACGTCGTCGGACTGTTGGGCGTTGCTGCTCTGCTCGCCCTGACCAGGAGCAACCCGCCGGACACCGCGGACTGACCACCGCGGCGGGAGCAGGTCGGGCCGAGGCCCCACCCGAGGCCCCCACTCGAGGACAGCAGCGCCGGGTCAGCCCAGGTGTGGGCCCGTGAGGTCTTCGCGTTGCGCCAGCTCGGTGTGCTTGACCGTCAGGAAGAAGAAGACGAGCACCGCCGACAGGAGGATCATTCCCGAGCCGACGAGGAAGGCCTGGGTCGAGCCGTAGGTCTGGGCCTGCAGCGCGATCTGGTGCTGCGCGGCGGCCACCTGCTCCTGGGTGAGGCTGACCCCGGACTGGAGTTGCTGCTGCAGGGCCGCACCGAGCTCGGCGCCCTTGTCCGCGGCTCGGCTGGTGAAGATGGTGAGCAGCGTCGCGAGCCCCAACGCCCCACCGATCTGCTGGGCGGTGTTGAGGGCCGCGGAGCCTGCTCCGGAGTCCTCCTCACGGACGCCCGCGACCGCGGTCAGGGTGAGCGGGACGAAGGTCAGGCCCATCCCGAGCGCCAGGATGCAGATCCACGGCAGGAGGTGAGCGGCATACGAACTGTCCGTGGTGAGGTGGCTGAACCCCCACATCCCGGTGGCGGCGATGAGGGCCCCCGGCCCGGCGATCCACCTGGGGTCGATGCGCCCCGCGAGGAAGGAGGCCGTGCCCGCGCCGATGATCATGGCGCCCGAGAAGGGCAGGAACGCGAAGCCTGCGTGCAGCGGTTCGTAGCCGAGGACCTGCTGGATGTAGAGGCCCAGGAAGAAGAACATCGCGAACATTCCCGCACCGACGAGGAGCATGACGAGCATCGACAGGCCGCGGGTGCGGTCGGTGAGGATGCGCATCGGCAGCAGGGCGTGCTCGTTGCTCGACTCGAGCAGGACGAAGGCGGCAAGCAGGCAGACCCCGAGGGCGAGGGAGCCGATCGTGATCCCGCTGCTCCACCCACCGCTGGCCGCGGCTGCGTGCGTCAGGCCGTAGACGATCCCGACCAGCCCGAGGGTGCCGGTGATGGCACCGAAAACGTCGAAGCTGCCCTCATGCTTGTCCGCCTCGACGAGGTGGCGCGGCGCGAGGTAGGCGAGGCCCAACCCGATGGGGACGTTGATGAAGAAGGTCCAGCGCCAGTCGTACTGCGTCAGGGCTCCACCGAGGATCAGGCCGATCGCGGCGCCGACCCCGGACATCGCGGCGTAGAGGCCCATGGCGCGATTGCGCTCCTTCCCGGCGGGGAACGTCGTCGTGATGAGGGCCAGCGCGGCGGGAGACGCCAGCGCGGCGCCCACCCCCTGCAGGATGCGCGAGCCGAGCATCATGGTCGGGTTGAGGGCTAACCCGCCGAGCAGTGACGCGCCGGCAAAGATGAGCACGCCGTAGGTGAACATCTTGCGGCGCCCGAGGATGTCACCCAGACGTCCGCCGAGCAACAGGAGACTTCCGAGGGCCAGGGCGTAGGCGTTGATGACCCAGGAGAGGCTGGCCGGGTCGAAGCCGAGCGAGGTCTGGATCCGTGGGAGCGCGATGTTCACGATCGTGCCGTCCAGCACGATCATGAGTTGCGCTCCGCTGATGACGGCGAGGGCGAGGCCGAGGCCCCGGGGTCGCTGCGGGGCAGCAGGTGCGCCGGGCGGTGTCGCGTCGTCGGTGGTGACGTGCGCTGTGGACATGGGGGTCCCTTTCGATGGCGGCATGAGCTCGCCTGGTCGCGATGATGGGGTGACCGCTCGCCGCGTCGGCGGTCAGAGCGATGGCGCCTGCGGGCGGGGGCCCGGAGGCGTGGTCGTGCGGAGAGTGCCGTCAGTCGGCGGGGGGATCCCCCGCGCCGCAACAGGGCAGGACGACGGTGTCGATGATCGACTCGACCTCCTCGCTCTGGATGTCACGACCGAGCAGCAGGGCATCGTGCAGGACGATCCCAGGGATGATGCGCGAGGCGTGGTCGAGATCCACATCCGTGGTGATCTCACCACGCGCCCTGGCGCGGTCGAAGACCGAGCGTTGGCGCTGCAGGATCGGCTCGATGATCCTGGTCGCGATGCCTCGGGACAGCTCTTCGTCACGGTGGAAGGCCGGCATCAGCGCACCGAGCAGGGCCGGCATGACCTCGCGCAGGCCGCCCTTGTCACACGTGATGGCGACGAGGTCTCCGCGCAGCGAGCCGGTATCCGGATCGGGCTGGTTGATGCCCGAGAACAGTTGCACCACTGCATCGACGACCAGATCGGCTTTGGAGGACCACCGACGATAGAGCGTCGCCTTCGACGCCCTGGCCGCAGCTGCGGCTGCATCGAAGGTCAACTTGTCGTAGCCGACCTCGATGAGGACACCGACCACCGCCTCGAGGATCTCGCACTCGCGATCTCCCTCGACCCGGGGGCGACTCGTCACCGCAGCGGACACGCAACAACTCCTTGACCCTGACCCGATCTGGCACGGATGGAACGAAACTGTTTCGTTCCATCCGGAACGATACGCCTGCCGGGCCGGTGCACCAAACGCGACCCGGCACATCCCTCTGGCATAGACCTACCGGGCCGTCCCGTCCCACACGATGCCCCAGGGCACGTCCCACCCAGCCAGCCTCAACCGACGGCTCACCAACGACTCACGCGAGAGAGAGACCACCCGACCGACCGACGGCTCATAGACGTCGAGTTCCTGCCCCTCGGGCGAGCGCAGGACCAGGACGACGTGCCGGGGCAACCACTCGTTGCCGATGTAGAGCAGCGCGGGCCGCCCGGCCCGCACCTTGGTGCGCAGAGCGGCATACACCCGATCGAGGGAGCGCCTCCTGGCGAAGCGGATCCACTCGAGGTCATAGTCGGCCTCGGGATCGGCTGCGCCGTACTCCAACTCGTTGATCGCCCCCCACGGCGGGGTCCCCAGAGCCCGGGGCCAGGGCAGCTGCCACCGGCCACCAGCCCCGACCAGGGCGTTGGTCCGGGCTGCCACCACCTGCTCATAAGCGGCGAAGCGCTCGATGGGCGTGCGGCCGTCCCGGACGTCGGTGTCCCGCGCGTCCTTGCCGATCCCGTCGACGATCCAGCCGGAGAAGGCCGGGTTGACCAGCATTCGCGAGACGCTCAGGCAGGCCGATCCGCACGTCGTGCTCGATTGCTGCCTCGGCGCCGGGTCACCGACCTGCAGGTGGAAGGGCGCTGGCACCGTTCAGCCTCCGCGCGGGCGGTGGGTCAGGCCGATTCCTTGCGCGGACGCTTGCGGGTCTCGGGCTCGCGGCGCACGATCGTCGGGTTGACGTTGTCGAGGACGACCTCACGGGTCACGACGACCCGCGCGATCCCCTCGTCGCTCGGCACGTCGAACATCACCGGGAGCAGGACCTCCTCCATGATGGCCCGCAGCCCACGGGCCCCGGTGCCTCGCAGCAGGGCCTGATCGGCGACGGCCTCGATGGCGTCCGCGGTGAACTCGAGCTCGACGCCATCGATCTCGAACATCTTCTGGTACTGCTTGATCAGCGCGTTGCGCGGCGTCGTGAGGATGCTGACCAGTGCCTTCTGGTCCAGCGGCGACAGCGTCGTCAGCACCGGCAGGCGTCCGATGAACTCGGGGATCAGACCGAACTTCAGCAGGTCCTCGGGCATGACGTCGACCATCGCGTCCGCGGTGTCGGACGCCGAGTGCAGCTTCGCTCCGAAGCCCAGGCCCTTGCGGCCCGACCGCGCCTCGATGATCCGGTCCAGTCCACCGAAGGCGCCGCCGACGATGAACAGGACGTTGGTCGTGTCGATCTGGATGAACTCCTGGTGCGGGTGCTTGCGACCGCCCTGAGGCGGCACCGAGGCGGTGGTCCCCTCGAGGATCTTCAGCAGCGCCTGCTGCACGCCCTCGCCGGACACGTCCCGGGTGATCGAGGGATTCTCCGACTTGCGGGCCACCTTGTCGACCTCGTCGATGTAGATGATCCCGGTCTCGGCCTTCTTGACGTCGTAGTCCGCGGCCTGGATCAACTTGAGCAGGATGTTCTCGACGTCCTCGCCGACGTAGCCGGCCTCGGTCAGCGCCGTGGCGTCCGCGATGGCGAACGGCACGTTGAGCATCTTGGCGAGCGTCTGGGCCAGGTAGGTCTTGCCCGAGCCGGTCGGTCCGATGAGCAGGATGTTGGACTTGGCGATGTCGACGTGGTCGTCGGCCTTCTTCACGCCCTCGCCGGCCTGGATCCGCTTGTAGTGGTTGTAGACGGCGACGGCCAGCGACTTCTTGGCCTGGTCCTGGCCGACGACGTAGTTCTCGAGGAACTCGAAGATCTCTCGGGGCTTGGGCAGGTGGTCGAGCCCGAGCTCGCTGCCCTCGGCGAGCTCCTCCTCGATGATCTCGTTGCACAGGTCGATGCACTCGTCACAGATGTAGACCCCGGGCCCCGCGATGAGCTTCTTGACCTGCTTCTGGCTCTTTCCGCAGAAGGAGCACTTGAGCAGATCCCCGCCTTCGCCAATGCGTGCCACCGATGTGCTCCTGCCGTTGAGAACGTTGACCGACCCGAGGGCCGCACTCCATTAGACGACGAAGCGACCCTCCTCCGCGCGCGCAACGCCGTTTGTCCGCTGATGGCTGACAAACGACGCCCGTGTCACTCAGGGGCGCCCACGTCGTCACCCGAGGCCGCAGGACCTCGACAATCCCACCCGGGCCCGATCCCGTAGGCACCCGAGGCCGCAGGACCTCGACAATCCCACCCGGGCCCGATCCCGTAGGCACCCCGCGCCTGCGGGCCGGGCTATACCGCCGTCAGGTCAGCGACGATGGCGATGTACTGGGCCTCGGCGTCCTCGGGCGAGGTGCCCGACAGCGCGGCCCAGGCGTCGTACTTGGCCCGTCCCACGAAGTCGGCGAAGCCCGGCCTGGAGCCGGTCGCGTCCCCTTCGGTCGCCTGCTTGAAGAGGCCATACATGGTCAGCTTCACGGCGTTGCCGGGATCCTTCTCCAGACCCTTGACCGCCGCCACCGCCGACTCGAACTCACTGCTTGCCATCACGCCACTCCCCTGCTCGGTACCAGTCCCTGACAGTGCGCCCG
>CAJDTW010000011.1_pt1 | contig 72180 bp, 63 predicted proteins | sample 7389911 | NCBI WGS metagenome assembly CAJDTW01 (sample SAMEA7055652, study PRJEB34461) | soil metagenome | biome: terrestrial ecosystem; feature: Peninsula; material: soil | place: Antarctica | collected 2016 | reverse complement strand
CGCCACCGCGGCCGCGCCGGTGACAGCAGCCTGCGCCAAGACGGAGCTGATCCAGTCGGCCGGAACGACCGAGTCCGCGTCTGTGCTGAAAACCCAGGCGGCTCGCCTATTCTTGGGCCAGGACTGCGTCACGTGCTGGATCAGGGTGTGGCGCACCTCGCCTACGGTGGCGACCGATAGATGCTCGTGGACTCCCGCATCCACGTCAGGGTGTTGCGCGAGGATCCTGCGGGACAGGGCCGCCGTCCGGTCGGAGCAGCGGTGGGCGGCGACCGCGACTTGGGCGTGTGCGACCAGCCCTGCACGTTGGGCCTCGTCGACAGCGAGGAGCACACTGGTCAGGCAGGAAACGATGTGTTCCTCCTCGTCGCGGGCCGGGATCGGCACGACGATGTCCACCGGGTGGGTCACGGTGCGTCGCCCAGGTAGGTGAAGTCAGCATCAGCGTTCTGTTGCCGTACGTAGAGGTTCAGGTCATCCACGGCGTGCGTCAGTTCGGCCGCGTAGGCCAGCCCGGCCGGTCCGGCTACCGTGCGTGCCAACTCGAGGACCCGGTGCACCGCGGCGGCGACGGCCGCGCGCGTCTCGGTGGCGAGCGTGCGCAGACCATCCGCATCGAGGCGGCTCCCCGACTGCCCGATCAGCACTGAGGCGGCTCTTGAGAGCACCGCGTGCGCGGTGGACAACTCGGTTCGCACCTGTCCGAGCCGGACCGAGCGACTCGCGGCCGGCGGTGCTCCGTCCGTGTCACCGATCCGGGAACTGCCTGGTGCGGGAAGGTCGTCGAGTGTGACCGTGTGCGAACGGCTCACCGCCATGGCCGAGGTCTGCCAGGCCGACTCATCGGCCGGCCAGCACCCGACATCCAGGTCCAGGAGCAGGTGGGTGTCCGCGTCGAGCCAGACGGGAACCAGCGCCCGATCAACCACGCCGACCCCGGAGGCGAAGCGCAGGATGCCCGACAACCTCCAACCAGCTTCTGTGGGTCGGGCGGAGATGCCGGTCGCGTGTGACCGGGACGCCCACACGGCGTACAGGCTGTCGGGAACGGCCGGGTGGTCGGCCTCCTTGAGGATTCGCAGGGCGTCGATGTGTCCCTCCACCAGACGGCTCAGCGGGATGTCCGTGCGGCCCAAGGAGATCAGCGCCTCGATGAGTTCTGGCCAGTCGAGGTCTGGCCAGGGCTGCGCAAGCGCCAACGACCACATGGCTTCGGCTGTCTGACGCACGCTGGGGGCGTGCCGCGGATAGCCCGGCTGCAGTGCATAAGACGGGGGGTATGGGGCGAGTTGACTCGGTCTCATCATGGTGTGTCCCTTGGATCGCGCAGCCAGGAGGCCAGCACGAAGTCGAGGTCGGTATGCCGGACCGCGTCCGTCCAGCCTCGAGCGTGAAGCGCGCTCCCCAGTTCGTCGGTGACGGCCGTTCCGGACAGGTAGGCGTCGTCAGGGTGGTGTCGCCAGTGAACCGTGAGGATCTCGGCCGCAGACTCGGCTGCGGCCTGGTCCACCATCGTGTACGTCTCGGCTCGGGCCGACTCAGGCAGGTAGTAGAGCACCTCGGACAGCACGATCACATCCGGCCGATGGCCGGGGACCGGTCGCGGTAAGGAGTTGAGGGTGACCTCGACCTCGGGACGACCTGCCACCAGGGCCTTGGTGATCTGCACCGCTTCCGCAGACAGGTCAGAGGCGAGGAACCGCTCGCAACGAGCGTCGAGAGCGAGGGCGAGGTCCCCGGTGCCACAGGCCGGATCCCAGCCGAGCGCATACGTTGCTCGGCTCAGACTTGCGAGCACGACCGCCAGTTTGCGGCGCTCGTACCAACTGTCGCGGACCCGGAAAGGGTCGCGGTCGCGGCGATACATCGCCTCGAAATCAGGTGCTTCAGGCATGGTGAGTTCTCCTTGGCAACAGAACGAGTTGGCGCTCGTGATGTTCGAGCATTGCTAGAGGCACGACGGGTGCCAGGTCGAGGCGCAACGGTTGCTGCTGCGAGACGTAACAGGCCAGCGCCACCTCGCGGGAGCGTTCAGCGAGCGCGTCCGTGCTCACCTGAAACAGGTCATAGCCAGATCGTTCCAGTTCGGTAGGGTCACACCAGAAGGTCATCCACACGGGATACTCGATGATGGCTGCACCGCTGAGGTGGGCTGCGTGCCACGCGGCTTCCCCCGCCGCCACGTGGTCCGGATGAGGGTCGAAGCGCCACGGCGCCAGGACCACGTCCTGCTCGCTGAGGACCCCCGCGAGCCGAGAGCCGAGCTCGGTCACCGAGTTGCCGGCGCGCCCATCCGGAACACCCCAACAGGAATGCGGCTGAGCACCGAGCGCCCGCACGGCCGCACGCCACTCATCGACGCGCCGACGGGCCAGGCCGGGCAGGACAACTCCCATGTGATCGACACATGCCTCCCCCGCGGTCAACGTGATCGCCTCAACCGGGCCACGTCGGCGCGCCCACTCTGAGATCAGGCGACCTGCGCCAATCGTCTCGTCGTCCGGATGGGCACTGAGCACGATCAACCGGCCACGCCCTGCCGCCTGCTTGACGCACAGGTCCGACACCTCCAGTGATATCGCGGACTCGACGATGTCGCTCCAGAACGTGGTGTCGTTCCCGGCGGGCGTCACCTCACGGGGGCCGTCGAGCCCCTCAGGTCTCACCCGCCTCGACTTCTCAGCCACTCGAGCGTTCGAGCAGGGTGGGCATGTCATCGGCGTGATCTTCCTCGCGGGCGCGTGCGCGCAGGATCAACACGTCGGCCAGGAACGATGTCTCGGAAGGACGGGGTTTGCTCGTGCCTTTGACCGGCATGGCTACTCGTGCTCCTTAAGGCAGAGAAGTGGACGTAAGCCAGAGAGGTGGACGTACAAGCCCCTCCCTACCCACTCGGAACATCTTCACACCTGCACCGATCCCGCAGCGACACCGAAGGCCAGATGCGACTGGAAGACCGCACACCTTGTCCGTCCGCACCTTCAGAACCTTCAGCCGCTGCCGCGCCAGACCTCTGGCGCGACGCTTCCGGTCTGCACGCTTCAGAACGTCGCACATCGCGTCCGCTGGGGAGGGCTTGGCCGAACGTTTGATCCTCCAGTCCGCACCCGGGCACGGTCCAGGGGTGGCCCCGGACGGCGGCTACTGAAGCGACCAGCAATCTCCTGACTCGGTGTGTCGGCTTCGCGCCGAGAGGCCTCCTGGCATTGCTGGTCCGGCGATTCCGTCTTGGTGCACGACGCGCCTCCGATCGGCATAAGACAAGGTGTGCGCCGCGCGGCGCTCTCACCGCCGGTCGCGCGCCAGTCTGGAGCAGGTCGGGCCACTCCCGCGTTCTGCGACGAGAACGGAGCAGGCCAAGTGCCTGCTCAGCTATTAATCGACTTGCGTCCACCAACTCGGGTCCAGATCAGCAGAGCGATGATCGCCCCGATAACCGAGCCGATAATGCCGGCCGGCTGGAGGAGCCCCTCGGCCGAGTCCTTGTGGAAAAGCAGGTAACCCAGGAAACCGCCCACAAACGACCCGACGATCCCCAGCAGGATGGTCGCAGGGATGGAGAGGTCCTGCTTACCCGGGACAATGAGCCGGGCCAGCGCACCGGCGATGAGGCCGACGACGATGGCGCTGATGATGGTTCCCAACATGAAAATTCCCCTTTGATTGACGATGCTGACTCAATTTAAGGCTTTCACCCCTAGGGCATCTTCGCGACACCCACCGGTATGTTTACCATGAGAGAGTAGTTCATCACGAGTTGCTAGCCGCAGTGATTTCATTAGCCTGCGTGGCATCTAGTGGCTCGTGTTTGAAGTGGTCTGACGGTTGGCTTTCTTGAGGATCTCGTCGGCGGTCTTGGTCCACCCGAACGGGTGGCAGCGGTTGTTCCAGCCGTCGATGAGGGCTCTGATCTTGGCGTCGCGGTCCTGCCTTGGTTTGGAGTGAGTCCGAGCTGTTCCCTGCGTCCAGGGTCGGGACTGCACATTGCGGGGCCTGAACGGCTCAGGAGTTGGGCAAGACGTCCTTGACTGCGTCGACTACTTTGGCCAGTGCGGGCCGGTCGTCGCCGCCGCTGGCCCAGGCGGGGTCCTGCGGCAGGGGCCCCATCGGATCCGAGCCCTCGGGCGCTGTCGTTCGCGGCGCGAGGGCACGGCGGAAGGACTCGTCCAGTCCTAGGAGACGGTGTCCTTTTGGCAGCAGAATCGTCTGGAAGTCGCCATCGACGACGACCATGTCGTGGTGGAGGCTTTCGACCAGTGCTTCGACCGTTGCTCGGGGTACGTCGGTGAGACTGCCTACCAGGGTGCCGACGAGGGCTGTCGGCAACAGCGGCACATTGACCTGCGGTCGCTCTATCCCGGCGTGTGTGCTGTAGGCCTTGAGTAGCTCGCCGTAGCGCACCTGGTCGGGACCGCCCACGTCGAAGTGGCGCGAGGGACCAGTGTACTCGAGCGCTCCGACCAGCGCTTCGAGTACGTCGACGACAGCGATCGGCTGCACCATGGAGTCCATCCACGTCGGGACGGTGTGCACCGGCATTCTTTCGCTGACCTGCCGGATGATCTCGAAGGAGGTGGATCCGCTGCCCAGGAGTACCGCAGCGCGCAGCGCGACCACGGTCGCGGGCACACCACTGAGGATCTGTTCGACGTCGCGTCGGGATTTGATGTGTTCGGAGAGTTCGGTCTCGGCGACGCTGGGGACGAGCCCGGACAGGTACACGATCCGTTCTACATTTTGGGCACGTACCCCGGCCGCGACGTTGGTGGCTGCCTTGCGGTCGGTCTCGACGAAGTCGTCGCCGCCCATCCCGTGAATCAGGTAGTAGACCGCTCCGACGCCCTCGCACGCAGCGGTGACCTGCTCTGGGTCCAGAGCGTCCATGGCGACGGTCTCCACCCGGTCGCCCCACCACGGCTGCTCGCGGTCAGGGTTGGTCGTGGTGGTGCGCACCTCATGACCGCGCTCGAGCAGCAAGGGCACCAGCCGACCGCCGACGTAACCGGTCGCGCCGGTCACCAAGATCTTCAACTCGTCCTCAGCTCTCCCCGCGGGGGGTGGGGGGTTGGCCTACGGTCCAGTCACGGCATCAATGCGTGAGCAGGTCTCCTCCGCAGGATGTCACCTGAGCGTAGCGCGTGCTGAGAGCTGAGTGACCGAAGCGTGCCCCCACTCCGTGAATGACGAGAGCGTGTCGGGTTATCACGCAACCGCGGGTGGGCGGGGCGCGCCCACGGCAAAGGAGGGGAGCTACGCGGAGGCTGAGAGATGCTGGTGCGCTTGGCGGGCGATCGGCTTCTGCACGCCGGTGGGGCCGGGTTATCTGGATGGAGTTTTTCACGTGGTGCTGTCGGTCTCCTTGCGTGATGCCGCCGTGATCGGGTAGGGAGGGCCCATGAGCGCTCTCGATTCCGCGGCCAGCGCCGCGTCGTACGCCGGTGGGCAGTTTCTGCGTGCCGCAACTGGGATGATCGCCGTCCGACCGGCTGATAAGCCCCTGCACCCTCAAGGATCTGTCGTTCAGGGCACCCTGCACCGGTTCGGTGGCCAGGACGGGACCGGTGGAGGGTGGTTGGACCAAACAGGTGAGGACCAGGTGCTGGTCCGTCAGTCCAGAGCGATCGGGCTGCCGGCTCCCGTCCCGGACATCTATGGCCTTGCAATCCGGGTGCCGATCGCCGGTGGCCGCCACGGCGACTTGTTGTTCGCCTCGACGGGGCTCGGACGGGTCACCCGGTTCACGCTCACTGCTTCCCGGTCGCCGTTCCGGAGACCAATGACTACCTTGCTGCCCTATCGCACGTCTATCGGTGCGGTACTTCTGTCCGCGACGTTCCAGGACGAGAGACGGGTCGAACTGGGGTGGGCCATCGGCTCAGGCGAGTGGAGTCCGTTCGCCGAGTTGGTGCTGGACGAGGATCCCATCGACGGGGCAGATTTGCCCGTGTCGTTTGATCCGATGAGCCACGTGTTGCCCGGCCTGGAACCCTACGACTGGGTTCGACGGCTCCGAGAGCCCTCCTACGCCACCGCCCGCCGGTCCCGACGCTCCTAAAAGGCTGGTGTAACGGGCTCTCCTGACGCACCCGCGGGTCATTTCCCCCCGGGGAGGGTCGGGCGACTGATCGCAGCCAAGTCTGGCGGGCTGTACTCTCAGTCCTGGACTTGAGAGGGGAAGCTTGTGTCGGAGGCATACGCCAGCGTGCCGGAGGGGTCAGCCGGCGGTCCATCAGGCGCCCTTCTCGGGGGTCGTTATCGCCTCGTCGAGGAGATCGGTCGCGGCTCGATGGGCACAGTCCAGTTGGCCAGGGATGAGTTCCTCGGCCGCGACGTCGCCGTCAAGCTCATCGAGCCACCGGTGGTGGACGCCGAGGCTCTGCGCCGAGACGAGGATGAGGTCAAGGTCCTCGCGCGATTGAACCACCACGGCTTGGTAACCCTGTTCGATGCTGGCGCAGATGTTTCGGACCCGCAGCGGCCACGGATCTACCTGGTGATGGAACTCATCGACGGGAGCGACCTTCGTGGCCGACTCGCACAGGGGCCTTTGCCTTCAGTGGACGTCGCCCAGATCGGTTACGACCTGGCCATGGCGCTTGGCTACGTCCACGACCGCGGCGTCATCCACCGGGACGTCAAGCCCGCAAACATCATGATGTTCGACTACGGCCACGACGCCGCCCGGGTGCGGGCCAAGCTCACCGACTTCGGGATCGCCGTCATGATGGAGGCCCCGCTCGGCGGAGGTACTGGCGCCTTCGTTGGCACGGCTGCCTATGTGAGCCCGGAGCAGGCCAAGAGTGAGCCGCTTGGGGCGTCCAGCGATATCTACTCCCTTGGCCTAGTGCTGCTCGAATGCCTCACCGGCCAGAAGTCCTTTCCCGGCGACCCATTGCCCAGTGCCTTAGCGCGTCTGTTGCGCGGGCCGGACATCCCCGCACACCTCGGTCCGCAATGGCTGCGGCTGCTCACGGCGATGACGTCGACCGACCCGGCCTCGCGGCCAACGGCTCGTGAGGCTGCCCTTGCGTTAGCCGAGATCACCGCCACTGAGAGAAGGGTCGGACTCGACGGGGCCGCTTCGATCCGTGCGGCTGATGAGGTGGCCAGGTTGGAGGCCGTTCACCGCTATCAAATTCTCGATACCCCGCAAGACGGGGCCTTTGACCGGATCACTGCGCTGGCCTCTCGGCTGTTCTCGGTGCCCATTGCGATTGTCAGCGTGGTTGACCAGGACCGCATCTGGTTCAAGTCCCACCACGGGTTGGACGTCGAGGAGGTCGACAGGGAGCCGGGCCTGTGCGCCTCGGCGATCCTACAGAATGAGCCGTGGATCATCGAGGATGCCCGACGGGACTCGCGGACGCTGGCCAACCCCTTGGTGGCCGGTGCGCTCGGGTTGCAGTTTTACGCGGGCATCCCGCTGCACACCCCCGACGGCCACAACCTGGGCACCCTGTGCATCATAGACCGCCATCCACGAACGTTGGGACACGAGGAACTCACGACACTCGAAGACTTGGCCGCGATCGTCATGCACGACCTCGAACAACGGATGCAGAGCCGGCAGCCCGCTTGAAGGTGACCATCTTATGTGTGGAATCACGAGGGAGTGTGGGCCATGATGGACGCTATGGCGTCGCGGCTGGACAAGAGCGCATTTCTCATCCTGCTCATTCCGACGGCGATCGTGGTGGTTGGGCTGGGGTGGGCCCTCGCGACCCGGGACCTGCGAGTCATTGCCTCCATGCTCCTCATCGCCGGGGGGCTAGTCGCGGCTCCGAGGAGGTGAGTGACGGAATCGAACGAGAGCAGTTTGGCTCACGTGGGCCAAGCGCACTCTCTCGCCGACGCTGGTGCGCATGGGGGTGGCGGTCCGAAGGCCGCCCCTGCAGATGCACCCAGGGTGATCTCGAATCCGTTCGTTCGGCCAACCACAGAGCAAGTGCGCCACACTGAGGTCACGCGGGTCGTGGCCAGGCAGTGCGTAAGTATCCGAACCCCGTCGGAGTCGGCGGCGCTGGCGCACGGGCGCACGGGCGGGGCTGCTGGCGGACTGGGGCCGCCGCCCCAGCCAGAATCGAGATAGAAGCCTCATCTTCCGCGAACCGCTCGCGAAGCCGACCTCGAGAAGTTGCGTCACATCCACCCATCCCACTGGTAGTGATGAGGCCGAACTACTGTGCACAGGCGGCTTCGGACGGCACTTCCGGGCAAGGTGCCGCTCTCAGGGTGGTGCAGTCTTGGCTGCTTATCGACAACTGAACGACAGCGTCAGCCAGTGGAGCCGGGGTCGCGCGGTCACGGACTCTGCGATCAGGCGGCAGCGAGCACCGGCTCGGCGAGCTGCGGCTCGGCGCGGGCCGCGACGAGCCGCGCGTAGCGTCCGCCCCGATCGAGGAGGGCGTCGTGGTCGCCGAGCTCAATGATCTGCCCCTGGTGCAGGACCGCGATCTGCTCCGCGTCGCGGATCGTCGAGAGCCGGTGGGCAATGGTGATCGTCGTGCGTCCGGCCATCAGCCGGGCGATCGCGGTCTGCAGCTCCCGCTCGGTCTCGTTGTCGAGTGCGCTGGTGGCCTCATCGAGGATGAGCACACGGGGGTTGCGCAGCAACGTGCGCGCGATGGCGAGGCGCTGCTTCTCGCCGCCGCTGTAGCGGTGGCCGCGAGCGCCGACGACCGTGTCGAGCCCCTGCGGGCCAGAGCAGCAGGTGGACGTCCTGCTGGGGCAGCGCGTCATCGCACCTGCGCATCGCGCCACGCTCGGTCATCGACCGGCGGCCCTGACGGTAACGCCTACAACCGACGCTGTCGCCGTGCTCGCCCAGGTGGATGAGCGTCGCAAGGTCGAGGGCGCGGACTTCTTCCGCGCGCTGACGCCGGCTGAGCGGCATACCCTGGCTTCCTTGTTGGCCAGGCTGGACGCCGAGCCCGGCCCGAGGCGGCCACCTACGATGGGCGCATGAGCCTCGACTTCGGACTCGACACCTTCGGCGACGTCGCCAACGGACCCGACGGCACGCCGCTGCATCCCGCGGTCGTCATCCGGGAGGTGCTGGCGGAGGGGGAGTTGGCCGATCGGCTCGGCCTCGACTTCTTCGGCGTCGGCGAGCACCACCGCACCGACTTCGCGATCTCGGCCCCGGAGACGCTGCTCGCAGGACTGGCCGGACGCACCGATCGGATCCGGCTCGGCTCGTCGGTGACGGTCCTCAGCTCGGACGACCCGATCCGGGTCTTCGAGCGTTTCTCGACCGTCGACGCGATCTCACAGGGGCGGGCGGAGATCACGGTCGGGCGGGGCTCCTTCGTCGAGTCCTTCCCCCTCTTCGGTCTGGACCTGGCCGACTACGAGACGCTCTTCGACGAGAAGTTGTCGCTGCTAGCGGAGGTCGCCACGGAGCGCCCGGTGCGCTGGCAGGGCTCGATCCGGCCCCCGGTGGAAGTCGAACACGTCCAGCCCGGAACGGAATCGGGCCGCCTGCCCATCTGGGTGGGCGTGGGCGGGACCCCGCAGTCGGTCGTGCGGGCCGCGCACTACGGCTTCCCGATCGTCATCGCGATCATCGGTGGGGCGAGCGCGCAGTTCGTGCCGTTGGCCGATCTCTACCGGCGGGCCCTCGCCGAGATGGGGCAACCGGAGTTGCCGGTGGGGATCCACTCTCCCGGCTACGTCGCGGCCACCGACGAGCAGGCGCGCGCCGAGTTCCTCCCGCACTTCGTGCCGGCGATGAACGGGATCGGGCGTGAGCGGGGGTGGGCGCCGCTGACGATGGAGGGCGCGGCCCAGCAGCTGGGACCGGAGGGTGCCGTCTACTGCGGCTCGCCCGAGACCGTTGCAGCCAAGATCGCCGACAGCGTGCGCATGCTCGGGGCGACGCGGTTCCAGCTCAAGTACTCGATGGGCACGCTGCCCCACGAGCAACGCCTGGAATGCATCCGGCTCTACGCGCAGGAGGTCGCGCCGCGAGTGCGTGCACTCCTCGAAGACTGACGCCTCGCCGACTGACGGGTCGCCGGAAGTTCACGGAGTCAGAGGCTGGCGGCGACTTCGGTGCCCTGACGGATGGCACGTTTGGCGTCGAGCTCGGCCGCGACGTCGGCACCGCCGATGACGTGGACCTTGACCCCCCGGGCAGTCAGCTGCTCGCCGAGCACGTTGACCGACTCCTGACCGGTGCACACGACGATCGTCTCGACGTCGAGCACTGTGGTCGGGGCGTCATCGGTATCCCCCTGCGTGATGTGCAGTCCGGCGTCATCGATCCGCTCATAGCGCACGCCGGTGTGCTGGTGAACTCCCTTGGCCTTCAAGGAGGCCCGGTGCACCCAGCCGGTCGTCTTGCCGAGGCCCTTGCCGATCGAGGTGGTCTTGCGCTGGATCAGGTGGACCTCGCGGGGGGACGGCGCGGGGGTGGGCTCGACGAGGCCGCCCCGAGAGGCGTCGGGGGAGCCGACTCCCCACTCAGCCATCCACTTCTCGATGGTCAGCGGCGGCCCGGCATGGGTCAGGAACTCGGACACGTCCACGCCGATGCCGCCGGCGCCGAGGACAGCGACGGTCCGACCGACCGGTGCGCCGTCTCGCACGACCTGGGCGTAGGTGAGCACCTTGGGATGGTCGATGCCCGGGATGTCGGGGATCCGTGGCACGACCCCGGTGGCCACGACAACCTCGTCGAAGCCGGTGAGGTCGTCGGGCTCCGCCTGGCGGCCGAGGTGCACCTTGACGGAGTGCAACTCGAGTTGGCGACGGTAGTAGCGGATCGTCTCGCCGAAGTCCTCCTTGCCCGGGATGCGCATCGCGATCGCGAACTGGCCGCCGATGTCCTGGGCCGCTTCGAAGAGCTCGACGTGGTGGCCACGCTCCGCGGCCGACACGGCTGCGGCGAGCCCGGCGGGCCCGGCCCCGACGACCGCGACGGACTTCGCCCGGCGGGTCGGGGCCAGCACCAGAGTGGTCTCATCGCCCGCCCGAGGGTTGACGAGGCAGCTCGCTGTCTTCCGCGCGAAGGTGTGGTCGAGACAGGCCTGGTTGCACGCGATGCACGTGTTGATCTCATCGCTGCGCCCCTGCATCGCCTTGGCCACCCAGTTGGAGTCGGCGAGGAACGGCCTCGCCATCGACACGAGGTCGGCACTGCCGTCAGCGATGACCCGCTCGGCGAGGTCGGGCATCGTGATCCGGTTGGACGTCACGACCGGGATCGAGACCTCTGGGCGGAGTTTTGCCGTGACCGCGGTGAAGGCGCCGCGCGGCACCGACGTGACGATGGTCGGGACCCGGGCCTCGTGCCAGCCGATGCCGGTGTTGATGATCGTCGCGCCGCCGGCTTCGATCTCCTGGGCGAGGGCGACGATCTCCTCCCAGCTCTGCCCCTCGGGGACGAGGTCGAGCATCGAGAGGCGGTAGATGATGATGAAGTCGGGTCCCACCGCTGTCCGGGCCGCGCGCACGACCTCGACCGCGAGCCGGCGACGGTTCTGCGCCGAGCCGCCCCACTCGTCGGTGCGCTGGTTGGTCCGTGGCGCGAGGAACTGGTTGATGAAGTAACCCTCGGAGCCCATGATCTCGACGCCGTCGTAGCCGCCCTCCTGGGCGAGCCGGGCGCAGCGGGCATAGGCGGAGATCTGGCGCCGGACGCCGCGACCGGAGAGGGTCCGTGGCTTGAACGGAGCGATCGGCGACTTGATCGCGGAGGCCGAGACGGCCAGGGGGTGGTAGGAGTAGCGCCCCGCGTGCAGGATCTGCAGGGCGATCTTGCCGCCCTCGCGGTGCACCGCATCGGTGATCCGCCGGTGCTTGCCCGCCTGGCGACTCGTCAGGAGCACCGAACTGCCGGGATAGAGCGAGCCCTCGAGGTTGGGCGCGAAGCCGCCCGTGACGATGAGTCCGGCGCCACCCCGGGCGCGCTCGGCGAAGAAGGTCGCCAGGCGGTCATAGTCCCGGGACCGGTCCTCGAGGCCGGTGTGCATCGAGCCCATGATGACGCGGTTGCGCAGCGTCGTGAAGCCCAGGTCGAGAGGCTCGAGCAGGTGCGGGTAGTCGCTCATCTGCCCGATCCTAACCTTTGTTACCGAGCAGTAGTCAGGTTGCCGGGGATTCCGAGGCGTGGGGTGTTTCGCTGGACTCTTGGGGCAGCCTTCCCCCCGACCCGCCAGACTGGGCGCGTGAGCGAACATCTGGATGTGATCGTCGTCGGAGCCGGCCTGTCCGGGGTGGGGGCCGGCTACCGGCTCCAGACCCGGTGCCCCGCGAAGTCCTACGCGATCCTCGAGGCGCGCGGAGCGATGGGTGGGACCTGGGACCTGTTCCGCTATCCGGGGATCCGGAGCGACTCGGACATGGCCACGCTCGGCTTCCCGTTCGAGCCGTGGACCGATCGCGACGCCATCGCGGGCGGGGACAAGATCCTCGCCTACCTCAAGCGCACCGCGGCGAAGTACGGCATCGACCGGCGGATTCGTCTGGACCACCAGGTCGTCAGCGCGCAGTGGTCGAGCGAGCAGGCCCGCTGGACCCTCACGGTGCGGTGCGGGGGTGAGGTGAAGACCCTGACCTGCGCCTTCCTCTACCTGTGCAGTGGCTACTACGACTACGAGCACGGCCACCGACCGCACTTCTCGGGGGAGGACGACTTCACGGGTGACCTCGTCCACCCCCAGTTCTGGCCCGAGGGCCTGAAGACCGCTGGCAAGAAGGTGGTCGTCATCGGCTCCGGGGCCACCGCCATGACGCTGGTCCCGGCGCTCGCGCAGGGTGGGGCGCACGTGACGATGGTGCAGCGAACGCCGACCTGGGTCACCGTCCTGCCGCGACGGGACCGGGTCGCGGACCTCCTCCACCGGGCCCTGCCCGCTCGCACCGCCGGTGCGGTGGTGCGCGCCAAGAATGTGCTCGTCGGGTCGGCTTTCTACCAGGTCACGCGTCGGCGACCCGCGCTGGCCCGAAGGATCCTGGGTCAGGGGGTGCGGCGAGGTCTGGCCGAAATGGAGCATGCCGAGGAGGTGCAGCGGGAGCACTTCACGCCGACCTATGATCCGTGGGACCAGCGCCTCTGCGTCGTGCCCGACGCGGACCTGTTCGAGGTGCTGCGCGACGGCCGGGCGGCCGTCGTGACTGAGGCGGTCGACACGTTCACCCGGTCCGGTGTCCGGTTGGCCTCCGGGCGCGAACTACCGGCCGATGTCATCGTCACCGCCACCGGCCTGCAGATGCTCGTGGCCGGCGGCATCGACATCGTGGTCGACGGGGAGCGCCGGGCCAGCCACGACCTGTTCGTCTATCGCGGCCTGATGCTCGGTGGCGTGCCCAACCTCGCCCTTGCGATCGGCTACGTCAACGCGTCGTGGACGTTGCGAGCCGACCTCGCCTCCCGCTACCTCTGCCGGCTCCTGAACCACTTGGACGCGAACGGGTTGCGGGTGGCGGTGCCCGTCCCGCCCGCGGACCTCTCACCCCGGCCGTTGTTGCCGCTCGCGTCCGGCTACGTCCAACGTGCCGCGGACCGACTGCCGGCCCAAGGTGATCGGTCGCCGTGGTTGATGCGGCAGAACTACCTGCTCGACCGAAGCGAGATGATCAGGGGTGACCTCACGGAGGGGATGGTCTTCACGCCGTGACCACGCCGCTGCGCCGACCAGGCGTGGAGCGTCGGTGCGGTGATTCATCCTGACCGGGGTGGGGCTCGCCTGGCTTCGTTGGCACTCGAACTCTGCCTCTTCGTTCCTTGCGGGTCCTGATTCCTAGCGTTTATCCTTGTTCAGTCGCCGCTCTGGACTCCGGTTGTGCTGATCACTTTATCGTGGCGCTGCTCCATCCCGGGTAGCACCCCTCCTCATGATGTTGAGTGAATGGGGCCTCACCAATGGCACTGATAAGCAGGGAATGCGCTCGCAGGTTCGTGCACGTGGACGGCACTCTGAGCGAGAGGAGCCTGGCCCGGACGAAACCTACTGTCCGTCATGACGCCAAGGGCTCCGGCGGAGACCACCCTCACGGTGGGAACACTCGGGTTCTGACACAGCCGAGGGGTTTCCCGGCCCGGGAGCCGTATCAAAAATGCGGCTTGACGCGGTGTCCGCCCAGCGCCGGAGGCCAGCGATGAAACTCTTCCGGATCAAGAGCGTCGAGCAGTCGATGGCCGATACCGACGAGCCAGGGCACCGATTGAAGAAGGAGCTCAGCGCCTGGGACCTGACGGTTTTCGGCATCGGCGTCATCATTGGCACGGGCATCTTCGTCCTGACCGGGCAGCAGGCTCACGTCAATGCTGGCCCGGCCATTGCGCTGTCTTTCGTGGTCGCCGGCCTCGCTTGTGCGCTCGCCGCACTGTGCTACGCCGAGTTCGCCTCCACCGTCCCGGTCGCGGGCAGCGCCTACACGTTCTCGTACGCCACGCTGGGAGAGCTGGTGGCGTGGATCATCGGCTGGGACCTCGTCCTAGAGCTCGCCCTCGGTGCGGCCGTCGTCGCTCGCGGTTGGTCCGGTTACCTGGCCACCCTGTTCAACCTGCCCCACTGGCTGGCCGGAGACACTGCCCGGCCGGACTTCGCGGCCATGGCCATCGTGCTGGCCCTGACGGTGATCGCTGTCCTGGGCACGAAGTTGTCCGGCCGGTTCACCGGGGTGCTGGTCGTCATCAAGGTCGCGGTCGTGCTGTTCGTGATCATCGCGGGGCTGTTCTACATCAAGGCCGCCAACTACCAGCCGTTCGTGCCTCCGAGCGTGCCGGCCCCGGCTACGTCCGGCGGTCTTGACCAGCCGCTGATCCAGTGGTTCTTCGGGATGAAGCCGTCCGAATTCGGTGGGTTCGGCATCCTGGCTGCGGCCTCGGTGGTGTTCTTCGCCTACATCGGTTTCGACATCGTCGCGACGGCCGCCGAGGAGACGCGGAACCCGAAGCGTGACATCCCTCGTGGCATCATCGGCTCCCTGCTGATCTGCACGGTCCTCTACATCGCGGTCTCCATCGTCGTCACCGGCATGTTGAAGTACAGCGACCCCCGGATGAACACCAGCGCTCCGCTGGCGGAGGCGTTCAAGGCGAACGGTGTGAACTGGGCGAGTTCGCTGATCTCGCTCGGTGCGGTCTGTGGGTTGACTACCGTGGTCCTCGTCCTCATGCTCGGACAGAACCGGGTCCTGTTCGCGATGTCCCGGGACGGCCTGCTGCCGACGAAGTTGGCGGCGGTTCACCCCAAGTTCGGCACGCCGTACATCGTCACGGTCGGCACCGGAATCTTCGTCGCCATCCTCGCGGGCATCGTCCCGCTCAGTGAGCTGTCCAAGCTCGTCAGTATCGGGACCCTCTTCGCCTTCGTCCTGGTCTCCGCCGGGGTGATCATCCTGCGCCACACCAGGCCGGACCTGCAGCGATCCTTCCGGGTGCCGGCGGTGCCGTGGCTGCCCATCCTGTCGATCCTGGCCTGCCTCTGGCTCATGCTCAACCTGTCGCTGGCCACCTGGCTACGGTTCCTCGTGTGGCTGGTCCTCGGCTTCCTCATCTACTTCACCTACGGCCACTCGCACAGCCGCCTGCAGACCGGGATCGGGAACCTCGAGACACTGCCAGACCAACAGGAGACCCCCTTGCCGTGACACGGAGTTGGTCGCCGGCGTCAGTCGCCTGCTCGGCCTCATCTTTATGGTCGTGCCCGCTGGCCGATCCATCGGGCTCGATGGAATCCTGCAACTGCGCTCGAACGCACGGATTTTCCGGATACTGGGTTAGTCGGCTCTTGGAGCCAGAGTGCAGCGCGTCCAGCGACTGCACCCTGGCTAGTGAGGAGACAAGAATGCGCGCTGCATCTCAGAATCAGCAGAGGGTGACCCTCGGTGAGAGGTGGCCGGCCACTGCGAGGTCCTGCAGTCGGGCGGACACGCGCTCGCGGACCGTCCACGGGTCGATGGTGTTGACGTAGATCTTGGTCCCGCCCTCGAACCCGGCCGGCGTCGATACCCGCCACTTGATGACCGCACGGAGTGGCATCGGCAGGGCGAGTGATGGCGGGCGGTGGTGCCACTCCTCGTTGACCGGCACCAGGGCGCCCGTCGCGGCATGGCAGGCATGCAACAGGTCCGAGACGTCGCGCACCTCGTCGTCGGTGAGCTCCCAGGGGCAGCGGTCGGACACGAGGGAGTGCACTTCCAGTGATGGGTAGCGGTGCCCGACGCCGGCGAAGGCCACAGCGCTGGGGGTGCGCGCGACGAGGAGCCCCTGCTCAGCGGCATACGTCATGCCCCAGCGGGCATAGAGGTCCGGCTCCTCCCGGAGCCGCTGCGCCTCACGAGTGAGCTGAGCGCCGAACTCGTCGATCGCGACGACTTGCTTGTGGAGGTGGTCGAAGGACGATCCGGCGGGGCGGAGCCAGTTCTGGAAGACACTGACGTAGCACGCTGCCGGGTTGTCGCGGTAGAGATCGCGCATCGCGCGGATGGCGAACTCGGTGTAGGCGCAGTGCTCCTCGGCAGTGAGGGCCCCGGAGGAGGCGAGTTGGCTGTCATCGGTGGCGCCGTCGACGAAGTGTTGCCGAGCCACGATCACCTGATGGTTTCCGGCGAAGAGACCGACGGCTTCGCGCTGCAGGTCGGCCTCGGCGAGCGGCTCGGTAGCGCTCGTGGAACCCCGGGCGCCCATCCTGATGCGGGCCAGCGCCTCGACCTGCGAGCGTCCCGCAGCCGTGGCGAGGTAGGCCTGACGCCGCGCTGCGGAGGCTGGCGTCGGGACGTAGCCGTGGGTCAGGTGCCAGTAGTCGTAGCTGAGGATCTCGAACAGGTTGGGGATGAGACGGAAGCCGGCGCTCGTGTCGGTCAGCTCGTCCGCGAGCACGTCGCGCACCTCCCGCCACGTGTCACCGACGCGCACCAACCGTGCGATTTCTGGCGTCGTCTCGATCTGCCGAGCCGGGCAGAACGAGCAGATCCGATCCAGGTCGCCGGGGTCGACCGGGAGCGGGATGCGGTCGGTGAGGCCGAGTGGCCGGGCCCCGCGCCCCGGCAACGTCCAGACCTGGGTGCCGGTGAACGGGTTGACCTGCTTGATGGTCCCATCGGGCAGTCGGGTCAGGTGCTCGGTCACGGGGCCAGCCTAAGCGGTGTCCCAGCCGGCCAGACCCGTCGCTAGGGTGAGCGAAGTCATCCCATCCCGGAGCCCCCGCCCCCGCCCTCGCCCCCGGGCACTGGACCGCCACTGAACCGCCACCGAACCTCAGGAGCCCCCATGCGCGCCGCACGAGTCACCCGCCTCGACGGTCCAGCCGCCGTCACGCTGGGGGAAGCCCCCGAGCCGTCGCTGGAGCCCGGCCAGGTGCTCGTCGATGTCCATGAGGTCGGGGTGAACTTCCCCGATGTGCTCATGTCCAAGGGCCTCTACCAGGCTCGTCCGGAGCTTCCCTTCACCCCGGGGTCCGAGTGCGCGGGAGTGGTGCGCGACGCGGCGCCCGGGAGTGCGTTCAGCCCGGGCGATCGGGTCGCGGCCTTCCCGATGCTCGGAAGTCTCGCCGAGACGGTGGCAGTTCCCGAGTCGATGGTCTTCCCGCTGCCTGACTCGGTGTCCTTCACCGCGGGGGCGGCGACGCTGATGAACTACTTCACCGTCCACTTCGCGCTGCTGCGCCGGGGCCACCTCGAGGCTGGTGACACCGTCCTGGTCCACGGGGCAGCCGGTGGGATCGGCACCGCAGCCATCCAGCTCGCCAAAGCGCACGGCGCCCGGGTCCTCGCCGTCGTCTCCACCGAGGAGAAGGCTGCCGTGGCCACGTCCGCGGGGGCCGACGAGACCCTTCTCGACACCGAGTTCCTCACCCGGGCCAAGGAACTCACCAACGGTCGCGGAGTCGACATCGTGGTCGACCCCGTGGGCGGGGACCGCTTCACCGACAGCCTCCGGTGCCTGGCCATCGAGGGCCGCCTCCTCGTCATCGGCTTCGCCGCGGGCGCCATCCCGGAGGTCAAGGTCAACCGGCTCCTGCTGGGGAACCTCAGCGTCGTCGGGGTGGGCTGGGGGGCCTACCTGATGAGTGATCCGTCGTTTGCGCGGCGCCAGTGGGACGAGCTCCTCCCCCTGCTCGAGCAGGGCGTGCTCGACCCGCCGATCAGCAGCACGCACGACCTCGCGGACGTCGCGGGCGCGCTCGCTGAACTCGACGAGCGCCGTGCCGTCGGGAAGGTCACGGTGCGCGTCCGCTGAGCCCAGCGGCATACCCCAGCTGATGCCGTATGCCGCTGGGTGCCCTGGGCACGAAGCCGCCGCTGGGTGCCCCGCGGTGGCGCCGCTCAGGGCTCAGGCCGCGGCGCGGCGCAGGTCGACGTCGCTCGGGGTCTTGGCGCCGAGGACCTCACGCAGGCTGTCGGCGAGCAGCGCCGCCGCCCCTGCTGAGTCGGTGGGCGCGAAAGTCTGGCTCAGGTCCGGCTGGTCGCCGTCCTGCTCCCAGCCGAGCCCGACGAGACGGGCCACCTGCTCGTCGGAGAGATCGCTGAGACCAGCGAACTCCGTGTCGGCGATGCACTCCAGCGCGAGTACCCCCTCGAGCAACCGGGCCTGCAGGAACGCCTCGGGGACGCTGCACTCCGGCTCGGGCGTCTCGGCGGAGGCGCGGCCGAGCAGCCGGCGCCAGGTGCGCGGCGTGCGCTCCGGCGTGGATTCCGGTGCAGCGGGGGCCGGGGTGAGGTGGGTGGTCGCGGTGAGCCAACCGCCCTCGGTCAGTGCGCCGAGGTCCCCGGCGAGCCGAGCCGACCAGCTCTCCCACGACTCATCAGGGTGCACGGGACTGTTCACGGCGCCTCCTCCGGGCTGCACGAGTGGGCCCATGGTGCCCGCTGCTCGTGCGCGCTGCGCGACTCTCGCGCACGCCCCCATCCTGCCTGACCCGAGACCCTGGAGGGCCACCGGTCAGTGTCGGACCCGCGTCCTAGGCTGAATCCATGGTGTGGAGCGTGGGTCGGGCGACGTGGGTGGGCGGGTTGACCGACCCCGAGATCTCGCAGCAGGTGGGCACCCGGACCTTCGACCGTGGGGTGGCCTACCGAGCCGAGGACCGTGTGCGATCGCTGGCCGCGGGTCAGGACGGCCTGATCCTGCTCGGCACGGTCGAGGGCAGCCGTGACGAGGACTACCAGGCCATCGTCACCGCCCGCCCGCACCCGCTGGGTCGCGGCCACCTGTGGTCGGGTCGGTGCAGTTGCCCGGTCGGGGCGGACTGCAAGCACGTCGTTGCCCTGCTCCTCGTGGGTCGAGACGTCGCCAGGGGAGTCGTGACGGGGCCACCGGTTCCGGCGGGGGCCGTCGGGAACGGTGGGGCGGCGGTGGCAGAACGTCCGGTTTCCGGGGTGCCGGCGCCGGGGGTGCTGTGGTCGGACGTGCTCCGGTTGCCCGACCCCGGGCAGGTGGTCACGCGAGAGCCTGCACGGTCCCACCCGACCGACGAGGGGACTGCGGCCGGCCTCATCTTCGACACCATCTACGTGAGCCGAGGTGGGGCCGGTGGTGCGCCCCAGCGAGGGGTGGGGCTGCGGCCGTCCCGCCGGACGCGGGCCGGGACGTGGCACCGCTCGCTGTCCTGGCACGAGGCGCTGCCGGCCTCGGGGTCGCTGCGCGGGCGACCGGCCTATCAGTCCGAGCACGAGAGCGTCATGACCCGGATCCACCAAGCGGGACGGACCGGGGGCACTGGTAGCGCCCAGTTCTTCACCACGGTCGTGCCGATCCGTCTGGACGCGAGCGCCGAGTTGGTGCCCCTGCTGGCGCAGGCTCGTGCCCTCGGGGTCGAGTTGATGGCGGGGGAGGGCTTCAGCGGGCCGATCCGGATCGAGGAGGAGCCAGTGACCCTCGTCGTCGAGTTCGATCGCTCACCCGACGACAGCGGCGACCTCGCCATCCACGTGACGCTCGCCGGCCTGCCGGAGGTCGAGGGGGAGCACACCTACCTCGGCACCCCGGTCCATGGGCTGCTCATCGAGCCTGACGGTGGTGGCCTGGTCCTCGTGCCGGTGGAGCAGTCCCTCGACCTGGACGCGGCGCGCCTCGAGCAGGCGACGCTGGGCCTGCGGGTGCCCGCCGACCTGCGGGGCGACTTCCTCCGGCACGACTATCCGCGCCTGCGCCGACTGGCGCGGGTGCGCTCGCGGTGACCGTGCACGTCCGGGTCAGCGCCGACGTCCCGGGCGAGCTGCGACTCGGGCTCGGCCTCGCCTACGACGGGAGGCTGCGATCGTTCGCGACGGAGCGCTTCGGCGCGCCGCCCCGGGACCCGGTGGCCGAGGAGCAGGCGGTCGCTTCCGCCGCCTCCGTCCTGGCGATCCCGGGGGCGACCCGGGCCAGCTCCGTAGGGGCCAAGCACCTGCTCGCCCCCTACGTCATGCTGAAGGGCATCGACGCGGCCCGCTTCACGCTGGACCTCATCCCGGCGCTCGAGGCCGACGAGCACGTCACCCTCGTCCTCGACGATGAGCTGCCCACCTACGAGGAAGTGACCAGCGCCCCCCTCATCCGGATCGGTGCCGATGACGGCGCCGACCCGGACTGGTTCGACCTGCACGTCACCGTCGAAGTGGAGGGCGAGGAGGTGCCGTTCGAGCCGTTGTTCGCCGCCCTCGCGCACGGTCAGGAGGCGCTGCTGCTCGAGTCTGGATCGTGGTTCCGGCTCGATCACCCCGAGCTGGAGCGGCTGCGCACCCTCATCGATGAGGCGCGCGAGTTGGCTGACCCCGGCACGAAGGCGTTGCGCCTGTCCGCTCACCACGCCGACTTCTGGGAGGAGCTGGTGGCGCTGGGCGTGGTCGACCGACAGAGCTCCCGCTGGGCCACCGCCGTCGAGGCGCTCGGATCGCTAAAACATGGTCCGGTCGCCGAGGTGCCCGCCACCCTGCTCGCGCAGTTGCGGCCCTATCAGGTCGAGGGCTTCCAGTGGCTGTCCCGGCTCTGGGACGCCCAGCTCGGCGGGATCCTGGCTGACGACATGGGCCTCGGCAAGACCGTCCAGATGATCGCCGCGATCTGCCGGGCGCATGACCTCGGCGAGTTGACCGCGCCGATGCTCGTCGTGGCGCCGACCAGCGTCCTCGGCACCTGGGCCGGTGAGTTGGCCACCTTCGCCCCGCACCTGTCGGTCGTCACCATCGGGGAGACGACCGGCAAGCGCGGCACCCCACTGGAGCAGGCCGTCGACGGGGCCTCGGTCGTCATCACCTCCTACGCCGTCTTCCGGCTCGACGCCGACTCCTTCCAGGGACTGCCCTGGGCCGGGGTCGTCCTCGATGAGGCCCAGTTCGTCAAGAACCGTCAGGCCAAGACGCACGTCGCGGTGCGCAAGCTCGGGGCGCCCTTCACGATTGCGGTCACCGGGACCCCCCTCGAGAACTCCCTGATGGACCTGTGGTCGCTGCTCTCCCTGACCGCACCCGGGCTCTACCCACGCCCCGACACGTTCACCCACAACTACCGCAAGCCGATCGAGTCGGGAGAGCGGCCGGACCTGCTCGACCGGCTGCGTCGCCGGATTCGGCCGCTGATGCTGCGTCGCACCAAGGAGCAGGTCGCGCTCGACCTGCCGCCCAAGCAGATCCAGGTCTTTCCCGTGACCCCACACCCGGTGCACGCCCGGATCTACGAGCAGCACCTGTCCCGGGAGCGGCAACGGATGCTCGGCCTGCTCGGTGACCCGGAGGCCAACCGGGTCGCGATCCTGGCCTCGCTGACCCGGCTTCGCCAGCTCGCCCTGGACCCGGCCCTGGTCGACGAGGCCTACGCGGGCAAGGCGGTCGCGGCCAAGGTCCAGTTCCTCGTGGAGCAGTTGCGCGAGCTGGCGGCCGAAGGGCACCGCGCCCTCGTCTTCAGCCAGTTCACCGGCTTCCTGCGGATCGTCGAGCGGGCCCTCGAGGAGGCCGGCCTGCGCACCTGCTACCTCGATGGATCGACCCGCGACCGGCAACAGGTGATCCGGGGCTTTCGCGATGGGGAGGCGGCAGCGTTCCTGATCAGCCTCAAGGCGGGCGGCTTCGGCCTGACCCTGACCGAGGCCGACTACGTCTTCGTCCTCGACCCGTGGTGGAATCCCGCAGCCGAGGCCCAGGCCATCGACCGGACCCACCGCATCGGCCAGACCCGGCCGGTCACTGTCTATCGCCTCGTCTCGGCGGGCACGATCGAGGAGAAGGTCGTGGCGCTGCAGGACCGCAAGCGGGACCTCTTCCAGCGCGTGGTGGACGAGGGCGGATCGCTCTCGGGCGCGATCACCAGCGCCGATGTCCGGGACCTGCTCGGCCTCGACTGAGGGGCAGAGCGGCTCTGAAAGGCCACTCGACGTGAGCCGCGAGAGGCCACTCGACGTGGGCCGAGGAAGTTGAGGAGGTGGCCCTCAGAACGTGCTGCGCTCCACCGGTCGAGGGATGCCCGTGACGATGTCGACGTCGAGCGTGGTGGAGGTGCTCCCCACCTGGACCGCTCGAGAGCGGGTCCGGCCGGTCTTGTGATCGACGATCGTGAGCACGTACCGTCCCGGCGGGGGCAGCCCGATCTCGTAGCTCCCGTCCTCGTGCGCCTGGGCCGTCGCGACGTACTCACCGGAGTGGCGGATCAGGGAGAGCATCACGCCGCCGAGGGGCCGACAGTTGTCGGTGACCTCCCCGCTCAGCAGGAGGCGGCGCAGCATTCGGATCGGCCCCAACTCGGTCTTGCTGAGTTCGACCAGACCGGACTGGGGAGCCCAACCATCGCACGAGACGACGACCAGGTAGGGGCCGGCGCAGGGTAGGGCCAGGGCGTACCGGCCCCCGTTGTCGGTGCGCGCCCAGTCGACGTGGCGCCCGTCCGGGTGCAGCAGGGTGACGACTGCCTGGCGCATCGGTTCGTCCGACGCGGTGGTGACGAGCCCGCGCACGATGATCTCGTGCTGGGTTCCCTCGGCCTTGACCGTGCTCCCTTCGCGGGTGGCCGGCACCGCATCGGTTGCCGTGGCGGCGGCCAGCGCGGGGCGCTGGATGAAGGCCGCCACCGCTGCGCCGAGCAGCGCAGTCGTGGCGCCGAGCCAGAACACCAGTTGGTAAGCCCCGAAGGTCGGGACCGGTGCCCCGCCGACCGTCATCGTCATCGCCGAGAAGATCGCCGCCAGCACCGCACTCGCGCTCGAGGTGCCGATGGACCGAAGCAGCGTGTTGAGTCCGTTGGCCGAAGCGGTCTCGGTGATCGGCACTGATCGCATGATCAGTGTCGGCATGGCGGCGAAAGCCAGTGCCGTGCCCGCCGAGGAGACGCCGGCGGCGATCATCACCTGCAGGACCGAGCTGTGCATGAAACTGCGCATGACGAAGCCGATCGCGATCGTCACCGCCCCCAGGATGATGATGGCGCGGGGACCGTATGAGGTGATCAGGCGAGCCGCGACTGGTGAGAGGAGCACCATGAGCAGGCCGCCGGGCAACAGGACCAGCCCGGTCTCGACGACGGAAAGCCCGAAGCCGTAGCCGGACGCGACGGGCATCTGCACCTGCTGGGTGCTGCTGAGGAAGTTTGCGAACATCCCGAAGCCGATGAGGATCGAGGCGATGTTGGTGAGCAGCACCGTGCGTCGCAGGGAGGTGCGGATGTCGACGAGGGGTTGCCCGGACCGCAGCTGCATCGGGACCCAGAACGCCAGCGTCAGAGCGGAAACGACGAGCAGGCTGAGGGTCTTGCGATCCACCCAGCCCCAGGCCCCGGCCTTGGACACGGCGAGCAGCAGGCAGGTCAGGGCGAGGGAGAGCAGCAGCGCGCCGGCGTAGTCGAAGCGGCCGCGGGTGCGCACCGTCGATTCAGGGACGACGAGCAGGACCGCGACGAGCATGAGGACCGCGAAGCCGCCGGAGACCAGGAAGAGGGCGTGCCAGTTGAAGTTCGAGGAGATGACCCCGGCCAGCGGTATGCCGATCGCGCCACCGATGCCGAGCGTGGCGCTCATCAGGGCCACCCCGCCCCCGACGCGCTCGGAGGGCAGGTGGTCACGCATGATGCTGATCCCGACCGGGACGAGGCTGGTGCCGATCCCGGCGATCCCCCGACCGGTGACGACCAGGGCCAGCGACGACCCCATCGCGGCGACGGCGGAGCCGACGATGACCGCCACCAGGCAGGTGACGAGCATGAGTCGCTTGCCGAACATGTCGGCCAGGCGCGAGACGATCGGCGTGCCGACGGCACCCGCGAGCAGGGTGATGGTCACGAGCCAGGACGCGTTCTCACTCGTGGTGCCAAGGATCCCCGGGAACTCCGGGAGCAGGGGCAGGACCAGCGTCTGCTGCAGGGACACCAGGGTCCCGCACAAGGCGAGCACCGTGATGATCAGCCCGGTGGGCACCGGCTTGGGTTCGGCTGCCGAGGCGGCGGGCACGGACACGGGACTCCTCGGCGCACTGCGACGTGGTGGATGGGAGGGGACCAACAACTGTTCCCGCACCCTAAACCACGCACCCGGGAGGCCTCGGGGCGCACGGTGCGGAGCGGCATGCCCAGCGGCACAACCAGCGGCTGAGGTTGACCTCGTTTGGTGGAGATGGCAGGTACCTTGCCGCGCTCCACCCTCGTCGGCATAGAGTGGTGAGAGTTGGATGTTGTCCACGAAAGGAACGACCAGTGGCTTACACACTTCCCGAACTCCCCTACGACTACGCAGCCCTCGAGCCGCACATCAGCGCGCGGATCATGGAGTTGCACCACTCCAAGCACCACAAGGGCTATGTCGACGGCGCGAACGCCGCCGTCGCCAAGCTGGAGGAGCTGCGCGAGTCCGGTGACTACGCTGCCCTCAACGGTGTGGAGAAGAACCTCGCCTTCCACCTGGGCGGGCACACCAACCACTCCGTCTTCTGGCAGAACATGAGCCCCGACGGCGGTGGCCAGCCCGAGGGTGAGGTCGCCGCGGCGATCACCGAATTCTTCGGTGGCTTCGACAAGTTCCAGGCGCACTTCAACGCGAACGCCAACGCCATCCAGGGTTCTGGCTGGTCGATCCTCGCGTGGGACACCGTGGGCCAGCGGCTCAACATCATGCAGCTGTTCGACCAGCAGGGCAACGTGCCGGTCGGCCAGATCCCGATCCTGCAGCTCGACATGTGGGAGCACGCGTTCTACCTGCAGTACGAGAACGTCAAGGGCGACTACGTCAAGGCCTGGTGGAACCTCATCAACTGGCCCGACGTGGCAGCACGCCTCGAGCGGGCCCGCGCGACGACGGGACTGATCCTTCCCGCGTGATCGCGTCGTCGGACTTCAGAGGGCGGGCGCCTGTTGGTGCCCGCCCTCAGTCGTGCCCGATGCACCCTCCCCTGGCCCCTGGCCCCTGGCCCCTGGCCCCTGGCCCCTGGCCCCTGGCCCCTGGCCCCTGGCCGCAGGACCGTCGGGCCGCATGGCAGCATGACCGGCATGGACGCTGCTGCAGCACTGGCCCGTTGGCACGAGATCGTGACGAGTGGTGACCCGGCGGGCTTGCGCGCGCTGGTCGCCGAGGGTGCGGTGTTCCACAGCCCCGCCGTGCACACCCCGCAGGAGGGGCGCGACACCACGGTGGGCTACCTCACCGCGGCCTTCCGGGTGCTCGGGCCGGAGCTGGTCTATGAGCGAGAGTGGTTGGCGCAGGACTCCGCGGTGCTGCAGTTCCGCACCACGGTGGGCGGCCTCGACGTGCACGGGGTGGACATCATCACCTGGGATGCACAAGGGCAGATCGTCGACTTCACCGTGCTGGTCCGGCCGGTCGTCATCGAGCACATGGGCGCCGAGTTGCGGCGGATGAAGGATGCGGGGCCTATCCACCCCCGAGAATGACCAGATGACCTACTTCCTCCGTCTGGCGCACCCGGGCGACCTCGACACCGTCGGTGCCATCACGGCTGCGGCCTACCTCGACGGTGGACACATCAGGGCCGAGGCGCCTTATCTCGCGGACCTGCGCGATGCGGCGACCCGGGCCGAGCACGCCGAGGTGTGGGTGGCCGTCGACGGAGTCGAGGTCCTGGGCTCCGTGACCTTCGTGGCGCCCGGGTCGGCCCTCGCAGAGGTGGCGGGTCCGAGTGAGGCGGAGGTCAGCATCGTCTTGTCGACGCAGCCGTCGATGACGGCAGCTCATCGGATCTATGGCCGACTCGGCTTCGTCCGGACGCCCGCAAAGGACTGGTCGCCCGTGGCTGGTGTCTTCCTTCGGACCTACCGGTTGGGGCTCGGCTCAGGCGGGTGAGGCAGCCCCGGGGCACCTCGGCTGGCATCGGTGCCGGCGGCGACGAGGGTGAACGCTGAGGCCGGACAGGATCAGGTGGCGCTCGGTCGCGCCAGCCGGTCGATGAAGCCGATGAGCAGTGCCTCGCGCAGTCGGAGTGGGCCATTCGCTCCGGGAGGGCGAGCTGCCCTCCGGCGCTCGCCAGACCCGCCGTGGCGAGGAGCTGGTTGAACGTCGCGTCGTCCAGGGTGGACGGATCGATGCCACCCGCCGCGGCCACCAACTCGGCTGGAGCTGCGGCGGGGCCGGCCGTCCGCGCCGCCGCGGTGGCGTCGGCCAGATCCAGCGCGATCTGGTCGGAGGAACGGGCCGTGGCCGCGCTGAACGTCAGGTGCACGGTCGCGGGGAGGTCTCCGAAGCGCATCTGTGGTTGCACGAACCAGCCCCGCGTGAGCATCTCGTCGGCGATCGTGAAGACGTCGCACGAGTCGTCCGTCGTGAGCGACAGCAGTGTCGAATCCGGCTGGGCAGCAAGGGAAAGCCCAGGTATGCCGCTCACTGCGCTGCCGAGCGCGAGTGTGGCAGCGCGTGCGGTGCGGGCGAGCTCGCCGTAGCGGTCACTGCCGATGTGGTGCACGACGGCCCAGGCTGCGGCGAGGGGCCCGCCCGACTTGGTGGACTGCGTGGTGGTGTTGAGCATCGTGTAGCCGGGCCACTCCGCCGAGGCGAAGAGGTGGGCGCGGCGCAGCTCCGCGGAGGCGTGCAGCAGGATCGAGACGCCCTTGGGGGTGTAGGCGTACTTGTGCAGGTCGAGCGAGACGCTCGTGACCCCCTCGCAGGCGAACGTCCACGGCAGCTGGTCCGGCTCGCGCAGATAGGGCAGCACCCAACCGCCGATGCAGGCATCGACGTGGCAGCGCACCCCGGCGGCCGCAGCGGCGGCAGCGATCTGCTCGACCGGGTCGATGACTCCGTGGGCGTAGGAGGGGGCCGAGGCGACCACGAGCACGGTGCGGTCATCGATCGCTGCGGCCATCGCCTCGGGGAGCGCCCGTTTGGTCTCCGAGTCGACGGCGACCGGGACGACCTCGACGCCGAAGTAGTGGGCCGCCTTGTGGAAGGCTGCGTGCGCCGTCGTCGGGAGCACCATCGCCGGCGCCGTGATGTCGGGCCGCGAATCGCGCGCTGCCAGCACGGCGAGCAGGATCGACTCGGTCCCGCCGGAGGTCGCCACGCCCGCGAATCCGTCCGGTGCGTCGACGAGGCTGCCGGCGAGGGCGACCAGGTCGTTCTCCATCTGCAGCAGTGACGGGAAGGCGGTCGGGTCGAGGCCGTTGGTCGAGGAGAAGGCCGCCAGGGCTTCGCGTCCGATCGCGTCGGCGCTCTCCAGCCCGGAGTCGTAGACGTAAGCGAGCGTGCGCCCCCCGTGCGTCGGCAGGTCCTTGGCCCGGAGCGCGTCGAGCGCCGTCCGGATCTCCTCGGTGGCCAGTCCTGGCCAGCTGTGTGTCATGGGTCCTGCCTCTCAGGTGGCGGTGCCGCGATGGGTTGTGGTGCGGGTGGCGCCGGTGCGGTGGGTGGCATTGGTGTCATCGGCTGCTGGGCCCGGTCAGGGTGTAGCCGCGGAGGCTGATCAACGACAGGCCGATGAGCACTGCGGGGATGAGCGAGAAGCCGAGCGCGATGGCGGTCAGCGCCGAATCGCCCTGGGTGACCGTGGCCCCTTCGCTCGAGGACACGTAGCCGCCGAGTGCCAGGGTCGCTGCATACACCGCCGGCCCCAACGCCAACCCGAGCGTCTCCCCGGCCGTCCAGACCCCGGTGTAGAGGCCGACCCGGGTCTGCGCGTCACTCGTGCGGCTCGCGACGTCGGGGAGCATCGCCATCGGGAACATCTGGCCGCCTGCGTACCCGATTCCCACGATCGCCACCGCGGCGTAGATGGCCGGGGTCGGCAGGGCCTGGAGCGTCACCAGGATGAGGGCGCCCCCACCGAGCAGGAACGACGCGAACAGGTAGCCGCGCTTCTTGCCGTGGGCGGTCCCGTAGCGCTGCCAGAGCGGGGTCACGACGAGGGCCGGCGCGACGAAGCAGACGAAGAGCAGCGTCGCGGAGAGCGGGGTCCCGATGATCCAGCGCGACACGTAGTCGACACCGGCGAGCATGGCCCCGGTGGCGAGGGCCTGCAGCATGAAGGTCGTCAGCAACAGGCGGAAGGGGCGGTCGGAGCGGATGACCCGGAGCTGGTCGGCGAAGGTCGTACTCGTGACGACCACCTGCCGCACCGGCGCGAGGCGGGTGCCGCGCCAGGCTCCCCACGATCCGAGGGCGATCATCGCAGCGACGAAGAAGCCGACCCCGCGATAACCCCACTCGGGTCCGAGGGCATCGCGGATCGCGGGTGAGGCCCCACCGCTGACGAGGATCGCGAGGGCGAGGATCGCCACCCGCCAGGTCATCAAGCGGGTGCGTTCGTCGTAGTCGTCGGTGATCTCGGCGGGCATCGCTACGTAGGGGACCTGGAAGAACGCGTAGGCGGTCGCGCAGGCGAGGTAGGCCACCGCGACCCAGGCGGCGCCGACCCACATCGGGGTGGCCGGGCCGAGGAAGAGCAGGGCGAAGGCGGCCGCGAGGAGCAGGCCCGCCCGGATGAGGAAGGGCCGCCGCTTGCCGTCCGGGTGCTCGGACCGGTCGCTGACCCGGCCGGCGATCGGGTTGAGGATGACGTCCCACGCCTTGGGCAGGAAGACGATGACCCCGGCCATCCCGGCGGCCACCCCCAGGTGGTCGGTCAGGTAGGGCAGCAGCAGCAGCCCGGGCACGGTGCCGAAGGCGCCGGTCGCGACCGACCCGAGTCCATAGCCGCGCCGCACGGCGGGGTCGAGCGGGGGGCTCTGGGCCACGGTCATGCTCGCACCCTAGCCACCGCGGTTCGCCGTGCGGGGGATTCCGACGGATCCGGTCGTGGGTCAAGAACCGGCGGGTGGGCCAGCGCGCCAGCCCTCGTGGACGACAGCGACGGCTCCGGCCGCGAGCGTGATGGTCCCGGCGACCGGGGTGTCGGTGACGAGGTCGTGACCCGCAGCGGTCAGCGTCTGCTCGGCCTCCGTGTGGTTGAGCAGGAAGAGCCACGCGTCGTCGCCGGAGACCCGGCGGGTGACCTCGACTCCCAGGGGTAGGTCGGGAACCGGGGGCGTGACGCCGCTCTGCAGCAGGACGTCGTCCAGCAGTCCCCCCGAGGGTGTCGTCGTCGGCCAGGGTGCTGAGGTACCACGCGGCTCCGTCGCCCACGTCCCGGCGCGTGACGGCGGGTCGCCCGGCGAGGGGCCCAGCGGCATACGACATCATCGCCGTGGCGCACGACCCATCGCACGCTCGACGTCGGCTTTCGGATGCTCCTGGCGCTGCAGGGCCACGCTGGTATCGACCCGCCTCGCGACGGGGCGGGACGCGACCACGAGCTCCGTGCCCATCCTCGGCCCGGCCCAGGGCTACCTGCTCGACGTCCGCGCGGTCTGAGCGCTCAGCTGCAATCCGCGCACCGGCCGAGCAGGGCGGCGTGGGAGGTGTCGAGGACGAAGCCGAGGTCCGCTTTCAGTCTCGCGGCGACGCCGTCGAACGTCCCCGGCGGCACGTCGAGCACCCGACCGCAGGAGCCACACTGCACGTGGGCGTGACTCGCCGGCTCCACCCCGTGGCCGTATGCCGCTGTGCTCGGTTCGTGACCAGACCCCTCGGTCTCCGGGGTGGCGAGGTGATAGACCGTCGTGGCTCCGCCGAGGTGCACGTGGGTCAGTTCACCGACCTCCGTCAGGGCAGTGAGGGTGCGATAGACCGTGGCCCGGTGGATGGACGGCTCGAGCTCGGCCACGCGCAGGCCGATCTGCTCGGCGGTGAGGTGCTCGTCGCTGTGGTCGGAGGCGTCGAGGACGCGTAGCACGGCGTGCCGAGCCGGGGTGACCCGCTCGCCGGCCGACCGGAGCCGGGTCAGGGCGGCCGCCACCCGCGGACGGTCGCCGGACGTGCTGTTCACCCGGCCATTGTGCCTCGTCGGGATGGCCGGGGACGATGGTGGCAGACTGCCAAGCGGTAGATCGTCGGGAAGGACCACACCATGCGTGCACTGACCAAGTTGACGGCCGGCCCCGGACTCGAGCTCGTGGACCGGCCCGAGCCGGTGTGTGGGCCGCGCGACGTCAAGATCCGGGTGCTGCGCGCCGGGCTCTGCGGCACCGACCTGCACCTCGAGCAGTGGGACGACTGGGCCGCCTCCACGGTCACGCCGCCGCTCGTCATCGGGCACGAGTTCTATGGCGAGGTGGTGCAGGTCGGCGAGGACGTCATCGATGTCGTGGTCGGGGACCGGGTCTCCGGCGAGGGCCACATCGTCTGCGGCATGTGCCGCAACTGTCGTGCCGGGCGCCGCCACCTCTGCATCCGCACGAAGGGCATCGGAGTGAACCGGGACGGCGCCTTCGCCGACTTCGTCGTGATCCCCGGGAGCAACGTCTGGGTCCAGCCGGCGCACCTCGACCCGGACCTCGGTGCGGTCTTCGACCCGCTCGGCAACGCGACCCACACGGCCCTGCAGTGGCCGATGGTGGGCGAGGACGTCGTCATCACCGGGGCCGGGCCGATCGGGATCATGGCGGCTGCGATCGCTCGTCACGCGGGCGCCCGCTACGTGGTCGTGTCGGACACGAGCGACTACCGCCTTGCCCTCGCCCGGGGCGCGGGTGCCGACCTGACCATCAACGTGACCCGGCAGTCCCTCGCCGATGCGCAGGCGGCCCTCGGGATGAGGGAGGGCTTTGACATCGCACTGGAGATGTCGGGCGCCGCGCCTGCGGTCTCTGACCTGATCGCCAACATGAACCACGGCGGCCGGATCGCCCTGCTCGGGCTGCCCCACCAGTCCTACGACCTCGACTGGGGCAAGGTGATCACCCATATGATCACCCTCAAGGGCATCTACGGCCGGGAGATGTACGACACCTGGTATGCGATGTCGCAGATGATCGCGACGTCGGAGGTCTTCCGCGCCGCCGTGAGCCAGGTCATCACCCACCGTTTCAAGGCCGAGCAGTGGCAGGAGGCCTTCGACACCGCCCGATCCGGTCAGTGCGGCAAGGTCGTCCTCGACTGGAGTTGAGGGGGAGATGACACAGATGCCAGCCAACTCGGGCGCCGCACCGGAGGCAGGACCGGTCCGGCCGCGTCCGCTCGTCCTGCTGCACGGGCTCGGGCAGTCGCCGATCGCCTGGCAGGACTTCGTGTCAGCTCTCGGCGCCGGGCGTTCGATGCACGCCCCGTGGATGAAGGGGCTCAAGCCCAATGACCCGGTCGGGTTCGACTTGGGAGAGGCAGCGGAGGCGGTGGCGAACGAGCTTGAGCTGCAAGGGATTGCACGAGCGGACTTCCTCGGCGTCTCCGTCGGCGGCAGCGTAGCCCTGCGGCTCGCAGTGGAGCGGCCAGAGCTCGTGGGCCGACTGGTCCTCGCCGGGGCGATGGTCCGACCGTCGGCCCGGTCGCTGCGGATGCAGAAGCTCGCGCTGCGCCTCATCCCCGAGACCAAGCTCGTCGATGCCGGGGTGTCCCGTCCGCGGATGCTCGCCGTCTTCGACGCCCTCAAGACCTTTGACGCCACCGAGTCGCTGGCGGCCGTGAGCGCGCCGACGCTCGTCGTGGTCGGTGGCAAGGACCGCATGGGCATCCCGGCCGCCCGGCAGGTGGCCGTCGCCGTCCCCGGCGCTCACCTCGAGACCATTCCTGGTGTCGGGTCGCTGCTCAACACCGAAGCGCCGCGCGAGTTGGCCGATCTGACCCGCGCGTTCCTCGACGAAGCCGGGGACAGCCTCAGCCCCTGACCAGGCTGGGGCGGACTTTGCCGGGGTCGTGCTTACGGGGTCTCGCCCGGGTGCGGGGGTCGTGGTCCGACGGAGGGCGCGGGGTGCGGTAGCTGCCGCGGGTGCGAGTGCAGCGAGAGGAACTTCGCCTGGGCCGGACCCCGCTCCGGTGGAGGGTTGTCGAGCCAGGATTTCGTCGTGTCACGAGCCCGTGCGATGAGGGTGGCCGCTTGGCCGAAGTCCGATGGTGACACCCCGAGCGGGCACAGCGGTGGCATCACGTGCAGGATCGCTGGGCCTGTGTACAGGGTCACGGCGGTGCCCAGGCCTTGTTGGATCAGCAAGGTCAGGGCGTGCGAGGCGACGCCGAGGGCCGAGCCGGGTGGCGCGGCCAAGGCGCAGGCAGAGCCGCCCGGCAACAGGAAGACCTCGTCGACCTGAGTTGCGACGGTCCGTAGGACGTAGCCGTGGTCGGCGAGCCCGCCGTCCACCAGCACCGAGCCTTCGCGCTTGATCGGAGGCAGGATCCCCGGGATCGCCGCGCTCGCGACGACCGCGCTGACCGCATCGCCGGTGGACAACAGCGCCGTCCGACCCGACTGCAGATCGGTCGTGACCACCAGGAGTCGGGTGCCCAGCTCCTCGAGGGTCAGGTTCCCGAGTTCGGACTGCAGCAGCGCGCGCAGCCCCCGGGCCGAGAACAGCGATGGCTTCTCGCCGGCTAGCGCGAGGATCGCCCGCCGGGGCGACATGGGGAAGATGTCGCCCCGACGTAGGTCGGTCCACTTCTGGGCCAGGTCATCCAGAACGGCTCGCGTCTGTCCGTGCCGGGCGAGGTAGGCCGCATTGAGCGCACCTGCCGAGGTTCCGACGAGCAGGTCGGCGGTGATGCCGTGCTCGTGCAAGGCCTGCAGCATGCCCACCTGGACGGCGCCGAGGCTACCTCCACCGGAGAAGACGAACGCGATGCTCATATCACGCTCCGATCAGTGAAACCGTGACGGGAACTTGGCGACGATTCCATCACTCAACATATCCCCCATGACGAGAAGGTGCGCGTGTACCTCGTCGTAGTCAGCAACACTCGCCACGTAGTCGCCACCCAACTCGTGGGCTGCCTCTGCGAGGGTTTGGTCGAGGTGCGTCTTCATGTCCGGGCGGGTCATCGACGACGGCCAGTACCTCGGGTTGGCCTTGCTGAGGAAGTCGGCGATGTCGTTGCCGTTGGCGTACCACCGGGTGTTGGCCTCGGTGAAGGCGGCCGTGTCCCCGGCCTTGGCGGCCTGCAGGATCTCGACGGCGATCGTGATGTGGTCATGCAGCAGCGCGGTCAACTGCGTGCCGGCAGCCGCGCCGAAGTACGGCTTGATCGCGTTGCCGATGTCAACCTGGTTGCGGAGCAGCCGGTCCGCGGTCGCTGAGAAGCTGGGTGAACCATCGGCGAAGGTGACGATGGCAAGCCGCGTCCACGTGGCGTGATCCTCCCAGAGCTTGCGCATCTGGTCGTGGAAGGTCTGCTGTGCCGGCTTGCTCAGATCGGCTTGCTGACCGTGGGACATCGTCGTCAGCACGGCGGCATCGGCATTGGAGCGGGGCAGCGTCCAGGTCAGAAAGACGCTCATCATCACGATCGGGATGAGGGCGAAGACCGACGTGAGCCGCTTTGGTTGGGCGTGGGCATGAGACATGGCAGGTCCTTCCAGAGGGTTTGATCAACAGGAGGGTTGACGAGCGTCCCGGCCCCTTCGAGACTGGTAGTGGTTCGTTCCGGAAGGAGTGGGTGACGATGAGTTGGTGTCCTGGGCCTCGACTTCCTTACCGACTCATCCGATGCGTCGATCTGGGTAAGATCAGGCCCCTCCCGCGACACCAACTGTGTATGAGCACACACTTCGTCTACGAGCACCGGGACTGCCGATCCGCCGGGCCACCAGTCGACGTCACGACGTGGCGCCGCTGTCGGCTGCTTGATGCCGGGTTCGACGAAGATCTCGCTGACCGGATCGCCGCGGACCACTCGATCGACATCCACGCACTGCTCAGCCTGGTGGACCGCGGGTGCCCACCGGAGCTGGCCGTGCGGATCCTCTCCCCGGTCGGACAGGCGTCGTGACCAGCGTCGGCCCGGGCCAGTCGGCCCCGCTGCGCGGAGCCCTCGGCGGCCCGAGCCAGCCGGCTCCGCACAGCGGGGTCCTCGTCGGCGAAGAGGAGCCGGGGGTGCAGACCGGGCCGGCCCCAGCTGAATTGGCTGCCGCCGAACGCCCAACGACCGACACCGTGGAGCGCGACTGGGTCGCCGACCTCACCTCTGTCGGCCCCCGCCGGGACGCCGCGTTGCGTGACCTGCACCTGCTCATGGTCAAGGCCGCGCACCACCAGGTCCGGCGAATGCGCGCTTCACTGAAGGACATCGGCGCCAGCGATACGGCCGAATTGGCCAATGGCGCCGCCGACGATGCCCTCACCATCCTGCTCTCCAAATTGGATACCTTTGAGGGTCGCTCCCGCTTCACGACGTGGGCCTACAAGTTCGCCATCCTGCAGGCGGCGAACGAGGTCCGACGTCGGAACTGGGCCATGGTCGAGGTGACTCTCGACGACGACATCCGGTGGGGCAGCCAGCTCGACGGCCCCGAAGCCCGAGCCGAGGCTTCTGACCTCGCGGCCGCCGTGGGACGAGCCATGGACCAGGCGCTGACGAGTTATCAACGCCGGATCGCTGTTGCACTCCTGATCGACCTCGTCCCCATCGACGTGCTCGCCGATCGCCTGGGCACCACCCGTGGTGCCCTCTACAAGACCTTGCACGTCGCTCGCACTCGGCTACGAATGCATCTGACCGAGTCCGGGCACCTGCCACCCATCCCCACTACCGGAGGCCAACCATGAGCCGAGATCGCGCGCTGCTCTCACCGGAGGTGGTGCATGCGCTCATCCTCCCGACCGAGCCGTGGCTCTCGTGTGACGACTGCTTCAACCTGATGGACGAATTTGCCGAGGCGATGGTCACCGACGCGCCCGCACCTCGTCAGGTCGAGATGACGGTCCACGTCGAGGCGTGCAGCGCCTGCCTCGAAGAGGTCGATTCCCTGGTGCGGTTGCTCGCCGCTGACGCCGGCACCGACCCGGCGCCTGCTCTCGCCCGGTTGCGCCCCTGACACCGGGCCGGCCGATCGGTCGGGCGTGCGGGGTGGCCTACAGGATCCCGCCCGGGTGGGATTGTCGTGGTGCCCGGTGGAGCGGGTGCCTACCAGGATCCCGCCCGGGTCCGATTGTCGTGGTCCTGCGTGCAGATTCGCCTACGGGATCCCGCCCGGGTCCGATTGTCGTGGTCGGGTGGGTGCGGGTGGGGCGGGGGGAGTAGGCCGCTCACGAGAAGTCGCGAAGCGCCGGGTTCTCGATGTCGCGCAGCACCTCGCCCGCTGCGCCGGCAGAGACCTCACCACGGCGGCGACGACCACGACGGTGGCCAGGGTGAGTCCCCAATTCTGGCACCTCAGGGGCCAGCTCGGGTGGGTGGCGCCGACACGCGCGTGACGCAAAAGGGCCTCTATGCCGCCCAGCTCGCCACGCACCGCGGCACAGGTGCTCGACGCTAGGGCTTCTTCGGTGGGGTTGGCGTCTTCGTTGACTGCGGCCCGCCGAAGGTCAGCGCGTTGGTGCAGGACGTCGGGACCGGCGTGAGCCCCGGAGGGGCCCCGGGCGAACGGCACACGATGGTGAGGGTGATGTTGCTCTTCGGGTTCGCGACGAACGGCGAGATGAAGTGGTAATCCGTGGTGCGGAAGCTCTCCAGTGCCTGCTCGAGGATGGAGGCGTTGTTGATGGACACCGTGAGCAACCCTTCGTCCCCCTGCGGGTTCTCGAGGACGAAGTCGGTCACGTTGATGGTCTGGTTCTTGGGCACCGTGAAGGAGGCTGACTTGGTCTGCCCGGCCGCGGCGGTCACCGTCAGACGACTGGAGAAGGGAGCGGTCACCACGGCGGGTGGGAGCGGGCCGCTCACGAGCTTCGCGATCGCCGTCTTCGTGGTCCCTGCCTGCTTCGCGGCGGCAGCGGCCTCGGTCTGCGCAGCTTGGGCGGACTGGGCCGCCTCGCTGGCTTTGGCAGCCTGGGCCTGGGCCTTCAGTGCGGGAGCCTGCGCCACCTGCAGGGCAGCCTCCCGGGCCGCAGCCTCCACGGTCGGCTTGAGCAGCACGAACCAGATGGCGGCGAGGGCGGCGAGGGCGGCGAGCAGGGCGAGCAGCGCTTTCCCGAGCCAGGGCGGGATGATCGGCTCCTGCAGGTGGCTGCCAGCCAGAGTGACGGGAAGGCCGTCCTGGGGACTGACGGTCGCGGTGAAGGGAATGGTCTTGCTCGGACCCCGCCAGAGCTTCTCGAACGGCGTGACCTTGACCTTGGCGAACTGTGCCTGACCCGGGGCGACCGTGAGTGCGTCCTTGGCCGACTCGTCGATCTTGAGCAACTCACCCTGGTCGGTGATGGCGACGAATACGGTCACCGGAACGTTGCCCCGGTTGTCGATGGCGACCTCGTGCTTGCCACTGAAGCGACCCCGGGAGGTGCGGGGCACGAGCTCGGCCGTCGTGTCGAGGAACGGCAGGACCTCGACGACGCCCTCGGGCACGACTGCCTCGTCGGGATGATCGTTCGGCGTCACCTTGACACCGAACCGGACTTCGCCGGCCGGGACCGCTGAGGACCGCGGCGGGTTGAGAGTGAGGATCGTTGTTTGCGACGTGCCCGGGTAGAGGGTGAACTCGGGGTCCGCGATGGAGGTCCACTGGGCCGGCACCCCGATGACCTCGAGGAAGTAGTCCTCGACGAAATCGCCGGTGTTGCGGACCTCAAGCGGAAGGGTGGCCCGACCTCCCGCCTCCATGGTCAGGCTCTCCACCTCGAGTCTCGCAACCGTGCTCATGCTCCACTGTCTCCCGTGCTCGGCCCCTCCGGAGACGGCATCAAGGGCTCACTCTCGGGCACCAAGTCTGCCCGTTGAGCCAGTGTTGAGTGCCCGGAGAGGATGCCCGGGCATGCTGCCGCTATCGGCCACTACTGCCCGCACGCGGAGTGCGGGTGACACACCCTCGGAGGGAAACATGGAACGTGTCACTGTCTGCGTCCACGCGCGCGATCCGATCTCGGCGTCGGGAGTCATTGCCGAGCTTCGGCCTCGCCCGGAGGTCCAGATCCTGCGGGAGCACGAGATCGATCTCGCGAGCGTCGCGGTCATCGTCGTCGACGCGCTGGACGACGACGCCGTGCAACTCCTACGCCAGGTGCAACGGCGTGGGACCAGCCGCACCGTCCTGGTTGCCGGTCGGCTCGATGACGGCGACCTGGTCGCGGCTGTTGAGATCGGTGTAGTCGGGCTGCTGCGACGCAGTGAAGCCACGGCGGACCGGCTGACCGAAGTGATCTGTCGCGCCGCTAACGGTGACGGGAGCGTGCCCCCGGATCTGCTGGGTCGGTTGCTCGATCAGGTGGGCCAGTTGCAGCGGCAGGTGCTGAGTCCGCGTGGACTGAAGTTCACCGGGCTGGCCACCCGGGAGGTCGAGGTGCTCAAACTCGTCGCCGACGGCTACAGCACCGGTGAGATCGCCATGCAATTGTCCTACTCCGAGCGCACCGTCAAGAACGTGCTGCACGACATCACGACCCGGTTGCAGTTGCGCAACCGTTCGCATGCTGTCGCTTACGCCCTGAGGCAGGGGCTTATCTGAGCAGTGGGGGAGTTGCCCCATCGAACGGATCGGGGTGCCTCAAAGGCTGTCCGCTGGCTGGTGCGCCGGCGCTCCGATTGCCAGAGCGTGGGGGAGACGTCGGTGGTCCGGCAGGAAGGAGGCGGGGCCATGGGTGCGTCCCGGCCCTGGGCGCAGGCGGGCTACCGGGTGGCCGGTGTCCTCGTCGTGCTGCTCGTGGCGGCTCTTGGTGTCGCGGTGCCTCCTTCAGGGGCTGCGGTCCTGTCCCGTGCACCGGCACTCGTGATGCCTGCTGCCCGCCTCGTCGACACGGCACGCACCGCGGTCCCGGACGCCATCGGTCCACGTATCGCCTTCACCGCCGCCCGGGATGCGATCGCCACGAAGTCGGTCGCCTACGGAGAGGGCACTTCAGTTGATCCAGCCGATCCCTCGGTTCCTCCGGTCACACCGGCGCCGGTTCACGAGGGTGACCTCTCGAGCAACCAAGCGGGAGACCAAGCCTTTGTCAGCACCCGTGACGATCCGCTGGGCGAGGTGTACGTCCTCGCCGCAGGCGCGACCGCGACGTCCACTCCCGTCCGGGTCACGTGCGACAACACTGCGGTGGAGTCGCACCCGGTCATCTCCCCGGACGGAACCCGAGTCGCATACGCCACCAATGCTTCCGGGGTCTTTCGGCTGCGACTGGCGGTCCTGGATTTCTATGGGGCCGCCTGCCCGAGCACGATCTATGACCTCCCGGGCGCTCCCTCGGGGGCGGACACGTGGCCGACGTGGCTCAGTAATGAGTGGCTGGCGTTCAGCAGCACGAGTCGTGATCCGCTGGGGGACATCTGGGCGCAGTACGTCGGCTCGGGAACGCCACCCCGGCCCGGCCGGGCCGCCATCCGACTGACGACCGACCCGGCTGCAGAGACGCAACCGGCTTCGATCGACCTGAACGTCCACCTCCCGGGTGCGCCGAGCACCGCTGCTGTCACCGTACTCACCTTCACCACGACGCAGTTCCGCGCGGATGGCTCTATCGGTGCGGTGCACCTGCTGCTCAGCGACTCGGCGGCCAACTCGGGAGTGAACCCCGAGGCAATACTCACCGAGGTCAAGGGAATCTATTCGCCCTGGGCGGGTTCTCCACCCCAGAGCTCGGAGGGGGTCTGGATGGACGATGGCTCTCAGGCCAGACTCGCCTTCACGGCGAGGGACTCTGACCCCTACGGGGACATCGTGGCCGTGAGCGTCTACGCCGACTCGATTGAGAACGGCGACCAACCCACGAGCGAACTCGCTCTGCCGCTGCCCTCCGGTGGCGGTAGCAACGTCTTGGACATCGCGGCGGTGCCAGGGCGGGCGGAGTCGCAGCCCGCATGGCTGGTCGATGACCCCTATGGCTACAGCCTGCGCGTCAGCTACACCGAACGCACCCCCACCGCCACCGTCTCGGACGTCCAGGCAGCGGACGGGAGTGGACGACGGATCGTCGCCGACGAAACCGGGGCCATCGGGGGTGGGGTCATTGGTCCGCTGGACGAGTCGACGCCCGCCTACTCCCCGGACGGCACCCGGTTGGCCTACAGCCGGATCGGTCCCGGGGGGCAGGGCCGCGAGATCGTCGTGTCCGGTGCTTCCGGCGGTGCTGCGGCCTCGCTGGACCCGGACCGACCCCCGCTGGTCTTCGATTCGCAGCCGGCGTGGTCCCCGGACGGGACTCGCATCGCTTTCGTCCGCACCTACGTGTGCAGTGAGCCCTGCGCTGTTGAGGGGTCGAAGCTCTGGGTCGCCGACGTGGACTCGCACCAAGTGCGGCGGGTCACCGTGGACCCGGACCAGACGATCGTGTGGGACGCACACCCATCATGGTCCCCGGACGGGACCCGGGTCGTGGTGGCCCGAACCCTCCAGACCTTCCCCGACCTGACGGCGAGCTTCGCTGCGCCGAGTCTCTCCGTCACGAGTGGGACGTCGGTGGAGGTCGTCTTGACGGTGACCAACCGTGGCCTCGCCGCCGCCCACAATGTCCAGTTCAGCCTCCCATCTGATCAGAGCGCAAGCCCGTTCGCTGTCGCTGGGATGTCGAACCCACCGTGCACCGACTACTACTATTACTACCAGCAGGTCTGTTCCGTTGACCTGATCCCGGCCGGCGGCTCGCAGACGTTCACGCTTCGCGTCACCGGATCCCAGCCGGGGACGGCGAACCTGACGATCGAGCCGCACGTGGGTGGCCTGCCGGCAGAGATCAACACCAGCAACAACGCAGCCACCATCTCGGTCACGGTCAGTGCTCCGGCGTCGTCGCCGCCACCAACGCCGACGCCGCCACCAACGCCGACGCCGACGCCGACCCCGACGCCCCCACCGCTCGGGATGGGAGACGTATCCGGGTTCGCGTTCGCAGCCTGGTCCCCACCACTGTCCCGGCCGGTCGGGGGTGCCGGTCCCCAGCTGGTCGAGCAGATCACCGCCCGAGCCCTCCCGGCGACGGTCTCGAGGGCGAGTGCGGGAGGGGTTAGGGCGGTCCCGACGAGTGCGATGACAGCCGGGATCCGTGAGGTCCCCGTCGCACCCCCAGCCGAGGACCTCTCCACCTTGTGGGTGCTGGACGCCGCTACCGGCGCCGCCCACCAGTTGGCGGTGGCTGCACCCACGGCCTGTGCGTGCGTGCGAACCATCGAGGGGCGTAGCCCTGCCTGGTCACCTGACGGGATGCGGATCGCCTACGAAGAGCACGGCTCGGTGCGACTCCTGGAACTCGCGGACCGCCGGGGCGCCGCGATAGCCGTCACCAACGAGGTGCCGCACGTCCAGATGGTCACGGGGTTCACGCAGGAATACCAGCAGGAGATCGGCTCGACCACCACCATCGGCACCCCGACCCCGAGCCGAGCCACCATCTCGGTGGCCCAGGACCCGGCGTGGTCGCCTGACGGTGCGTGGATCGTGCTGTCCGGACAGCCCTCGGGACTTGCCGACAACCGAGGGATCTACCGGATTCGGCCCACGGGCACCACCTTGACGATCGTGACCCAGGAGGCCGGTCCCGAGACGGAGCCAGCGTGGCAGCCGTGGGCGAGCCTCGCTGTCACGCTGACCCCCTCTCCCGCGTCGATCGGAATCGGGAGTCAGACCACCCTGACGGCGACGGTCACCAATCCGGGCCCCGGCACGAGCGCGGGCACCGTCCTCACGGTGACGCTGCCAGCCGGGCTGACCCCCGGGACGCTCCCGTCCGGCTGCGTCAGCGCGGCCGTGACGGCGGGTGCCCTCATCACGTGCACGCTGGGATCGATGCGACCGAAGGCGCCTGCCTCGCCGACGACCGGGCCGGTGCCAGCCACTGCCACGGTGCTGATCCCCGTCACCGGCACCGTGCTCGGCCTCTACACCGTGACTGCAGCGGTGGGGTCTGCCAGCCCCGACGACCGCCCGTCCGACAACGAGGCGACCACCACGATCACGGTGATCCCGGCCCTGCCACCTGAGACGGACACCAGCGTGACGGTCGCGATGGCCCCCAACCCCGGGTACGTCGGCGGGACGGGCACCCTGACCGTGGTCGTGGCCAACAGCGCGAGCGGCACCGTCGCCGACGCCACCGTGACGATCGTCTTGCCGACGCTCTCATCGGCGACGCCGAGTGCCTCACCGGCTGACACACCCCGGGGCATGCGGACGGCGCCCAGCACCTCCAACCCGACTCCGGCGTCACCGCCGGGTGCCGTCGAACTGGTAGGCACCCCCGGGTGCTTCACCGGGACCCCGTGTGACCTGGGACCGATCGCGCCGGGGATCACGCGCACCCTCACGGCAACAGTGCGATTCGCCACGGGCGGGAGCTCGACCATCACCGCCTCGGTGGCGACCGGGACCGTGATCGACTCCGATCCCGCCAACAACTCCACGTCCGTCCCCCTCGTGATCCTGCAACCGGTGATCCGGCTGCTGCAACCGGTCGCCGACCCGGGGTCCGTCGTCCTGGCGGTGGGTAGCGACTTCCCGCCCGGTGCTGAGGTGGTGCTGGCCTGGGACGTGGGCGTCAACGTTCGCCCCGCTCCCCTGCAGGTCGGGCCGGACGGCACGATCCGGGCGGCCCAGATCCTGATCTTTCGCCGCGACCAGCTCGGGAGTCGCGATCTCGTGGCGACCGCCACCCTGGATGGGCTCTTTGCTCCCGTCCAGGACTCGATGATGGTCGCCCCCCGGCCCGTGGCCCCACCTGCTCATTTCGCGTCGAGGAGTTGACCCATGATCTCTGAGATCGACGAAGCGTTGCGCTCCCTCGTCCGTGCCGAAGCGATCGCCGGGTCTGATCTCGACGTCGTCTTCGACGCGCCCACCAAGGACTGGGCGGCCCGGCGCAACGCACCGACGATCAACCTCTACCTCTATGACATCCGAGAGGACGTGCGTCGGCGTGAGCAGGGATGGCGGGAGACCCGTGGCCCTGATGGTGTGGTGACGTCCCGTCGCCCGATGCCGCGCCACTTCAAGCTGTCCTATCTCGTCACGGCCTGGACCCAGCGTCCCGAGGATGAGCATCGGCTGCTCTCGGAGTTGCTCCGGTGCTTCATCAAGCAGGATGTGATGCCGACCGAGTTCCTCACCGGATCGCTGGCCGAGACCGGCATGGAGGTCCCGGTCACCGTTGCCCTGCCGCCACCCGAGGATCGTGCCTTCGCTGACGTCTGGTCGGCCCTCGGCGGGGAGCTCAAGCCGTCGCTGGACGTCGTCGTCATCGCTCCCATCGATGTCGGCGTAGCTCGTCCGGCCGGCCCGCCGGTCCTGGAAGGGACACGGCTGGACCTGTCGGACCGCAGCACGGGAACGGTCGACTTCGACCGCTACCGCCACGACCCCGACGGGTCACCTCGGGTCCGGCGCCTGAACCCGTCCGGGAACGGGCCGGCACAGGAGGACCAGACCGACACCGGCACACCCGGAGCCAGGTCAGGCAAGAGCGACTCGGCAGACGTCGCCGGGCCGGATGCCGCGAAGGCGAAGGGTCGGGCGCGGACGCCACGTGCCGGGCGGCGAGCATGACGGACCAGGCGAACCTCACAGATCTGATGGAACGAATGTCCTTTGTCGAGAAGCGGATCCGGACCCTCGTCGGAGTGCGGAGGGCGGGCGACCCGCAACCCGACGATCCCTTCCGGGGACTGTATCTCAGCGACGACGCCGTGGACAGGTTGCTCAAGGTCGAGGCCGATGCCAGGTGGCGGGTGCTCGACGCGGAGGAGGTCAACGGGGCAGTCGCAGTGCAGCAGGGGAGCAGTCCCACGGATGGAGCCGCCGCAGAGCTGCGACTCCCGGCACTCGCGCGCGCCTGCGGGCTCTCCGCCCTCGATGTGGAACTGCTGCTCGTGGCCCTGGCCGGAGACCTCGACGTGCGATTCGAGCAGCTCTTCGGCTACCTCAACGATGACGTGACCCGTCGCCGGCCGTCGGCCGGCGTGGCACTGGCCCTGTGTGGAGTGCCCCTCTCGTCCGCGTCGGGTCGTGAGCGACTCACCAGTGGTCCGCTCATCGACGCCGGGCTGCTCGTGCTCGACGACCCGGACCGGCCCTTCCCGGGTCGCGCGGTGCGGGTGCCGGACCGCGTCGTGGCCCATCTCATCGGGAGCGACCAACTCGACGCGCTCCTGGCCGGGATCGTGGTCCCCGCCCCCTCCGTCGCGTGGGGTGACGGATCTCCCCTCGCCCGGGCGCTGCGTGCAGGCAGTCGCCTCTGCTACCTGCGAGAGCCGCCGACGGGATCCGGGGTGCTCGTTGCGCTCGACGCGCTACGTCGAACCGGCCTGGACGGCCTGATCATCGACCTCGAGCACCTGAGCCGTCTGCCCGACCCGGTGTCCGCCGCTCGTGCGGCTGCCCGGGAGGCACGGATGCGTTCCTGCGGCCTGATCTCCTCGCCCGTCGAGGCGATCGGTGCGACCTCCGAGGTCCTGTCGGCCCTTCGCCCACACCCGCTGCCCCTCATCCTCATCGGGAGCAGTCCGTGGGACCCGCTCTGGTCGCCAGACCCGCCGTTGCTCGTCGACGTCCCAGCCAGCACCGCGACCGAGCGCGGCCGCCTCTGGATCGAAGCGTTCCACGGGGCCGGGCTCGCCTTTGACCCAGGCCAGGCCACCTCCCAGTTCCTGATGCGGCCGGGCCAGGTGCCGCGGGCGGCGACCAGCGCACAGCAACAGTCCCGACTCGCGACGGACGGAGTGGTCACCGTCGAGCACGTCCGGGCCGGCGCCCGGTCCGAGAACGGGAGCGCCCTGCAGCGCTTGGCCCGCCGGATCGAGCCGCGAGTGGGGTGGGATGACCTCGTGCTGCCACTGCCGACCCGGACGGCGCTCAAGGAAGTCGCGGCGCGCGGACGGAACCGCGAGCGGGTCCTCGGCGAGTGGTCCATGCGCCCCGGCGGCGGGCGTGGCCTCGGGGTGGCCGCTCTGTTTGCCGGTGACTCCGGCACCGGCAAGACGATGGCGGCGGAGGTGGTGGCCGGCGATCTCGGACTCGACCTCTACGTGGTCGACTTGTCCACCCTCGTGGACAAGTACATCGGGGAGACCGAGAAGAACCTCGACCGGATCTTCACCGCAGCGGCCGGGGTCAACGGGGTGCTCCTCTTCGATGAGGCCGACGCCGTCTTCGGCAAACGGTCCGAGGTCAAGGACGCCCACGACCGCTATGCCAACGTCGAGAGCGCCTACCTGCTCCAACGGATGGAGAGCTTCGACGGCCTCGCGATCCTCGCGACCAACCTTCGGTCCAACATCGACGAGGCCTTCACCCGGCGCCTCGACGTCCTGGTCGACTTCCCGCTGCCGGACGCGCCGAATCGTCTCGCTCTCTGGCGCTCCTGCCTCGCGCCGCTCCCGACCGCCGGACCCCTCGACCTCGAGTTCTGCTCGACGGCGTTCGACCTGTCCGGTGGTGCCATCCGCTCGGCGGCCGTCACCGCCGCCTACCTCGCAGCGGACCACGACGGCGCGGTCTCCATGACGGAGGTCGTCATGGCCGTCCAGAGGGAGTACCGCAAACTCGGTCGGCTCTGCCTCGAGCAGGAGTTCGGTCCCTACCACTCGTTGCTCGCCTGAACCGACGCCGTCCCCCACTGCCCGAAGGGGCAGCGATCGGTGCCCCGACAGACGCGTGCTCGCCCGGCGACAGCATCGTGAGACCGAGGCATCGTTGGAGGGGAATGAGTGACCTGAAGGGTTCGGGTGGAGAGGAGGCCGACGATGCACGCACGCGAGCACGACCACATCGCAGGCGAAGCGATGCAGGCCAGGACGGCGAGACGCGACGAGCGGTCCGACACGGCCCTCTTCAGGGCGGCCGCAGCGGGGCGCACCGACGTGGTCGGTCCGGCCGGGTTGCTCCGGTTGCAGCGGGCCGTCGGCAACACGGGCGCCCGCACGCTGATGCGAAGCCCGGTCCTCGACGTCTTGGAGAACAGTTCCGGCAGTCCGCTCGCGGAGCCGGTCCGGGAGGACATGGAGTCCCGACTCGGTGCCGACTTCTCCGACGTGCGGGTTCATACCGGGGACGAGGCACACCGGTCCGCACGCGCCGTCAACGCGCACGCCTTCACAGTCGGGTCCAACATCGTTTTCCAGCGCGGCAACTACGACACCGCGTCACCGTCGGGCAAGAGGATGCTCGCGCACGAGTTGACCCACGTGATCCAGCAGCGCTCCGGCCCCGTCGACGGGACCTCCACCGGGGACGGCGTCAAGGTGAGCGATCCCTCGGACCGTTTCGAGCGCGCAGCCTCGGACAACGCGGAGCGAGTCATGTCCCGGCCGACCCCCGTCGGCGTCCAGCGCGAGGATGACGAGGGAGCCGTCGCGGGCTAGAACGTTCGCGTGGGACGACAGTGAGCGGCATACGGAAGCGTCCGTATGCCGCTCACCTGAGTTGTGACCGAGGGGACGCGCTGACGGACGTACTCGGGGAGGCGCGGGTGGCGGAGGCTGGATCTCAGCGCACTCGGATCGGTCGAGGAGCGCATGACCCAGTCGAGGAGGGGGCATGCCGAACTATCTGTCACCCGGCGTCTACGTCGAAGAGGTTGAGGCCGGCACGCGGCCGATCGAGGGCGTTGGTACCGCGGTCGCGGCCTTTGTCGGATTCTCTGAGAAGGGACCACTGAACGAGCCGACCCTCGTCTCGAACTGGACCCAGTTCTCCGAGACCTTCGGCGACTTCCAGCCGGACAGCTATCTGGCCCATGCGGTGTACGGCTACATGCAGAACGGCGGCGCGAACTGCTTCATTGTCCGGATCGGCAGCGGCGTTGCGGGCGCGACCAATGGCAGCCAGCCGACCAACGGAAGCCACGCAGCAGCGGCGGAACCATCCGTCGCCGGGCCACCACAAGCAATCCTGGGCGGGTTGACAGTGACCGCCATCGGCGCTGCCGCCGGCAAGTCGGTGACCCTAGAGGTTGCGGATGCGGGTGGCGAGTCATCGCCGGCAGACCACTTCAAGCTCGTCATCTCGGTGGACGGGAAGCCAACCGAGACCTTTGACAACGTCAGCGCCAACAAGGGCGCCGACTACGTCGTCACGAAGGTCAACCAGAAGTCCAAGATCATCACGGTCGAGGAGCAGAAGTCCACCGCCGTGACCAAGCCCGACAAGGGCACGACCGACCTGACCGCCCCAGCGGCGAGCCACGAAGAGGTGGCTGTCTCAGGCGGGGTGCCGGTGTCGCCGAGCGACTACGTCGGGGACGTCGCGCAACGCACCGGGTTCAGCGCTCTCGAGGCGGTCGACGAGGTGACCATGGTGTCCGTCCCGGACCTCGTGGCAGCCCTGGAGCAGGGCGCGATCGATGCAGAGGGGTTCAAGGCGGTGCAACTTGCCGTCATCGCGCACTGCGAGCTGATGGGTGACCGAGTCGCGATCCTCGACCCACCTCCTGGTCTCAATGCACAGCAGGTCAAGGACTGGCGGGTCAACGACGCCGGCTACGACTCGAAGTTCGCAACGCTCTACTGGCCCTACCCGAAGGTGTTCGACCCGGCAACAGGAGCAGCGAAGTTCGTCCCACCGAGCGGGCACGTGGCGGGCATCTGGGCGCGCAGCGACGACGAGCGCGGCGTGCACAAGGCGCCTGCGAACGAGATCGTCCGTGGCGCCATCAGCCTGCAGACCAAAATCACGAGCGCCGAGCACGACCTGCTGAATCCCGTGGGGATCAACTGCATCCGGACCTTCGCCGGTCGCGGCGTGCGGGTCTGGGGTGCGCGCACCCTCTCGAGTGACCCGGCGTGGCGCTACCTCAACGTGCGGCGCCTGTTCAACTACCTCGAGGAGTCGATCCTCATCGGGACCCAGTGGACCGTCTTCGAGCCGAACGACCCGGCCCTCTGGGCCCGGATCCGCCGGACCATCAGCGCCTTCCTGGTCAACGAGTGGCGCAAGGGTGCTCTGTTCGGGATGACCGCGGACGAGGCCTACTTCGTCAAGTGTGACTCGGAGACCAACCCGGCCGAGGGCATCGATGCCGGACAGGTCGTCTGCCAGGTCGGTATCGCGCCGGTCAAGCCGGCTGAGTTCGTCATCTTCCAGTTGTCGCAGTTCTCCGGCGGCGTCAGTCTCGTCAACGAGTGACCCGACCACACACACAGATAGGAGCGTCATCTCATGCCACTCGCAGACCCGCTCGATTCAGCGGCGGCCCATGGCTTCAAGTTCATCCTCGACGGGATCGAGGTGCCCAAGATCATCGAGGTCAGCGGCCTCAAGCAAGAGGTCGAGAAGATCGAGATGAAGCAGCAGACGAAGGAGGGCAAATACCTGATTCGCAACCTCGTCGGGCGTCCGAAGCCCGGCGAGCTGTCCGTCACCCGCGGCCTCACCGACAGCAAGACGATCAGCGACTGGCTCAAGAGGGTGATGGAGGGTGATGTCGCGGGCTCGCGCAAGACCGCGTCGGTCGAGATCACCGACTACAAGGGCACGACGCTCAAGACCTACAACTTCACGGACGTCTGGGTCAGCAGCATCGAGGTCAGCACCCTCAAGGCCGGCGCCTCGGAGACAGCGACCGAGAAGTTCACCATGTCCTTCGATTCGTCGACGGTGGCGTGATGCAGCGCTCGAGGGGGAACATGCTGGCTGCTCCGGTCGACACGCTCGACCTGGATCGTCCCGCGCCGTTCACCCCCGAGCGTCCAGTCCTGCGCACCGAGTTCGAGTTCGAGCTGCCCCGTGGCTACGTGGACGGCGACGGGGTGGTGCACCGGGCCGGCACGATGCGTCTCGCGACCGCGCGGGACGAGTTGCTGCCGCTCTATGACGCGCGCGTCATGGAGAACCCGGCCTTCACCACCGTCGTCCTCCTCGCGCGAGTCATCACCTCCCTGGGCACCTTGCCTGCGATCACGTCCAATGTCATCGAGAACATGTTTGCCAGTGACGTGGCGTTCTTGCAGGACTTCTATCGCAGGGTCAACACGGAGGGCCACACCCGTGCTGCGGTGACCTGTCCGGAGTGCTCCCACCGGTTCGCGGTCGATCTGTCCGGTGGGCGCCTGGGGGAATCGTGACGTACGCGCCCGACCGGATTCACGAAGAGGTCGCGTACGTCGCCTACCACTTCCACTGGAGCCTCGACGACATCCTCGACCTCGAGCATGGTCAACGGCGCCGCTACGTCAAGGAAATCGCGGACATCAACACGCGAATGGCAGAGGAGCGGTGAAGGGTGCGATGGCCGTGGAGCCGGGGTCGTGAGTCCGAGGAGGCCCCCGCTGAAGCGCAGACCTCGGGGGTGGCTGCATCGGCGCAGAGTTCGGCCAGAGTCTCACCGGAGGGGTGGGCGAGCCTGCCCGCGATAACGAGCCACCTCGCCGTGATGCCGACGACGATCGGGGTCGGCTCGTTCGGTCCGAGTCTGGCTTCGTGGGAGTCTCCCGCGTCGATGGGCGTCCTGCAGCGCGAGATCAGCGACAGACCGATGCTCTCCGCGAGCCGGGGTGATCACGGCCCCCCGGGCCGGTCCGAAGTGCCGAGCAGCGCCATGCCGTTGCTGCAGCGGGTCCTGCATCGACCTGCCGAGACACTAGGGTCGTATGCCGCTGCGCCCACCTACTCGCTTGACTTCACTCCCGCCGAGCCCCCGTCCCGACGCTTCATCGCGGTGCCGGGCCCTGGCTTCCCGGTCATGCTGCTGGCTCCCGAGAAGAGGCCCAGCGCAGACGCTGCGGTGCCCACAGCCGGGCCGTCATCGGCCAGCGGCTCCGATCCGGGTGCACCTGATTCAGTGGCCGAAGGTCCGGTTGCCACCGACCTCGGGGCATTCACCGCGCCGGGGGAGGTGAGCCTTGCCCGGTTGCCGCAGCTGCCGGTCGTCGGACGACGCCGCGCCCCCGTGCAACGCTCGGTCGCCGGGTCCGTCATAGACCGGGCTCGCCCGACGGTCGCGGTCGCTCATTCCGGCGTCCACGGACCGTCATCCGCTGTGCTGGACACACCCGGCTCGTTGCCCTCGATGGACCTCACCTTGCCGCCGGGCAACGCCGATTCCGCGCCGGACGAATTCGCGACCGACCACGCCGCTCACCCTGACCGCGGTGCGAACTCGGACCATGTCAGTGCAGCGGTGCCGTCCCTCGCCCCGGACGGATCGTATGACAGCGGCGCCGCAGGGTCGACTGTCGTTGAGCTGCCGCGCCTCGCGTCCGAACCGAGCTACCTGCCGGTCAGCCCGGCGTCGACTGGTCAGACGTCCTCCCGTCCAGCAGCGACGACGCCCCAGGGCCCACCCATCGTCCAGCGGTCCACCTCGCCCGGGCCCGATGGCACGCGGTCCGATGGCACCCGCACCGTGCGCCTCGGACTGGGGGCGCCACTACCCGCTCCGGACCTGCCCGTGTCCCGGCGCTCGCGTGAGCAGGACCGAGCAAGCGGCGAGCCCACGGTTCAGACCTGGGCTGCAACGACGCCGCACGCCCCGATATCGCACGCGGCAAAGTCCAAAGCGTCGTCATCCCCTGCCCCGAAGCCGCAAGCGTCGTCATCCCACGCCCCGACAGACCAAGCGTCTGCAGCCCACGTGTTGAGCCCCCCGGCAACTCCCAGAGCCAGTGACGTGGGGGCGGTATCCCCGAGCGAAGCTACCCCAGCGACACCCCCTCCAGCAGTACCTGGTCCGGGTGGACCGGTCACCGACGTCGGCGGAGCCGGGCCGAGCGGTCGTGACCAGATCGATGCCGCCGACCTGACGAGTGTCACCGCCGAACCGCCGACTGCGCCAGAGCCGATCGATTTGTCGGTGGCGAGGTCAACCTCTGACGAGACTCCCGAACCCGACCGGACAACCCCAAAGAGCAGGTCCTCGTCACCTGACTTCTCGCCACCGGGCCGTGCCCATGATGGTGCCCCGTCCGTGCAACCGGCCACCGACGTGGCAGCGGGCATGAGCGCCTCAGATGCGCCGGCCGGGCTGACGAGTGTCACCGCTGAGCCGCCGACCGCGCCGGGGCCGATCGAGTTGACCGTCACGAGGTCAGCATCTGACCAGACGCTCTCGACCGACCGGACCCCCGGCGATTCCACCACGGCGCATGCGAGTGACGCGACCTCGGGAGCCTGGGCGGTGCAACGGGCTACCGACTCGGCGGCGGGCACGGCTGTCCTGGCTCGCCCAGTCGACGCGAGTGGTGACGGCGGGCCGGGCGAGCGCGATGAGGTGACTTCCACGGCTGGCCGGGCCGAGATGACGAGTGTCACCGCTGAGCCGCCGACCGCGCCGGGGCCGATCGAGTTGACGATCGCGAGGTCGGCAACTGACCAGACACCAGCATCCGACCTCGTGCCCTCCCGCGGTCGGCCGTCCTCACCGGAGTACTCGTCACCCCAGTATTCGTCATCCGGGCAGCCTGCCACGGACTCACGGTCAGCGGACGGCGCCCGCGACGGTGGTCACCCACCGGAGTTGCCGCCTGCGGGCTCGACGAGTGTTGACTCAACGTCGGCGACAACGTTCGAGTCCACCACCGCGTCGGTGGCAACCGCCATGGATCTCTCGGATGCTCCCGCCGGGCTGACAACTGTCACAGTCGAGCCCCCGCCCGTGCCGGGGCCGATCGAGTTGACGGTGACGAGGTCAGCGGCCGACCGGACGCCCTCGCCAGAGCCGGCGCACCCATCCGCGACGGATCACTCGTCAGAGCAAGCCTCCTCACCCGCGGGGGCGTCCTCCGCGGGGAGGGCCCTGTCCTCTGGAGTCCAGCCGCTGCAACCGCTACAGCGGATTCCCGGCCCGGGAGGCGCCGCGACTGGTCCGGGCCCACGGCCTGTTGATGGCCGGCCCGGCGGGTCGGGCTTGACGGGCGGGCCGGCCATGTCAACTATTCCGGCGGAACGCCCGGTCTCCCACAGCCCGCTCGAGATGACGGTCGCGCGGTCTGCCGTCGGTCGAAGCGCCGCGCAGGGTTCGGGTGACACCTGCCCGCGTTGTCGCTGTCGGCATCGCCCGAGTCGGCTCATGGGGGCAGGGCGGCCGACGGGACGGGGCTTCGTGCCTCCGGGATGCCCGCCTCTGTGATGTCTGCCTCCGGGATGCCCGCCTCTGTGATGCCGCCGTCGTCGTCTGGTTCGTCGGCGCCGAGTGCTTCTACGACTGGGGTCGCGGCGAACGCCTCCCCGGTGCTGCAACGCAGCGCGACAGGACGCGGCGCCGCGACGATGGCCAACTCGCTGACCGCGCCACAGTCGGGGTTTCTCACCCTCGTGCGGCCCGAGCGGCCAGTGCGGCGTGCGTCGCTCACGGGTCCACTCGCCAACCCGTTCACCGGTCCATCGACGACCAGTCGATCGTCCTCTGAGCCGTCCACCACGAGCCCTTCGGTCGAGAGTCCTGTGACCGGGTCGGAGGGTCTTGTCGCGCAACGGTGGACGCCCGGATCGGTCACCCGTCGCCTGCGGTCGAACGCAGACCAGCTGGGGCGCAATCGAGGCGGGCCCGTCATCGGCGCCCGGCCCCAGGCTGGGCGTGATGGGACGGTCCTTGACGCGCCCGTGGACATGCCGGTCATCAGTGCGCCTCCCACTGTGGGGCAGGCAGTCGCCCCAACCAGTGCCAAAGCACCGAACGCGGCGCCGCAGTCCGATGAGCAGCAGGCGCCTGCGAGCCAGCCACTCGCGGCGGAGGAGACCCGTGTGACCGGTGCCAGCGGCATACGGAATGCCAATGATGAAGCGGGACGGATCGCCCCGACGGCCGCCGAGCTCGACGAGCTCGCGAGCCGGCTCTACGAGCCGATCGCGAGTCGCCTGCGGGCGGAGCTGTTGATCGACCGTGAGCGTCGCGGCCAGCGCACGGATGCATGGTGAGGAGGAGCGATGACGAGTCCGGATCTTGACGACCTGGCGGTATCGGTGAGCTTCCAGGTCAAGCTCGACGACCAGGACCTCGGGTCGTTCAGCGGCTGCGAAGGACTCGGCTGCGAGGTCGTCATCGAGACCCATGAAGAGGGCGGCAACAACGGCTACGCGTGGCAGCTGCCGACCAAGCTGCGGTATCCCAACATCAAGCTGACCCGGTCGCTCACTCGCGACTCGGAGAAGATCGTCAAGTGGCTCACCAGCATGCAGACGGGCTACACCCGACGCACGGGCACCATCATCGCGATGCGCGCCGACGGCAAGGTCATCGCCACGTGGGGGCTGCTCGATGTGGTGCCGGTCCGGTGGAGCGGGCCGTCCTTGGCGACAGACGATTCCAGAGTGCTCACCGAGTCCGTGGAGATCGCGCACCACGGCTTCATCGCGAGCAGTGGGGGTGCGTGATGGGCAGCCCTCCCGTCGCCATGGAAGCGACCACGGCAGGGAAGACGACCCTCGGAGCCAATGGTCGCCCGAAGCTGGAGCATGCCTACCTCCTGCTGCACGAACCGTCACCGGACGGGACGCTGTCCAAGCCGGGACCGCAGATCGGCAAGATCGTCTTCCAGTTCAACCCCACGGAACTGAGCGTCAGCAAGGCGTCCAGTTGGGAGCGCGAGACCGGGACGGGCAACAAGAAGTCCGGCCCCCCGCAATACAAGGGGCCGCTTCCGTCGAAACTCTCCCTGGAGATGTTCTTCGACGCCTCGGACACCCAGGACAACAGTGTCGTCAAGAGTGTCGAGCAGCTCCTGTCCTGCTGCGTGCCGACGGTGGCATCGCACCAGAAGGACAAGGGGTCCCCACCGTGGGTGCTCTTCCGCTGGGGTGGGCTCACGGGATTCCTCGCCTACGTCAGCAGCGTGACTGCGAAGTACACGCTGTTCGCCCCGAGCGGTCTGCCCATCCGCGCGATCTGCACGGTGGCGCTCGAGGAGATCGCCGGCGAGGCTCCGCGGCAGAACCCAACCTCGGGCGGGCTGGTGCCGCGCCGCGTGCACGTCCTGGTCGAGGGCGACAACCTGGCCATGCTGGCGTACCGGGAGTACGGCGATGCGGCGCGGTGGCGAGCGGTGGCCGACCTCAACGGGATCGATGATCCGATGCGGCTGCGACCGGGCCGCACGCTCCTCTTGCCCGCGGTCGAGGATCTCGGTCGAACCGATGCGGCGCGGGATTCGAGGCACGAACTCGGGCGCGATCCCGAGCGTGAGGGCCTTGAGTCGCGGCGCTCGATCCTGCAGGCCTTGGCGGTGGATCATGCCCGCTGAGGGGGAGGAGACCAGCAACACCGCCCTGGTCAAGGTTGCGGGGCGGCCCTTGGCCGATGACGTCGAGGCCCGGCTCACGACGATCGTCGTCGACAACAGCCGGAACGTGCCCGACCTGTTCGTCCTCACCTTCCTTGACCAGGAGGCCGCCGCCCTCGATGACGGCGGGTTCGAGATCGGCGTCAAGGTCGAGATCCTGGTGCAACGCAGTGGTCCCGGCGGGCCGCAGAGTCTGTTGACCGGTGAGGTGACCGGCATCGAGGTGGAGTCGGGGCCGGGCGGGATGCACACGATCGTGCGCGGCTATGACCAGTCGCACCGCCTCTACCGAGGGCGGCGCGTCGAGGCCTACCTCGATGTCAAGGCGGGTGACGTCGCCCGGACGGTCGCGGGACGGGCAGGGCTCGGGATCGGCACGATCGACTCGTTCGAGCCGGTGCTCAAGCACGTCGGGCAGGGGGGCGTCAGCGACTGGGTGCTCCTGCACGAACTGGCCTCGGACGCCGGCGCGGAGGTGGTCGTCAGCGACGGGGCGCTGTCCTTCCGGAAGCCGACGCCGGCGTCGAAGGCCCCGTCCGGGTCCGATGCCAGAGCGAACGCTCTCGTGCTGGAGCGCGGGGTCAACCTCCTGTCGTTCCGCGCGGGCATCACGGCCGCCGACCAGGTCGCCCAGGTGGAGGTCCGCGGCTGGGACGTGCAGGGGATGAAGGCCGTCGTGGGCCGCAGCCCAGCGCACACGACCAGCGCGGAGCCGACCGGTGTCGACCCGTCGACGTTCGCCCGGAAGTTCAAGGCCCCGAACTGGGTGGAGTCGCGCTCCACCCTGACGCAGGAGTCGGCCTGCACGTCGACGGCCAGGGCCATCGCCGACCGCATCGCGGGCTCGCACGCCGAGATCGAAGGGATAGCGCGTGGCAACCCGAAGCTGATGGCGGGTGCAGCGGTCACCCTGTCCAAGGTCGGCAAGCCCTTCGACGGCCACTATGTCCTCACCAGCACCAGGCACGAGTTCTCCGGCGACCGCGGCTACATCACGAGGTTCACCGTGAGCAACGCCTCCGAACGATCCGTCTACGGCCTGGCGACCGGGGCGGGCGGCGGACCCTCGTCCGGCTCGGCGCGGATGCCGGTGGGCGGGGTGATCAGCGCCGTGGTCTCCGACGTCAAGGACCCGGAGGGTCTCGGGCGCGTCCGGGTGACCTTCCCGGTGATGTCGGATGACTACGTCAGCTGGTGGGCACGGACCCTGCAGCTCGGTGCCGGGGCCAACCGGGGATCACTCGTCCTGCCCGAGGTGGGCGATGAGGTCCTCGTCGCCTTCGGTCTGAGCGACTTCGATGAGCCCTACGTCCTCGGTGGCCTGTACAACGGGAAGATGGCCCCCCAGGTTGCCTGGAAGGGTCACATCGACGGCACGAGTGGCGCGATCACACGACGCGCGTTCGTCTCGCGCAGCGGCATGCTCGTCGAGATGATCGAGACCCCGAGCGAGGAGAAGCTCACCATCAGCACCAATGATGGGAAGCAGCGGATCACCTTGGTGCAGAAGAGCGCCGCGGCCATCGAGATCATCTCGGAGGGCCCGGTCACGGTGACGGCTCAGAAGGACGTCTCGGTCACGGCGAAGACCGGCAACGTCACGGTCGAGGCCTCCAGTGGCAACGTCACGGTGCAATCGCCGACGGGCACGCTGGCCCTCAAGGGCATGACGATAGACATCGAGGCGCAGACGGCACTGACGATCAAGGGCCTCAATGTCACGGTCAGCGGGTCGGCGATGACCGAGTTGAGCTCCAGTGGCATCACGACAGTCAAGGGGTCGCTGGTGAACATCAACTGACTGTGACAACCCACCCGGACAACCAACCCGGACACCCAAGAGTGAAGCCTGGCCTGCACACCCGTCCCTGGAAAGGAGCCGAAGATGCCCTTCGCGGCCCGCGTCGGAGACCAGACCGGTCACCCCGGCCTGATCACGGGGCCCGGTGTGCCAACCGTGATGATCGGGGGGCTGCCCGCGGCCGTCGTCGGGGACATCCACACGTGCCTGATGCCCCCACTGGCCGGCCCGCACCCCCCGGCACCCTTCCCGATGGGGAGCATGACGGTTCTGATCGGCAGTCGGCCGGCACTGCGGGTCGGCGACGTGTCCTCGTGTGGTGCCCCGATCATTCCGCCCGGGTGCCCGACCGTCATGATCGGAGGTTGACATGGCTCAGGAGTTCGTCGGCTCGGGATGGGGCTTTCCGCTCCGCGTCGACCCCACCGGGGGTGTCACCCTCGTGTCGGGCTCGCGGGAGATCGAGGAGAGCATCCGCCTGATCCTCGCCACCGCCCCCGGGGAGCGGCCGATGCGGCCGGAGTTCGGCTGCGCGGTCCACGACTACGTGTTCGCGCCGGCCGACGTGGGCACGGCAGGTGACATCGCGTATGCCGTGCGCGTCGCCCTCGAGCGATGGGAGACTCGGATCGATCTGGAGAGCGTTGACGTGCGCTTCGACGCTGTTGACCTGGGCACCTTGTACATCGACATCCACTACTCGATCTCGGGGACCAACGACCCACGCAACCTGGTCTTTCCCTTCTATGTCATCCCCACGGACGGTGAAGCGTCATGAGCCTGCCCCTGCCCCACCTCGACGACCGACACTTCCAGGACCTGGTCGACGACGCGAAGCGGATGGTCCAGAGGCGCAGCCCGGAGTGGACCGACCACAACGTCTCCGATCCCGGCGTGACCTTGATCGAGACCTTCGCCTTCATGGTCGACCAGCTGATCTACCGGCTCAACCGCGTACCGGACAAGCTTTATCTTGCCTTCCTCGACCTCGTCGGGGTCCGTCCGCATCCACCCGGAGCGGCCATCGTCGACACGACCTTCTGGCTCTCCGCGCCGCAACCCGAACCGGTGTTCGTCAAGACCGGCGCCCAGGCCGCAACCCCGCGCACCGAGCTTGAAGAGTCCGTGGTCTTCGAGACGACCAGCGACCTGAGCATCCCGCCGCGGCGACTCGTGGCGGTTGCGACCGCGGCAGTGGACAGCGACGTCGTCCAGCGAGCCCTCGAGTTGCGGGAGGAATCGGGCATCCCCTGTTTCGGTCAACCCCCGTCCGTGGGGGACGCGCTCCTGTTCGGGCTGGACGACTCCGCGCCGCGTTGTGCGGTCGTGCTGCGCGTGGACTGCCACGTGCAGGGTGCTGGTGTGCACCCTGACTTCCCGCCATTGCGCTGGGAGGCCTGGACCGGCGACGGCTGGCAGCAGTGCGATCTCGACACCGACCAGACAGGCGGCCTCAACCGTCCGGGGGATGTGATCGTCCACGTGCCAGCCACACACCTGGCTTCGACCTCGGGTGGCATCCACGCCGGCTGGCTCCGGTGTATCGTCACTGACCCGGTGGGGGACTACCCGCCCTATCGCGTGTCACCGCAGGTCCGTTCGGTCACCGCCTTCACGATCGGAGGCACCATCGGGGCCGTCAACGCGGAGGTCGTCACGGACGAGATCATCGGGATGTCCGAGGGCGTGGCCGGGCAGGAGTTCTTGCTGGCCCACAGCCCTCTCGTCCGGGATGGCTCGCCCCTGGTGCTCGATGTGGCTGGAGGGTCAGGATGGGAGGAATGGGTCGAGGTCGCTTCCTTCGCGGAGCACGACGCCGACGATCGGATCTTTCGGGTCAACTCTGCGGCTGGGATCATCGAGTTCCCGCCCGCCGTGCGCGAACCCGACGGGAGCCTGCGACGCTACGGTGCGATCCCGCCCAAGGCGGCACCCCTCCGGCTGCAGTCCTACCGCTTCGGCGGGGGCCCCCGGGGGAACGTCGCGAGCCGGGCGCTGCGGGTCCTGCGTACGTCGATCCCACTCATCGAGCGGGTGGAGAACCGTCGGCCCGCGCTCGGAGGAGTCGCGGCGGAGACGCTCGACGAACTGCGGGTGCGAGGCCCGCTCGACCTGCGCACGCTCGACCGTGCTGTGACGGCGGAGGACTACGAGGTGCTCGCGATCCGGTCGACTCCGACCTTGGCTCGAGTCCGGTGCATCGCCGAGCCCCAGGGCGGGGCACGCCTGCTGGTGGTCCCCACTGCAGCACACGAGGAGAACGGGACCTTGCGATTCGAAGACCTGGTCCCGAGCGAGGAGTTGCTCACCGCGTTGACCAGTCACCTCGACGAGCGTCGGGTCGTTGGCACCCGTCTGGTGGTCGAGCCGCCGTTCTACCAAGGTGTCACGATCGTGGCTCGCCTCACGGCGCGACCGCGCACCGACCCGGACAACCTTCGCGAAGCCGCCCTGAAAGCTCTTTACCTCTACTTCGACCCGTTGCTCGGGGGGCCCGACGGGACCGGATGGCCATTTGGACGGCCCGTTCAGGCAGGTGAGGTGTATGCAGTGCTGCAACGCCTCCCGGCCACCGAACTCGTCGAAGAGGTGCGTCTGTTCGCCGTGGACCCACTGACATCCGAACGGGGCCAGCAGACTGATCGGATCGAGCTCGAGGCCAACGCCCTCATCTTCTCGTTCGGACACCAAGTACGTGCGACAAAGGGGCGATGACGATGCGAGGGCGTATCGACGGGCTGCAGAACCCGTTCCCGATCCTCTCCCAGCTCCCGGGTGTCTACCAGGAGGAGGGCTTCACGGAGCGGTTCGTCGGAGCCTTCGATGACGGCTTGGCGCCGGTCGTTTCGACGCTTGACAACCTGGCGGCCTACGTCGATCCCGACCTGACCCCGCCGGACATTCTCTCCTGGCTCGCCGGGTGGGTGGCGGTTGAACTTGATGACCAGACCCGGACCCAGGATTTGCGACACGCGGTCCGGGCATCGGTCCCCACCCATCGACGACGCGGCACTCAGCTGGGCCTTCGGGAGATCGTCTCCCACCTGACCGGGGCGCAGGTCGAGGTCACCGACTCCGGTGGCGCGATCTGGTCGGTGACGCCGGGGACCCCGTTGCCCGGCGATCCGGACCCGGTGGTGCGGATCCGGGTGTTCGTCGACGGCGTGGAGGGCTTTGACCGGACCCGGTTGGAGGCGGTCGTCCGCTCCGCGAAACCGGTCCACGTGGCCGAGGTCATCGAGATGGTCGAGCGGAGCACCTCGGGGAGTGAACAGTGAATCGGGCCAGGCACCAGAGAGATGGAGGCGGATGATGATCATCTGCGATCAGTGCGGGTCGGCCAACGAGAGTGGCGAGTCCTTTTGTGGGGTCTGTGGTGCCTACCTGGAGTGGGAGGACAAGACGACCGAACCGGCAGCCGCGGAGGTGGAGCCGACCCCGCCTGAGGAGGAGCAGGCGCCAGAGCCCGAACCCGCGCCCGCCAGGACGACCCTCCTCGACCGGGTGAAGGCCGCAACCGGCCTGGTGGATGCCCCTGCTGCAGACGTGTCTCCGTCCACCCCGAATGCGCCGGGTACGCCCGTCGCTCAGGACGCCCCTGCGGTCCCGGGCGCGGAGAAGGCGCCAGGCGAGGTGCGCGGGTCAGCCGCAGCCGACGGGAAGATCGCGGGGGCGGCCGCGGGAGCGGTGACGGCTGGCTCCGCCTCGAAGGCAGCCGCCTCGAAGCCGGCTATCGCGAAGGCCGCCATGGCGAAGGCCACCACCGCGAAGTCGGCCACCGCGAAGTCGGCCACCGCGAAGCTAGCCACTCCGACCAAACCGGGTGCCCCCATCAAGAAGGCCGTCGCGGCGGTTCGACCGGGTGTCGCGGCCCCCAAACCTCGTCGACGTGATCTCCCGCCGGAGGACCGAGCACCGCTGCCGGGTGAGACGGTCTGCCCGGCGTGTGGTGCGGGGAACGTGGCCACACGCCGCTTCTGCCGTCGCTGCGGCACCGACCTGGTTGACGCGGCGGTCGTCCCGGAACTCCCGTGGTATCGACGTCTGTTCCGGCGGTCCCCGAAGGCTGGTCCGCTCGCAGGGGATCGGCCCAAGCGCCGCCGGCGTCACCGCGGATACCGCAGACTCGTCGGAGTCATCATCGCGCTCGTCGTCGTCGGTGCCGGGGCCTGGTACGCGCTGCCCTACACGGGCACGGCCGGTAACGCGATCAAGGACCGCATCTCTGGATCGCAGGTGGTCAATCCCGCGTCCATCGCCGCATCAAGCGCTCAGAAGGGACATCCTGCCGCCGCGCTCCGCGACGGCGCCACGAACAAGTACTGGTCCCCCGAGCCCACTGGCGCCGGCAAGGGGCAGTACATTCACGCGACCTTCGCCGATCCGATCCGGCTGATCAGCATGCAGGTCTTCAACGGCTCATCGGAGATTCCCAAGGACTATCTGACGACCGCCCGGGTGAATACCTTTGCGATCACGGTGACGCTGGAGGACGGCCAGACCCAGAAGCTGAACCCGGCCACACTTGCCGACTCGCCGGGCCCGCAGGAGATCGCGATCGGGGTGAGCAATGTGACAGGGATACGCCTCACGGTGGAGTCGGCCTACGGGGCCGCGCCGAACCGGCGGCTCGCGGTGGGAGAGATCGCCTTCTTCAAGCGCTCCTGACCGAGATCCAGCGGCCCCGCGTGACTGGTCGGTGGGTGAGTGCGACGTGATGAAGCGGACTCATCGACTCCCAGTGACTCAAGAAGTTGCTGGTAGGAATGCCGGGCCCGCTCGGCAGCAACCCGGTCGTGGCCCTGTACGTGGGCCGTGATGAGCGCGCGCCACGCGGAGTCGCTCCACCTGTCCAGTTCCACGGCTCGCTCGGCAGCCGCTATGGCGGCAATGGGGTTGCCGGCGCGCAGCCCCAGGTCGCAGAGCTGGGTCGCGGCCCGGGCGACCGAGATCCGGCAGTGTTCCCGGGTCTCGACCACCCACTCGGCTGCGCCGTCGTCGGGTAGGACGTCCGCGGTGTACATCTCAAGGGCCGTGGACAAGGCTGTCGTCTGGCCGGCCACGTCACCGGCGTGACCCAACTCGCCCGCCACCCGCAGCTGGGCCAGCACCCGCTGGAGGTCCGTGACGAGGCCGAGGCCGCGAGCGAAGATGTAGGTCTCCCCGTCCCTGGCCAGCAGGATGTGGGACAGCCCGGGAGCGTGGGCCTCCAGCGCCTGCCGGAGCGCAGAGATCGCGACGTGGAGGTTGTGGACGCCAGAAGCCGGTCGGAGCGTGGGCCAGAACCGCTCCACGAGCCAGTCCCGGTGCACTGGAGTGGAGGCCCGGATCGCGAGGGCGCGCAGGACGCTCCGGGCTACCGGGCGGACCCCGGAGAGAGTGACCTCGGTCTGTCGGAAGGTCAGGTGGAACGTCCCCAGGCAGCGGACGTTCACGTCCGGCGCGGATGCCGGGTGGTTCGGCTCCGGGGGTAGTTCGCGCAGATGCTCCGCCGGCCCGCTCAGCCACTCCCACGGACGGATCGTGCGGGCCGCCTCCCGCCGGTCCGGTGGACTGATGCCGGTGTCAGAATCACCACGTGCCGTAGCCGGAACTGCAGAGCGCCCTGCCGGGGAATCCGAGAGCTCGCGGGCCAGATCGAGCAGTTCGCTGCGGCTGCCGGGATTGACGATCGCAAGGGCGGCATAGGCGGTCGCGTGAGCGCCGGTGGCACCCGAGGAGCGCGCCAAGGCCTCGGCCGTCTCGGCGGCGACGGCGGCCTCGGGCAAATCGGCGTTCGCGACCGCGAGGGCAAGACCGGAGCTGAGCCAGGCAACACCCTGGACGGACCCGAGCCCTCGGGCCCGGACCATGAGTTGCTCGAGCCGCGCCAGGTCGGGACGCCCGGCACGGAACTCGGCGAGGGCGACGGCGCACTCGAGGAGGAAGGCTCCCGGCTGGTCACCGATCGCGCGCCGTTCGGTGGCCAGCCGGAGCACGGCCTCGACGCCTTGGCCGGTCCCGTCACGGATGAGCCCGATAGCCAAGGCGAGGCGGGCCATCCACGTCTGACCCCGTTCGAGGCTCTCCGCATGGAGGGCATCGAGCGCCTCGGCCGGGTCAGTGGCGTCGAGCAGGACCGCCAGTGCCGCGCACAGCAGCCGGGCGCCGTCCGGCTCAGCAGCCCGAGCTGCGAGCGGGTCGCCGACGGCACCATCTGTGCCACCCGCGCAGCGGACAGCAGCGGCAGCCACCTCTTGGCAGAGGCGCGAACCTTCCGCCTCGACCATCATCGAGGCGGCCAGGCGGGCGGTCCTCTCGGCGTCTTCCGCTCGCCCATCGGCAAGCAGTTTGCGCGACGTGGCCAGCACGAACCAGGGCTCCTGGTCTCGGACGGCGGGCGGGAGCAGGTCGAGCCACGTCGAGGTGTCCGGTCGGGTAAGGAGGGCGCCGTGGCTGCGCACCAGATTTGCCAGGCCCGACCAGTCGGCCGCGCGGGCCCGCGCGGCCGCCTCTTCGCGAGGCACCCCGGCGCGCGCGAGCACGTCGATGGCCGATGCGCGCACCGTGCGGAAGCGGTCGGTTCCGAGTTGCTCGCGCAACTGGACCCGGAGGAGGTCCCGCAGGACCGAGTTGTAGTGGAAGACCTCCGGATCGGCCGAGTCGCGACGGACCAGTCCCTCGCGCCGAGCCAACTCCAGCAGCACCTGGCGCGATCCGGTCCAGCCCAACAACTCGTCGCACCGGCCCGGCGTGACCATATCGAACACGCTCGTGAGCCGGAGGAAGTGGACGAGCGGGGGTGGGAGGGGACGCAGGACCTCTCGAGTGAGGTAGTCCTGCAGATAGAGGTCGTTCATCGTGAGCGCATGGGGCGCAGCGCTCGATGGTCGGGGTCGAGAGCCCTGGGCGAGGTGATGCAGGTGCAGCGCAGCGGCCCATCCGTCGGTCTCGCGGGCGAGTTGCGCCGCGGCCGTACCATTGATGGTGACGCCGTAGACGTCTCGATAGAGCTGGGCGACCTCGCGTGGACGGAAGCGCAGATCGTCACCGGTGATGAGCACGGGCGTCGGGAACTCGCGGTGCGCGAGGTTGAAGGCGGGCATCGTGCGTGAGGCGACCAGGACCGTGACGCTCGGCGTGGCTCTTTCGATGAAGTGCTGGACGAACTCGATGTCGTCGGATCCGATGCCGTCCGCGTCATCGATGACCACCGTGCACGAGCCCCGGGGCCCGGACGACGTGATGGTCTGCGTGGTGAGGGAGCGCACATCGGTGGGGTCCGATGCGTCGACCCAGCGCACCGGTCGCGCCCAGCGGTCCGTCCACTGCTCGAGGAGAGTCGTCTTGCCACTGCCCACCGGAGCCACGACCAGTGCGACCCCGGTCGGGAGGGCCTCGTCGAGGCAGTGCAGCAGGCGATCCCTGCGCAGCGCTCGACGCTGATAGGACACGCGCGCTCGCCTCCCGAAACGATCGTCGCAAAACTGCCCCTGTCTCCTTCCAGTATCGGGCCGGTCGCCATGGTCCGCGCTGAAGTGCGGCAAACTCTTACACTCTCTTTACCAAGAGTGCTGTTTGTGCTGGCACACAAGCATCTTTACTTTCGATCGTTTCCTTCATCCGGTCGACGCCGTGACCGAGTGGTGCGGTGGCCGTATGCCGCCCAGCTCGCCACGCACCGCAGCAAAGGCGCTCGCGGGGTCGGCTCAGCGGCATACGCTGGCAGGGACACCCGACCGACCTTTGGAGGACCTGATGTACGGCACTGTGAAGGACGAGATCGCTGCCACCCTGCAGGAGATCAGGGATGCCGGCCTCTACAAGGACGAGCGTGAACTGACCTCCCCGCAGAGCTCTCACGTGCGCACCCTGCAGGCAGACGCGCTCAACTTCTGCGCCAACAACTACCTCGGTCTGGCCGATGACCAGGCCGTCATCGCGGCGGCCAGGTCAGCCCTCGACGAGTGGGGCTTCGGGATGGCGTCCGTGCGCTTCATCTGCGGCACCCAGACCCAGCACACCGCGCTCGAGGCGACGATCAGCGACTTCCTCCGGATGGAGGCGACGATCCTCTACTCGAGCTGCTTCGACGCCAACGGCGGGGTCTTCGAGGTGCTCTTCGGCGCCGAGGACGCCATCATCAGCGACGAGCTCAACCACGCCTCGATCATCGACGGCGTGCGGCTGTCCAAGGCGCAGCGCTTCCGCTACAAGAACGCGGACATGGCCGACCTGCGGGCCCAGCTCGAGGCCGCCCGCGACTGCCGGCGCACGGTGATCGTCACGGACGGGGTCTTCTCGATGGACGGCTCCTACGCGCCACTCGACCAGATCTGTGACCTGGCCGACGAGTTCGGCGCGATGGTCTTCGTCGATGACTCGCACGCGGTCGGCTTCGTCGGTGACGGTGGCCGTGGCACCCCCGAGCTCTTCGGAGTGATGGACCGGGTCGACATCATCACCGGCACCCTGGGCAAGGCCCTCGGCGGCGCATCGGGCGGCTACGTCAGCAGCCACCGTGAGATCGTCGACCTGCTGCGGCAGCGCTCCCGGCCCTACCTCTTCTCCAACTCGGTCGCGCCGGCCGTCGTCGCGGGCTCGATGGCTGCGATCGGCCTCGTGGCCAGCTCCGGGGAGCAACGCGACCTCCTGCGGCGCAACACCGCGTTGTTCACCCAGTTGATGACCGAGGCGGGCTTCGACCTGCTGCCGGGAACCCACCCGATCCGCCCGGTGATGTTCCCCGGTGCGGACGGTGCCCGGCAAGCGGCGGCGATCGCTGAGCACATGCTCTCGAGCGGTGTCTACGTCATCGCGTTCAGCTTTCCCGTGGTCCCGCAGGGCAAGGCGCGGATCCGGGTCCAGCTCTCCGCGGCGCACTCGGAGGATGACGTACGCACCTGCGTCGCGGCCTTCGTCGCCGCGCGTGACGCCGTCGGCTGATCCACCGACTGCTGGGTGGTGCTGGGGCGCGACTTCGGCTCCCGGCTCCGGCGTAGTTCGCTATCGTTCCGCTTGACCTGCAGTGGCCTGACGTCAGGAGCCCGATGACCGTCGAGAAGCTGGGACGGCGCTCGCTGGCCGAGCGGTTGGAGAGCATGCTCGAGGGCCTGACTCCCGGCTACTTCGCCCTGGTCATGGCGAGCGGGATCATCTCGCTCGGGCTTCAACTCACTGGCTTCGACGTGCTGTCGACCATCCTCTTCGCCATCTGCATCGTGTCCTACGTCGTGCTCTGCGTGCTCAACCTGTGGCGCTTCATCTCCTACCGGCACGCGATGGCGAGCGACTTCCGGGCGCCGCGCCGGGCGTTCGGTTTCTTCACGTTCGTCGCCGGCACCAATGTCCTGGGCGCCCGGGCGGGGGCTGAGGGCTGGTACTCCTTGACCGGTTGGCTCCTGCTCGTCTCCGGTCTGGTGTGGCTCGTGCTTGGCTACGTCATCCCGTGGAGCGCCGTGGTGGGGCAGAAGGAGCGGCCGGTCGTGGCGCTCGCCAACGGCACGTGGTTCATCTGGGTCGTGGCGAGCCAGTCGGTCGCCGTCTCCGCGGCGACCCTGGAGGTGGTGTCCACCTCGGGTCGGCAGTACCTCGCGATCCTGGCCATCCTGTCGTGGTCGGTCGGGGTCTTCCTCTACACCGCGTCGGCCATCATCGTCTCCCTGCGGATCATGCTCTATCCCCTCGACCCCGAGGACTTCGACCCGCCCTACTGGGTCTCCATGGGCGCCATCGCCATCACGGTCGTGGCCGGAGCGCGGATCGTCGACATGTATTCAGCCCCGATGGTCGATGCCACCCGGGGCCTGATCGCCGGCATGTCCGTGGTCTTCTGGGCCTTCGCGACGTGGCTGATCCCGGTGCTCATCGCCGTCGGCGTCTGGCGCCACTACGTGCGCAAGGTTCCGTTGATCTACGAGCCGACTCTGTGGAGCATGATCTTCCCGCTCGGGATGTACTCCGTCGCGTGCATCACCCTGGGGCGCGCCGACAAGTTGCCGATCGTCGAGTGGGTCGGGGAGCGCTGGCTCTGGGTCGCCGTGGCGGCGTGGGTGATCGTCTTCGCCGCGATGCTGCGCGCGCTCGGTCGGGGGATCATCGGACGCTCGTGAGCGGTCGCCAGCCCAGCGGCCTACGGGCGTCGTATGCCGCTGAGTTGGCTCGGGAGCGGGCGTGCGCTCAGGAGGGGGTGGCCTGCAACCACGGACGGCGCAGGTTGAAGCGGCGCCCGGTGATCTCGTCGACCGTGATCGCCACGACCCCGTACTTCGGGGTGCTCACCCAGGGTCGGACCGGGAGTTGCTCGACGACGTACTTCTCGCTGCCCTCGAGCTGACGGGCCCGACCGCGGGCGATGACGCTCATCGCGTGCTCGTCGGTGATCTCATCGACCTCGAAGGCGACATCGGCGTTCATCGTGATGCCCAGCAGCTTGCTGCCCTCGGCCGTCATGAAGAGGATCCGGTCGCCGTCGACCGCATAGTTGATCGGCGCGATGTGGACCTCCCCGACGAGGTGGAACGCCAAGCGCCCGAAGTCGTGCTCTCGGAGGAACTCCCAGGACTCCTCGGGGTGAAGGACGTTCGTCGGTTGGTCTATGACGTCATCCTGATAGTGCGACATGGTGGCCACCTGCCCTTTCTGAACCTCGCGTGGGGGTCGAGCCGCTGCTCGAATACTACTAATTGTAGTAGAAGAGCGGTCGGGAAGGCAGGGATCGAGCGGGTGAGACAGGTCGCATGACGGGAGCAGGTGGGCGGGCTGGTCGGTCGGGCTGGTCGGGCGTGCTCGGTCAGGCGTGCTCGGTCAGGCGTGCTCGGTCAGGGTCTGGGCCAGCAGTTGCACCAACGCATCCCGCTGGAGGGTGTCGCCGGCGGAGACGTCCTCGTCGCTGCCGTCGAGGGCCCGTGCGGCGAGGCCCTGCTTGGCGTCGATGAGTTCGGCGATCTTGGTGTCGATCGTCGCGGCGGCCAGGATGCGCCACGCGGTGACCGGCTCGTCCTGACCGATCCGGTGCACGCGGTCGATGGCCTGGCCCTGCTCGGCTGCCGTCCACGACAACTCGGAGAGGACCACGTTGGAGGCGGCATGGAGGTTGAGGCCCACGCCGGCCGCCATCAGGGAGCAGACCGCGACCGACACGTCGGGGTCCGTCTGGAAGGCATCGATCGCTGCCTGGCGTGCCGCCGTGCTCTGGTCGCCGCGGATCGAGACGGTGCGCAGACCGGCCTCGGACAAGACCCGCTCGGCCGTGTCCATCACGTCGATGTGCTTGGCAAAGAAGACGACCTTGCCGACGGAGTGTGACAACTGGCCCGCGTAGTCGGCCGCGAGTTCCGCCTTGGCCTGGCCGATCTTGCGGACCAGCGTGAAGACGTTCTCGCCCTTGGCGCTCTTCTCGGCGGAGCCGGCCTTGAGTTCGGCCGCCGCGACTCGTTGCATGACGTTGAGGTTGGGCTCGCCATCCTCTTCGGTGAGACCGGAGTCGGCCAGCATGGCGTGGTAGCGCTTGGCCAGTCGTTCGCCGAGGGCTCGTTCGGCCTTACGGATCGACCTGCCGAGCTCGTCTTCCAGCTCGACCGTGATGTCGGCGATCCGCTTCTCCGGCAGGTCGCTCGCCACGTCAATCTTGCGGCGCCGCACCATGCCCATGTCGATGACGGCCTGCCGCGCCTCGGGGTAGAACCCCCGGTCGGCCGGGGTGTAGCCGATGTCGTCGAGTCGTCGGACCAGCTCGGCGACCGGCTTGCCGTCCTTGGTGACCCAGCCGAGGAAGCGCCAGATCGCGTCGAAGTCCTTGACGTCGTTGATGAGGGGGGTACCGGTGAGCGCCATCAGGAGCGGGTTGCCCCCCGGGGTCGTGGCCCGGAGCCGGTCGGCCAGGCCGAGGACCTGCTGGGAGCGCTGCGAGCTGAGATTCTTGATGAAGTGCGCCTCGTCAACGACCATCGACCGGAAGCCGAAGGATGAGAGCCACGCGAAGTGGCGGTCGAGGATGGCGTAGTTGACGACGAAGACGTCGGCAAAGGCGTCGACACCCTGGCCATCGCCGTGGATCACCGTCACTTTGCGTTGCGGCGTCCATCGCTCGACCTCGCGGGCCCAGTTGATCTTCACGACGTTGGGGACCACCGCGAGCATCGGGTAGGCGCCTGCCACGGAGGCTGCCACGACGGACTGGGCGGTCTTGCCGAGGCCGGGCTCGTCAGCGAGCAGGAAGGTCCGGTGCCCTTCTCGCACCTTCTCGAGGAAGCGGGCCTGGTGGTCCATCAGCGTGGTGCCCGGGGGGGAGAGCCGGTCGATGGCGGGCTTCGGCGGGAGCGCCATCGAGGCGGCCTCGCCGCCCGAGCCGCGCTCGAACGAGCGGTAGAGAGGTCCGAGCAGTTCCCAGCCGGCGAGGCGTCCGGGGAGGTACTCCTCCCGGATGGCCTTGGTCAGGTCGGGCGCCAGGAAGGGGTTGGCCGCGACTCGGGCCGGGACCGATCGAGGCAGGACCTGCTTGGCCGCGAGCTGGGGCGACACCATCGGCGCCGGTGGTGGTGGTGCGGTGATGACGAGGTCCTCGGGGGCCAACTCGGCGCCCGACTCGAGGAGCCAGTCGTGGCGCATCTGTCGCGCCGTCACGCCCGGGGTCGCATCGGCATCGAGCAGGGCGAGCAGGCTGGTGTCGCGGGCAGCGATCTGCGCGAGGATCGTGGCGACCCCGTCCAGGCGTTTGAGCAGCACGGCTCGAGTCGCTGACGGGATCGAGGTGTCCGCCTTGACCCGGGCTCGCTCGGAGCGCATGAGCAGGGCGACGACCTGGAACTTCGTGCGGTTGGACGGGGTGGCCCGGCCCTTGGCCGCGACCCGGGACTCGACCTCCCGCACCCGCCGCGCGAGGACCTGGATCAGTGGCGCCGGGTCGTTCGAGCGATTGTCGGCATGCTGCTGGCCGGATCGGTCAGAGCCCCGATGGCGAACTCGAGTGGTCATCTTCCTCCTGGTGTCACCGGGCGGCTGGTCGGGTCCGCCGAGGGTGGCGGGTCCCGGTGCCGAGTGCACCGATTCGTGTCGACCGGAGTCGACGTGGATCAAGGCCACGTCCCCACGTGGCCAGCGTCCCGACAGCGTGGAGACGGGACGCCTCGCACGGGCGGTCAACGATCTGGCACCGTCTCGTGCGAGGTGTCGGCTCCTGCGGCACAAGCCACGAACGGCGCCGGACGAGTCAAACTCTACAGGTCTTGGAGCCGTGGTGGCTGACCAGTGACGTACGAATTCCGATCAACCGATGTGCGGCCCGATGAGGGAGCCGATCAGGTAGGTGACGCCCATGGCGAGCAGGCCCCCGGCCACGTTACGCGCGACGGCGCGCACGGGAGCGCTTCGGCCGATTCGAGCGCTCACCCAACCGGTGAGGACCAGGGCCAGGGTGACGGCCACGACGGTGATGACCGTCCGGAGGGCGGGTGGGCTGAACGTGATGGTGAGCAGCGGCAGGAGCGCGCCGATGGTGAAGGCCGCCATGGACGCCCACGCGGCGTGCCACGGGTTGGTCAACTCGTTGGGGTCGATCCCGAGCTCTGCCTCGGCATGGGCTCCCAGCGCGTCGTGCTCGGTCAGCTCCGCGGCCACCTGTTCGGCGAGTTCCCGACCGATGCCCTTGGCTTCGTAGAGCTGGGTCAGCTCCTCCAATTCGCCGGCAGGGTCCTCCTCCAACTCGCGACGCTCGAGGTGCAGCAGAGCACGCTCGGAGTCGCGCTGGGTGCTCACCGACACATATTCACCGGCAGCCATGGACAGGGCACCCGCGGCCAGGGCCGCGACGCCAGCCAGCATGATGGCGCCCTTGTCGCTCGTCGCCCCAGCCACGCCGACGACGACTCCCGCGGTGGAGACGATGCCGTCGTTGGCGCCGAGCACGGCGGCGCGCAGCCAGTTGAGGCGCGAGGTCATCGACTGGTCGTGCGGCTCGTCGCGAGTGTTCGGGTAGGTCATGGGTTGGGTGTCAGCCATCGTTGCTCCGGTCGGGAGGGGTGCCTCTCGATCGTGTCACCCACAGGTGGGCCTGTCACCAAAGGTCAGGCTTGCCTCAGTAGCGCGGGTGGGGCCGCAACTGCGGGCTGCGACCTACGGGAAATCACACAGGATCCGCACAGCGGACGTGTGGCGCGGACACAGGGCCAGGGGGTTGACTAGCGACATGAAGGACAAGGTTGCGACACCGATCACCCGACTCCAGCGGCTCGACGGGACGCCAGTACGGGTCCTGGTCGTTGATGACGAAGCCAACTTGGCCGAGCTGCTCGGCATGGCGCTGCGCTACGAGGGCTGGGAGGTCCGCTCGGCCGGCACCGGCATGGATGCGGTGCGGGTGGCTCGCGACTTCGACCCCGATGCGGTCGTCCTGGACATGATGCTGCCCGACTTCGGGGGGCTCGAGGTGTTGCGGCGGATGCGAGCGACCAACCCCAACGTGCCCGTCCTGTTCCTCACCGCGAGGGACGCGGTCGAGGATCGGGTGGCCGGTCTGACCGCCGGCGGCGACGACTACGTCACCAAGCCGTTCTCACTCGAAGAGGTGGTGGCGCGGGTCCGGGCACTGATGCGACGCACGACGGTCGCGATCTCCGCGAGTGACTCGATGCTCACCGTCGGCGACCTCACGCTCGATGAGGACAGTCACGAGGTGACCCGCGGCGGTGTTGAGATCCACCTGACCGCAACAGAGTTCGAGCTGCTGCGCTACCTCATGCGCAACCCCAAGCGAGTGCTGTCCAAGGCCCAGATCCTCGACCGGGTCTGGAACTACGACTTCGGTGGGCAGGCCAATGTCGTCGAGCTCTACATCAGTTACCTCCGCAAGAAGATCGACGCCGGGCACGAGCCCATGATCCACACGATGCGAGGCGCCGGGTATGTCCTCAAGCCCGCTGTCTGAGCGAGCGCGATCGATTGCTGCCCGGTCCCGGTCGTCCTTGGGGAAGGCCCGGTTGCGGACCCGGCCCATCTCGAGTTGGACACTCCGGTCCAAGTTGGTGGCCTCGATGCTGGTCCTCTTCAGTGTCCTCAGCCTCGCCACCGGTGTCGTCACGGTGCTCGCCCTCAACCACCAGCTGACGACCCAGGTGGATGACCAGTTGGCGGCTGCGACGCAACGGATCTTCAGCAGCCACGCGCCGCTCGACCTCGCGGGTGACGACGCGGTCACCCCCAGCGGTCCACGCGGCCCTGGCAACGAGGGATTGATTGCCTTCTTCCCCTACTCGCTGTCGACCCAGGACGCTGGGGCCGCGACCTCGACCGATGGTGGGAGGCCCGCCCTCACGAACGAGCAGCTGGGAAGGATCGAGGCTGCCGGCTTGGGGCCGCGCCCGCAGAACATTGATCTCGGAGGCGAGCTCGGCCCCTATCGCGTGGTGGCGGAGCAGACCACCATCCGGGCCCAAGGTCTGCTGATCCCGGGCACGCTCGTGGTCGGTCTCCCGACCGCGCCCTCCGAGCGGACGGTGCGACAGATGGTGTTCATCGCGATCTCCACGATCGCGGCCGGGGTCATCCTCGTCGGACTGCTCGGCACCTGGATCGTGCGCCGCAACCTCGAGCCGCTACGCCGCGTTGCCGGGACCGCGACCCGGGTGTCGCGGTTGCCCCTCGACTCGGGGCAGGTGGCGCTCGCCGAGCGCGTTCCGCTGGAGGACACCGACCGAAGAACCGAGGTCGGGCAGGTCGGGGCCGCGTTCAACGAGATGCTCGACCACGTCGATTCGGCGCTCAACGTTCGGCATCAGAGCGAGCAACGAGTGCGTCAGTTCGTCGCGGATGCCTCCCATGAGTTGCGCACCCCCCTCGCCTCCATCCGGGGTTATGCGGAACTGTCCCGGCGCGAGCCGGCGCAGGTCCCGGGATCGGTGACCCATGCGATGAGTCGGATCGAGTCCGAGGCCGCCCGGATGTCGTCGCTCGTCGAGGACCTGCTCCTGCTCGCCAGGCTCGATGCAGGGCGTCCGCTCGAGGATGGGCAGGTCGACATGTCGATGCTCGTCATCAACGCGGTCAGTGATGCCCACGCTGCTGCGCCCGACCACGCCTGGGACCTCGACTTGCCACCTGACCCGGTCGAGGTGCGCGGTGACGGGGCGCGGCTGCACCAGGTCGTGGCCAACCTGCTCGCCAATGCACGCACGCACACCCCGGCTGGGACTCGGGTGACCACCTCGGTGCACCCGGTCGGAAACTTGGTGCGGGTCGCGGTCCACGACGATGGCCCAGGCATCCCGGCGGCCTTGCAGCCCAACGTCTTCGAGCGCTTCGCTCGTGGTGACGATGCCCGGGTGCGCGCTGGCGGGAGCACCGGGCTGGGTCTGTCGATCGTGGCGGCAGTGATCCGAGCCCACGGCGGGCAGCTCGAGATGGCCAGCCGCCCCGGGGACACGACCTTTTCCATCCTGCTCCCGATGGCCTGACCGACTCGGCTGGCGGGGCGCAGGGCGGGGAGTGGACACGATCGCCACCCAGGTCGCCAACGGCGTATCGCTCGTGATCTCAACGATCGTCAACACCGCCATCAATCGGCGGTGGACCTTCCAGATCACGGGGCAGGAGCGATTCGTCGTCCAGCAGGGGCAGGTCCTCGCGATCCTCGGGGTGACGTGGGCCGTGACGGCGGTGGCGCTGGCACTGCTCGGCAACCTGGCCCCGTCAGCCGGTGTGGCGCAACAGACCGTGGTCGTCGCTCTCGCCAATGCACTGTCGATCGACTTCCGGTTCATCGCGATGCGTCAGTGGATCTTTCGTCGCGCGCTGCGTTGACGAAGCCAGTCGGGCAGGTGGGTGAGCGGTGGGCTCCAACGAGTCGTCGTATGCCGTCAGCTTGCTCTTCGGGGTCCGTGGCCTGCCTTTCAGGGTGCCGATTGGGTTGGGGGGCAGTGTCGGTGGTCGCGGCTAGGTTTGAGGTATGGCAAGGGAAGCGGGTTTGCTGGAGCG